>Ga0308176_10001158_pt1 | contig 16599 bp, 17 predicted proteins | sample PhyCR2_3_FD_203890 | JGI IMG/M metagenome (GOLD analysis project Ga0308176, IMG submission 203890) | Soil microbial communities from UC Gill Tract Community Farm, Albany, California, United States - DLSLS.C.R2 | ecosystem: Environmental > Terrestrial > Soil > Agricultural land | place: USA...
CGGCGCTTCGTGCTGGGCCGCCCACCCCTCGCGGTCGATCGTCCACCCGTCCGCGCCCGCGCGTTCGCCGAGCTCCCGGACGAAGCCCGGGTCGACCACGTGCGGCGCGACGAGCGGGCCGGTCACGCCGCGCGTGCGGTTCGGGCGGATCCGGTCGAAGCGGACGCGGAGCGTGTCGCCGCCCTCGGCGCCCTCGACGTAGAACGGCCCGGTTTGCGGGTTGCCGCCGTCCGTGATGTCGTTTCCGTGCCGGTCGTAGCCGCCCGAATCGACCGTCCAGGTGCGGATGACGTCGCCGCTCGCGACGTGTAGGACGGGCTCGTGCGAGCCGATCGTCGTGTGGAAGCGTGTCGGCTCGAACTCGTGGATCACCGGGCGAGCACCTCCTCGAGATCCTTGTCGCCGCGGCCGGAGAGGCAGAGGAGCACGAGCTCGTCCTCGAGCTCCTCGACACGGGCCAGCGCGTGCGCCGGCTCGAGCGCCGGCAGGATCCCCTCGGTTCGCGCGAGCCGGCGAAAGGCGGCCAGCGCCTCCTCGTCGCTCGTGCCGACGTACTCGGCCCGGCCGCTGTCGCGCAGGAACGCGTGCTCGGGGCCGACGCCCGGGTAGTCGAGCCCGGCCGAGATCGAGTGGGCGTCGAGCACCTGGCCGTCCTCGTCCGCCAGGACCGAGGAGCGCGAGCCGTGCAGCACAGCCGGACGCCCGGAGCCGAGGCTCGCCGCGCCACCGGCCTCGACGCCGACCAGCCGCACCTCGGCGTCGTCGACGAACCCGGCGAACAGCCCGATTGCGTTCGAGCCACCGCCGACGCAGGCGAGCGCGACCTCCGGCAGCCGCCCCTCGGCTTCGAGCACCTGCTCCCGCGCCTCGCGTCCGATCACCGCCTGCAGCTCGCGCACGATCTGTGGGTACGGCTCGGGGCCGACGCAGGAGCCGATCAGGTAGTGCGTCGTCTCGACGGAGCCGATCCAGTCGCGGATCGCCTCGCTGGTCGCTTCCTTCAGCGTGCGCGTGCCGAACTCGACCGGCCGCACCTCGGCGCCGAGCAGGCCTATCCGTTCGACGTTCGGCCGCTGCCGCCGCATGTCCTCGGAGCCCATGTAGACGACGCACTCGAGCCCGAAGCGCGCGCACACCGTTGCCGTCGCGACGCCATGCTGGCCGGCGCCGGTCTCGGCCACGATCCGGCGCTTGCCGAGCCGCAGGGCGAGCAGCGCCTGGCCGAGCGCGTTGTTCAGCTTGTGCGCGCCGGTGTGGAGCAGGTCCTCGCGCTTCAGGTAGAGCCGCTTCCCAGGCGCGAACCGCTCGGCGAGCGTCAGCGGCGTCGGCCGGCCGGCGTAGCTGTGGCCGAGCTCGTCCAGCTCGGCCTGGAAGGCCGGGTCCTGGCGCGCCGCCTGCCAGCCGGCCTCGAGCTCGTCGAGCGCCGGGATCAGCGTCTCGGGGACGAAACGGCCGCCGTAGTCGCCGTAGGTCAGCATCTGGCCGCCTCCACGTAGGCGCGGATGCGGTCGTGATCCTTCACGCCTGGCTCGGTCTCGAGGCTCGAGCTCGCGTCCACCGCCCATGGCTGCACGCGTGCGATCGCCTCGCGGACGTTCTCGGGCGAGAGCCCGCCGGCGAGCACGATCCTGCCCTCGGCGCTGCTCGCCCGGTCGAGATGGCCGGGATCCGCCTCCTGCCAGGACCGATCGACGACCCGCGCCACCTCGCGACCGTGCCGCAGCAGCACGCCGTCGCGCGAGCGGTGGCCGTTCTCGCGCGCGTACAGCTGGACGAGGTCGGCACCGTCGTCGGTGATCTCGCCGACGTGAACCGCGACCGAGAGCATCGTCTCCGGCACCGGAAGCACCCTGGGCGCGCGGCGCGGCGTCTCGCGGGCGAGCACGAAGCCGGCCAGGTCGGCGCCAGCCTCCGCGGCGGCTGCCACGTCCGCCTCGCGCGTCAGGCCGCAGACCTTCACGAGCGGACGTGCGAGCAGCTCATGCAGCTTCGACGCCGGATCGGCGGCCCGCATCAGGGTCGAGCCGACGAGCACCGCGTCGGCGCCAGCCAGCTCGGCCTCGGCGCCGTGGGCGCGGGCGGCGATCGCGCTCTCGGCGACGACGACCCGGTCGCGTGGGGCGGACTCGACGAGCTCGAGCTGGGCCTGGCGGTCGATGGCATAGGTGGAGAGATCGCGCGCGTTGATCCCGATCACCGCAGCATCGAGCTCGACCGCACGCCGCAGCTCCTCGGCGTCGTGCGCCTCCACGAGCGTGTCGAGCCCGAGCTCGTGTGCCACCGACATCAGCTCTCGTGTCTGCCTGTCGTCGAGGTCCCGCAACAGCAGCAGCACCGCGTCGGCGCCGAGCCGCCGCAGCTCCTCGAGCTCGGCGCGCTCGGAGAAGAACCCCTTGGCGATCAAGGGCAGGCTACTGGCCGATCTCGCGGCGGCGAGGTCGGCGGGAGTCCCGGCGAACCGTTCGTCGACGAGGATCGAGACCGCCGCGGCGCCGGCGCGCTCGAATGCTGCCGCCAATGCCGCGGGGTCCGCGTCCGGCCGCAGGTCGCCCGCCGAGGGCGAGCGCCGCTTGACCTCGGCGATCGCGCGGAGGCCGTCCTGGGCGAGCGCGTCGCGGAAGCGGCCCATCAGGCGCTCGCCTCGGCCGCCTGCGAAAATGCGATCAGCGCGTCGAGCCGGGCGAGCGCCGCGCCGGAATCGACCGCATCGCGGGCGACCTCCAGCCCCTCGCGCAGGTCGGCCGCGTGGCCGGCGGCCGCGATCGCGCCGGCGGCGTTGAGCAGGATCGCCGAGCGCTTGCCGCCGTTCTCGCCGCGGAGGACGGCCCGGATCGCCTTGGCGTTATCGCCCGGCGAGCCGCCGCGCAGCTCGGCCGGGTCGCAGCGCGGGACGCCGAGCTCGAGCGGGTCGATCGCGCGCTCGCGCACGCCGCCGTCCACGACCTCGCAGACGAGGTTCGGGCCGGCCGGCGAGAGCTCGTCGATCCCCGCCGCGCCGTGCACGACGAAGGCCCGCCGCGAGCCGAGCTGGGCAAGCACCTCCGCGATTGTGCGCACGAGCGACGGCTCGTAGACGCCAACGACCTGGGCCCGTGCGCCGGCCGGGTTCGTCAGCGGGCCGAGCACGTTGAAGACGGTACGGGCCGCGAGCTCGCGCCGCACGGGGGCCGCGTGCCGCATCGCCGGATGATGCGTGGGCGCGAACAGGAAGCCGAAGCCGAGCTCGTCGATCGAGCGCTCGATCTCCGCACGCGGCAGCTCGAGCCGGAAGCCGAGCGCCTCGAGCACGTCCGCCGAGCCCGACGCCGACGACACTGCGCGGTTGCCGTGCTTGGCCACGCCGGCGCCGGCCGCCGCGGCAACGAGTGCCGCCGCCGTCGAGATGTTGATCGTGCGCGCCGCGTCACCGCCGGTGCCTGCTGTGTCGACGAGATCGTCGCGCTTCGGCTTGACCTGCAGCACGTGGGCCCGCATCGCCTCGGCGCAACCGGCGATCTCGTCGGCGGTCTCACCCTTCAGCCGTAGCGCCACGAGGAAGCCGCCGATCTGGGCCGGGGTCGCCTCGCCCATCATGATCTCGTTCATCACCGCGCGCGCCTCGTCTCGCGAGAGGTCGTGGCCGTCGAGCAGCCGGGCGAGCGCCTGCTGCACCGTCATCGAGCACCCTCCAGGAAATTGCGGGCGAGATCGGGGCCGAGGGGCGTCAGCACCGACTCGGGATGGAACTGGAAGCCGTCGACCGGGAGCTCGCGGTGGCGGACGGCCATCACCTCACCGTCGGTGCAGCGCGCGGAGACCTCGAGTGCGTCTGGGATCGCGGTGGCCGCGAGCGAGTGGTAGCGGCCGGCCTCGAAACGCTCCGGCAGGCCCTGGAAGAGCCCTCTCCCGTCGTGGTCGATCTCGCTCGGCTTGCCGTGGACGAGGCGCTTCGCCTGGCCGACCTCGCCACCGAAGGCCTCGACGATCACCTGGTGGCCGAGGCAGACACCCAGGGTCGGCACGCTCGGGCCGAGCCGCCGGACGATCTCGACGGAGGCGCCCGCATCCTCGGGCCGGCCGGGGCCGGGGGAGACGACGAGGTGCGACGGCGCGAGCCTCTCGGCCTCGTCGGGGTCGATCGCATCGTTTCGGCGCACTGACACCTCCGCGCCGAGCTCGCCGAACAGGTGCGCGAGGTTGTAGGTGAAGGAGTCGTAGTTGTCGATCAGGAGGATCATGCCGACCTCGCCTCCGCGAGCTCGATCGCCATCTCGAGCGCGGCCAGCTTGCGCAGGCACTCGTCGTGCTCGGCGGCCGGGTCGGAGTCGGCCACGATCCCGGCGCCCGCCTGCAGCAGCGCGACCCCGTCGTGCAGCACGACCGTCCGGATCGCGATGCAGGCATCGAGCGCTTCGCCCGGGAGCGCGTAGAGCACCGCGCCGGCGTACGGCCCGCGGCGGTATTGCTCGAGCTCGGCGATCAACTGCATCGCCCGCACCTTCGGGGCACCCGAGACCGTCCCGGCCGGGAAGCACGCGCGCAGCAGATCGAAGTGCGAGACCTCCGGCTCGAGCTCGCCGACGACCTCGGAGACCAGGTGGCTCACGTGCGAGAAGCGCTCCGGCTCGAGGAAGCGCGCCACGCGCACCGTGCCCGGCCGGCAGGCGCGAGAGAGGTCGTTGCGGCCGAGGTCGACGAGCATCACGTGCTCGGCGCGGTCCTTCTCGGACGAGAGCAGCCGCTCCGCATCGCCGTCGCCGGGCCGCGTCGTCCCCGCGATCGGGTTCAGCGACGCGCGGCGGCCCTCGGCCTTGACCAGCGTCTCGGGCGAGGAGCCGACGAGCGCCAGCCCGTCGAGCTCGAGCAGGAACAGATAGGGCGACGGGTTGACCCGGCGCAGCGAGCGGTAGAGCTCGAGCGCGCTGGCCGAGGTCGGCCGCTCGGCCCGCTGCGAGAGCACGACCTGGAAGGCGTCTCCGGCACGGATGTGCTCCTTCGCCTTGACGACCGCGCGCTCGTACTGGTGGCGCGAAGGCAGCCGGCGGGTTGAGCCCGACCGCGTCCGCGAGCCCGGCTCGGCCGAAGGCTGCGGACCCTCGAGCAGCTCCGAGACGGCGGCTGCGTCGCCGCAGAGCACCTCCGCCATCCCGAGGCCGTGGTCGAAGCGGACGAGCATGTCAGCGATCACGAAGCGGCTCTCGGGCAGGTCGCGGCCCTCGTCCGGCACCGGCACGGTCGGCTCGAGCTGCGCCGCATGCTCGTAGCCGAGGTAGCCGACGACCGGGAGCCCGCAGGCCTGCGCCTCGTCGAAGCACACGAGGCGAGACCCGCAGCCCACGAACGAGTGGCGCCCGAGCCGGCCCTTCTCGACGGACTCGAGCAGGAAGCTCGCGCTCCCGCCCTGGCGCAACCGGAGGTAGGCCCCGAGCGGGGTGAGCAGGTCGGTTGAGATGACGGTGAGTGCGTTCATGGCAAACAAAAAGACCCTCCATGCGGAAGGTCTGCTAGCGGAACGGGCTGTGGGCCTCGGTCAGTTCAGGCGTCGCTCCCGCTCCGCTCGTGCGGCCAGGCCCAGCCCCAGATGCGCGGTGCGAGAGTCATCGCTCCCAAAGTAGACGCACCCGGGGCCGGGCGTCAAGCGTCAGGTATGCGCCGGCTCGGTCTCGAGCAGCTCCTCGAACAGCGCGCGGTAGTGGACCATCGCCGTGCGCAGGTCCTCGGTCGACGCGCTGCCGCGCTCGTTCGCGATCGAGATCCCGTGGGCGGCCCGGTAGTTCGAGATCACCTCGGGATGGTCGACCGAGAGGTCCGAGGCGCGCTGGTCGAAGTCCTCGACCGGATAACCGCGGTCGCGCATCACCTGCTGGATCAGGCGGTCGGCGTCGCCGACGGCGCCTTCCGGGTCGTCGACGAACTTCGCCTGTGTGTTGTGCCATTCGCTCGCGTACCGGTCGCGGGCCTGCTGCTCCAGCGGCCGGACCTCGAGCTCGTCGCGCCGCTTCTGCCGCTCGGCCAGGTCAGACTCGGCCTCGCGCCGGCTCGGCGCGTCGGCGACCGTGCGGTCGTACTCGCTGCCGAAACGATCCTGCAGCCCCTTTCGGCGCCGGCTGTTGTAGGCGCTCCACGCGATCGCGGCCAGGACTACGACGGCGGCGATCGCAATCACGATCCATCCCCACGTGGGCACGTCTTGCTCCTTTCGTCGGTCTGCTGTCGCTTCCCGGCTGCAGGAACGGCAAACGGCCACATAGGCTCCACGCGTGGCCGTTCCAGAGCTCCTGCGCAAGCTCCTGACCGCGCCCGGCCCCTCCGGCTACGAGGCTGCCGCGGCGGCAGTCTGGCGCGAGGCCGCCGAGGGCTTCGCCACGGTGACGAGCGACGCGATGGGATCGTCGGTCGCGCGCGTGGCCGGCACGAGCGACGGGCCGCTGCTCGTCGTCCTCGGTCACATCGACGAGATCGGCCTGATGGTGACCCACGTCGACGACGAGGGCTTCGTCTTCTTCCTGACCGTCGGCGGCACCAGAATGGACGTCCTCCACGGCCAGCGCGTCGAGGTGGCCACGAAGGGCGGGGCGCTGGCCGGCGTGATCGGGCGCAAGGGCGGCAAGCGCCTCAAGCCTGGCGAGAAGCCGGAGCAGCTAGAGCTCGAGGACCTGCATATCGACATCGGCGCGAGCAACCGCGACGAGGCGCTCGGCCGCCTCCAGATCGGCGACGTCGCCGTGCTCGCGACGCAGCCCGCCGAGCTCGTGGGCGGGCGGCTGGCCTCGCGCTCGCTCGACAACCGGCTCGGCGCATACGTCGCGCTCGAAGCCGCGCGCAAGGTTGCAGAGGCCGGCGGCGCTCCCGGTGACGTGGCGGCGGTGGCGGCTGTCCAGGAGGAGGTCGGCGACTTCGGCGGCGCACGCACGACCGTCTTCGCGCTCGATCCGAAGGTCGCGCTCGCGGTGGACGTGACCGGCGCGACCGACATCCCCGACGGCGATCCGAAGCTCGACGGCGAGGCGAAGCTCGGCGGCGGCCCGATCGTCAACCGCGGCTCGACCATCAACCCGAAGGTCTTCGAGCTGCTCGTCGAGACGGCCGAGGCCGAGGGAATCGGTTACACGGTCAACGTCTCGGCCGGCGACACGCACACCGACATGGATGCTGCCTACGCGAGCCGCGCCGGGGTCGCGACGGGCCTGATCTCGCTCGCCACGCGCTACATCCACACGCCCGGCGAGGTCGTCTCGCTGGACGACGTCGAGGCCACGATCCGGCTCGTCGCGGCGTTCGCGCAGCGGCTCGGGCCCGGCCTCGACTTCACTCGCTAGGGTTTTTCCGATGTCCCGCTCCGTGATCGTCTCGGCCGTGCGCACGCCCTTCGGCAAGCTCGGCGGCGCCCTGGCCGGCTACGAGGCGACCGAGCTCGGCGCGATCGCGATTCGCGGCGCGCTCGACCGCGCCGGGGTCGAGGACGAGGAGGTCGAATACGCGGTCATGGGCCAGGTGCTGCAGGGCGGCGCCGGCCAGGCGCCCTCGCGCCAGGCAACGGTCGGCGCGGGCCTGCCGGTCGAGCTGCCCTCGGACACGATCAACAAGGTCTGCGCGTCCTCGCTCCGCGCGGTCGAGATCGCCGACCAGATGATCCGCGCCGGCGACGTCCAGGTCGTGGTCGCGGGCGGGATGGAGTCGATGTCCAACGCGCCGTACGTGCTCAAGAAGGCGCGCTTCGGCTACCGGCTCGGCGACGGCACGCTGATCGACCTGATGACCCACGACGGGCTCACCTCGAGCTTCGACTCGAAGCACATGGTCGAGCAGGCCTCGTTCGTCTCGCGGGAGCTCGGCATCTCGCGCGAGGAGCAGGACGAGTGGGCGCTGCGCTCGCACGAGCGCGCAGTGAAGGCGATCGACGAGGGCCGCTTTGAGTCCGAGATCGTGCCGGTAGGGGACTTCGCCATCGACGAGGGGCCACGGCGCGACACCTCGCTCGAGAAGCTCGCGAGCCTGAAGCCCGTCTTCGACCCCGAGGGCACGACGACGGCCGGCAACGCGCCAGGCGTGAACGACGGGGCCGCCGCGCTCGTCGTCACGAGCGAGGAGTTCGCCGAGCAGCGCGGGCTCGAGGTGCTGGCGACGATCGTCGCGCAGGGCTACGTCGCCGACGAGTTCGCCTACCTGGCTCGCACGCCCGCCAAGGCCGGCGCGATCGCCCTCGAGAAGGCGGGCAAGACGATCGACGACGTCGAGCGGGTCGAGCTGAACGAGGCCTTCTCGTCGGTCGTGCTCAACTCGTCCAAGCTGCTCGGCGCCGATCCGGAAACGGTGAACGTGAACGGCGGCGCGGTCGCGCTCGGCCATCCGATCGGCGCCTCCGGCGCGCGCATCCTGGCGACGATGATCCACGAGTTGAACCGCAACGGCGGCGGCCTGGGCCTCGCCGCGATCTGCTCCGGCGGCGGCCAGGGCGACGCGCTGCTGCTGGAGGTCTAGTGCAGCAGGTCACGCCGTACCTGCTGTACGAGGACGGCGAGGCCGCGATCGAGTTCCTGATTCGCGCGTTCGGGTTTCGCGAGGTCGACCGAGCGATCGGAGGCGCGGGCGGGCTCCACGTCGAGCTCGACCTCGAGGGCGGGCGCGTCTACGTAGGCCAACCGCCATCCGGCTTCGAGAACCCGGCGAAGGTGGGGCGAACGTCGCTTGTCTACTTCCTGATCGCCGATGTGGACGGGCATTTCGAGCACGCGCGGGCGGCGGGCGCCGAGATCGTGGAGGCGCCCAATGACCTGCCTCACGGCCATCGCCGCTACGGCTGTCGTGACCCGCAAGGCCACGAGTGGTTCTTCGCGCACGTACTGGAGCCCCAGTGAAATTCGAGCAGGTGCTGGTCGTCGGAGCCGGCCAGATGGGCGGCGGGATCGCACAGGTGATGGCCGCCTCAGGGCGGCGGGTCTCGCTCTACGACGCCGCGCCCGGCGCCGTCGATCGGGGGCTCGACGCGATGCGCAAGAGCCTGGCCAAGCTCGCGGAGAAGGGCGGCCCCGCCCCGGACGAGGTGGTCGCGCGGGTCACGCCGGTCGACGAGCTCGTGCCTGCCGACTTGATGGTCGAGGCGGTGGTCGAGGACGCGGCGGTCAAGGAGGACGTCTTCCGGCGCGCCGACCAGACGCTGCCGCCGGAGGCCGTGCTCGCCTCGAACACGTCCTCCATTCCGATCTCGACCCTGGCCGCGTCGACGCGGCGGCCCGACCGCGTGATCGGGATGCACTTCTTCAACCCCGTCCCGGTACTCAAGCTCGTCGAGGTCGTGCGCGGCCAGGAGACCTCGGACGAGACGGCCGAGTCGATCACCGAGCTCGCGGTCGAGCTCGGGAAGACGCCGGCGGTCGCGAACGACTTCCCCGGCTTCGTCTCGAACCGGATCCTGATGCCCTTCATCAACGAAGCTGTCTGGGCGCTGCACGACGGCGTCGCCGAGGCGGAGGCGATCGACACAATCGCCAAGCTCGGCTTCGCGCACCCGCTGGGACCGCTCGCGCTCGCCGACCTGATCGGCCTCGACACCTGCGTCGCGATCATGGAAGTCCTCCGCGACGGCCTCGACAACGACCGCTATGAGCCTTGCCCGCTGCTCAGAGAGTTGGTAACTGCAGGCAAATTGGGCCGCAAGTCTGGCACCGGTTTCTACATCTATTCGTAGACAACGGCTGAAAAGTCGAGCCGGAACCCCCCGAGGAGGTCGGACGTGCGCCTCTTGCTGGTCGACGACGACGACGCATTTCGCGCTCTGCTCCGCACGACGTTCGAGGCTGTCGACGTGGAAGTCGACGAGGCCGTGAACGCCGTCGCGGCCAAGGAGCGGATCAACGCCGCGCGCCCGGACGCGATCGTGATGGACGTCCTCATGCCTGGTCTCAACGGCACGGCGCTGTGCGCTCTGCTGAAGGCCGCGCCCCGGACGCGCGACATCCCGATCGTGCTGCTGACCGGCTCCGACGCCGCGACCGAGGCGACCGCACGCGAGGTCGGCGCCGACGCCCTGCTGCTGAAGCCCTTCAGCCCGCTCGAGCTGCTCGCCGTGGTCGAGCGGGTCGCGGCGGGCCTGCACGCGACTCCGTTCCGTGCGACCGGCAAGCGAAAGCCCGACGAACAGCTCTTGCTCTACGCCCGCGACCTTCGGCACCTGCTCGAGGTCGAGCGCGGCCAGCGGCGGCTGCTGGAGAACGCCTACCACGAGACTGTGACCGCGCTCGCCAGCGCGCTCGAGTCGAAGGATCACGGCACCGGCGAGCACTCACAGCGCGTGCACCGCTATGCGGTCGAGCTGGCCAAGGTCGCGGCGCCCGAGGTCGTCGAGGACGAATCGGTCGCGTACGGCTTCATGCTCCACGACGTCGGCAAGATCGGGATCCCCGACCGGATCCTGCAGAAGCCGGGGCCGCTGACCTTCACGGAACGGCGGCTGATGGAGACGCACACGGTGCTCGGCGAGCAGCTCCTGCGCGGCGTCTCCTTTCTGCGGGGCTCGGGGCTCGAGGTCGTTCGCTCGCATCACGAGCGCTGGGACGGCCGCGGCTACCCGGACGGGTGTTCGGGCGAGGAGATCCCGCCTGCGGCACGGATCTTCGCCGTCGCCGACGCGCTCGACGCGATGACGAGCGACCGGCCGTACCGCCGCGCGATGAGCTGGGCCGCCGCCGGCCGCGAGCTCGAGCTGCAGACGGGGCGGCAGTTCGACCCGGCCGTAGTCGAGGCGTTCCGGTCGCGCGAGCGCTCGTTGCGCCGCGTCCGGCGCCAGCTCGAAGAGGCGGCACTCGTCGCCTAGGCCGACGAGGTCGGCGGCGGCAGGACGAGCGCGCTCGACTCGGCCTGGTGCCAGAGCACGATCTTCCCCTTCACGACGCGGAAAATCGCGGTCGCGAGGTCGCCGGGCCCGTCGCAGCGGCTGTGCTGCCGGTCGCCGAGCCTGAAGGTTGCCCGCACCGTCTGGCCGTGGCTCTTGATCTTGACGATCTGCCCTGAGCAGGGCAGCGACGAGTTCCACGCCTCCGCTTCGGCGTGCGTGCGCAGCCGGATCACGGTCGGGCCCTGCACGACCTCGGCGCCGGGCGCGAACAGGTCGGCAGCGCGCTTGTTGTCCTCCGCGTTCAGGGCCTGGCTCCAGGCGCGGACGACGCTCTGGGTCGAGGGCTGGCCTCCGCCGCAACCGGCGGTGAGCACGAGCGCAATCATCAGCAGGCCGGCTCTCAGGCGAGTGCCTCTCGCACGAGCGACTGGAAATGGGCCAACAGCTTTTCGCTCTCGGGCAAGAGATGGCCCTCGTCGACCAGCCCGGAGCGGACGCCTGCCTGGACCGACTCGACGAGCGCGCGGTCCTCGAGCCCGACCTGGTCGTCGAAGGCGAGCAGCTCCTCGACCTCCGCGTCCGAGACCTCATCGGGAAAGAAGTAGTCGAGGAAGCCCCTTGTCCGCTCGGCGCCGAGCGGCGCGACAGGCCCCGCCGCGAGGTTCGGGGGGCCGGGCAGCGCGTAGACCTTCGTCGCCGGCCAGAGCCAGTGGAACTGCCCTTCGACGGGTCCGCCGTTGCGGCTGGGGCCGAACTGGCTCGAGCCGAGCGCGTGGGTCTCGAGCTTGTACGCGTCCGGAGAGACGTCGACGACCTGGCTGAAGCCGGGGTGCGCCACTGCGCAGTGGTAGCACTCGAGGTAGTTCTCGACTGCGATCTTCCAGTTGCAGGCGAGCTCGAACTCGGCCCGCCGGCGGACGCGCAGCAGGTCGAGCTCGAGCCCGCCATTCGCCAGCAGCTCTGGCAGCGGCCCAAGGGTGTCCGCCAGCGGCGGCGGATCGGCTTTAGGGTGGACGAACAACAGCGGGCCCCAGGCCTCGACCGCCAGCTCGCGCAGGCAGATGCCGTCGAGCTCGAGCTCCGGGCCGCGTGGTGCCGAGCGCAGGCGCCCGTCGAGCTCGTAGGTCCACGCGTGGTAGGGGCACTGCAGCGTCGCGCGGTTGCCTCGGCCCTGCGCGACGAGCGAGCCGCGGTGGCGGCAGACGTTCAACAAGGCGTGCAGCTCGCCGTCGCGGTCGCGCGTGACAACGACGGGGACGTCGCCGACGCTACAGGTGAAGAAGTCACCGGCCTGCGCGGCATGCTCGGCCGGCCCGGCGTACTGCCAGCCGTGCCTGAAGATCCGTTCCTGCTCCCGCCGCAGCAACTCGGGATCCGAGTACCAGCTCCACGGAAGCGTGCCCTGCGCAGTCCCGGAGGCCAAATCCTCCACGACTATACTCGCGGCCCGATGGACTTCGAGCTCTCGGCCGACCAGCGGGAGATCCAGGCGCTGGCGCGGGAGTTCGCGCTGGCGGAGATCGAGCCGAACGCCGCCGAGTGGGACCGGGGACACGGCTTCCCGCGCGAGCTCTTCGGCAAGCTGGCCGAGCTCGGCTTCATGGGCGTCTGCATCCCGGAGGAGTACGGCGGCGCCGGTGCGGACTTCCTCTCGTACATCCTCGTGCTGGAGGAGCTCTCGCGCGCGGACGCGGGCGTGGGGGTGACGGTCGCGGTGCACACGAGCGCGGTCACGCTGCCGATCGTCGGGTTCGGAAGCGACGAGCAGCGCAGCCGCTTCGTGCCCCCGCTCGCGCGCGGCGAGGCGATCGGCGCGTTCGCGCTGACCGAGCCCGAGGCGGGCTCGGATGCCGGGTCCCTGCGCACCGCGGCGGCCGCGAACGGCGAGGGCTGGACGATCACCGGGACGAAGCAGTGGATCACGAATGGCGGCTTCGGCGGCACCGTGCTGCTGTTCGCGCGCACCGACCAAGACACGCCCGGCGCGAAGGGCGTCTCCGCGTTTGTGCTCGACGGCGACCAGGTCCGCGTCACGCGCGAGGAAGAGAAGCTCGGCCTCAACTCCTCGTCCACGGTCGACCTTGCGATCGAGGGCGCGCAGGTCGGGCGCGACCGGCTGCTGCACGAGGAGGGCAAGGGCTTCAACGTCGCCATGTCCACCCTCGACGGCGGGCGAATCGGGATCGCCGCGCAGGCGCTCGGGATTGCCCAGGCCGCCTACGACGTGGCCCGCGAGTACGCGCTCGAGCGCCGCCAGTTCGGCAAGCGGATCGGCGAGTTCCAGGCGATCCAGTGGAAGCTCGCCGACATGGCGACCGAGATCGACGCGGCGCGGCTGCTCGTCTACCGCGCGGCCTGGCTGAAGCAGGAGGGCAGGCCGCACACCGAGGCGGGCGCGAAGGCGAAGTTGTTCGCCTCCGAGCTCGCGCGGCGGCAGACGGCCGAGGCGATCCAGGTGCTCGGCGGCTACGGCTACACGAAGGAGTTCCCGGTCGAGCGCTACTACCGCGACGCGAAGATCACGGAGATCTACGAAGGCACGAGCGAGATCCAGCGGCTCGTGATCGCGCGCTCGATCCTCGGCCTCCGCGAGCGCGAGCTCGCGCAGGGATGAGCTCCCGCAAGCCCGACGAGCCGGTCCGCCTGACGAAGATCTACACGCGCGGTGGTGACAAGGGCGAGACGAGCCTGGGCGACGGCTCGCGCGTCTCGAAGCTCGATCCGCTCGTTCGCGCCTACGGGGCTGTCGACGAGCTCAACTCCGTCGTCGGCCTGGCCCGGGCGGCGGGGGACGACCCGCGGCTCGAGCGCGTCCAGAACGAGCTCTTCGACCTCGGCGCCGACCTCTCGGTCCCGTACGAAGAGGGCGACGGGAAGTTGCGTGTGACCCAGGCGCAGATCGACGCACTGGAAGCAGACTGTGACGAGGCGAACAAGCCCCTCGAGCCGCTGAAGAGCTTCGTGCTTCCCGGCGGCAGCGAGGCTGCCGCTCGCTTGCACGTCGCGCGCGCCGTCTGCCGCCGGGCCGAGAGCGTCGCGCTCTGGGCTGCCGAGGAGCGGCCGGTCAACCCGCTCGCGTTCGTCTACCTGAATCGCCTCTCGGATCTGCTCTTCATCCTCGCCCGCGCGGCAAACGTCGGTTCCGAGCCGCTGTGGCGGCCGGGCGCTAGCTGACGGGGACGATCCTGCCGGCCAGGACGAGCCGGCTGGCTGCCTTGCCGGACGGGTCGTATACCTCGACCTGGTACTTCGCTCCGCGGAAGCCGAAGTAGGCGCTCTTCGCGAACTTCGGAGCGAACACGACCAGCTCGTGGCGGCCGAGCTCGAACCGCCATGGGCCTTTGATCTTCGCCGCGTGCCGCAGGTCGGCGAACGCGCGCGTGCGCGAGTAGGTGCCTACCGTGAGGAAGGTGGCGCGCGGATCTCCGGCCGCCACGCCCCTCGGCAGGTAGCGCACGTAGAAGCGTCCGTCGTGCGTGGTGGTCACCTCGTACGAGTAGCCGGACTTCGGCCCGACCCAGTAAACGGGGTGGTCAACCGAGCGGGCCAGGCCAACGAGCTGGCTCTGCGAGACGATCGCCGCGCCTGTCGTGGCCTCATTGGTGGTGCCGGGGCCGCTGAGGAGGAACCAGCCGACGAGCGTGGCCGCGAAGACAACGGCGGCGCCCACCACGAGCAGCTGCCCACGTTCAGCAGTCTCAGTGCTCACGCGATCTTCCGGACCTTGAGGATGGAGCCGATCTTGACCGTGCTCGTCCCGGAGGTGACCTTGAGGTGCCGGATCGAGAAGACGGGTGAGGCACTCGCCGAGGTGACGAAGTAGCCCTTGATCACGACGAGCCCGGTCTCGGACGCGGTCGTCAGGAAGGTCGCGCTCGAGATGTTGTTGCCGTTCGTGCCGCTGGTCACCATCGTCTGGACGCTGCTGGCGACGGTCGTCGGCCCGATGAAGGTCGAGAAGATCCGCGTCGGCGCGGGGGAGACGTTCACGCCGTACTTGGTGCCGGTCGCCACCGCGGTCGTCGAGACGTCGAGCAGGGCCTCGAACTCGTACGTGCTGGAGACGGCTGCGCTGAAGGTGAGACCGGTGATGTCGACCAGCGCCTGGCCCGTGGTGGTCGCATCAGAACCGCTTACCAGGGCGACGCTGTCCCACGCGTTCGCGCCCGCCGCGCCGGTCGCTCCCTTCGCGCCGGTCACGCCCTTGGCGCCGGCTGCGCCGGTCGCGCCATTGGATCCGGTCGGACCCTTCGCGCCGGACGGGCCGGCAGCACCAGCGGAGCCGGCGGGGCCCTGCGCCCCGGTCGCGCCCTTCGCGCCCGTCGATCCCTTGACGCCGGTCGCGCCCTTGGCGCCCGTGACGCCCTTAGCACCGGTCGGACCCTGAGCACCCGCCGGGCCTTGCCCGCCCTGAGAGCCCGTCGCGCCCTTCGCGCCCGTTGCTCCCTTGACACCCGTGGCCCCCTTCGCGCCGGTCGCGCCCTTGGCGCCCGTGGGGCCCTGAGCACCCGCCGGCCCGGCGACACCCTGGGAGCCAGTCGCGCCTTCTGCGCCGGTGACGCCCTTCGAGCCGGTGACGCCCTTCGCGCCGGTGACGCCCTTTGCGCCCGTCGTGCCTTTGGCACCCGAGGCACCCTTCGCGCCGGTCGTGCCCTTCGCGCCCGTAGTTCCCGTCGCGCCCGTAGTTCCTTTGGAGCCGGTCGCGCCCTTCGCGCCCGTGACGCCCTTGCTTCCCGTTGCGCCCTTGGTACCGGTCGAACCCTTGGCACCCGTGGCGCCCTTCGCGCCAGTCGCGCCCTTCGCCCCGGTCGAGCCTGTCGAACCGGTTACGCCCTTCAAGCCCGTCGTGCCCTTCGCGCCCGTGACGCCCTTGGCGCCGGTCGGGCCTTGAGCGCCCCCCGGCCCGGCGACGCCCTGCGCGCCCGTTGCGCCCTTGGAGCCGGTTGCGCCCTTCGCACCGGTAACACCGTTGGTGCCCGTCGCGCCCTTGACGCCCGTCGCGCCCTTCATGCCGGTGGTGCCCTTCGAGCCGGTCGTTCCCTTCGAGCCGGTTAGGCCCGTCGCCCCGGTGGCGCCCGTGGCGCCGGTCGGACCCTGAGCACCCGCCGGCCCGGCGACGCCCTGCACGCCGGTGGCGCCCTTCGTCCCGGTCGCGCCCTTGCCGCCTGTCGCGCCGTGCGCGCCCGTGGCCCCCTGTGAGCCGGTCACGCCCTTGTCGCCCGTGGGGCCCTGGAGCCCGGTCGGTCCCCGCGGTCCTGCCGGTCCGGTCGCTCCGGTGGCGCCCAGCGCGGCGGCCGTCCCGGGAATCCCCTGTGCGCCGGTCGCGCCGGCGGGGCCGCTCGGCCCGGTCGGGCCGGGGATGCCGGCGGGGCCGACGGGGCCATTCAGGCCCGGGGGCCCTTCTTCGCCGCTCGCGCCTTGTGCGCCGGTCACTCCGTGCTTGGAGTTGCTGAAGCCCTGCCGCGTGGAGTCGTCCTTCGAGACGGGCTCGCCGGAAGCCTTCTCGTCATCGACCGGCGCGGCGGAGCCGGAGCCGGAACTCGTCGAGCCCTGATCCGAACCGCCACTGCCGTCGGAGCCGTTGGAGCCGCCCGAGGCCGAGCCGCGCGTGTCCTGGCCGTGCTGGAGCACGACGGCCGAGAGCGGCGCGCCGTTGCTCGCAGAGCTGCGGGCCTGGGACGGTGCGACCTCGCTGCGAAAGACGAGTGCGCCCACGGCAACCGCCGCCGCCAACGGGACCAGCGCCAATGGCATGCCGACCCGCCTGAAAATTCGGAACGGTCGTC
>Ga0308176_10001159_pt1 | contig 16598 bp, 15 predicted proteins | sample PhyCR2_3_FD_203890 | JGI IMG/M metagenome (GOLD analysis project Ga0308176, IMG submission 203890) | Soil microbial communities from UC Gill Tract Community Farm, Albany, California, United States - DLSLS.C.R2 | ecosystem: Environmental > Terrestrial > Soil > Agricultural land | place: USA...
CCCATAAGATTCCCCGACCATGAACCCCACTGCCACCGACGCCACTTCCGGCGCCCCCGACCCCGCCGCCGGCAAATCCGTCACCATCCGCATCCGCCGCCAGGACGCCCCGGACAAGCCCAACACCGCCCGCTGGGAGGAATTCTCCGTCCCCCACCGGCCGAACATGAACATCATCTCCTGCCTCCAGTACATCGCCGCCCACCCCACCACCACCGACGGCAAAGCCACCACCACCCCCGTATGGGACAGCGGCTGCCTCGAAGAGGTCTGCGGCGCCTGCACGATGCTCATCAACGGCAAGACCCGCCAGTCCTGCTCCGCCCTCGTGGACCGCCTCGGCGGCCCCGGCGCCACGATCACCCTCGAGCCCATGACCAAGTTCCCCCTCGTCCGCGACCTCTTCGTCGACCGCCAGCGCCTCTTCAACGACCTCAAGCGCGTCAAGGCATGGGTCCCCATCGACGGCACCTACGACCTCGGCCCCGGCCCCGCCGTCTCCCAGGACCTCCAGCAGGAACGCTACCCCCTCTCCCGCTGCATCAGTTGCGGCTGCTGCCTCGAAGCCTGCCCCCAGTATACCCCCGCCAACGACTTCGTCGGCGCCGCCGTCATCAGCCAGGTGCGCCTATTCAACGACGACCCCATCGGCGCCGCGCTCAAGAACGAGCGCCTCGAAGTGATGATGGGAGATGGCGGCGTCAGCGAATGCGGCAAAGCCGGCAACTGCGTCGAAGTCTGCCCGAAGCAAATCCCCCTGCTGGAGAGCATCGCCGCCGTCCAGCGCCAGGCCACCATGTACGCGATTAAGAGCTTCTTCTCCAAATAATGGTGGTACGGGCGGCTCCCCCGTGGTCTACAGCGCGAATTCGCGCTCATTCACCACCCCCGGCCTCGCGCGCTTTCCCACCCAGCCTTCCCTTCCAGTACCCGGGACGCCGCCGTCCGTGCTGGCAAGCAACAACCTCGACGACGTCCCCCGACACGCGGCACACGACGAGGTAGGGATACCGGTTCATCAAATACCGCCGTGTCCCGTGCAAATGGACCGGCCACCGCTCCGGCGCCTCACGAAACTTCTGAATCCTTCCGGCAAAGCAATAACTCGGCGACGTGAGCGTTGCCTTAGGCGGGGTCGGCGCGCCCGCAAACACGTCCGCAACCCGAACCGGCGCGCTCGCCCCCGCTATCCATTGGGAACGAACATGAGCCACTTCGACTACGCGAGCAGGCGTCGGGCATGGCGGGACGGTGCGGTCCGTCCATGTTCCCTGCTGCTGCTGGCGGCGATCGTCGCCTGGGACGTCCCGTTACGGCCCGCACACGCCGGCACCGTCGAACCCACGCTGGGCACCAGAGGCGCGCTGTTGTTGGGAGAGAAGTTCGACAGGCAAGCCCTCCGATCCGGAAAGGTGCGGGTCACCGACGGCGTCCTGCGCACCGGCCGGTCGAAGGATGTCGATCGGCTGTGCCTCTTCAACGTGGACCAGCCGATCCGAGACGCGCCTATCCGAGTCGATTTCCGCTTCGACGGGGCGGGCGGGATCAACGTGAGCATGAACCCGTCGCCGGGGGAGTTGAACAAGAAAGGCCACCTGTTCTCTGTGATGATCACCCAGCGGTCCTGGAACGTCACCGAGCACAACGACAAGTCCGACCTTCGTGCGCCTCCGCGTGGTGCAGTGTCCCTGCGGGAGCGGTTGCTCTGCATGCCTGGATCGCGTGTCGATCAACCCGGGAAGCAGAGGCGGATTTCGCTACGCCGCCGGCCTGGGCGGCAGCAAACACTTTACTACCGCTTCGGCAGCCCAAAAAACGGACGGACCTGTGCCTAAGCCTTAACGACGTTCTCCCGCTTCCCCTTCACCCCCGCCAGCGCGTTGCGCGTGTCCACGACCAGCTTGGCATTGTCCGCGATGAGCTGCCAGTCATACGCCGCGTGGTTCGTCGCCACCAGCACGCAGTCGTACCCCTTGAGCGTCTCGGCCGTCAGCGGCACCGAAGCCTTCCCTAAGTCGCCCCAGTGTCGCATGTAGTGCGTCCGCGGCACCAGCGGGTCGTTGTAGTCCACCTGTGCCCCCAAATGCTCCAGCTTCTCGATCAGCTCGAAGCTGGGGCTCTCCCGCACGTCGTCCACGTCCGGCTTGTACGCCCAGGCCCAGAACCGCCCTGGCCGGCACTTGCAGGGCGAAACTCCTCGACGGTCGGACCAGACCTGCCGTACGGCGATGGCATTGGGGCAACCCCAGATGTTTTGAGCAGGTCGGACCAAACTTGAAGGTAAGATCGGAAGTGTGGTCACAAATGAGTTGGGGGCGCCTCTAGGGGCGGCGGGTCCTCCGGCTCGTATTACGCCCTGGTGTTCGGGTCGGATAAGTCGAGCCAATCAATGCCGTTCGGGGCCGGCGGCGGCGGCGCGGCCAGCACCAACAACACCAACATCGGGTCCCCTTCGTACTTCAACACCAGCAGCGGCTCGGGGTACGTGAACACCACCGACTAGTACCGCCTGTTCCTGGAGGGCACCGCGCTGGACGTGACCGCGGCGCCCCTGCCCCCCTCGGCGTGTGGCGGGCTGGCGCTGCTCGGCGGGCTGGGCGCGTACAAGCTTGCCCGCCGCAAGGCCGAGCCGCAAGCGGCGTAAACCCTATAAGTCAAACGCAGCCCCCGGCCGCTCTCGGCGTGGGGCCGCCCTTTGCGCTGTCTGTTTGTCTCACACCGAGGACTTTGACCCCAAATAGCCGAAACCCCTGCATTTTTGGGGCAGGCTACGGAATTTGTGGGCAAGCGAGCGGCACACTGGAGGCGCTGTGGAATGGCGGAGCACTACCTGTCCGTTCCCGGCGGCGTGGCCGGCCCGCCGGTTACTTCCGCAACCGGAAGTGAAGGTTGCTGCTGATTGGCGGATTCCCAAGCGTTGCGCCCGGCTCTTCGCGCAAGGCCGATGAAGATGCCGACACCGCCGATGACTCACCGGGACGGAATCGATAGAACGGCTGACCGTTCTTCACACCCTTGCCGTCGAACAGGAGCAGGATGCCGAGCCACACTTGCGCCGCGACGAGCAGGAGCAACACCAAACCGAGCGCCGCCACCAATCCTCGACTCTGCCCCCGCCAGCGGGCGGCGGCGGCGAGGGACAGCAGCACCATCACCATGCAAAGCGCGACGACCACGTGCGCCGTGCGGCGATTCACCGGGCCGCTGGGATTGTCCGACCGATCGATGATCGTGGCCCACAGCTTGGGCGGGCACCACGAGTTTGCCTCGTCGGGCCGCGATAGGTTCCAGAGGCCCAGAAAGCCGGTCAGAAACGCGAGCAGCGTCGCGGCGACCCACAACCGCGCGGCCGGCCAGTGTTGCCTCAGTGCGCCCGGTTCCTCCACCGGCGGCCCGGGCGTAGGCTCGTCGCTCGCCGGCGGCGCGACGGGCACTGCGGCCTTGAACCTCCCCATCGCCGCCAGCAACGCCCCCGCGGCTACGGCGACAGTCACGCCCGCCATGAACACGTGCGTCTGGAGCGGCGGGCCCAGGAAATACTCCACCTGTTGCCCGATTCTCGCCGCAAGTCCCACATTTGCGGGGGCGGCGGGCCGCGGCTCGTCGGCGCGCTTCAGTCGCGTAGCCGTGGCATCGCGATAGACCGTCTCCCCGCTAAACCACGCTCCGACGAGCATCGTGCCCAGCCCGGCCGTAAGAAGAAGGCGGAACGGAAACACCAGGCGATGCCGCATCCGGCCGGACAGGCCGGTCGCGGAAATGATGACGGCCGTAATGAGCGCCGCCCCGCCGCCTTCGAGCCATGCGTGCCATGCGAGCATCCGCCAAGCCTCGTCGGTGCGGCGCCGCTCGCCGCGGGCTGGAGAGGGGTCGCGGTCCTCCGGCCCGCCGTGAAGCCGCGCGTCCCGCGCCAAATCGCGCCACGGGCGCTCCGAGGCCTGGCTCGCCTCCGGTCGTTGCGAGCGGTAGGCGACGTCGTCAAGCGCGTAGATGCCGGAGAACACGACCACCACCGACGACAAGGCCCCGAGCAGAAGGATCCATCGTCCGGCCGTCCGCAGGGATGCGTGGCGGAATAAGACGGTGACCCATTCGATGCCGACGCCAACAATCAGCAGGCAAATCGGGAAGTGGATCAGGGCCGGGTGCCAATTCGGATTGATGAAGATGCGGGACATGAGCGGTCCTGGACCCCGAGTTTGTGCATTGTGGGCCGGCCGTAAGCCTGCGGGAATGGCCAATGCGACCCCACCGCGGCGGCAGGATGTCGCCGCGTCCTGTGGATAGGTGGTGGACGTGTCGTGGGCAGAGTCCGCGGTGCGGTGGAAGTTAACCGGCATCACATTGCCGCCGCCCGCCGCTGCCCAACTTCACATGAGAGGCCATCGGCGCGCCACTTGCAACTGATCAGGTAAACGCGGGGGAACATCCCAATCACCATGTCAGGAGGACAGGGGCAGGCTACGGCAAGCCACGCGCATCGTGCGCTGTGGCGGCCGTGCAGGAGCGCCGCGCCCCAAGGCGAGCGGGGCGCGCGGGAAGAAGCACCAGTGAAGAAGGCGGTCAGGGACGGCGGCCACGGATGGCCGCCTCACGGAGGCAGGGAAGGCGTGGGGCCAGGGAAGGCCGTGAGCGGTCGTACGTTGTTTACGAGGTGCCGCGATGGCAAGGCCCATCTGGAGCGGGAGCATCAGCTTCGGGCTGGTGAACATCCCAATAAAGCTTTTCCCGGCGGTGACGGTGGACATCATACGCCGCCGCACCCAGGCCTGCCTGCGGGAGGTGCCGGACCTGGCTAGGAGCGACGGCGTCGATGCCCTGCTGGTTGACGAGGTGTCGTGGGAGGGGGCCACGATCGCTGAGCAACTGGTGTCCCGTTCGTCACCGTCTGTAACGCCCTGGTGATCTACCCTGAGCCCGGCGTCCCACCGTTCCCGTTCACCTGGGGGTACGGCACCTCGGCGCTGGCGAAGCTGAGAAACCGGCTGGCCTACAGGCTCCTCACCCGGATCGCACGGCCTCTGCTGGCGGCGGTGAACCGGCACAGGGTCAGGATCGGAAAGTGGCCTTACGGAGAGGTATTCGCCGCGCTGGGCCTCGGTCGCCGCGCGAGCGGGGGAGGCGAGGATAATTATGGCAGACCAAATGAATAGCACACGGATTTGCATGGCGGGACGGGGTTGATGGCAGAATAATAAGAATAACGCGAGAGACCTACAATCTCCCCAGCACTGGCCGTGGTCTAAGCGGAGAGGAAAAGGGCCACGGCCTTGTCCTCGCCGGGCTCGGCGAACCGCAGCCGCCGGCGTCGGGCTGATCTCCCCGCCATGTCGCGGACTTTTGGAGGAGTTCCAAATGCTCAGAACGCGTTCCAGACGAGCTGACAGGCCTTACCTGATCGACATCAGCAAGATCGTCCAGCCGACGTAGGAGATGGTGATCGATGAAGGCACTCACTTCGCAGGCATGGGTCTGTTGTCTACTTCTGACGGCAAGCGGCTTCGGCGCCGAGCCGACGGGCAAGTTCATCCCCACATTCGCCGTCAAATACGGCAGCTCGAGCGGCTGGCCGGCATTGGAGGATGTGGCGCGCTTCGATCTCATCGTGATCGGGGCGGGCAGCGCGCAGGCCAAGGCTCACCCCACCATCCCCGGTAACACCTGGCAGGTGCTCAAGGCGCTGAACCCGCACCAACTACTGCTCCTCTACGAGATCGGCCCCGGCGAATACAACACGGCGAGTTGGGGCCGCATCGGCCAGGGGTGGGAGTGGGTCACGGCCGAGCACGGCCCCGGCAGCGCCGACCGCTGGACCGCAATCGGCGCCAATTCCGGCCAGTGCCTCCAGGGCAGGGCCTACGCCAACGAGCGCCTGATGGTCCCCGGCAACCTGGCTTGGCAGCAATACTGGCTCGACAACGTCTACGCAAAGCACTGGGGCGATTCCGGCAAGGCGGACGCCGTTGCCGACGGCGTCTTCTCCGACAACACCTCGTTCTCCATGCCCTTCCAGGGCAACTGGTACGCCCAAGGGCATCCGGAATCCCCGGACGTCGCGACCGATTACTATTCCGACGGCCGGTATAACGCGGCGCTCTATCACCAGCACATCAAGAGCTTCTTCGCCCGGGCCTTCCCGTGGCTGGCCATGAAGAAGCTGAAGCTCGGCCTTAACTTCGGCGACATGGCGCGACACCCGGAGAACTGGGAGGAACTGGACGCCATGCCCGACGCCCCGCTGGCCGCCATGGAAGAAGGCGCGTTCGTGCACCCCTGGGGCGGGAAGGGAAGTTTCGTTTTCTGGAGCGAGAAGGAGTGGCTCAATCAGGTACGGGCAATGGAAAAGCTCCGGCACGTCCGGGCGCTGATGAACGTACACGGCCCCGTCAGCTCCGACGAAAAGGGAATCGGGCGCATGGACGCCGGCGACGCCAAGGGCAACCGGGCCTGGGACGTGCTCTGGTACGCCTTGACGTCGTTCCTGCAAGGGATGGACGACGATCGTCGCAACGCCTGCATGAGTTTCACGGTGTGGGGGTACACGGAGTTCCACTGGTTCAAGGAGTTCGACCCGCGCTACCTGCACTTGGGGGACGTTCGCGGCCCGTCCCGCCGGGCCGACGGCCGCCAGGGGCACGTCTACTTGCGCGAGTTCGACGACGGCTGGGCGGTCATCAACCCGACGGATAAGCCGGCCGCGGACGTCGCCGTACCGGACGGGGAAGCACGCGTAATCGACCATGACGCGCTGGAGCAGCCCGAGAGCCGGCCGCCGGTCCGCCGGTTTGAGCTGCCGGCGCACCGGGGGGTGGTGTTGTTGCGGACGGGCAAGGCGATCGGCAACTCAGATAATCCCATGTAGTCGCCCCATGACGCGCACGTCTATTAACTGTTTCGGTAAGTGCTCCGCTCTTATTATTACCCTCTTCATCGTCCGCACGTCGCCGGCTCTCGCGGCGTGCTTCACGACCGGGGCGGCGGACGCCCTCAAGTTCGGCACGCACGAGATCGTGCTGGTCGGTAACGGCGCGGTTTCAAACCCGTTCGACGCACGCGTGGCGGTTCGCTTCACCCTCATGTCGGGCTTTACCAACGCCGTCACCGTGCCTGCCTTTTACGACGGCGGGAACACCTGGCGCGCCCGCCTGTACGTCTCGGAGGCCGGGCAGCAGGACTGGTCGTCAAGTTGTTCTATGGACGACCGCCTCGACGGGAAATCCGGCACCTTCAAAGCCGTTGAATCGCGCCTGCGGGGCCTGCTGAAGAAGCACCGCGTCAACCCGCACGCGTGGATGACCGACGACGGCCGCATATTCATCAATGTCAGCGATACCGCATACCGCCTGTTCCACGGCAAGGACGCCCCGATGTGGCGGGAGTTCGTCACGGATTCCACGGCCAGGGGCGTCACTTGCGTGCGCGTTGCCAGCCTCGGCGGGTGGGGCGGCACGCCCGAGGCGCGGGTGGACGACAACAACACATGGGTCTGGAACGACCCCTGGGCCGGCGGCGCCAAGGAAGGGCATTGACGGCAAAACCACCTACACCGGCGAGCAGCTCGTCGGCCTCGATTCCGTGCCCCACATCGCCCGCTACTTCAACGACCGCCGCATCGACCTCGCGATCTTCCAGCCCGACGACGCCCGCGTCGCCGACCCGGATGGCCGCACCGGTCGACTGCGTCCCAAGCGCACGCGACGCGGCGGCGAAGAGTTCATCATCTACCACCCCAACGCCGCCAGCGACGGCAAGACCGCCGCACCGACGAAGCAAAGACGGCGCGTGTGCGCGGCGATCTGAGGGACTGCAAGGGCAGGTTTCGGGTCGAATGTTTTCGCGCGCTCGACGGCGTTGGCCAAACCGCACCACCATCGATGGCGGCGAGGAACGAGAGTTGACCGCCCCTTGGAAGGTGCAGGACGTGGTTCTGCGCCTGCTGCTGACCCGCTAAACACTACTAATCCGCCGCAATGCCGAGCTTCTCCAACTCGCCGCGCAGCCACGCGAGCGATCGTTCCGATCATCGGCCCCCCCTGCCCCGCGCATTCGATGCTCAGCACCCCGCGCCTGTGGATTCCGCCGTCGCCAGAACCCCGATAACCAGGAATAGAGCGGTTTTCAGCGAGTGGCACCGCCGCCATGACACCCGCCCTGCTCTCGATCGCGCCCGCCCTCGCCGATGACCAGCAGAGGCGCGACATCAAGATCGAGCGCACCGAGGTGTTCCCCTACGTTTACCCCATGGCGGGGTACTTCAAATTCTTCGACGGTGCGCATGGCAAGGGCCGGCCGGCGGTGTTCCTCAAACTGACCGCCTCCGACGGCATGGTCGGCTGGGGGCAGGCGGTCCCGATCGCGAAGTGGAGCTACGAGACGCTCGAAACTTCCGTCGTCGTACTGCGCGACTACTTCGCCCCCCTGCTGATCGGGCAGGCGACGCGATCCACACGATGATGGACCAGACGATCGCGCCATCGTTCTCCACCGGCATGCCGATCACGCGGGCCGCCGTGGACATCGCGCTGTGGGACCTGCTTGGGAAGCTCTACAACAAAAACATCGCCGAGCTCTGGGGCCTCAAGAGCGGAGGCGCGCTCACGCTTTCCTGGACCGTCAACGCCCGCTCGCTCGACGAGGCCGACCGACTCCTGCAGGCCGGCACGCGGCGCGGCTACAAGCACTTCAACATCAAGGTTGCGCCCGACCTGAAGTTCGACGTCGAGCTGGCCACGCGCGTCAGGGCCTACGCACCCAAGGCGTTCCTCTGGGCCGACGCCAACACCGGCTACGACCCCCCCACCGCCCTGCAAGCCGCGCGGAAACTCGCCGACGCCGGTGTGGACGTGCTCGAGTCCCCCGTCAAACCCAACCGCATCCGCGCTTACCAGCAGCTCGTCCGCCTCGGCGCATTGCCGATCCTGATGGACGAGGGCGTCGTCAGCCCGGTGGAACTCGAAGAGTTCATCGCGCTTAAGGTGCTCAACGGCATCGCCGCCAAACCCTCCCGCTGCGGCGGCCTCACCTCGAACAAGCTCCAGATCGACTGTGCAACAAGCACGGACTGACGTGGCTGGGCAGCGGCCTGACCGACCCGGACGTTTCCCTCGCGGCGTCGCTGGTGCTTTACGGCGCCTACGCGCTGCAGAAGCCGGCGGCCCTCAACGGCCCACAGTTCCTGACAGCGGACCTCCTCAAGGGGCCCCCGCGCATCCGGGACGGCGTCGCCGAAGTACCTACCGGTCCGGGCCTGGGAGTCACCGTGGACGAGGAGAGGATCAGAAAACCCGGTTGACCACGAGGTCGCTTTATCAAGTCCATCCGGCGTGCCCGCCTGCACGTCACCGAGACCGGACGGGGGGCCGTCGTGCTACTCCAGCGGGTTGCTCAGTAATCGCCCGGCCCGCAAGGTGTACAAGACCGCGTACGCGCCGCTATTTCGAAATCGGCTGCGGCATCCGAAGGTACGCGAAGAAGTCGCGCAGCTGCTGGTCGCCTAAACCGTCCAGCAGCCCGTCGGGCATGATGCTCGTCGGCAGCGCTTTCAACTCCTTCACGTCCGGTCGCGCCACCCGCACGTCCTGGCCGTCGAGGCCGCGGATCGCGACGATCTGTTCGTCGCTGTCGGTCAGGAACCCGCCGAGGACTCGGCCATCTTTAGTCTTGAGCATGTAGTTCTGAAACCCCTCGCGGATCTCCGCGCTCGGGTCGACGATGCTGATCAGCATCGTCCCCAGGTCGTCCCGTTGATAGCTGGTCAGGTTCGGCCCGACGTTCCCGCCCTTGTGGAACAGCGTGTGACACACCGCGCAACGCTGGATGAATGTGGCCTCGCCCTTGTAGGGGTCGCCGACGCCGCCTTCGATCACCGCCCGCAGCCGCCGCACCTCCTCCATCCGAGACGTTTGCGGCGGCGCCTTGCGCGCGGGGAAAAGTTTCTCCAGCCGCGCGGCGACTTGAGAGCCGCCCTGCCCCCGCAGCCGCGTCAGCACGTCCAGCGGCAGGTCCTCCCGCGCGATCGCCCCCGATTCGACCAGCCCCACCAGCGCCCCGGCCCACATCGGCCGGGTGGCCAGCAGGTTCACCGCCGCGGTCTGCACGTCCCGCGGCAGCGAAGGATACGCCGCCGCGACCTTTGCTCCGATCGCCGGGTCGTCGTACGCCATCAGCGCCGACAGGGCGGCCTTGCGCAATTCCGACTTCACGTTCTCCCCCGCCGCCGCCACGAGCACCGCCGGCGCCTCCGCCGCCTTCACGTCCGCCAACAGCGCCACGCTCGACATGCGGTCCTCGTACTTAGCCTTGCGGTCCCCTGCCGTCTTGAGCACCGCCTTAACCGCCGCAGCGTCCCCCAGCCTCGCCCGCAGCAGCGGCGACGCCTGACCGGACTTGACTAGCGCCGTCACCAGCTCCGCAGGCAGGGCCGGCATCGCCCGCCCCTTCATTGCCTCCTCGAACCCTCCCATCAGCACCTTGCGGTGCTCGTCCGACGGCGCCAGCTCCAGCAACCGTCCGCACGCCAGGTAATCCGCGTGTGTCCCCTTGGCGGCAAACCGCCGCATCAGCCGGGCCAGAATGTGCTGCTTCACCAACGCCCGGTCCCACGCCTGCTTATCGTCTAGCAGCGCCATGACTTGGTTTCGGTGCGCGTCACAATGGGACTCGATCGTCCACCAGCACAGCAGCGGCACGTAGGGGTCCGTCGCGTCCGCATCGTGCTTGAGCATCTCCCCGACGATGGACAGTCCCTGCTCGACCGGCAGCCGCCGCGAGGTCGAAGCGATCTGCGAGCGCACCTCTGGATCGTCTTCCCCAAACGCCAGCTTCTTCACCTGCTTGAAGAATTCGTCGGGCAACCTCCCACCGTCTCCCATGAGCCGAACCGCCCACGCCCGCACCACCGGCACGGGGCTGAGCAGGCTCTGGAGCGCCGTCGCCTCGTCAAATTCGCCCATCTGGTGCAGGGCCCAAATCGCCTCCAGCGCGGGATGTGCTTTCGTCTCCGCGAGCGCCTTCAACATCGGCACCACCGCCCGGTCCTTCCGCTCCCCCAGCAGGCGCACCGCCGTCTGCCGGTGCCACCGGTTCGGATGACTCAGCAGATCCACCAGCTCGCGAGTCGTCTTTCCAGCCAGGTTCACGTCCTTGTTCAGCGGCACGTCCTTCCCCCGCAGTCGATACACCCGCCCGCTCTGCGGGTCGATCTGGCCCTGGTAGTTCTGCCCGTGCGCGATGAACTCTTCACAGAAGTCCGCGATGTACAGCGCCCCGTCGGGCGCGTTGGTCAGATACACCGGCCGAAACGTCACGTCGTCGCTCTTCAGCGGATACCCCGAATCGCTCGTCTCAAACGTCGATCCCAATGGATATCGCTGCGACAGCGTCAGGAAGTGGTGTAACGGGTCGGCTCCGATCATCCGCCCGATGTACTCCGCCGGCAGGGCCGTCCCATCGAACATGATGATGTCGTGCGTGAACCGCGGGATTGGGTTGGCGCTCTTGATCTGCGGGAGCGTCCCGAAGGCGTACGGGTTTGCCGGCGGCCCGTACTTTGCCACGTCAACGCCCTGCTTCAGGTACAGCCCGCCCTGGACGTAGTGCCACCCGTGCGTCACGCCGCCGTTGTGGCCGGAGAACAGCCGGCCGTCGGCGTCGAAATCCAGCCCGAACGTGTTGCCGCCGCCCTCGGCGAAGATCTCGTAGATCTTCTTCTCCGGGTGGTAGCGCCACGCCATACACCCTTCGTAGTAAACACCGGGAGAATTCGGCGGATCGACGCCCGGCCGCACGATGCGGCTGGTGGTCGTGCTGCCCTGTCCGCCGTACAACCACCCGTCCGGGCCCCACGCCAGCCCGTTGGCGACCGAGTGCGTGTCCTCCAGCCCGAAGCCCGCGAGGCGCACCTCCGGGTCGCGGTCCGGCACGTCGTCCCCGTCCGCGTCCGGGTAAAACAGCAGGTACGGCGTGTGCATCACCCAGATCCCGCCGTGCCCGCGCAGGACTGAGTTGGCCATGTTCAGGCCGTCGAGCACCACCTTTACCTTGTCGAAGGTGCCGTCCCCGTCAGTATCTTCATGAACCGTGATCCGATCCGCCCCGCGGTCGTGGTGCGGCGGCGGCGGCGGCACGTGATCGAACCGCGAACGGTAATACATGTCCCGGCTGACCATCTTCACCCCGGCCGGGTACGGGTACTGCCGGTACTGCGCCACCCACATCCGCCCCCGCTCGTCGAAGCTGATGTGCGTCGGCTGGGCCACGTCCGGCTCGCTGGCGATCAGGTCCACCACCAGCCCCTCCGCCGGCTTCATCTTCGCCAGTGACTGCTTCGGCGGCACCCGCACGCCGGGGAACAGTTCCGCGTTTCGGCCGAGGATGGACGAGCCGGGCTTAAATCCCGTCTCCAGATAAACAGCGGTCGCGGGTTGCTTCGCCACCGGTTTCAGCGTAGCGAAATCCAATTCGCCGCGCGCCACCTCCCACGCCCCCCCCAGCACCAGCTCATCGTGATATCCCGCGAGGATCGGCGCTTGGCCGATCACGGACTTGTCACCGCCGGCATCAATGCGAATCGCCAGCACGTTGAACACCTTGGCTTCGAATATCCCCTTGGGCACCTTGAACCGCCGCCGCGGCCCGTCCGGAATCGCCCCGCCCTCCGCGATCTTCTGCCCGTTGACGTACAGGGCAAAGGCCGCCCGCACGTCCGCCAGGTTCAGCGTGACCGAATCCCGGTACAGGTCCTTCTCCGCCGGGGTCGTGTACCGCGCCGGCATTCGCACGTAGCACCGGTACCACGTCGGCCCCGCTTCGCCCTCCGCCTGCTTCGAGGGCATCGACGCCGGCTTCCAATCCGCCGCCACCAGCGCCCCCAGCGCAACCACCAGCCCCGCGATCGACATCCGCCTGTTCATCCACGAACTCCGCGATGTGACATCCCCCGCGTTGGCAACCACTCCGCCGCCGGTATGATCCGCCGCATGCTTACCGCACGCAATCCGCTCCGACTGCTCCCCGCCCTTCTTCTATTCGCCGCCCTCCCCGCCGTTGCCGCTTCCCCCAACCAACCCATCCGCATCGGCATCATCGGCCTGGACACCTCACACGTCGTCGCCTTCACCAAAGAGTTTAACGACCCCAAGGCGGGCGGCGAACTCGCCGGATTCCGCATCGTCGCCGGCTTCCCCGGCGGCAGCACCGACATCGAATCCAGCCGCTCCCGCGTCCAGGATTACGCCAACCAACTCAAAGCACTCGGCGTCGAAATCGTCCCCTCCATCCCCGAACTATTGACCAAGGTCGACGCCGTCCTCCTCGAAAGCGTCGACGGCCGGCCGCACCTCGAGCAGGCCCGCCCGGTCATCGCCGCCCGCAAGCCGCTCTTCATCGACAAGCCCCTCGCCGCCTCGCTCGCCGACGGCATCGCCATCGCCGAACTGGCCAAGCGCAACAACGTCCCCTTCTTCTCCAGCTCCTCCCTGCGCTTTGGCGCCAAGGTCCAGGCGATCCGCCACGATCCCAAGCTCGGCGACATCGTCGGCGCCGACGCCTGGAGTCCCTGCACCCTCGAAGAGCACCACCCCGACCTGTACTGGTACGGCGTCCACGGCGTCGAAACCCTCTATACCATCATGGGCACCGGCTGCGAATGCGTACGCCGCATCAGCACGCCGGACACAGAAATCGTCGTCGGCCTCTGGCACAACAACCGCGTCGGCACCTTCCGCGGCACACGCACCGGAAAGCACGACTACGGCGTCGTCGCGTTCGGCACAAAGGGCACCGCCGCCCAGATCGGCTTCGAAGGTTACAAGCCATTGGCCGAGCAGATCGCCCGCTTCTTTAAGACCGGAAAAACCCCGATCGCGCCCGAAGAGACACTCGAAATCCTCGCCTTCATGCAGGCCGCCGACGATAGCAAGCGCGCCAATGGTGCACCCATCAAGCTCGCCGACGTGATGGCCCGTGCACGGGCCGAGGCATCACAGAAGCTGGACAAGTAGACCCCCTAACTGCGGCTCGCATTATCGTCGCTGCTTGAGCCGGTCGAATGTAACCGCCGCCAGCAGGATCGCGCCCCGCACCACGTACTGGTAAAACGAATCAATGTTCAGCAAACTCATGGCGTTCTGCACGACGCCCATGATCAGCACGCCGGCCAGGACAAAACTCATCCTCCCGACGCCGCCGGTCAGGGAGACCCCACCGAGCACGCACGCCGCGATCACCTCCAGCTCAAACCCCTCGCTGCTCTTGGGCTGGCCGCTGGTCATCCGCGACGCCAGCACGATCCCAGCGAACGCGGCGACGATGCCCTGAATCGTAAAGATCAGCACCTTCAGCCGCACGACGGGAACGCCGGCCAGGTGCGCGGCCTCCTCGTTGCCGCCGATCGCCAGCGTATTCCGCCCGAAGGTCGTGCGGTCCAGGAGGAACCCGAACACGCAGAAGGATGCGGCACAAATCCAGACGGGCGTCTGCACGCCCAGAAACCGCGAAAGACCCAGCGCGGAGAAGGCGTCGCTGGCCACGCCCACCGCCCGCCCGCCGGAGACGATGAACGTGAACCCCTTCACCATCTGCATCGTCGCCAGCGTCGTGATCAGCGGGTTAATCCGCAGCCCGGCGACGACGAGCCCATTGACCAGCCCCACCACCGCGCCAGCCCCGAGCCCCGCCGCGAGGCCAGCCGCGTAACTGCCGGTGCGGTTGGTGACGATCGCCGCCACGACGCCCGCGCACGGCACCACCGTCCCCACCGACAAATCGAAGTTTCCGCTGGCCAGGCAGAACAGCATCGTGCACGCGACCATCCCGACCGTGGACACCGACAGCAGCATGCCCTTCTGGTTCTCCCACGTCGCGAAATTCGGCACGAACGCCGCGCACGCCGCCAGCAGCACCGCCAGCACCAGCAGCATCCCCGCCTGCTCCATAGCCGCGCCGACCCGCGACTGCCGCCGCAGCCCCGGCGGGGGAGGCACGGGTCGGGCGTATTCGATCACAGGCGGCGCTGTCCGACTCACGACCAAGTCTTCCTTTCCGGCAACTTCATACCTCCGAACCGACCGGAGGACGGGCCGAGGAAATCGGCAGCGCCAGCCTCATCACCGCCTCCTGCGTGGCCGATTCCCGCGGCACCTCCCCCGCCATTCTTCCCTGCCGCATCACGACCAGGCGATCCGACACGCCGAGCACTTCCGGCAGGTCGCTGCTGACCAGCAGCACCCCCGCGCCCGCGCGGGCCAGGTCGTAAATAATGGAGTAAATCTCGCTCTTTGCGCCGACGTCGATCCCGCGCGTCGGCTCGTCCAGCAGCATCGCGTTCACCCGCCCCTCGCTCAGCCACCGGGCGAGGATCACCTTCTGCTGGTTTCCCCCGGAGAGATTTCGAATAAGCTGCCCCGGCCAAGGCGTCCTCACGCCCAGCCGGTCGATGTACTTCTCCGCGTTGGCCCGCTCCCAGCGATCGTGGATCAGAAACCCGCCCCATGGCGCGTGCCGCCGCACGCTGATGTTGACGTTCTCCAGCACCGAACGCAGCGGAAAGATCCCCTCCCGCCGGCGGTCCTCCGGGCAGAACAGCAGCCCGGCGCGGATCGCGTCCCTCGGGGCGCGAATCTCGACCGGCCGCCCGCAAACCTCAACGCGCCCACGGGCCTTCGCCGTCGCCCCATAGATCAGCTTGAGCAGCTCGGTCCGCCCCGCCCCGACGAGCCCGAACAGCCCGACGATCTCGCCACGCGCCACCTCCAGCGTCACCGGCTCCGCGACCCCCGGCCCGATCAACCCCTCGACCCGCAGCGCGACCCCGCCCCGCGGCCGCGGCGAATACCCGTACACGTCTTCGAGACTGCGCCCGACCATTGCCGTTACGATCACGTCGTGCGTCACCCCGTCCGTCGAATCCCAAGTCCGCACGTGCCGCCCGTCGCGCAGCACCGTGGCCGCGTCGCACAGCTCCTGCACCTCCTCCATCCGGTGCGTCACGTACAGGATCACGTTCCCTGCCGCCCTCAGCCCGCGGACGACGGCGAATAGTTTTTCGATCTCCCGCGCCGACAGCGAGCTCGTCGGCTCGTCGAACGCGATCACCTTGGCGCCGCGGCTGAGCGCCTTGGCGATCTCGATCATCTGCCTCTGCCCGATCGGCAGCCGCCCGACTTTCGTCCGCGGGTCGATCTCCTCGCCGAACCGCCGCAGCACGCCCAAGGCCGAGTCCCGCAGCTTGCGCTTGTCAATGATGCCAGCGGCGCCGGGCAGGTGGCCGAGGAAAAGATTCTCCGCCACCGACAACTCCGCCACCAGATGCAGTTCCTGGTAAATCACCGCCACCCGCGCCGCGATCGCGTCGGCCGTCCCCCGGAACACCCGCTCCCGCCCGCCTATGACCAGCTCGCCGCTCGTCGGCCGATGGGCCCCGCTGAGAATTTTGAGCAGCGTGGATTTCCCCGCCCCGTTCTCGCCGAGCAGCGCGTGGACCGACCGCTCGCGGACGCCGAAGGACACTTCCTCCAGCGCGCGTACGCCGGGAAACGTCTTGGTCACCTCCCGGAATTGCAGGTACGCCGCCGCCAGGTCCATACGACGTTTACCCCGTG
>Ga0308176_10001161_pt1 | contig 16590 bp, 15 predicted proteins | sample PhyCR2_3_FD_203890 | JGI IMG/M metagenome (GOLD analysis project Ga0308176, IMG submission 203890) | Soil microbial communities from UC Gill Tract Community Farm, Albany, California, United States - DLSLS.C.R2 | ecosystem: Environmental > Terrestrial > Soil > Agricultural land | place: USA...
GCCGGTCGGCGACACGGCCTGGCACCTGTACGACCTGAACTCCTGGGGCGCGAACACCAGCGGCGACCACTACGCCCGCATCGACGGAGTGGTGCAGAACTGGAGCACGTTCACGGGCACCGGCGGCTCGATGCCGAACTTCCAGGCCGCCCCCGAGATCGGCTCCTCGACCTACACCGGCGACTTCGGCTGCATCGTCCTGTTCAGCCGGCGCCTCACCGCCCAGGAGCGCGCCGACCTGCAGGCATGGCTGGGCATGCCGTCGCGCACGCTGCCCGCCGGCGGGACATTCCAGACGCCCATCCAGATCGTGCCGGACGGCACCGGCGCCTACACCTCGGACGCGCAGCCGCAGGTCAACTTCGCCACGGTCACCCCGCCTGGCCAGATCCCGATCAACGAGTCGGTGTGGTGGTCGTACACCGCGCCGGTCGACTCGGCCGCCAAGGTCTACCTGGACTTCAGCGCCACCATCCTCGACGGCATCCAGAACTACACCCCGCAGATCAACATCTTCGTCGGCAACACGAAGAAGAACACGAGCCAGCTCAACATCAGCTCGGGCACGCAGATGGTGGTCCTGGACCCGGGCCAGACCGTCACGGTCGGCATCGGCAACGCCTGGACGGGCTACAGCGACTACTACAACTACAACAACACGAACCCGCCGGCCAACGTCCAGTACGTCCTCAAGGCCACGACCCAGAACGTCACCAAGCCGGCCAACGACAGCCGCTGGGCGGCCGACGATCTCGTGTTCGTCACCGACAAGCTCACGGCGTCCGTCGACGCCACCCTCCTGGGCGTGGAGCCGGACGAGCCCTCGGGCACAGACATCCCCTACGCCACCGCCTGGTGGAAGTACACGCCGGATGTGAACACCCGTCTGGACCTGAACACCTACGGGTCCTACCGCACCTGGTACGTGAACATGGTGCGCAACCCCGACGGCACCCTGGGCGCCGGCGGGACCGATGGCTGGACGGCGGTCACGTCCGGATCCCTCATGTACAAGGGCGACGGCGGTGGCTCGGGCAACAGCACCATCGCCTACCGGCACGTCAATGCCGCGAGCACGCCCGGCACCTTCCGGACTGAGCTCATGGCGGTCACGGCCGGCAAGTACCTCCGAGGCCAGTACGCCCCCGTCACTGCCACGTCCAACCACTACGTGACGATGACGCTGGATTGGTACGACGCCAGCCAGGTGCTGCTCAGCAGCGGCGGCCCGGGTACCGGGACCTACACCGGCGCCGGTCGCCGGACGACGTTCTACGGCTACCAGGTACCCGCCGGCGCGGCCTACGTCGCCATGCGCTTCGACCTGTACGGGCAGAGCTACAGCACCACGCCGCCGGCCGCGTTCGCCTACATGGACCTCTACGACGTCGTGCTCGAGCAGATCGACACGGCCAACAGCATGCCGTACGGCCTGAGTGCGGTCGCCCAGCTGTGGCGCGAGGACGCCGTAGGAGTGCTGACGAGGGTCGTGGGCTACGCCAGCCCGAGCAGCGTCAACTGGCGCACCGGTAACCGACTCATCGCCAATCTCGACGCCGGGAAGACCTACTACCTGCAGATCGGCGACTACTACAACGAGACGATCCCACTCGGGCAGTACAAACTCGCCGGCACGCGCACGACGCTGCCGCCCAACGACAAGATCGTCAGCGCAACGCCGATCGCCTTCAGTGGCACCGAGTACGTATCGCCGGCGGTCGACTCGACGTACCTGACCACCGAGTCGATCGAGGGTGAGTCCAGCTCCACCTACCGCTCCGCCTGGTGGCAGATCACGCCGTCCCAGGACATCGTGGTCGACTTCGACACTGCGCAGACCACCGGCAACGCCGACATCAGTACGCAGATCTCGGTCTTCACTGAGGTGCTCTCGGAGTCCTTCGAGGATGGCGAGGCGGGGTGGACCCCGGAGGCCGGTAACAGCACGATTGTGGCCTCCACGGCTCAGGCCTACGACGGTGCCAGCTCGCTGGAGGTCACCACCGTCAACTCGGTCAGTCAGTGGGTCTGGAGCGACCCGATCCCGGTCAACCCCAGCGACGACCTGATGCTCAAGACGCAGGTCCTGAAGGGCGATGGGTCGTCGAGCTACCTCTACGCCGGCATCGGCTTCATGTGGCTCGACTCCGGCGGGACCATGGTCTCCTACAAGGACTACAACACCGCCTACCTCACCACCGCCGCTCCGGGCTGGACTCAGGTGGGGTACTACGGGACCGCGCCCGCCACCGCCGCCTCCGTCCAGATCGGCCTCTATGGATCCAGTCCGCCGGTCGGCCAGAAGGCCTACTACGACGCGATCGTGGTGCGCAAGCTGGTGGCCCGGGGCACCTCGTCGCTGACCGGCGTCACCCTGCAGGCCGGGAAGAAGTACCTCGTCAAGCTCGCCCAGACCGGCACCCAGCGCAACCTGCAGTACGTCCTGCACGCGGTGAACCAGTCGGTCACCGTGGAGCCGCAGCCGACGCAGCAGACCATCGACCTGGTGACCTTCACCGGCGACGGCACGTTCAACGCCGCCACCACGGTGGCGGTCAAGCGCACCGCCGCCTTCCAGGGCTCCGGCACGCTGGTCGTGAAGCCGAAGCCGCGCATCATCGCGAACTTCGGCGGCGACGGCGTGCTCGAGGTGACGGCCGAGCGGGTGATCGTGCCCGAGCTGTGGCTGATGCTTCTGGACACCCAGCTGAATCGGGCGCCCGGCCCGATCACCGTCGCGCTGATCGGCGGCTTCGCGAACGCCGATGTCACCTTCAGCGTCAACGGGGTCGACCTCTACACGGCCACCCTGGACACCGACGGGACGCTGGCGCCCACCTCGATCAACCTGCCCGACGACCTGCTGGCCGGCACCTACACGCTGGTGGTCTCGCAGACCGGCTCGACGGCGGGCTCGGCCGACTTCACGCTGGCTCACGACCCGCCGAAGTTCGACACCGCCCGGGGCCCGGACGCGCAGGCCGTGGACGTCCCGGGCGCGGCATACGGCGACCGCCGCCACTGGGTGCTCCAGGACCTGATGCCCGGTGGGCTCGGCTCCTGGATCATGCCGATCAGTCCAGCCGAGAGCAGCTCGCCGTACTTCGAGCGGCAGCTCGCGTCGAAGTCCACGACGGCGGGTCGGGTGATGGTCACCGAGGGTGCGCAGCCGCCGGTGGAGTGGACCTTCAGCGGCCTGGCGCCGGACGAGGACTTCGCCGGCAAGCTGACGGCGTACGTCGACCTGAACCGCCGGTGCTACGTGATCGACCATCGAGGTCGGGCCTTCAAGGTCGTCTTCCTCGGCGTCGACCTGCGACCGCGCATGCGCAGGAACTTCAACGGCACGGACATCGACGGCTACGACTACACCGTGACCGCCCTCGTCCTCGACCAGGATTGGGTGACCCCGGCATGAGCGTCGTTCGCTGGACCCTCTACGACCCGGTGGCCGATGAGACCACGACGCTGCCGATCAACCCGAACACGGCCACGTCGCCCTTCGGATCTAAGTCCATCGCGTCGGCCCAGGGGCTCGAGAGCGATGCGCTCGGCAGGAAGCGCATGCGCCTCACGCAGTCGGCGAGCTCACCGGTCGAGTGGCAGTTCGGCGGCGTGATCCGCAGCGAGGCGCACCACGACGAGCTGCTGCGCTGGACCGAGAAGTCCAACGAGGTGCGCGTGTCGGACCATCTTGGACACACGTTTGAAGTCATCATCAGGAAGATCGAGTTCGCCGACCGACGCCCCATGCCGACGAACCAGTGGCGGCTCACCTACACGGCGTCCGCACTGGTACTCAGGAGGGTGGCATGAGGATCGTCTCGGCGGAGATGACGGAGCGCTGGAAGGCGCAGGCCAAGCTGGCCGACCAGCGCCCGATGTGCCGGGCCACCATCCAGATCGCGAACCTGCACCGCTTCGACTACGACACCGCCTGGGCTGCTGGCGGTGACTTCGACTACGACCGGCACCGCAAGGGCGTCTTCACCTCGATGATCTTCGGTGACCGCTCCGGCCTGCGCGAGATCCGCAACATCCGGACCTGCTCCTGGGAGCGCTCGGTCGACCAGGATGTCGCCACCTGCACGCTGACGCTCGCGAACACCGACCTGGTGCCGATCGGCTCCACTCAGGAGGATTACGAACTCGGGGTCAAGGTCGCCAATGACGCGGTGGACATGCCCGGCTTCTTCACCTACAACCGGGGCCAGCAGCGCATCAGCGCCAACCGCTGGGGCTACGACACCGACACTGGCTGGCAGGACGTCTACGTCCCCGACCGCCTCGTGAAGACCTACGAGGGCTACGGGTACGACATGTCGGTCTCCCCGGAGAACGACCCGAACCTGGTTCAGACGGGCACCTGGATCATCGACAAGGTGACCTACACCGACGAGGGTGAGATCACCCTGGAGATGCGCGACCTCGGCCGGCTGCTGCTCCAGCAGATCGTGTTCCCGCCGGTAATCCCGGGCGCCGAGTACCCGCTGTCGTTCTCCACGATCAAGGAGGCGCAGGTCCCGCACCGCGACTGCGTGGGCGGCGACTGGAGCGGAGACGACCTGACCAAGCTCGGCAAGGCCACCAGCTCGAACGACAAGTACGTCGGCAAGGGACTCACGAACCCGCCGATGCCGAACTACGTCGGCCCGAACGGCGGCGTCCAGGGCCACCACTCCACCCACGCCATGGCGCAGGACGAGGGCGAGTGGTGGATGTCGACCGGCCAGCAGACTCGCAACAGCAAGGTGTGGTGGCAGGTCAACCTCGACAACTCCCTCGCCTCGATCGGCGCCGTGCGCCTCAACGTCAAGGGCGGGCCCTACCGGTTCTACGTCTCGGTCCAGAACGCCGCCGGCGACTGGGTAGGCAAGCGGAAGATCCCCTACGAGGTCACCACCGGCGACATCGACATCAAGGCCGGGGTGAAGTTCGTGGCCAGTGGCATCGCCGACCGCTCCGGCTCCCAGGACGTCATCTTCAAGCGGGTCTACCACAACGTGAAGGCCATCCGGATCACCTTCACCCACCTCGAGGACAGCGGGGTCGGCAAGTACCCATGGCAGGCCGGCCTGCGGTTCATGCGGTTCTACAGCGGCAAGAACGCTGGCTCACTGAGCTTCGAGAAGGGCACCGTCAAGAAGGTCGTTGGCAACTACAAGGACTACAGCGACATCGTGAAGTGGGTGTGCGCCTGGGGCGGCTTTTTCTGGCCGCCACACAGCACCGGCATGGACTTCGTGCGCATCGGCCGCCAGGAGGACCCGGAGGCCTCGCGCTTCCGCACGATCACCTACGACACCGCCGACCCGGCACTGCCGAGCGGCCGGGTGTGGGGCGACTTCATGAAGTCGGGCACGGCCGGCGTGGCCGACCTGACCGTCGACATGTTCGACAAGAAGCCGCTGATGGACATCATCAACTACGTCCGCGACCTGCTCGGCTTCGTCTTCTTCATCGACGAGACCGGCGGCGTGGTCTGGCGGATGCCGAACCTGTGGAGCCTCGGCAACTACCTCTCGCCCACCGAGCTCGGCGTGCCGACGCGCACCCGCACCGACACGATCCTCGACCTCGACGAGAAGGAGACGCTGCTGAGCTGGTCGACGGTGCTGAACTCCGAGAACATCCGCGAGCGGATCTTCGTCGCCAACGTCACCGGCAAGATCGGCACCGTGGTCAAGGGCTACAACCCCTACCCGGTGGGCCTGCGTCGCATCGCCGGCTGGACCGACCAGAACTTCGAGAGCAAGCAGGACGTGCGGGTCATGGCCGACATGCTCAACGCGCGCTCGATGTTCGAGTACCGGCGCGGCACCGCGCAGATCCCGGGCTACCCGGGCATCCAGATCGACGACCAGGTGCGGATCCTCGAGCGGGTCACCAATGAGACGTACTACCACTACGTGCTCGGCATCAAGAGCGAGATGGACATTCAGGCCGGCGAGTGGACCTACGACCTGGACACTCACTGGCTGGGCGAGCGCCCGAGCGACGCCTGGGTGGTCAAGGTCGACCAGCTCGACGGGGCCACCCAGAACTACCTCAACGTGCTGGGAGGCTGACGTGACCTGGGAGATGGAGCAGGCTCGCGCCGAGCTGGCGCGCCACCGGGAGAACTCGGCGCGCCTGGCGCTGGCGTTCGCGAAGTTCGAGTCGACCGGCCAGGGCACCGTGGAGTTCGAGGAGCGGGTGGACTTCGGCCTGACGTTCATCGAGAAGCCCTACATCACGTACGCCTGCGAGATCGACCTCGACGAGCTGGCCAACCAGGTCGGCAGCACCGAGGACGAGACCCCGGTGCTGCCGCTGGTGAGCGGCTACGTCACCGAGTGGGACATCGACGACCGGGGCTTCTACACCGGCGCCTGGATGGCAGCGGTGGTCTTCGACCCGAGCGGCGTGCTTCCGACGGACGTCCAGATCGTGATCGACCACCACTTCACCTTCACCGCCATCGCGATCAAGGACGTCCCGCTGGACGTGACGGACTGATGTTCGACTGGCCGTCCGAGGGATTCCTCACTCCGATCGACGGGGGCTGGTCGTGGGCAAAGCTGCTCCCTGGGAGTGGGGGAGCGCTGCTCATCTACGGGTCCTCCAGCGCCACCTACGCGAGCGTCGTCGCCATCCCGGCTCCGTCACCCGATGGCAGCTCCACGGCCGAGCAGCTCTCCGCTGAGCATGTCAGCGCCCCCGTCAACCTCTCGGGTGTCATCGGTGCGATGGACGCGGCGCGGGTCGCGGCGTCACCGACCGGCGACCACTACGCGGTCGTGCACGCCTCGAACAGCTACGACTCGCCCTCCCCGGTAGCCAAGGTCACCCACCTCTCCATCGTTGCCGGTCAGGTCGTACAGCACGAGACCTCGACCTTCGCGGGCAGGTGGATCGACCAGGTGTACTCGAGCGCCGAGGCGCGCTTCGGCGGCGACGGTGCGACGGGACCACTCCTGCTCCTCCGCCGCGCCCAGGTCGAAGGAGGGGCGGCCCTGCAGCGGGTCACCGTGGCCGGCGCCGCACTGGCGTTCTCCGACCCCAGGCCCATCCAGCTGGAGGAGGTCTACACCTTCAGCAGCGTGAGCAACCAGCCCGTGTTCGACGATTCGATCGGCAACTGGCGAGACACCATCACCACTGGCACCACTGCCTGGCTGGTCCCCCACGACCTGTCGCTCTTCGCAGTGGGAAGCGACTACGGGCTCATCGTCAAGGGCCCTCAAGTGGGCTACAACATGGACGGCTCCGACACGTACTACGACTCCCAGCCCACCTATGGCGGCGCCATCTTTGGACGCACCTCGCTCGAGGTCATCGACTCGAAGACCATGCTGAGTCGTGGCGAGGCCTCGCTTCCGGCCGGGTCCACCCGGATGCAGTTCGCGGGCGGCGGAACCCTCGGCGACCTGGACGGCAGCGGTCACGTCGGCACGGAGGACGACACCCTCACCGGGAAGCTCTTCATGTACGGCGGAAACACCCAGACGCGCGGCTACCGGCAGTACTGGACGTCGTTCCCCGACGCCGGCGACGTCATCTACATGAACCGGTTCGTCTACACCACCCCGCCCCGACATGAGACCGTCGACTACTGGGGCGACAGGGAACTCGTTGCCCTTCGGCTCCATCCCGGCGGGACGGCGGTTTCTCGCCATGACCCCTCGCTCTGGAGCCGGTTCGTGGAGGCGAGCTACAACAACGGCGGATTCGCCACCGACGCCGAGAAGACAGCCTGGGTGATCTGCAGCTGCGGCTGGCAGAGTCCCGTCTTCAGCGATCCCGATCGGTACAGCGATGAGCCGAACAGGCTGTCGCGACAGGCCTGGATTGCGCACGTGGCTCAGGTCAACGGTGGCGCCTCGATCACCATCGAGGCGAGCGACGGAGCCCAGTACATGGTGAGGTGCAACAAGCGAGACTCGCCCATCCTCGCCACCAGCGGAATGGGGGTGGCGCTGATCTACACCGGCCCGGACAACTACGTCCACAGCGGCGGACTGATCCTGGACGTGCTGGGTGGGGAGACTCAGGCTCTCGGCAAGTACCCTGCCTCGAGCCTCGTGCGTACGGGGATCGAAGGACTGGTGCAGCAGCCCGGCTGCTTCCTGACGATGGATCTGCCCTCGGACGGGAAGGTCTACCTGGGCCAGGTGCTCGGCTTCTTCCCACAGCCGGACGCCTCGGGCGTACTCAAGGCCACCGGCAGCGTCTTCCGGTCGCCGCGTGGGTGATTCAGACGTGCGTTCAAGACTGAGGATGGGGGATCCGTGAAGCTCGACCTGGACGACGAGAACCTCTCCAACCTGCTCTGGGGCGGCATGGGGCAGATCTGGGCTCCGGAGCGCTGGATCTCCGGCCCCGGCTACTTCAGCTCCACGCGCCTTCTCCCACTGAGCACCGACCGCGCGCTGATGATCTACTTCGACCGCACCGCCACCCCTGGCACGGGGTACGGCGGCACCGATGATGTGCGCGGGTGGCACACCTCGGTCATCTCGGAGAACCCCGGCTACACCTCCCAGAATGACCCGACGGTCCGCACGCCGGTCACGTCCTTCAGGATCCTCGACCCGTACGCCTACTACCTGAGCCCGGACGAGGTGCACAGCGGCACCGGACCCAATGAGGGCTTCGAGATTGCCCGCGTCGAGACGGGGGATGACTACGACCGCTACGTGGTCGGCGTGATCGTCGAGGTCGGCGGCTGGGTCGGGAACGACTACGGGGAGTCCCTGGAGGGCAACACGGGAGCGCGATGGCAGGAGCCCCGAGGCCACCCCGAGACCCGGCTCTCCCTGCTCCGAGTGCCCCACGACGGTAGCGAGCCGACCGTGGAGGACGAGATGGTCTTCCCGGGCTTCATCCGGGACAACCCCAACGCCGCCCAGGCGGGCCAGCGGAAGCTCTACCAGAGCTCGTGGATCAAGCTCTCGGGCGACATCCCGAGCATCGGTGTCGTGATGATGGCGCGGACGGCGCCGGTCGCCGGCGGCTCTGTGGTCCAGTCGGTGCGGAACGTCGGCGCGAAGATCGTCCTCGGACCGGCGGTCGACCTGGGGGTCCAGCAGGTCGGAGACACCACGACCCTCTCGTTCACCAACAGCCAGTCCGTCGTGACCAAGATCGACAAGCCGGCCTACTACCGAATCCGGTCCGTGAGCCTCACCGCCGTGGTGGGCGGGGCCGTGGTCCACATCGACCCCGACCCGTACACCAACTACCTCTCGGACGTCCGCAACGAGGCCATCTACCCGGAGCAGAACGGCCTGGAGACCTGGACCAGCACCTTCCAGGACCCTGTGGACATGCAGCAGAAGCCGGAGCTCAAGTTCGTGAGCGTCAACGGCGCAGTCACGGACCTCTCCGTGGTCGGCGGCCCGACCGGCCCCTACGGCAGTCAGGTGCGTCCGAACAGCCTGTCGCCGAACCACGCCTCGCCCAACGGCTCCTTCTTCCTACACCTCCGGGTGCCGGGCATCCTCAACTCGACGAGCCCGCTGTACGGCGACAGCAGCGACAAGTGGTACCTCTGCCAGCTCGAGCTCCGAGGCAGCTCGGTCGTGGTGAACGACTACCACTCCAACACCTGGGATCCTCCGGGGAGCACGCACCAGAACACCGCCCGGGACTGGGTGATGACGAACCAGGGCCTGGTGACCGTCGGCGCCGACGCCCAGGGAGGCGATGCGTACGCCCACGACCTCATCGTCGACGCCTTCGGCGCCCAGCCGCGTGTCTTCACTGCTTACTCCCAGGACTTCTACCTGTACTCGTGGAGCACCTACGACAGGCCAGGGTCGCTGAAGACGCTGGTCGCTGCCGACGGTGGCGTCTTCACCCTCATCCAGGGCACCTACGCTCCGACCTACGGCACCGGGCCGGCCGCCGAGATCGGCATGCTCAAGGACTTCTCGCCCCCCGTTGTCACGCCGCCCAGCGGGGTGCTCCTCGACGCGGGCCGGACCTTCGACACCGCGCACTGAATCCGATCCGGACGCCCGTCGATCTTCAGGGTGACCCGAAGGAGTGATCGTGGCCGGATCGAAGTCGAACTACCTCGAGAACAAGCTGCTCGACGCCGTGCTCGGCGGACCCACGTTCGCGCTGCCCGGGACCGTGTACCTGGCACTGAGCACCGCCGCCTACAACGACGCCGCGACGGGCAGCTCGATGACCGAGGTGTCGGCCACCGGCACCGGGTACGCCCGGGTGGCGCTGGCCAACAACGCGACGAACTGGCCGGCGGCGGCCAACGGCGTGAAGCAGAACGGCACGGCGATCACCTTCCCGCTCGCGTCGGGCAACTGGGGGACCGTGTACTCCTTCTACATCTGTGACGCAGCCTCCGGCGGCAACGTGCTCTACGGCGGCGACCTGGCCAGCTCGAGGGCCGTCTCCACTGGTGACACGGCGTCCTTCGGGGTCGGCACCATCACCGTCACGGAGGACTGAACATGTCCTACACGTCGGGCACCCGGTCCCTGCAGAACAACGCCGCCGAGGACCTGTACCAGCTGGTCAAGACGCAGATGGCCGCCCACGGCAACTACACCTTCGTCGAGGACTATTCGACCGCGACCTACATCTGGAGCGTCTGGAAGGTCGGCGCGCTCAACAGCAACGGCGTCCCCTACTACCAGCTGTTCTGTCGGACCATCGCGGACGGGCTCACCCTCTACGTGGGGCTCTGCGAGGACTACAACGCCGCGACCCATTCGTTCTACCGAGCGACGCCGTACGCCTCGACCACGGCGCGCGTCGTGCAGTCCGACGGCTCCTACGGCGGCGCGACCGCGACCGTGCTGCCGAACGCCACGTCGATCAACCCCTCGCTGCAGACCAGTGCGCTCACCCAGTCCGCCTCCGCCTACGACTACTGGATCGCCGTCAACAACGACGGCATCTGGATCGGGTCGCGCGTGGGCGCCACCTCGGCGGCGAGCATCGTCCTGGGCACCTTCGACTCCTTGGTGGTTGACCCGGCCACCAACGACCCGATCTGCCTGTTCAACGGCGGGAACACGGCCAACTCCACCTCGACGGCCTACACCACCACCACTCGCCACCCGCTGCTCTCAGGGTCGCTGGCCTACGTCTGGGGCGCCTACGAGTGGTTCTCGACCTCCATCGTCTGGCCGTCGCTGGCAGCCGCCGGGTCGGTGGGCGGCACCAACGGCGACCTGTTCCAGAACGGCAAGGCCATCGGGGCGCGCATCGCGGTGCGCACCTTCGCCTCCCAGCGAGGCGCGAGCATCACGACATACGGCGCCAACCGAGGCCTGTTCCGACACATGCTCTACTTCGCCATCGCGGCCGGCGTCACCGCTGGTGACACGATCACCGTGGGTGGGGCGACCTACGCCTACATGGGCAACGGCAACGTCTTCTACGAGATCTCGGCGCCCTAGTCATGGCTGATCGCGGCACCTACGACGCCGTGGTCGACGCCGAGCAGATCCAGTACGGCGACTACGAGCACCTGGTCTGGCCCGGGCATCCATCCGACTTCGGAGCCACCTTCACGGCGATCTACTTCGGGCCCTGGTGATGCGGGATGACTGATCGTGGAACTCTGACGGCCGTCCAGACTGCTGACCAGTACCAGCAGGACGGCTACGAGCACCTGGTCTGGCCTGGCCACCCATCCGACTTCGGCGACCAGTTCTTCGTCCAGGACGCACCGACCGAGACGTTCGGCGAGGACGATGCGAACTACCACCACACGCCGTTCCATCCGGGCATCGACTTCGGCCCGGACTACACCAGGCCACTGGGCGGTGACGGCTGGTACCTGACCGAAGCTGTCACCACCGACAAGAAGCTGCAGGGCGCGCCGAATGGACGCTCGTCGGTTTCCGGCGAGATCTCCATGCAGCTCGGGCTCGGGCCAGCGGCCTCCGGTGGGTCTTCGGTCCTGTCGGCTCCCGCCCTGCTCAAGACTGTCGGCCTCGGAGCTGGAGCTGCCGGCAAGAGCTCGATCGCGGCGACGCTGACCAACACCAAGAACCTGTCCGGCGCAAGCGCCGGCTCCTCGGTCATCAACCCGAAGATCGCGCTGACGGTCCCCGGCAAGTACCGCAACGCCGTGCTTGCGGATTCGCCGACGATCTACCTGGACTACTCCCACTTCACCGAGCCGAGCTCGCTGTACAACGACCCCAGCCTCGGCGGACAGCAGTACGGCACGATGTACGGCACCCAGTACGGCTACAAGTTCGGGCCGTCGCTGATCGAGACCGAGATCAGCCCCTCCGTGCCGCCGAACGGCAACCCATCCTGGTCCTCGTCCTTCGGGCTGTTCACCACCGTCCCACCCAGTCACACCGTCGAGTTCTGGTACCAGAAGACCACCGATCTCGCGTACACCCAGAACGCTGAGACGCTCTTCTATGGATACGCGAACACGCCGGCCGGCTACACCTACTACTGGTTGCGGATCTACCTCGATCCCGACAGTCGCGTCCGCGTCGAGCGCGCCTACAGCGCCTCCGATCCCGGTCGCGTGAGCATGAAGTCGCAGAAGAAGATCCGCGACGGAGTGCCGCACCAGCTGGCCGTGACCTGGAACGGCGAGACCAGCACCTGCACCCTCTACATCGACGGGCAGTTCGAGGTCTCGCAGGTGACCACCGCCGGAGTGCCATCCCCGCTCACCACCAGCAACATCAGCCAGAACCTCAATGCCGACGCCCTGGATGACCTGTCGATCTACCCGACCGCCCTGGCCCCCGGGCGCATCCAGGCGCACTACCTGGCCGCCTGGACCAACGAGGCTCCGGCTCGAACCGCCGGCTCGAGTGAGACCACTGCAACCCTCGGGCTCGCCTTCTCGTTCCAGGTGCCGGCAGTCTCGACCGCCACCCGCTCTTACGTGCCGCCGGCCAGGCTGCAGGCGCTGCGTGTGGCGGACCTTGGTAGCGGACAGGCGGTCGGCCAGGCCCAGGCGGGAGCCAGCGGCCTGAATGTCGCCAACACGGGTCCGGTCGTCGACATGGGGACCGCTCGAGCAGATGGCGCCAGCGTCGTTGCAGGAGATCTGAACACGTATCTGTTCTCGGGCGTGGCGCTCAGCGGGGCGGCCGCCACCCAGTCCCAGGTAGCTGCCGACCTCGAGGTGCAAGCTCTCTTCGACATCATCACCGACGGCCTCCCTCTCGAGGCCCGGCGCGTGTTCACCTGATGCCGATCTGGATCGGATCTCGACCGATACCCCCCTTGTAGACCCAAGGAGGGAATCACATGAACAAGGTGCTGATCTTCGGGCGTGAGCCCGTCGTCATCACGAACGCCATCGAGGGCATCCTCGCCGCCCTGCTCGCCTTCGGGCTGCTGGGCTGGGCTGGCATCGACAACGCCGACGAGATCGCCATCGTGATGGCTGTCGTGAGCTCCGCGCTCGGCCTCTACGTCGCCTACGTCACCAAGGACACGCTGCTCGGCGCCGTCCTCGGCTTCACGAAGGCGGCCGTAGCCCTGATCGCGGCGTACGGCTACAACCTCACCGACGTCCAGCTGGCACAGCTGCTGGCCGCGATCACCGTGGTCGCCGCCCTGTGGCACCGGACGCAGACCGGGCCGGCCGTGGTGCCGTCGCTCGATCTGGCGCAGCACAGCGTGGAGATCCCGCCGGACGGCGAGTCCACGGCGCCGGCGGAACGGACGGCCGTCCAGAACATCAACGTGGCCAATCCGGGGACGACCGAGCACTACATGGGCTCCGCTGGCTCTGACACTCCGGCGGAGTAATCCGTGTCCGGAGACGGGGACCTGACACCCGGCGAGCTGTCTCGCCGGGTGCAGGAGCTCCTCCTGCAGTTCGAGGCGCTCCTGCGCAAGGTCGAGGACCGCTACGTCCAGAAGGAGACCCTCACGTTGATCCGTGAGGGCATCGACGCACGCCTGCTCGGGCATGACCAGGCCGACCAGGGACTCGAGCGATCGAAGGCGAACGTGACGGACGTCAGCAACCTCAGGTCCCTGCTCGAGGGCAAGGCCGACAAGAGCGAGGTCGAGGCCGTGCGGTCCGACGTCGACGAGCTCAAGGACAACAACAAGTGGCTCTTCAGACTCGTAGGGGCCTTCATCATCCTGGCGATCCTCGGCGCCGTGTTCACGGCAGGAGGGGGTCTTGCCAAGTGACACACCGTCGCGACGAAGAGACAGTGGACGGCCTCACGCAGCTCGAAGGGGAGGAGCTGATCGAGGTCGTTCGGCAGACCGTGACGGATCTCCAGCGGATGCTGGACCGTCTCCAGCGTTACGTAGATGAAGACTAGGGGGAGGGATCGTGGCGGAAGATGACGCTCGGGCGCTGACACAGGCCGTCGACAACCTCACGCGCGTGGTGACGAACCTCGACGAGCTGCTGCGCCGGGACTACCCGAAGCGCGCCGAGATCGAACACCGTTACACCAGCAAGCAGGCCTCGCGCCGCATCGTCCAGGGCCTCGCCATCGTGCTGGCCATCATCCTGCTGTCGGCGTACTTCAACGTGCGCCTGGGCCAGCAGCAGGCATGCTTCGAGCGCCGGCTCCAGGAGTCCTCGGCCATCGGCGCGAAGCGCTCGGCGCTCGTGGAGGAGGAGACGGCGCAGAACAAGGCCCTGTGGCTGATCTTCGCGGAGGCAGCCGGACTCCTGAAGAACGACCCGACCAAGCCGCTGAGCAAGGCGGACCAGGACCGGCTCAACACCGAGCTGGTGAAGCAGCTGCTTCAGTACAAGAGCAAGATCACCCGGATCGAGAGCGAGCGGGAGCAGCTTCCGGTCGAGCCCTACCGGCCCGGGTCCTGCTGAACGGAGAACCATGGACGGCTTCGGCACCTACCTCCGGATCCTGCTCGGGCTGGGGACGGTTCTGACGGGCGTCGTGTTCCTCATCCAGGTCGCCATCGCCTGGCGCAACCTCTCGTGGGGCCAGAAGATGTTCGACGTCGCCGTGCTCTGCTTCATGGTCTACATCGCTGACGCGATCCGGGCCTCGATCGCCCAGGGCCTCGACTGGAACACCCGGCTGGGCTTCCTGGCGGTGGGGCTCACGAGCTTCGCGGCCTTCCTGATGGAGCCGAGGAACAGCCGGCGCCGGCGGTGGGGGCGCGGGGTGCACGAGTCACGGCACCCCGAGCACCCGCTGGAGTGACTCACAGCTGTGGAGGAGCCTGTGGATAAGGCTCCATCTGTGGATGAAGCTGTGGAGAAGCTGGGGACGACTGGACCATCTCTGGGGAAACTCAGCGGTAGCGCAAGATTTCCTCGATGAACCTCCGGCGTGGCGCTTGCGGAAGGTGCCACCTCGGGGGTTAGATCTGTCCAGTCGACCTCGGATACCCAATCTTGGGGACGGCATTCGCCAACGGGGCTCGCCACTCTTCCAATCTCGGGAGAGGCTCTGGGCGCGGATGGTACGACCACTACCGAACCACCAAGCGGGGCGCCAACTCCGCGAAGCCAGTAAGGCCCTCCCATGCCGCTACCACAGGGGCAGGTCGACGCTACCCTCGGCCGCCCAACCTCAGACGTCCGTCCGTTCTCGCACCGCTGCGACGACCGCTGCGTGTGCCCGGCCGACGGCCTCCCGCTCCTCTATGGACGCAGTGCCGACCAGCACGCCTGCCAGCTCCCCGACTGCGAGAACGCCCACGGGCTGATCTCGGAGTTCGGCGGCTTCCGGTGGGCGATGTGAGGGTCCGCCAGAGCGACCTCAAGACCTGGGCCAAGTGCCCGCTGATGTACAAGTACCAGTACATCGACGTCGTGCCGCGCCTGCAGTCCGGTGCGCTCACCTACGGCTCCATCATCCACGAGTGCGTCATGTGGATGGAGCTGAACCAGGACCTCGAGACCGCGATCAAGCGCTTCCACTACTACTGGGACGACCCGACACGGCTCGGCCCTGAGTACAGGATCGACTACTACGTCCGGGGCACCAACTGGCGGAAGTACCACGAGGACGGGCCGAAGGTCCTGAGCAACTGGTGGGCGATCATCCAGTGGGACTCCGCACTGGTGCTCGGCCGGGAGTTCACCTTCGACGTGCCGATCGGTGACGGCCACGAGCTGCACGGCACCATCGACAAGCTGGAGATCTCCTACTACGGGAAGCTCGACACCTACGCGGTCAAGATCTCCGACTACAAGACCAACAAGAAGACCCCGACCTATGGCTACCTCGAGGAGGACCTGCAGTTCTCGGCGTACGGCTACGCCACGACGCTGCTGACCTTCTGGGAGCAGCTGTGCGCGGCCAACGGCTGGCCGCCCGAGCAGGCCGTGGTGCTCTTCGAGAAGTACAAGGACCTTCCCCGTCGTGGGGAGTGGGTGGCGCTCACCGAGCCCAAGCGCATGGACGCCGGCGAGCGGACTGAGCGCCACTACAACCGCCTCGTCATGGCCATCAACGCCCTCGGGCTCTCGGTCGCGATGCGGATCTTCGTGCCCAACATCAGCGGCGAGTCGTGCCTGTACTGCGACTTCCGCGAGCACTGCGGCATGCCGCCGCGAGAGGAAGAGGATTGAGATGACTGTCCAGACCCAGGAGGCGACCCTCCGGCACATGCGTGGGGAGGTCTACGAGGTCAACCACGCCAACG
>Ga0308176_10001164_pt1 | contig 16542 bp, 14 predicted proteins | sample PhyCR2_3_FD_203890 | JGI IMG/M metagenome (GOLD analysis project Ga0308176, IMG submission 203890) | Soil microbial communities from UC Gill Tract Community Farm, Albany, California, United States - DLSLS.C.R2 | ecosystem: Environmental > Terrestrial > Soil > Agricultural land | place: USA...
GCTCCTGCGCGTCGCGGATGTCGGCCTTCACCAGGTCGGCGGCCTGCGCATGGGCGAGGTTCGACTCGCGGCCGGTCGTGAGGTTGTCGACGATGACGACCTCGTCGCCGCGGGCGAGCAGGGCGTCGACGAGGTTGCTGCCGATGAACCCGGCGCCGCCGGTGACGAGGGTGCGCATGGCGCGTCAGGTTATTGACGCCGCCTGGTAGGCGGCTGAGAGCTGGGTCGCGACGATGTGCGGGGAGGCGAGGCGGCGGGCAGTCTCGATCGCGCGGCGGCCCGCGCCAGGGTCGCCGTAGCGGCGCATGGTGGCTTCGGCGAGCTGGTGTGGGTCGTTGGGTGGGACGAGGCCCTCGGGTTCGACGATCTCGCCAAGGGCGCCGATGTCGGAGGCGACTACGGGGACGCCGGCGGCCATGGCCTCGATGGCGGCGAGGCCGTAGGTCTCGTGGGAGCGTGATGGGACGATCGCCAGGGCGGCGCCGGCGCGCAGCCGGGCGAGCTCCTCGCGATCGACGTGGCCGACGAACCGGGCGCGGTCGCGGGGCAGCGGGTGCGGGCCGTCGCCGGCGACGACGAGGTCGATGTTCGCCTGCTCGCATGCCTCGATGGCGATCTCGATGCCCTTCTCGGGCGCGAGGCGGGAGGCGACGAGCGCATAGGAGCCGTTCTCCGCTTTGGAGTGTTCGGCGAACTCGCGGACGACGTGGCCGACGACGTGGACGTTGGTGACCGGCGCGCCGAGTGCGGCGAGCCGCTGCGCCGCGGCTCGGCTGGGAACGACGATTGCATCGGCGTGGGCGACGAGCGAGCGCTGGTGCGCTGCCAGCGCCGCGGCGTAGGTGAGTGCCTCGGCACGGCTGGCGCCGCGGCAGTTCAGCCGCACGCCCGGGAGCGTGTTGCGCCCGTGGCACTTCGTGCAGTCCTCGCCGTGTGAGTTGAAGCAGGTGCCTACGGCGCAGACGAGGCGGTAGTTGTGCAGGTGCAGGACGACCCTGGCGCCGGCGTCCTTCGCTGCGCGCAGCGCCTTCGGGCCGAACGTCGGCCAGACGTTGTGCACGTGGACGATGCGCGCGTTCGTGCGCCTGACGGCCTGGGCGACGTCGTCGGGATCGAGGCCGCCGCTCAGAAGCGCGCGGGCGGCGCGTGCGCGGCCGAGCTGTGCGGAGTCGCGCTCGAGCAGCTCGGCCTCCTCGCCAAGCTCCTCGCGGACGAGCGTGAGCAGCTCCTCGACGGCGCGCTCCTCCCCGCCGGTGGTGCGGTAGCGGTTGTGGAGAAAGAGAACCAAATGTGCAGCAAACCTAGACTCCGCGGCGGCTATGGCCTTGACGGCGGCGATCATCGTTCCGACCCGTGGGCGGGCGGGTTATCTCGCGCGTGCGCTCGCGTCCATCTGTGAGGAGGCGCGTGGGCACGGCGTCGAGGTGGTCGTGGTGGACGACGGGCCGGATGCGGAGACGCGGGCGGTCGCGGAGCGGTTCGGCGCGCGGTACCTCGCGCACGAGCGCTCGCTGGGGCTGAACGCGGCGCGCAACACGGCGATCCGCGCGACCGACGTCGACTGGCTGTTCTTCGTCGACGACGACGTCGAGGTGCGGCCAGGGTGGCTGCGCGCGCTGCTCGATGCGGCCGAAGGCGCGGGCTCCGAGGTAGCCGTGCTCGCGGGCGCGATCCACGCGCGGATCGACAACCCGCGCTACCGCCAGTGCGGGCGCGAGGGCGCGCCGATCACGTTCCTAGAGTCCGACCAGGGCGTCGGCTGGGGCGCGAACCTGGGCGCGCGGCGCGCGTGGGTCGAGCGGGTCGGCGAGTTCGACCCCGGCCGTGAGCTGTACGGCGACGAACAGGAGTGGCAGGACCGGGTGCGCGCGGCGGGCGGGCGGATCTTGTGGGTGCCTGACGCAGCGCTGGACCACGTCCGCTCGGGCGCGGACGCGACCGTGCGGGCGCTGGCGAGCGCGGCGTATCACCGCGGCCAGGCGAGCCGCCGCTACGACGCCTTCAAGGGCCGCGCGCCCTCGCGCGCCGCCGAACTCGCGCTGCTCGCGCGCACGCTGCTTCACGGCCCGCTGCACCGCTGCTCCAACGGCCCGGTCATGGCCGCCCACTCGCTCGGCCGCCTCCGAGCGCCGGACTGTGGTGTCCGTCCCGTGAGTCCGGAGTTCCTCTCCGGCGAGTCGGGGCACGTGGCGGGGAAGCGCGGGGAGCTGCGGCGGGTTGCGGATCGGGTGAGCGATGCGCTGGGCGCGCGGCGCGCGCGGCGGCTCGACCGGGAGATCGGGCCCGCCCACCCGCGGCTGAAGGTGATCGTGCTGGCGGTCGCGCGGCCGCAGAACGCGGCGACGTGGGCGGCGGCGCGGGCGGAGCTGGAGCGCTCGCGGCACGACGTGGAGATCCGCGAGACCGACGGCGCCGGCCGCGGGAAGTTCGAGAACCTCAACGCGCTGCTCGCGCGCAGCGATTGGCGCGAGGCCGACTGGCTGCTGGTGTGCGACGACGACGTTGCGCTGCCGCCGCGCTTCCTCGACCGCTTCCTCGCCGGCGCGAACCGGGCCGGGTTGAAGCTCGCCCAGCCTGCCCACCGCCTGCACTCGCACACCGGCTGGCGCATCACGCGCCGCAAGCTCGGCGCCACCGCGCGCGAGACGACGTTCGTCGAGATCGGGCCGCTGACCGCGTTTCACCGTGACACGTTCGGCGTGCTCGTTCCGTTCCCCGAGCTGAAGATGGGCTGGGGCCTCGACGTGCACTGGGCGGCGCTGGCCGCGCAGCACGGCTGGCCGATCGGCGTCGTCGACGCCACGCCGATCCTCCACCTGAACCCGGCCGCCGAGGGCTACCCGCGCGCGGAGGCGGAGGCCGAGGCAGCGGCGTTTCTCGACGGCCGCCCATACGTGAAGCGAACCGAGGTCCGGACGCTGAGGACGCTGCGTTGAGGGCGCTCGTCGTCGCGGAGTTCTACCCGCGCGCGCACGACCCGGTGCTGGGCATCTGGGCGCACCGTCAGGCGGTCGCCGCGCGCGACGCCGGCGCCGAGGTGCGCGTCGCCGTGCTCTACCGGCCGATCCCGCCGCAGGCGAACCCCGGCGCGCTGGGCCGCTACCTCAGGCAGCCGCCGCGAGCGAAGCTCGACGGGATCACCGTCGACTACGTCCCGTTCGTGTCACCGCCGCGCAGCGGCAGCTACGGCCGCTGGGGCGCATGGGCGGCGCCGTCGCTGGCCGCCTACCTGCACGCGCGCCGCCGCAGCTTCGATCTCGTCCACGCCCACAACGCAATCCCCGCCGGCGACGCCGTGCGCCGCGCGCGGGCCGGCAAGCCGCTGGTCGTCTCCGTCCACGGCGGCGACGTCTTCTTCACCGCGCTGCGCCACGGCGAGCCCAGCGTGCGGCGCGTGTTCGAAGCCGCGCGCCTGACCCTCGCCAACAGCCATGGAATCGCCGAACGAGCGACGGCGCTGGGCGCGCGCCACGCGCGCGTGGTGCACCTCGGCGCCGACATCCCCGAGCAACTGCCCAAGCGCGACGCGCACACGGTCGTGACCCTCGGACACCTCGTGGAGCGCAAGCGCCACGCCGACGTCATCCGCGCGCTGTGGACGCTGCGCGAGCGCCTGGCGCTGCGCTACCTGATCATCGGCGACGGGCCGGAGCGGCCCGCGCTCGAACGGCTGGCGAACGAGCTCGAGGTCGACGTCGAGTTCGCCGGCCAGCTCCCACACGAGCAGGCGCTCGAGCGGGCGCACCGCTGCGCGCTGATGGCGCTGCCGAGCACCGACGAGGCGTTCGGCGTGGCCTACGTCGAGGCGATGGCCGCGCGCATCCCCGTGATCGGCTGCCTCGGCGAGCCGGGGCCGGAGGAGATCGCGCGCTGCGGCGACGGCATCCGGCTCGTGCCGCCCGGTGACATCGAGGCGCTCGCGGGCGAGCTGCACGCCATGCTCGCCGAGACCGAGTACCTGGTGGACCTGGGCGAGCGTGCGCAGCGCACCGTCGCCGAGCACTTCACGTGGAAGGCCTGCGGCGAGGCGACGATCGCGGCCTACGAGGAGGCGCTGCAGTGACGAAGCCGGTCGCGTTCGTGACGAACTTCGTCGCGCCCGACCGCGTCGGCGCCTTCCAGGCACTGCACGAGCGCGTCGGGATCGAGCTGCTGCTGTTCGGTGGCCGCAGCCACCACGCGACCGCCGGCGTCGAGGACCCGGGCGTGCCGCACCGCGCGGTGAGCGACCGAGAGATCGCGCGCGCGGTGCGCGATGCGCGGGCCGTGATCTGCGGCACCGCCGGTCGGCGCGCGCTTCCCGCCGCGTACCTCGGCGCGCGCCGGGCGAAGCTGCCGTTCCTGCTCTGGAGCGCGCTGTGGCACGAGCCGCGCACGCCAGCCCACCTCGCCGCGCGGCCGCTGCTGCGCCACATCCACCGCCACGCCGACGCCGTCGTCACCTACGGCCCCCATGTCTCCGCGCACGCCCGCCGCCTGGGAGCGCGCAAGGTCTTCGAGGCCCCGCAGGCCGTCGACAACGCGTTCTGGCAGGCCGCCGGACCGGTGCGCAACGACGAGTTCGTCGCCCTGTTTACCGGCCGCGACGTGCGGGAAAAGGGCCTTGACGTGCTGCGCGCCGCGTGGGCGCAGGCCGCCCTGCCCGGCGCTCGCCTTGAGGTCGCGCGCGACCTCGCGCCCGCCGAGCTGCGCAACTTCTACGCCTCCGGCAGCGTCTTGGTAGTGCCGTCCCTGCGCACGAAGGCGTTCCGCGAGCCGTGGGGACTCGTCTGCAACGAAGCCATGAACCAGGCCCTCCCGATCATCGCCTCCGACGAGACCGGCGCCGTCGCCGGCGGCCTCGTGCGCCACGCGCGCAACGGGCTGATCACGCGTGCGGGCGACGCGACCGAACTCGCGCAGGCGCTCACACGTCTGCACGCAGACCCCGCGCTCGGACAGCGCCTCGGCGAGGCTGGGCGCCGCGATGTGGCCGCCTACACGTACGACGCGTATGCCGCAGGCTTCGCGGAGGCGTTGCTAGCTTGCGGGGCGGCATGAGGCGCCTGCTGATCACAGCCGTGCTCGGCTGCCTGCTCCTGCCCGCCGCCGCGTGGGCAAGTGGTGATGCCGTGATCAAGGACTGCACCGACGACGGCGTCATCCAGGGCCACTACTCCCAGCAGGACTACAAGAGCGCCCTGAACAACCTGCCGACCGACGTCGACGAGTACACGAACTGCCGCGACGTCATCAAGCGCGCGCAGCTCGCCGCCACGGGTGGCGGCGGCGGAGGCGGCGGCGGCGGGACGTCGGGCGCCGTGCCGGTCGCGCCCCCCGGTCAGGACCCGCTCGCGAGCGCCAGCCCGGCCGAGCGCGCCGCCGTCGAGGCGGCCCGCAACGGGGGTGCCTCCAAGCCGATCCGCATCGGCGGCAAGCTCGTCCAGCCGGGCAAGCTGGGCTTCGGCGGCCTGGGCTCGCCGACGACGCTGCCGACATCGCTGATCGCGGTCCTCGTCGCCATCGGCATCGCGGCCGCCGCGGCCGCCGCCACGTACGTGAGGAACCGTGTCATCGCACGCCGCTCGGCTTGACGCGCCGCGGATGAGCCGCGCGGCGTCGCTGCCGCGCGCGAACACAGATGTACTGCTGACGCTCGGGGTCGGCGCGCTGCTCGCCGCGATCGCGCTGCGCGGCGGCGGCGGGCTGCAGCTGCAGCCGGTGACCGAGGTCGAGATGGCACTCGAGCTCGGCGGCGGCGCCGTTGCTGCCGGCGCGCTCCTCGCCGGCCGCGACCGGCGCGCCGCCTACGGCATGCCCGCGCTGCTGTGCTTCGGCGCGCTGGTCGCGTTCACGATCGCCAGCATCCTGTGGTCGGTCAACCCGTCGGACTCCTGGCAGGAGGCGACGCGCACGCTGTCCTACGCGGTCGTCTTCGGCGTCGCGATGGTGTTCGCGCGCTTTGCTCCGCACCGCTGGGCGGCGATCGTCGGCGGCACCGTCGTCGCCTCGACGATCATCTGCGGCTGGGCGCTGTTGACGAAGATCTTCCCCGGCGCGCTCAATCCCGACGAGGTCTATGCGCGCCTGCGCGAGCCGTTCGGCTACTGGAACGCCGTCGGTCTGATGGCGGCGCTTGGCGCGCCCGGCTGCCTGTGGCTCGGCGCGCGCCGCCACGGCCACGCGGCGATCAACGCGCTCGCCTACCCCGCGCTGGGGATCATGCTGCTGACGCTGCTGATGGCCTACTCGCGCGGCGGCCTGTTGGCGCTGCTGATCGGGCTGGCGGTGTGGTTCGCGCTCGTGCCGCTGCGCCTACGCGGCGTCGCGGTGCTGGCGACGAGCGCGTTCGGCGCGGTGCTGGTGGCGATGTGGACGTTCGCGCAGGACGGGCTCAGCAAGGACCGTATGCCGATCGACCAGCGCGCCGCCGCCGGACACGAGCTCGGGGTGTTGCTGATCGTGCTCATCGCGGTGCTGCTCGCGGCCGGCCTGGCGATCGGGTTCGCCGCCGCGCGCCAGGCCCCGCGCGGCGACGTGCGCCGGGCCGCGGGCGTGACGATCCTCGTGCTGCTGGCGCTCCTGCCGGTGGTCGGCGCGGTCGGGCTGGCGTTCTCCACGCGCGGCCTCGGCGGCTCGATCTCGCATGGCTGGAAGCAGCTGACCGACCCGCACGCCTCGACGCCGCCCAACGACCCGGGCCGCCTGACCGCGATCGGCTCGGTGCGCGCGCGCTACTGGAACGAAGCCCTGAAGATGTGGAAGGGCCACCCGATGAAGGGCGTCGGGGCGGGCGGCTACGCGACGCTGCGCCCGCGCTACCGGCAGGACGACCTCGAGGTGCGCCATGCGCACGGCTACGTCGTGCAGACACTCGCCGACCTCGGCCTGACCGGGATGCTGATCAGCGTCGCGCTCGTGGGCTTCTGGCTGATCGCGGCGACCTCGGCGGTCGGTCGCGAGCGCGGCCTGGGCTGGTCGACCGCGTTCACCCCCGAGCGCGTCGGACTGCTCACGCTGCTCAGCATCGTCGTGATCTTCGCGGCGCACTCGTTCGTCGACTGGACCTGGTTCGTGCCAGGCAACGCGGTGGTGGCGCTGCTCTGCGCCGGCTGGCTCGCCGGTCGCGGGCCGCTGCTGCCGGAGCCGATCGCGGGCGGCGGCGGGCTGCGCGACCGGATACGCGCCGGGCTTCAGGTCCCGCAGCGCGCGGTTCCGGCGGCAGCGGCGGTCGTCGTCGCGCTGATCGCGGCGTGGACGACGTGGCAGCCGCTGCGCTCGCAGAACGCCGGGGACGCCGCGCTCGCAGCGCTGGAGAGCAAGAACATGAACGCCGCGCGCAACGATGCGCAGGCCGCGGAGGACCGCAACCCGCTGGCGGTCGAGCCGCTGTTCGTGCGCTCGGTCGTCGAGCAGCAGGCGGGCGACAAGGTGGCCGCGCGGACGGCGCTCGAGGACGCGGTCAAGCTGCAGCCGACGAACTCCGAGCCGTGGCTGCGGCTTGCCGATTTCGACCTCAACGTGCTGCATGATCCGGCGCAGGCGAAGGCCGCGCTCGGGCCCGCGCTCTACCTCGACCCGCGCTCGCCGAGCGGCATCGCCCTCTACCTGCAGGCGCAGCGCACGCCGGCCAAGAAGTGACCCCGCGCCGCATCGTGATCGCGGCGCTCGCGCTGCTCGCCCTGGGCACGCCGCCGGCGCTTGCCTCTCGCACGCAGGAGTCGACGTTCCAGGACGACAACCACCTGATCTACACGACGAACGACGTCGTCGCGAGCACGATGGATCGCATGAAGGCGCTCGGCGCCGACCGGCTGCGGATCACGGTGCTGTGGAGCGCGATCGCGCCGGACCTCGCCGCGACGAGCAAGCCCGCGGGCTTCGACGCCTCCGACCCAGGCCAGTATCCGGCGGGCGCGTGGGACAACTACGACCGCGTCGTGCAGTACGCCTCCGATCGCGGGCTGGCGCTGAACTTCAACATCACGATGCCCGGGCCGCTGTGGGCGATGGGCCCCTCGCCGCGCGGCGACATCGCCAACCGCTACGCGCCGAACGCCGCCGAGTTCGGCGACTTCGTCCGCGCGGTCGCGCGCCGCTACCCGCAGGTGAGCTACTGGACGATCCAGAACGAGCCCAACCAGCCGGGCTGGCTGGACCCGCAGTGGGTGCGCAGCGGCAAGCGCTGGGTCGAGGCCGCGCCGTCGATCTACCGCGGCCTGGTGGACGCGGCGTGGCAGGCGCTGCAGGACACCGGCCACGGCGGCGACACGATCCTGATCGGTGAGACCGCGCCCAAGGGCGTGAGCGTCCGCGGCATCACGCGCGCGATCTCGCCGGGGCGATTCATCAAGCGCCTGTACTGCCTGGACGACCACCTGCAGCTGCTGCGCGGCGCCGCGGCGACGGCGCGCGGCTGCTCGCCGTCGGAGTCGCCGGGCGCGTTCCGCGCCGCGCACCCGGGGCTGTTCGACGCGACCGGCTGGGCGCACCACCCCTACGAGCTGATCTTCGCCCCCAACCGGCCGCCGCGCCACAGTGACTGGTACACGATCGCCAACCTGCCGAAGCTGTCGGGCCTGCTGCGCCGCGTGCGCGCGCGGTTCGGTGCGGGCAGCATGCCGCTGTACCTGACGGAGTTCGGCTACCAGACGCACCCGCCCGATCCGCTCGGCGTCAGCCCGTCCCAGCAGGCGCGCTACCTCAACCAGGCCGAGTACCTCGCGTACCGAAGTCGCGCGGTGCGCACGCTCGCGCAGTTCCTGCTCTTCGACGACGGGCCGCCGTTCGCCATGACGTTCCAGAGCGGCCTCGAGTACTCCGACGGCAGGGCGAAGCCGTCGCAGGCGGCCTACCGCTTCCCGCTGTTCCTGCCCGCGCCGAGGGTGGCGCGCGGCGGGCGGCTGCACGTGTGGGGGCTGCTGCGCGCGGCGCCCAACGGGCAGCCGCACAACGTCGACGTGCTCTTCCGCGCGCGGGGCGCCCGCCGCTACCACCGCATCGCGCGCGTGCGAACGCAGGCGGCGCGGGGCTACATCGACGCGCGCGTGCGCGTCCGGCGCTCCGGCCTGATCAGGCTGCGCTGGGGGGCTGTGCGCTCGCGGGCTGCGGCGTTCCGGCTGGGCTGACGTCGTCGAGCAGCTCGCGCGGCAGCGAGCCGGGCCCGGCCATGGCGACCACCGTGTCGAGCAGGCGCTCGTACTCGTCGGTGACAGCGTCCCAGCTGTAGCGCTTGGCGCGGTCGCGGGCGCGGCCGCGGTACTGCTCTACCAGCGCGGGCTCGGCAAGGATCTTCTCGAGCATCTTCGTCAGCGACGGCACGCCCTCGGTGCCGGAGAACGTGAGGCCGGCGTCGCCCACGGTCTCGACGTTCGGCGCGTGGTCGTTGACGAGCACGCAGTTGCCGGCGGCGAGCGCCTCGAGGATCACGGGATGCGTGCCGCCGACCTCGGTCGGGGCGACGAACGCGTAGGCGTGCTTCTGCAGCTCCCAGTAGCCCTGGCCGAAGATGTAGCCGGGGAAGATCACGCGCGGGTCGCCCTTGCGGTGGACGCTGCGGATGTACTCGTCCGCGTACGGCGCGCCGCCGACGATGACGAGCTTCATGCCGCGCGAGCGCTCGGCGGGGATGTTCGCGAAGGCGTCGACGAGGATGTGGGGGTTGTTCTCGGGCTCTAGGCGCCCGACGAACAGCAGGTAGTTGCGCGGCTCGAGGCCGAGGCGCTCGAGCGTCTCCATGCCGTCGTGGCCGGGGTCCTCGACGCCGTAGGGAACGACGCCTATCCGCTCGCCGTAGCGCTGCTCGAAGATCTCCGCGACCGTGTGCGAGTCGGTCAGCGCGGTGTCGGCCCAGCGCGGCGCGTTGCGCTCGGCGAAGCGCAGGTAGACCTTCGCGAGCCGTGGCCACTTCGAGCGCTGCGAGTCGAGCCCGTCGACGTTGATGACGGTCGGGATGCCGTGGCCGCGCGTGATGAGGCACAGCGGGCTGTTGCCGGCGATGAAGAAGAGCGCGACGTCGGGCTTCAGCTTGCGCGCGCAGTGGATTGCGCTGAGGAAGGTGTGGGTGAAGGTGTCGAGGTACTTGTTGCGCAGCGTCGGAAGGTGGACCAGGCGCGCGCCCTTCCACTCCTTCAACCGGCGGTCGACGACATGCGGGCGGCAGTACACGACGACCTCGTGCCCGCGCTCCGTCAGCCTGCTTGCCAGCTGCTCGGCGGCCGTCTCGAAGCCGCTGTAGCTCGCCGGGATCCCTCGTGTCCCCAGGATCGCAACCCTCAACCCCAACCTCCTTGTATGGCCAGGGTATAGGCCTCGACGTGGGCGCGTGCCGATCGCGCCCAGCTGAACTCGGCGGCCTGGCGGCGGCCACGTTCGCCGAGATCGGCTCGCAATGCCGGGTCGGCGGCCACACGCCCCATGCTCGCCGCAAGGTCGGCCGGATCGCGCGGGTCGACGTACAGCGCCGCCTCGCCGCAGACCTCGGTGACGCCGGGGCTGCGGGCGGCGATGACCGGCGTGCCGGTGGTCATGGCTTCGAGCGGGGTCAGGCCGAAGCCCTCGTGGAGGCTCGGGTGCACGAGCGCGGCGGCCTGGCTGTAGAGCTGCGCGAGGCGCTCGGCGTCGGGCAGCTCGTCGAGGCCGGCGAGGACGAGCGGGAGCGGGCTGTCGGTGGTGGCGACGTAGCGGCGGTGGGCGTCTCTCAGGGTGTTGAGGTTCTTGCGCGGCTCGTCGTCGCCGACGTAGAGGAAGTGCTTGGGCTGGCCGTCGCGGGGCCGGCGGACCGTGTCGGGCTCCTGGCCGGGACCGTGGCGGGCGACGACGAGGCGCTCCTCGCCGATCCCCCAGCGGGCCTTGACGTCGAGCGCGGTGGTGGCGCTGACGGCGATGACCGCGTCGGCCTTCTTCGCCGCGCGGCGGTGCGCCTGGCTCGCGTAGGTCCGGAAGACAGGGTCGAAGCACTCGGGCACGCGCTCGAACGCGAGGTCATGGACGGTGACGACCTGCGGGCAGCCGGCGACGCGGCTGTACGCGGGCAGCGGGTGGTGCAGGACGTCGGCGTTCGCCTCGCGCGCGCGGCGCGGCAGCTCGACGGCCGTCCAGTAGGCGTCGGCGCCCCAGTTCAGGGCGCTGCGCGGGCCGCCGCCGGCGGGCGCGCGGCGGGCGCTGTTGGCGGCTTCGACGACCTCGACGCCGATCGCGTTGAGCGCGCGGATGAGGCGCTCCAGGTACACGCCGGTGCCGCTGTGGCCGCGCAGGGCGAACGTCGTGTCGACGAGGACGCGGATGGCAGGGACTCTACGTCGCGTAGCCTCTGGCGCGATGAAGCTCCTCGCGGTCTGCCAGGCCGATGAGCCCGGAGGTGCGGAGCTCGGGTTGCTGCGCCTGCTGCGGCGCCTGAGCTCACGTGGCTGGGACGTCACGCTGACGACGCCGTCGGGCGGGTCGCTGGCGCGGTCGGGCTATCCGTGGATGTCGCTGGACGTGGGCGGGCTGAACGCGGGCGAGGGCGCGCGCGCCGTGGCGTCGTGGCCGCGGACGCGCCTCCTGGGACGCCGGCACGACGTCATCTACCTCAACGGGACGGTCGCCGGGCGGCTGCTGCCGGCGCTGCGCGGGATGCGCACGGTGCTGCATGTGCACGACGTGGTGTCGCGGGTGCCGCGGCACTGGCAGGGAGCGTCCGTGGTGTTGGCCGACTCGGAGGCGGTCGCCGATCGGCTGGAGGGGCTCGATCCGCACGTCGTGTACTGCCCGGTCGAGCTCGACCCGCCTGACGTCGCACCGCCGTGGGTGGTGGGCGACGGGCCGGTGGTGGGGTTCGTCGGGCGGATCGAGCCGCGCAAGGGCGTTATGGATCTGGTCGCCGCGGCGCCGGCGATCCGCGCGTCGGGCGCGCGCGTCGTGATCGTCGGCGGCGACCCGTACGAGCCGGACTCGCGCTACCTGGCACAGGTGCGGGCGTCTGCGGACGTCGAGCAGGCGGGCTGGATCGACGACGCTGCGGGGCTGATGCGTTCGCTCGACGTGCTCGTGGCGCCCTCGCACCAGGAGCCGTTCGGCACGGTGCTGGCCGAGGCGATGGCGGTCGGAACGCCGGTGGTCGCAACGCGGGTCGGCGGGATGGCGGAGGTCGTGGAGGACGGCGTGACGGGCCGGCTCGTGGAGCCGGGCGACCCGGAGGCGCTGGCGGCTGCGGTGAGCGAGGTGCTGTCGCGGAGGCTGGAGATGGGCGAGGCGGCGCGGGCGCACGCGCGGCGGTTCGGCGCGGATGCGTACGCTGATCGTGTGGAGGAGCTGATCCGGCCGTGAGGGTCGCAGTCGACACGCGCGGCTCCGTGGACCCGCGCGGGATCGGGCGCTACGTGCGCTGCCTGGTCGACGGGCTGCGGGCGACGGCCGGCACGGGGCATGAGCTTGTGGAGATGCACAGGCCGCGCGGTGTGGATCTGTTCCACGCGCCGCGGGTGGAGGCGGCGCTGCTGCGCTGCGCGATTCCGCAGGTGGTGACCATCCACGACCTCGTGATCCTGAAGCGGCCGGGCGAGTACCTGCGCACGGGGCTGCGCTACCGGCTGCGGTTCCTGGCCGCGTCGCGGGCGGTGCGGGTGATCGTGCCGACCCAGGTGGTGGCCGACGACGTGGCTTCGCGCCTCGACGTGGATCCGGCGCGGATCGCGGTAGTGGGCGAGGCGGCGGCGCCGGCGTTCCGGCCGCGGCCTTCTTCGGAGGTCGAGCGCGCGCGCGAGGCGTTCTCGCTGCCGCCGGACTACCTCGTCTGGGTCGGCGGCCTGGAGCACAACGACCCGCGCAAGCGCGTGCGCGAGCTGGCCGCGGCGGCGACGGACGTGCCGCTCGTGCTGGTCGGGCCGACGAAGCAGTGGGCCGACGAGCTGCCGAACGTCACGCTGACCGGCCACGTCTCCGACGACGACCTTGCGGCGATCCTCACCGGCGCCCGCGCACTCGTCTTCCCCTCCGACGACGAGGGCTTCGGCCTGCCGCCGGTCGAGGCGCTCGCCTGCGGTACGCCGGTCGTCTGCACCGACATCCCTGCATTGCGCGAGGTCCTGGGCGACCGGGCCACGTACGCGCCGTTCGCAGAACTGCTCCCGACCGCGTGGACGGGCAACGGCCGCCCGACCACGCCGCTCACCCGCACGTGGGACGACGTGGGCCGCGAGACGTGGGCGGTCTACGCGGCGGCCGCGAGCGGCTGACGCACAACGCACGGCTTACGGGTGCGGCCGCCCTCGGCGCGGTCGAGCTTGACGCGGAACATGGTGCTAGTGATACTGACTTCATGAGCGGCATCGCCGTGGCGCCCTCGCTCGATCCCCTCATCGCCGAGGCGAAGCGGCGCGCGCGGCTGCGGCGAATTGGCGTTGCGGCGATCGTCGTGGCGGGCGGAGCGACGGCGTTGGTGGTGTCGCGGGGAGGTGGCGAGCCGGCTGCGCCGGTGCTGCCACGGCTCGAGCTGCGCGCGCCGCCCGGCATGGGCGTGGCCTGCCCCGGCGCGCCGAACTCGATCGCGTGTGACCGCATCGGGATCGCGGTCCAACTGTGGCGCGTCGGCCCGAAGGTGATACGAGCGACGGTCGGCGGCCGGACGGCGGTGCTGCGACCCCAGGACGGAGCGCCCTTTTACCTCGGCTACCTGCAGCCGGCCGGCCTGATTGACGGACCATTGAAGGTCATTCCGGACCACGGCCCGTCGCACTGGTGGGGGGACCACCCCAAGTTCGCCGTGATGACGATCAGGGCAAGAGGCTACGCGCCGGTCCGACGACGGGTGGAGCTGAGCTCCGGCTTTGGGTAGATCCGCCACGCCTGACGTTCTTCACGAGGGGTGGGAGGAACGTCACGCGTGCGGCGACGCCGGCTCGGGGACGGCGCCAGCGAGCAGCTCCGCCGCGGCCTGGTCGCCGAGCCGAACGGCGTAGTTCGTGCCGCGATCCTCCGGATAGATCTGCGTCGTGTTTGCCAGCACGAGGCCCGGGACGCCGGTCTGCAGCGGCGGGATCAGGTCCTGGTAGCCGACGGTGACGATCGGCTGCGCGGCCGGCTCGCGGAAGAGCCAGCGGTTCACAACCCACGAGCGATCGAACGACGGGTTGACGCGCCGCAGCGACGCCTCGTAGCGGGCGAGGAGCGCATCGGCGTCGAGTGAAAGCAGCTCGTGCCCCGGCTCGACGTAGTTGGCGAGGTAGAGGAACCGCCGGCCGTTGTAGCGCTCGGGCTCGACGAAGTTCGTGTGCTCGACCAGCCCGACGAACTCGACCTCCGGGTCGGCGATGTTCGTCCAGTAGAACGGCCCGAACTTCCTGTCTAGCTCCAGCAGCAGGCAGACCGCGGTGTGGTACTCGATCGTTTCGAGCCGCCGCCGGTAGCCGTCGGACAGCAGGTGCCCGCACACGCCGAGCATCACGTCGTTGGGCAGCGTGGACAGCACGCGGTCGTAGCGCTCGGTGCCGGCCGGCTCGAAGGCCGACACGTCGTGGCCGCGGCGGAAGGAATCTGCAGCGCCGTAGGTGACGTCGAGCGACTCGGAAACGCGAACCGCGGGCCGGTCGATCAGCACGCGCCCGCCGCCGCCCTCGATCGACTCGACGAGCCGGTTGAACAGCAGCTCCCACGAATGCTGCGGGTAGCCGAGCCGCTCGCCGCCGACGTCCTGGCCCTTGATCTCGCGCCGCAGCACCAGCTTCTTCCACAGCCACGCCATCGAGATGTCCTCGGCACGCGAGCCGAACTTGCCGCGCAGCAGCGGCCCCCAGACCTTCTGCCACGCCGCAGCGCCCATCCGCCGCCGGATCCACTCCGCCGCGGTGATCGACTCGAACGCCGTCACGTCCTGGCGCCCGCGCTGCAGCGCGACGACGGCGAGCCCCATCCGCAGCCGCGCCCAGAGCGGCAGCGGCCGGAAGCGCAGCAGATCCAACGGCGACACGAACGGCCACGACCGCCCGTCCACGAAGAACCCCACCGACGACGGCCTCCATTCCAGCTCGTCGGGCATGCCGAGCTCGTCGTACAGGCGCGTGATGTGCACGTCGGAGGTGAAGAGGTGGTGGTAGTAGCGCTCGAGCAGCAGCCCATCGCCGACGTCGATCGTCGCCGCCTGCCCGCCGAGCCCGGGCCAGCGCTCGTACACGTCGACGACGTGGCCTGCCTGCGTCAGCCGGTGCGCCGCCACCAGGCCCGCCACGCCAGCGCCAAGGACCGCGACCTTCATCGGTAGCGCACCACGAGCAGCACCAGCCCGACGAGCGTGATCGGCACGATCAGGACGAGCCGCAACAGGATCAGGAACGACAGCGCCGCCGCCGACGTGCGCCCGATCGCGCGCGCGCCGAAGAGCACCGCCGCGTCGAGCGTTCCCACGTTCCCCGGCCCGGCCGGGATGAAGATGAAGAGGCTCGCCAGCGCCAGCAGGTACAGCGCCTCGAGCACCGACACGTGCAGCCCGGCCGCGTCGGCCGAGCAGAGCCACACGCCGGCCTCGACCGCCCACACCACCAGCGTCACGGCGAGCACCTCCACCCCGTGGCGCCCACGCAGATTCGACGTCGCGGCGAGCATCGGCTTGACGAACGCCCACGCGCGCACCAGATGCCCGCGCCGGTGCAGCAGCAGCGCGCCAACAGCAGCCGCGGCGAGCAGCGCCGTGAGCGCGATCGCTGCGAACACGAAGTGACTCGCCGACAGCGTCCCCGCGCCGAGCACCACGGCGAGGACGGCGTACAGCGAGAACAGCACGACGACGTCGAGCACGCGCTCGGCCACCAGCGTCCCGATCACCGTGCGCGCCGTGGACCGCGCGCGCCGCGCCATGTACAGCACGCGCATCGCGTCGCCGGCGCGCGCGGGCAGCACGTTGTTGCCCATGTAGCCCACGCACGTCAGCGCGTGGCAGTCGGCGCGCGACGGTTCCGCACCGTTGAAGCGCAGCAGCAGGCGCCAGCGTTCGGCGCGCACCAGGGTCGCCACCGCGTACAGCCCGACCGCCACCGCGATGAGCCCCGGCAGCTTCGGCGCCGGAGGCGCGGACTGGTGCAGCGCCCAGATGCCAACGCCGGCCAGAGCGGCGGCCGAGACCAGCCAGCCGGCCGCGCGCAGGTGACGGTCAATCACCATCGGGCAGGTTCCTGCGCTGCGAGACGAAGTACAGCGGCCGCGCCTTGACCTCGTCGTAGATCCGCCCGACGTACTCGCCGATCATCCCGATCGCCATCAGCTGGATCCCGCCCAGCAGCAGCACCGCGATGATCGTCGTGGTGACGCCTGGGACGAACTGGCCCGCGACCCGGAAGGCGATCGCCACCGGGATCATCAGGAACGCCAGTGCCGCGACCGCGAACCCGATCAGCGTCGCGATCTGCAGCGGCACGTGCGAGAACGACGCGACCGCATCCAGCGAGAAGCGCACCATCCGCGTCAGCGAGAACTTCGTCTCGCCGGCGTAGCGCGGGTCGCGCTTGTACGGCACCGCGGTCTGCGTGAACCCGATCCAGACGGTCATCCCGCGCAGGTAGCGGTTGCGCTCGCGCATGCACTGGAGTGCGT
>Ga0308176_10001165_pt1 | contig 16532 bp, 14 predicted proteins | sample PhyCR2_3_FD_203890 | JGI IMG/M metagenome (GOLD analysis project Ga0308176, IMG submission 203890) | Soil microbial communities from UC Gill Tract Community Farm, Albany, California, United States - DLSLS.C.R2 | ecosystem: Environmental > Terrestrial > Soil > Agricultural land | place: USA...
CTTGGCCGCATCCTATCGGGCGCCTCGCCCCTTGCCAACGTCCGGCACGATCGCCAGATCATCCAGATAGTAAACCGCCGCCGCGTCCGCCGGCGACATGAAGCCGAGCCAATAGAGCGATTTGAACTTCCCATCACACGGCAGCCCGGCAAATCGCCGGGGCTCCTTGCCGGGAAGCGTCACGGTCAGGTCATAGCGCCCGTCGGCGTCATCGCCCAAATGGCACGTGATCTCAATCCCCACCCACTTCCCAGCCGGAATTTCCATTAACGGCTTCCCGTGCGCCGTGAGCTTCGCCGAGCCTTCCTTGCCGGCATCGATCCGGACCGACGGCCCCACGTGGTACGGCCGAGCGTTGTCCCGCCACTCGTGCTGCACGCTCGCGCCCGGATCTAACCGCAGCGCAAAGCTGCCCCGAACCACGCCGCCTTGATACTTCGGCACGTAATACAAGTGCGGGTTGTACCGCTGCTGCAACCCCGCAGCATCAGTGAACTTCAGACTGTGCTTGCCCGTGGCCGCCGTCTCGTCCGTCACCTTAATCGACGCCTTGTCACCCCCGTTGTTCACGGTCGCCCCCGCCGGCGGCTGTCCGACCTCGCTCTCCTCGAAATCATCCTCGATCGGCATCGCCGGCGGCTTCACCGGTGTCGGGAACGCCCGCGCCGCCTCCGCCGGCACCCGCCCCGCCCGCGACGCCGTCTGCCGCCCCACGCCGCTCAGATCGATCGGCACGAACCCGATCTGCTTCGTCGGCGTCTCCGGCCTCAGCCGGAAATCCCCCCTCTCCGGCGCCACGAACATCGGGTCGGTGAAGATCGAGTGCACATCCTGCCCCATCTCCCGCCACTCCTTTCGCGTGTACCGGCCGAATTCCACCGGCTCCTTGCCGCCATCCCAGTAGCAGTTGTAATCCATCTTCAGCGTCGCGCCCGACCAGTCGGTCGGCCCAAACTGCTGCTTACCGGTGTACACGTTGATCCGCTGCCCCTTCTTGATCTCCGGCGTCCAGTCGTTCTTGTCGCTGAACAGCGGCCCCTCGCCGGGCTTCCAATAAACGATGTTCCGCTCGAACGTGAACGACAGGTGCGGCTCAATTTTGCTCCGCTGCAACTGCTGCTCGCGCGCAAACGCGAACACATTGTTGCGCAACACGTTGTTCTCCCCGTAGTGCTGGTGAAACCCGCCGGTCTTGGTGTTGTAAACGATGTTGTTCTCCGCCACGACGCCGGTGGACCCCTCGTCGAAGTAGATGCCCCACCCGCCGTAGTCGAAGCTCTCGATGTCGTGGAACAGGTTGTGGTGGACGGTCGTGCCCTCGGACAGCCCGAGGCTGTAAAACGCCCCCATGTCGCTTAGCACCCCCTGCCCAATCTGCCGCGCGTGGTTCCAGGCGATCGTGTTGTTGTGCGCCTCTGTCGGCCGGTACCCCCACGACCACCCAACCGAGAACGCGGTGTAATACTGGTCCCACACGTCGTTGTGCTCGACGGTATTGTCCGACGACTGGAAGATCAGCACCGCGCACCCAGCCGGTTGAAATCGGCCGAGGTGGGCGAACGTGTTGTTCCGGATCACATTCCCACGCGTGACCAGTTCCCGGTCGGCCGGGATGCGCATCTCCCCGACCTTGATCCCTCCGGCGCCGAGGTCCCACAGGTCACAATTCTCCACGCGAACGTTCTGACACGCGCCGGCCATGTCGATCCCGTGCGCCCCTGTGCGCGTCACCGCGCATCCGTCAAACGTAACGTCCCTCGCTCCATTGAGCGAAATGGTCCCCCCGAGCGTCGATTCTGATTGAAACGAGCTATACCCCTGCGGCGGATTCACCCAATTGGTCTCCGCGAAGGTAATCCCGCGGAAGTTCACGTGCCGCACCCATTTCCGCCCGGCCGCGTCGCCTCTAATCTCCAGCAGCGTCTCGACGCGCGGCGCAATCACCTCGTCACGATTCGGATCTTCGCCCGGCATCGAGAGGTACGTCAGCGTTCCCGCCTTGCGGTCCAGGTACCACTCGCCCGGCTCGCTCAGCGCCTCGGCGACGTTCTCGACCAGGTACCGGTTCCCCGTCCGAAAATCGTTGAAATCCGACTTGCTCCGCGTCGGCCCGCTCAGCCGCACCGTGTGCCGCTCGGCGTTCACCGACCCGATTCGTAGCCGCGAAATCGTCCAGTTGTGAAACGCCAGCACCTCCACGTCGCCCAGGTTCTTCCAGTCCGCGCGAACATTGTTGTGAGCATACCGAAACCGATCAAACCCCTTCTTCGCATTCTGCTCCGTCGCCGGCAGCGACGACGCGACGAAGTAATACCCCTGCTTCGGCAGCCGCGGCCGGCCCCGCCGCTGGCCGTTGACGTAGAGCGTCGTGAAATCCCACTTCCCCGCCTGCGCGTCCGGGATCTGCACCTGCCACCGGTTTGCGCCAACATTCTGCCAGCCCGTGACCCGCACGCCGCCTGAGAGAATCGCCTCCTTCCCCTCCTCCGCCGCGTACGTGACCGGCGCCGCCTCACTGCCGGAATCCTCCGGCGTGAGAACGAGCGGCTCGGCCATGACGTACCGCCCGCCCGCCAGAATCACCGTCACGGGCGAATTCCCGTGAATCCTCCTCGCCTCATCCCGCGCCCGGGCGACACTCGCAAACGGCCCGTCATTCCCCCGATGCTCTGCCGCCCGGCCCGACCACCCGTCGTTCCCCTCCGGCGACACGAAGATCGTTACGGGTTCGGCCGCAGTTCCTCCACACCACGCCGCCAAAACGAAAATTGACAGAAATGCCGCCGCGCGAGAGTTGCCCGTCATAGCGTCTCCTTCTAACGAACATACCCCTCGCGGCACCACACGTTAGAATCCCCCCTCCCATGGCCAAGGACCGCAACGACCTGATCGACCGCCTCCAGTACATCGCCCTGCGCCTCGTCTCGATGGCCCTGCACAGCTTCCCCGTCGACGCCAACCTGCAAACCGCCAAATTCCTCGGCGGCCTGATGTACTCGGTTGACCGCCGCCACCGCGAGCGCGCCCTGGCCAACCTCCGCCGCAGCTTCCCCGACATGAGCGACCGCCAGCGCCACCGCATGGCCCGCCGCAGCATGCAGCAGCTCGTCATGCTCTTCGTCGAGGTCCTCTTCACCACGCGCCTCATCCGCCTGGATACCTGGGCCGACTACGTCGAGCTCGGCGACTTCCGCCCCGTCCTCGAGCTCCTCCTCAAGCGCAACCAGGGCCTCATCATGCTCACCGGCCACTACGGCAACTGGGAAATCCTCGGCTACGTCCTGGCCACCCTCGGCTTCGAAACCACCAGCATCGCCCGCCCCCTCGACAACCCCTACGTCAACCACTGGCTCCTCGGCGTCCGCGAAAAGCAAGGCCAGCGCATCATCGCCAAGAAAGGCGCGACCACCGAAGTGACCGAAGTCCTCGACCGCCACGGCGTCGTCGGCTTCATCGCCGACCAGAACGCCGGCTCCAAGGGCATCTTCGTTGATTTCTTCGGCCGCGCCGCCAGCACCTACAAGTCCATCGCCCTTCTCGCCATGCAGTACGAAGTCCCCATCGTCTGCGGCTACGCCCGCCGCCTCAGCGACCGCTTCAAATTCGAAGTCGGCGCCCAGGACATTATCCGCCCGGAAGAATGGAAAACCCAAAACGACCCCCTGCGCTACATCACCCAGCGCTACACCAAGGCCATCGAAGACTTCGTCCGCCGCGACCCCGGACAATACCTCTGGGTCCACCGCCGCTGGAAATCCCGCCCCAAAGGCGAAGCCCCCGAAGCATACGACTGACCTCAGCCTGCGAGCAGCGATCGCAGGACCGCAATCGTCTGCTCCGCGCACCGCTCCCACGAAAACTCCCCTGCCCGGCGCCGCCCCTTCTCGATCAACTCCCCCCGCAGCGTCTCATCCCGCGTCACCCGCACGATCGCCACCGCAATTTCCTTCACGTCGAACGGATTCACCGTAATCGCCGCCTCATCCGCCACCTCAACGCACGCCGACACATTACTCGTCACCACCGGCACGCCCCGCGCCATCCCTTCCAATATCGGCAACCCAAACCCCTCCGCAATCGACGGCACCACCAGCGCCACCGCATGCGCATAACACGCCTCCAGCTCCGCCTCGCAAACGTGCCCGCGCAACACGACACGATCTTCCACCCCACACCGCCGAATCGTCTCCCGCAACAACCCCTCCGACCTCATCCCCCCCACAATTTCCAGCCGCGGCAGCCCCTCCGCGTCCCGCCTCGCCATCGCATACGCCTCAATCACCCGCGGCACATTCTTATGCGGCCGATCCGTCCCTACGTACAACAAGCGATCCCGCTCCACACCCCCAGTCACGTGCTCCGGCGCCACAATCCCATTCGGCGTCACATGCACCTTCCCCAGCACCGCCTCCCCAAACAGCTCCCCGATCGCGCGCTTGGTCGCCTCCGACACCGCAAACACCGCCCGCGCCCGCCGCAGCCCCGCCCCCGTCACCATCCGTAAATATCGCGTCTTCACCCAATTCCCCCGCTCGAAATAACCCGGCACCTGCAATGGCGACAGATCATGCACCGTGAACACCAGCGGCGTCTTCATCATCATCGGCGGGTCGTGCGCCGGATAAAAATACAAATCCGCCCCCAGCCCCTTCACGACACGCGGTACCTGCCAGTTCTGCCCCGGCCACATCGCCCTCACGCCCGACGGCACAACCTCCGCCCCCGAAACGCCCGCGCGCCAGAATCCCTCCATCGCCGGATTCACCAGCAGCGTCGATCGGAACTCGCCGGCCGCCTTCCCCCCCGCGCAAAGCCGCGGCACGAGCTGGCGCAGGTACGTCCCCAGCCCGTCCACCTGCGGCAGCGCCGCGCGGGCATCAATGACCAGATGCTTCATACATTTCCGCCGCCGCGACGTCCGGCCCCGCGCCGGTCGGACCCGCTTCGTTCCTGAACGACTGCACCAATATGACCGCGGCCGTTACGCCGCACAGGACCAGCGACACCGCCGCACCGCGCACGCCCCACCGCGGGATGAGCACCGCGCCGGCAACAACGTTGACGACCGCCGAAGCCGCGAACGCGCGGAAGACTTCCCTGGGCTCGTGCCGCGCGCGCAGCGCTCCGGCGAGCACGTCGGCCACCGCCGTCGTCACCACCGTCGCCCCCACGAGCCACACGAGCGGCGCGTAGTCCGCGTAACGATCACCGTACGCCAGGTGAAAGAGCTGCCGCCGGAGCAATCCGATGACCACCCAATACGCCGCCGCCATCACGACCAGCCCGCCCAGCGCCCGCAGCACGTATCGCTCAAACGCCGCCCGGCTCGGCGACCGCACCAGCGCCGGCGACATGAGCATCGCACAGGCGAAGCTCGTCAGCGTCATCGGCGTCGTCAGGTTCATCAGCGCCCGCATCCCGCCGCTCGCATCAAGGCTGCTCAACGACGCAAGCAGAATGTACATCAATTGCCCCGACGCGAAATACAGCACCCCCGTCCCCACGCCCCACCGCCCGAAGAGCAAATGCGCACGGGCCATCCCGCCCAGCATCCGCCCTCGCGTTGCGAAAAAATCCGCCCCCAACCCCGGCACCAGCGCCGCCGCCGCCGCCGCGCTGCCCGCTCCCAGCACGCCCACCGCGCCGGCAAGCGTCAGCCAGTGGCGCTGCCGCAGCACGAGCAGCCCCGTCACGATCGCCGCCAGATACCCGGCCCCCGCGAGTGCCGCCCGGTGCGGCCGCAGCCGCATGTAGCACGCCCGCCGCGCCAGCCAAAGCAGCAGGATGAATGGGCACGCCAGCGCGAACCCGCCGACCGCCACCGCCAGTTCTCCCCACCCCATCCACCAGCACACCCCCGCAGTGAAAGCCAGCGCCACCACCGCCGCCGCGGATATCGCCGCATGTCCCCACAGCATCGCCGCCATATACGCCCCGGCCCTGTCGGCGTACCGCCCCGGCCCAAACACCAGCATCGGCTCCGTCAGCAGCGCACTGTGAAACGTCCCCACGAAGAACACCGCCGCCAGCCCCACCGCAAAGGCCCCATACTCGCCCGGCGAAAGCCACCGCGCCAGCATCACGTTCAGCAGAAAATTCGTCCCCGCGAACAGCCCCTGGTCCAAAATCGCCCACGACCCCCTCCCCACCCAGCGCAACACCCCGCCCGGCTCCCCCGCCCCCCCCGGCCCGGCGTAGTCGATCCGCATTTCCCTCTTGTACCCGAAGCCCCCTTCCCGCGCCGCCTACTTCGCCTCCCGCGCCTTCTCCACCAGCAGCTTGAACAGCGCCAGGTGATCCGCCTCATTGTTCAACCGTTCCGGATGCCACTGCACCGCCGCGAACAGCGGAAACGTCGGATCCTCCAGCCCCTCGACGACCCCGTCCGGCGCCGTCGCAATGACGCGCAGCCCCCGCCCCACGCGCTTCACGGCCTGCTTATGATACGTGTTCGCGTCCACTTCCGTCTTCCCGATCGCCCTCGCCACCTGCGAACCCGCCTCCAGCTTCACCGGATGCCGCCGCACCACGTCCCCCAACCGCCGATGCTCCAGCTTCCCCGGCAAATCCGGAATGAACTGCACCAAACTTCCCCCGCGATAGACGTTCATCAACTGCGACCCCAGACAAATCCCCAGCGCCGGCACCCGCCGCCGCTCCACCTCCGCCATCAGCGCCAACTCAAACCGCTGCCGCTCCGGGTCGATGTGGATCGCATTCGGGTGCCACTCTTCGCCATATAGCGAAGGGTCCAGATCATTCCCGCCCGTAAACAGGACCCCATCCAGCATGTCCACAATGCTGGGAATCAGCCCCTGATCTATTCTATACGGAATCGGAAACGGCATCCCCCCGGCCAGCTCAATCGACTTCGGATACTCGAACGACAAATAGTACCCCTTGCCATTGTCGGTCGTATCCATCGTTATGCCGATGAGCGGGCATTTCACATTCATTCCTTTCGCTGCGGCAGCGCCGGGGGACATGGTATATTGCCGCCATGACCATTGAAACGACGGTTCAGATCTGGCGCGAGGGGGACCAGTACATTGCCCACGCAATGCCCATCGACGTCATGAGCAGTGGAGCGACGGAGCAGGCGGCCAGGGCCGCGCTCGACGAAGCGCTGCGGCTGTTCCTACAGACCGCGGCCGACGCCGGAACGCTCGACGAAATCCTGGAAGAATGCGGCTACGCCCGTAACAACGGCACCTGGTCAAGTCCCGCCCTCCTCGCCGTCGAGCGGCACGCGATTGCCGTGTGAGGAAATGCCGCGAATCGTCCCCATTCATTGGCGAGAATTGGAAAGGGTCTTCCTGGCCGCGGGATTTCAGTTCGCTCGCCAGGAGAGCAGCCACCGGTCGTACACCAAGCCTGGAGTCCTACGCCCAATCGTAATCCCCACCTACGCCAGCGTCCCCGTCTCCATCATCCGTAACAACCTGCGCACCGCCGGCGTCTCCCGCGACGAATACTTCCGGCTGCTCGGCGCCTCGTAACAAGCCGACTCACACCTCCACCGGCTCCGCCACCTTCTTCCTCCCCGCCTTCTTCCTCTGGTTCTCTGTCAGCAATTCCTTCCTCAACCGAATGCTCCCCGGCGTCACCTCCACCAGCTCGTCATCCTCGATGTACTCCAGCGCCTGCTCCAGCGTCATCTTCCGCGCCGGCTTCAGGATGATGTTCTCATCCCGGCTGGTCGTCCGCATGTTCGTGAGCTGCTTGGCCGTCGTCGGGTTGACGGTCATGTCATTATCCCGTGCGTTCTCCGCCACCACCTGCCCCTCGTACACCGCGTCCCCCGGCTCCACGAACATCGCGCCGCGCTCCTGTAGATTATTCAGCGCATACGCGTTCGCGCTCCCGCCGGACATCGACACCATCACCCCGTTCGCCCGCCCCGGCACCTCCCCGCGCGCCGCCGCGTACTCGTGAAAGTTATGGTGCATGATCGCCTGCCCCTGCGTGGCCGTCAGCATCCGCGTCCGCAGCCCGATCAGCCCGCGCGCGGGAATCGTGAACTCCAGGTGCACCTGCCCCTCGCGATTGTCCATCCGCACCAGCTCGCCCTTGCGATTTCCAACCAGCTCCATCACCCCGCCCATGTTTTTCTCCGGCACGTCCACCACGAGGTACTCAATCGGCTCGAGCAACTGCCCCGTTTCCGGATCCTTCCGCATGATCACGTGCGGCTTGCTGATGCTCAGCTCGTACCCCTCCCGCCGCATGTTCTCGATGAGGATGCCGAGATGCAGCAGCCCGCGCCCGCTCACCTTGAACGCATCCTTGTTCGCCGTCTCCTCCACCTTCAGCGCGACGTTGCTCTCCAGCTCCTTGAACAACCTCTCCCGCAGATTCCGGCTCGTCACATATTTCCCCTCCCTCCCCGCGAACGGCGAGTCATTCACGCTGAACATCATCGTCAGCGTCGGCGGCTCGATCTCCGCCGCCTCCAGCGGCTTGGGGTTCGCAAAGTCGCAGATGCTGTCGCTGATGTCCACGCTCTCCAGCCCGATCAGCGCCACGATGTCCCCAGCGGCCACCTCCTCCGCATTCTTCCGCCCCAGCCCCTCGAACACCTGCACCTGCTGCACCTTGGTCTTGATCTGCGACCCGTCCCGCTTCACCACCGTGATCTGCTGCCCCGAGCGGATGCGCCCGTTGTACACGCGCCCCACGCCGATCCGCCCCACGTAGTCATTGTATTGAATGCTGGTGATCTGGACCTGCAACGATTTCTCCGGGTCCCCGTGCGGCGCCGGCACGTGCTTCAACAGCGCCTCGAACACCGGCACGATGTCCGTCCCCGGCTCCTCCAGCTTCCACGACGCCGTCCCCGCCCGACCGCTCGCGTACAGCACCGGAAAATCCAGCGTCTCATCGTCCGCCCCCAGTTCCATGAACAGCTCGAACACTTCGTCCAGCACCTCGTGCGCCCGCGCGTCCGGCCGGTCGATCTTATTGATAATCACGATCGGCCGCAGCTCGTGCTGGAACGCCTTCTTCAGCACGAACCGAGTCTGCGGCATCGGACCCTCGGCCGCGTCGACCAGCAGGAAACACCCGTCCGCCATCCCCAGCACGCGCTCCACTTCCCCGCCAAAGTCCGCGTGCCCCGGCGTGTCGATCAGGTTGATCTTCGTCGTCTGCCCCGTCCGCGGGTCCGTGTACTCGATCGCGCAGTTCTTGGCCAGAATCGTGATCCCCCGCTCGCGCTCCAGCGGGTTGGAATCGAGGATCGTGTCCTGCTGTACCTGGCTGTCGCGGAAGTTGCCCGACTGGCGCAGCAGCGCGTCCAGGAGCGTGGTCTTGCCGTGGTCAACGTGGGCAATGATCGCGACGTTGCGGATATCGTTACGCACTTGGTTCGACATTGTATGCTTGCTTTCGTTCCCCGGAATCGCGGGTTGTCTTCGATTAGCCCTTGTAGCTCAGCAAGTTACGACCAGAATCGGCCGAAGCGAGCCCGGGCGGAAAAAGGCGGTAAGATAAGGATACCGCCGTTATTATACAACGTTCGCCGCACGACAAAGTTTGCCCCAAACCAGTGTAACGGCGCGCTAAACGCCCCGCCGCCAATCCGCACTCATCTGAGATCCTTAGGTCAAGAGTGGACGAAAAGACGATCGAACAAGCTCGTAAAGGCAACCGCCACGCGCAAACGGCATTACTGCGCGACCTGCAGGACCCCTGGTACCGCCTCTGCCTGAGCATGCTCGGCAACGCCGACGACGCCCGCGACGCCACCCAGGAAACCGCCCTCCGCTTCCTCCGCCAGCTCCACACGTTCCGCGGCCACAGCCGCCTTAAGACCTGGTCCATGGGCATCGCGATCAACGTCGCCCGGGAGACGCGCCGCCGCGGCCGCTTGCTCCCGCCCGACCCGTGGCTGGTCCATGGTGCCGACGGACTCAGCGAAGACGCCCCGCACGTCGCGATGGAATCCGGCGAAGAGGTTCGCCACGTGCGCGACGTGCTCCAGCAGCTGCCGCACCGCCAGCAGGAGGCCATCGTCCTCCGCTTCTTCGAGGACCTCAGCGTGGACGAAACCGCCGAAATCATGCAATGCGCCCCCGGCACCGTGAAAGCCACCGTCCACCAGGCCCTGCGGTCGATGCGATCGAAATTGGAATCCTGGGGCGTGATCGACGCCGGCGAGACGACCGAAACCGAAGATTGAAAGAAAACTGAATCCTATGAGCCAACTGTGGGACCAGATCGGACAAGCGCGACGCGAGCACCGCTCGAAGTCCTACACCGGCGACCTCGCCGCCGACGTGCTGCCACAGGCCCGCCGCCAATCCTTCCGCGACGTCGCCTCCCGCGCCCTCCGCGGCGCGCTTGCCGTTGCCGCCGCCGTCGTCCTCGCCTGGTTCTGGCCCGAACAAATCACCGGCCCCCTCCGCGCCGCCGGTGTCCTCCCCCCCACCCAATCCGACCCCGCCTACAACACCACAACCACCGGCGTCATCCCCGCCCTCCCCGATTTCCCCGGCCTTGCCACCCCGTCCTCCACCGCAGACGACTCCTTTGAGATCTAACCTATGAAATTCCTGAACTTCCTCCTCGTCATCATGCTCGCCCTCAGCCTGGCCGTGATTGTAGCCATGGTCAGGGAGCACAAAAAAGCCGCCAATCACGCCCAGTCCCCGGCTGGCCAGCTCCAGTCGGCACGCGACATGATGGATGTCGTCGAGCGCGCCTCCAAAATCGCCCGCGACCCCACCGGCACCGGCGTCACCGCCGTCTTCGTCGCCGGCACCATGCTCAAGCAGCGCAGCCCCAGCGACGCCATCGAATTCTGGACCAAAACCCTCCCCGAAACCCACAACGACGCCGTCCGCCGCGCCATCCGCGCCCAGCTCGTCGAGCTGTACAAGCAAACGAATCAACCCGACGCCGCCCTGGAACAACTCCGTACGCTCATCACTGCCGCCCCCGGCGCCGCAACGGAAACCGCCACAGCCCATTAGTCCGATCAGCGCGGGCTTAACCGCTTCAGCGGTTGGCACGCCCCATCGTCCCCAACCCCCTCAACGTCGCCTCCTCCTCCTCCCTGAACTCCCATTTCCCCGGCCAATCCCGATGCAGCACCTCGTGCAGCCCCCCCTGCACGCCGCCCGTGAGGATCACCGTCCGCCCCCACCGCAGCCCCGGGTTCGCCTCCCGCAGAATCGGCAGCCGCGCCGCGCTCGCCTCCGCCAGAGCCTTCACCATCGCCCCCAGCATGTCCTCCCGCGTCGTACTCAAAGTTAACCCCGTAAAAGCCCCCCGCTTTTGCTCGATGCTCATCCGGTCTCCCGCCAGGTACGGTTCGAACCTCACCCCGTCCGCCCCGCCCCGTTTACGCCGCCGCGCCAGCGTCACCATCAGCTTCTCAAATTTGTACCACGACATGTCGAAAAAGAACTGCTCCTTCGCCCACTGAAGCGCCGACCCGGCCGCCGCGATCGTCGAAACGCTCGCCCACCGCCGCCCCACACCCACCGCGCGGGTCAACAACTTCTCGTGCGCCCGCGGCCGATCCGTGCACAGCGCCACCACGTCCGTCGATCCGCTCACGTTGACCAACTGCCCCGGCCGATTCCCCGCCAACAGGATCGACGCACTGCCGTCCACGCACCCCACGAGCATCGGCGTCCCCGCCGTCAACCCAAACCGCCGCCCCGCTTCCGCCGTGATTCTTCCCCCCACCTCATCCGCCATCAAAACATCCGGCAACTGCCCTCGCTTCGCCCCCACCGCCTCCATCAACTCCTCGGACCACCCGCCGAGTTCCAGCGTCCGGTAGAGGCCCATGAATGACGCGTTGGACGGATCCGTGACGCGCGCCCCCGTCAGGTTCCGGTGTAAAAAGGCGTTCAAGTGTCCGCACAAATCCGCCTTCCTCATTACGGGCGGCTCGTGCCGGCAGAACCACGCCCACGTCGTGGACGAAATTCCCCCCGGAAACGGCCGATTCCCCGCCAGTTCCAGGTGCCGCTCCTTCCCCACCCGCCGCTCCAGTTCCTCGGCCTCGCCGACGGACCGTCGGTCCTGGTGCGTCACCACCGCCGTCAGCGCCCGGCCGTTCGCGCCCATCGCCACCCACGACGGCGCCATGTTCGTCAGGCCGATGCAGTCGACGCGCTTCGCCGCCGCCCCCACTTCCTTTACCGCCTTGGCCAGCGCCTTGAGGATCGCCCCCGCCTCCACCTCCACCCGCTGCCCGTCGTACCTCGTCGGATACTTCGCCTTGACCGTCTTCCCGACCACCTTGCCGTCGCGCAACACCCCCGCCTTGATCGAAGACGACCCCACGTCGAGCCCGAGCATCAGCATGGCCGGGCAATGTAGCCGGACCGCGCGAGCTTTCCACTGCCCGTGGGCGAACGACCTGAGCGTTCACACCCGCCGCGCGGGCGCCGACACGCTGGTTCCGGATGTCGGCTCCGCCTCCGGCGCCGGCCCCGCATCAAGGATGTCCTCCGCGTAGCACCTCAGGATCTCCGCGATGCTTCGCGCCGACGCCACCGCCCCCCCCGGCCGGTGCGGCGCGTCGCCGTCGAACAATTCACAAATCTGCCCCATGCCCTGCCGGCGTAAATACCCCAGGCAGCCCGCGATCATCTCCCGGCCTGTTCCCAGCGCCTTTTCCCCTCGCCCGTTAATGCGCACGTACGCCGTCACGAGCGGCCCCAGAAGCCACGGATACGCCGCCCCCATGTGATACGCCCGGTCGCGACTCTCTACGTTCCCCAGATACCTGCCCTGGTACCGCGAATCCTTGGGCGAAAGCGTCCTCACACCGAGCGGCGTCAGCAGTTCCCCGCGCGCCTTCTCCACGACCGCGGCGTGGCGCGCGACGTCCAGCACGGGGTAGGGCAGACTCACCGCCAGCAACTGATTTGGCCGCACCGACGCGTCCGCCCCGTCGTCCGCCACGACGTCAAAGCAGCACCCCTGCTCCTCGTTCCAGAACCGCCGGTTAAACGCCGCCTTCACCGTCCCCGCCAGAATCGAATACTCCGCCGCCTGCTCGTCGCGGCCCGCCCGCCCCGACCACTCCGCCGCCACGCGCAGCGCGTTGTACCACAGCGCGTTCAGCTCCACCGGACGACCGCGCCGCGGCGTAATCACCTCCCCGGCCGTCTTCGCGTCCATCCACGAGGCCCCCACGTCGTCCGACGTCGCGACAAGCAGACCGTCCCAATCCACTCCGATCCCCAGCTCTGTCCCATTCCTATAAGACCTGATGATCTCATCGAGCACGTCGAGCAACTCGTCGCTCGACCCTTCATAGCCAGAGTATTTCGCGTACTGCCGCGCCGCATGGGCCCACCACAGCGACACGTCGGCCCCGCCGTACACGGCCGCCCCACCGTTCTCCACAAATTCCGACGGCATCAAACCCCCGCGCATCTGCCGCGCCATCGACGTCAACAGTGCCCGCGCCTCCGCCGCCCGGCCGGGAATCAAAAACAACCCGGTAAATCCGATCAACGCATCCCGCCCCGACGGCGCCGGCCACGGATACCCCGTCACCACACGAGCCGACTCGTTCCCCACCTCCCCGCGCACGACAAACTGCCCCGCCCCCCGCACGAGCTCGTCCCATCCTTCCTCGGCTGATGCCGCGGCAGCCGCAGGCCTTCTGGCCCCCTGCCGACCCTTTTCGCTCACCACCCGCCCCAGCTCCACCGGGTCCGCCGAGCAAACAAAATGCACCGTCTGCCCCGGCGACAGCGTCCACCGCACCACCCCCGGCGACCACAAATCTTCCAACCCCCCATACCCCCGCTCCTGCTCGCGCCGGTAAATCGTATTCAGATACCAGTGCGCCTCCCCGTCGAACTTCCCATCATGCGCAAAGAACACCTCCGGCGTCCGGCTGCTCGGCGGAATCCTCAAACACCCGCTCGGATGCACCTCCGCCCCCAGCCGCCCGTTCCACTGGTACATCAGCTCGTGAATCGGCCGCAGCGCAAACAACGGCCGCAGCTCCAGGTCAGCCGACCGGTCCGCCCCCAGCAGCGTGTAACTCAGCACAACCGTGTTCTCCCCCTCCAGCAAACAAACCTGCTTCTCCAGCGTCCACCCGTCCGCCTGGTACGCCCACCGCGGCACCGGGTCGTGCGAAAACGCCTTCAGCACCTCGTACCCGACAGGATGAATCGCCCCCGGATACTCGTTGCACGCCAGCGCGAACGGCCACCCGTTGTGATAGACCGTCTCCTCCACGCGCGACAGCAGCACCATCCGCCGCACCGGCGGCGACATCGCCGCCACCAGCAACCCGTGATATTTTCGCGTATTCATCCCCGGCACCGTGGACGACGCATACCCGCCGATGCCATTGACCGTCAGCCACTCGCGGCCGATCAGGTCCTCAAGGTCCGCCGTCGCGAAATCCATCCCGCCATTCCTTCCCGCGCTGGTACCACGCATCCGTGAGCGCGCTCACGCCCCATCACCGCAGCCCGACGTGCTTCCGTCCCTCCAAACGACGTGTCGGCGCAAAGTATACTCCACCAACACCAAGGAGTGAAACGGGTGCGTCGAACCCTTTCTACGCCGGCGGAGCCGTCAAGTCGCCCCGGCCCCAATCAATTTCCGGGCCCAGGCCGCATCTTCCGTACATAGCGCCGGGGTCGGCTCAGATTGATAGATGTATCGCTCGTAATGGGCCCCGTCATAAACGCGCTGAACGATTTGTTGCAGGTCCAGGCGCACATCCTGATCGCCGCCGCGCAGCGGGATAGGAATTACCGGCAGCCGATCGCGCAACCCAATCGGCCATAGCCCCGCGCGGGGCCGCTCCTCCGCGCGACTGACCAGCACGTAGTAATCGCACGCCGGCAGTCCCTCCAACGGCATCCGCGGACCGCCCCGAAGCAAGTCAATCTCTACGAGGTGAACGGCGCTGGTAAGAATCCGCTGTCGCTTTCCAATGTACTGCTCGCGATCCGGGCCCGCATTCTTGTTCGACGGGCTGAGCAGTTCCAGAACGGTGATGATCTCGCGCCCGCTTCGGTCCCTCACCTCCAGATATGCATGGCGTTCCACGTCAACGGCCAAGGGTATCCCCACATACGCAGGGGCGTCGGTCAGCGTACCAGCGCCCGCCATCGTTGCGACCGCGCCAGACTCCTTCACCCCCACGTCCGCGTGCCCGAAGAGCACCCGCTGACTTGCAGGAATCTCGTGAATGAACAGGTGTTCTTCGACTTTGACAATGTAACCCGCCCCCACCTGCCCACTGAGGACCTCCCTCGCCAGCGGGATAAAGCTCTGGTGGAAATCGTGCCAGACCTCCTCCTGCTCCAGGTACGGATTCATTCCCGGAAATGGTGACGGCACGTGTCCTCCGGATGCCCCCGGCCTGCTACGAATTATACCTCGCGGTTGCTCAATACTGCGGCCCCCCCGGATTCACGTCCTTATTCCACAGCAAAATCCCCCCCGCCATGCTCTTCACGTCCTTGAACCCCTGCTGCTTCAAAATCTGCGCAAACTGCATCGACCGCGCCCCGCTCCGGCAGTGCACCACCACCTTCTCATTCTCCTTCCCCTTCAGCTCCCCGATCCTCTGCCCGATCTGCTGAAGCGGAATCAGCTTCGCCCCCTCAATGTTCGTGATTGCGTACTCGTTCGGCAGCCGGCAGTCGATAAACTCAAACTTCTCCCCCCGGTCCAACATCGACTTCACCTCCCGCGGCGTCACCTCCCAATCCGGCTTGAACGCATACCCCGGCGGCAACCCCTTCGCATCCAGCGTCGGGTCCGGCGCCGCCGCCGTCTTCGGCGCCTTCGCCTGCTCCGCCTCGCGCTTCGTCTCCTCCAGCGACTTGGGATCGAGGATCGGCATCCCGCAGAACTGCTCGTAATCGATCGGCTTCGTGATCGTCGGCCGCTCGCCGCAAACCGGGCAATTCTTGTCGTGCCGGATCTTGTACGTCCGAAACTCCATGTCCAGCGACGACCACGTCACCAGCCGACCGATCACCGGCCGACCGATCCCCAGCAGCAGCTTCAGCACCTCGTTCGCCTGCAACGACCCGATCGTCCCGCAGATCGCCCCCAGCACCCCCGCCTCCGCGCAATTCGGCACCGACCCCGGGTCCGGCGGCTCCGGATACAGGCACCGGTAGCACGGCCCCTTCTCCCCCGTGTCCGGATTCTTCAGGTGCGGCGCAAACACCGTCACCATCCCCTCGAACCGGAAGATCGACCCATACACGTTCGGCTTCTTCGCCAGCACGCACGCATCGTTCACGCAGTACCGCGTCGGGAAGTTGTCCGTCCCGTCCACGATCACGTCGTAGTCCTTGATCAGGTCCATGACGTTCGAGCTGTTCACGACCGTCTTGAGCTCGATCAGCTTCAGGTCCGGGTTCAGGTCCTTCAGCTTCTTCGCCGCCGCCTCGACTTTCGGCTCCCCCACGACGCTCTGCCCGAACAACACCTGCCGCTGCAGATTCGACGGCGACACCACGTCCACGTCCGCCACCCCCAGCGTCCCCCCCCCCGCCGCCGCCAGGGCCCGCGCGGTC
>Ga0308176_10001166_pt1 | contig 16530 bp, 15 predicted proteins | sample PhyCR2_3_FD_203890 | JGI IMG/M metagenome (GOLD analysis project Ga0308176, IMG submission 203890) | Soil microbial communities from UC Gill Tract Community Farm, Albany, California, United States - DLSLS.C.R2 | ecosystem: Environmental > Terrestrial > Soil > Agricultural land | place: USA...
GCTCCGGGTCCGCATCCTCGAAGTCGCAAACTGCCGCGACATCAGCCCCATTCAGTTCGTCAACGAGGGTCTGCAGCCCGAGGGGGTCGAGTTCAAGAGTCAGCAGAACGCCCTCTCCCACGTCGCCTACCACTTTCGCGAGCTGGATAAAGCCGGGTGCATCAAGCAGATCGACTCCCACCAGCGCCGCGGCGCAACCGAACACGTCTACCGGGGAACGTCCACCCTCTACTTCTCAGACGAGGAATTCGAGCAGCTTTCCGACGAAGAGCGACGGACCCTCTCCCGGACCTCTTTCCAAGGCCTGATCGCGAGAGCCGACAGCGCGATGCAGGCCGATACCTTCGACGCGCGCACCGACCGATGGCTGGCTTGGGTGCCGCTGGAGCTCGACGCACGAGGCTGGTCCGAACTGACCGCGGCGATGGCAGCCTGCTTTGCCGAAGTGCAGCAGATCAGGAAGGACTCCGCGGAGCGGCTGGCCCGCTCCGACGGGGAGGCGATTCCCGCCACCTTCGGGATGGTCGGCTTCGAATCGCCGCCGCCGCCGGCTGCCCCGAGCATTTAGGACCGCCGGTCAGAGCGCGCTGCCGGCGGATGCCCTCGCCGGGCTACTCGCCGATCAGCTCGATGCGGTACCCGTCCGGATCGCGGACGAAGCAGATGCGGTGGCCCTCGGTGCGGCCGCCGGGGCGGTATGGGGGCTTCTCGGGCTCGACGCCTTCGGCGGAGAGGCGCTCCAGGGTGGCGTCGAGGTCGTCGACGGCGAGAGCGATGTGGTTGTAGCCGGTGCCGAGGTCGTAGGCGTCGACGCCGTGGTTGTAGGTCAGCTCCAGGCGGGGGTCTTCTCCCGGGATCGCCATGAAGACGTTGATCGCCTCCTCGCCGATCGGCATCCGTCCCGCCTCTTGGAAGCCGAGCTTCTCGTAGAAGGCGACCGAGCGGTCGATCTCGCCGATGCGGTAGCAGGTGTGGAGGAAGCCGGTCATCCTCGGCTGGAGGTTATCGAGGGTCCATTTGGGCGAAAAGAAGGTATCCGCCGCAGCTGCGGTTGAAACATCCGCCGAGCGGCATTACCTTGCCGGATCCGGTGCTGGGGGGCGCCGGCAATCCATCTAGAGAAAGGCAACGTCTTGCGAAAAGTGCTCTCTCGCCACCTGCGGGTGCGGACGCTGGCGATCGTGGCTCCGCTCGCCGCCGCTGTGACCCTCGTCGTTCCCGGCCTCGCCGGAGCCGACGGCTCGGCCCCACCCGCCGGGGCCAATGTGGAGACGGTCCACATGGAGGTCGTCCACCACGCTCTGAAGTTCGTGGCGCCGAAGACGATCACCGAGGGCGACTACCTCGAAGTCGTCAACGACACCAAGGCCAGCGAGGTGGGCCCGCACACGTTCTCGCTGATCACCAAGGGCTCGGTCCCGAAGACCGCCAACGCCCGCAAGAACTGCTTCACGCCGAAGCACATCTGCATGGCGATCGCCAAATGGCACGGGGCCAAGGGCGAAGGCCCGCCGAAGATCAACCCCGTCGACGTCGGCGCCGAAGGCTGGAGCACGATGGGCTCGATCAGCAAGAAGGGCGACTCGTGGTTCACCGGCAGCAAGCCGAAGGCCTCGATCGTCCAGCAGGTCCTGGCCAACCCGGGAACCTCGCCGAAGACGATCTACTTCGTCTGCGCGATCCACCCCTGGATGCACGGCCAGATCACGGTTCTGCCCGCCCCGGCCGGCTGACGGGCACGGCAGCAGACTCCTCAGCTCCGCGCCTGGGGCGCCGAGGCTTCCTCGGCGCCCTCGGCGGCGGCGCCCTCGCCGTCCTCCTGCCCCTGCGGGGCGGGGGCGGGGGGCTGCCGCTGGCCGCCTCGCCGCCGCTGGCCCGTGCCGGCGTCCCGTTCCGCGAGCCGCTGCCGGTCCCGGTCGTGCTCGACGGCGACCACATCCGGATCCCGATCAGGGAGGCCGAGCAGCAGATCCTCCCCGGCCGCAAGACCAGGTTGTGGACCTTCGGCGGCAGCTTCCCCGGCCCAACCGTCCGCCGTCCCGCCGGCAGGCGAACCCGGGTCACCTTCCACCACCAGCTGCCCGAGGAGGCCGGGGAGCTGAGCGTCCACCTCCACGGCGGCCACAACCGGACCCAGTTCGACGGGCAGCCCGGCGGCCTCACCAAGCGCCAGCCGGTGTCGGCCTTCTGCCGGATCCCCAGGGGCCTCTCGCCGCGCGAGTCCGGCAACGACCTGCTGATCGAGCCGGGGGCGGAGAAAACCTACGTCTACGACCTGGTCGAGGACGGCCGCCCCGAACGCGCCGCCTTCCAGTGGTACCACGACCACCGCCTCGACCGCACCGCCCGCCACAGCTGGCACGGCCTGGCCGGGATGTGGATCGTCGACGACGATCTCGACGCCTCGCTGCCGCTGCCCGCCGGCGAGCGCGACCTGCAGCTGATGATCGGCGACCGCACCTTCGACCGCCACAACCAGCTCACCGACCCCTTCAAGGACCTGCGCCCGCCCGGGGACGGCATCTTCGGCGAGAGCGTCCTCGTCAACGGCGCCTACATGCCCCACCACCACGTCGGCGCCCGCCGCTACCGGGTGCGGATCCTCAACGTCTCCTCGTTTCGCAGCTACAACCTGCACCTCTCCCACGGCGCGCCGATGATCCAGATCGCCACCGACAGCGGGCTGATGCCCGCGCCTCTGCGCAGGCGCGAAATCCTGATCGGCCCGGCCGAGCGGGTCGAGGTCGTGGTCGACTTCTCTGACTGCCGCGGGGAGACGGTGGAGCTGCGCAGCTCAAAGCTCCATCCCGGCCGCAACATCGCCGGAGCGCGCAGCTACGGCGGCGCCCTGATGCAGTTCCGGGTCGACAGCGCGAGGGTCGCGGACCGGACCAGGGTGCCGCGCCGCCTGCGGCCCCTGCCCGACTGGGTGGCGAAGGCGAAGCGCACCCCCGACCACCGCTGGACGATCTCGATCGGCGGCCTCTTCAGGACCAGCTGGCGGCTCAACGGCCGCACCTTCAACCCGGCTTACGCCGACGCCTTCCCGCGGCTGGGGAGCACGCAGACGTGGGAGATCGTCAACCGCACTGCGGTCGCCCACGTGATGCACCTCCACCACACCGACTGGTACCTGCTGGAGCGAAACGGCCGTCGGCCTCCTCCGTGGGAACGGTGCCTGAAGGAGACCTTCTTCGTCTTCCCCGACGAACGGATCCTCGTCGCCGGCCACTTCGCCGACTACACGGGGAAGTTCGTCGTCCACTGCCACATGTTCGACCACGAGGACCACGGGCTGATGGGGCAGTTCGAGGTCGTCGACCGGCGGCGGTCATGATGCGCGGATGGGCCGCGCCGAGCACGAACGGGTCGTCCGCTTTCGCAGCGCCCGACGCGATCCGGGCCTGACCGTCATCGAGGGCTTCCACGCCCTCAAGCACGCGTTGCGCTTCGGAGCCGAGCTGGTCGAGGCGGTGGCGGTCGAGCCGAAGCGGCTCGAGGCGCTCGCGGCGGACCTGGCGCCCGACCTATCCGGCCGGCTCGCCGACCGGGTCGAGCCGGTCGGGCCCGAGACTCTCTCCCAGCTCGTGCCTCTGGTGCCCCGGACGGGCGTGGTGGCGATCGCGCGGCGCCCGCCGGTGGACGCCCTCGCCGCCCTCGCCGACCCCGACCCCGCGCCGGCCGTCCTCCTCGAGCAGCCGCGCAACATGGGCAACATCGGCGCCTGCATCCGGGTCGCCGCCGCGGCCGGCGCGGCGGCGGTCCTCACCACCGGTGAGAACGACCCCTGGCACCCAGACGCGGTGCGGGGCGCCGCCGGGCTGCACTATGCGCTGCCCGTCGCGGCCATCCCGGCCCTGCCGCCCTGCGATCGGCCGCTGCTGGCCGTCGACCCCGAGGGCGAGGAGCTGGCGCCGCAGCGGCTGCCGGCGCGAGCCGTGCTGGCCTTTGGCACCGAGCGCCACGGGCTCAGCCCCGACGTCCTGGACCGGGCGGACGCCCGGGTGGCGATCCCGATGCGGGAGGGCGTCTCCAGCCTCAACCTCGCCACCTCGGTTGCCGTCGTCCTCTTTGCGATGAAGTAGCGCCGGGTCGAGATCGGCAGGCGGTCTCCTGCAAAAGGCCCATTTTGCAAGGGAAGTTGCGAATTATGGGCCACCTGCGGGCGGTTCAGACGGCTCCGCTAGCGTGCGGCGCCGTGCTGTCCCCCGTCTCCACGAGCGCGGCTCGCCGCCGTGCCCTGATCTTTGCCGGCCTGCTGCTGGCCGCGCTCTGCGCGCTTGCCGTCTCCTGGGCCGGCAGCGCCCCGGCGGACACGCCGCAGGAAAAGCTGGAAGCGACCCGCGACAAGCTCGAAGGGGTTCGCGCCGACCAGAGCGAACTGGCGGAAACGATCGCCGAACAGAACCGCGCGATCGACTCGATGATCGGCGAAGTCTCGGCGCTGCGGCGAAAGCAGGCCGCTGTCGAGTCCGAACTTGCCGAAAAGCAGGCCGAGCTGGAGCGGGCGACAGCGGCCCTGGAAAAGGAAGAAGAGCACCTCGAACAGGTGCGGGCCCAGCTGCAGCGCGCCTTGGGGGTCTTGCGGGAGCGTCTCGTGGCGATCTACGAGGCCGGCTCGCCGGACGTCGTCAACGCCATCCTCGAATCCAGCGATTGGTCCGACATGGAGGCCCAGACCGAATACCTGAGCCGGATCCAGAGCTACGACGACTCGGTGGTCGAACGGGTGAAGACGCTGCGCGACCAGGTGACGGCGGCGGTCTCACGCCTCTCCAAGCAGCGGGCCGAAATCGAAGAAGCGCGCGACGCGGTCGCGGCGATCGAGCGCGAAGTCGCCGCCGCGCGACAGGAAGCCGAGGCGCGCTTCGCAGAGCTGAAGTCCGCGCAGGCGAAGCGCCGCGAAGCGATGGAAGCCCTGGAGTCGCGCGAAGAAGCGCTCAGCGACAACCTCTCCTCGATCTCAGAACAGATCGCCTCCGAAGGCGGCGAAGCGACGACCGGGCAGATGCCCGCCCCGCTGACCCCCGGTCAGACCGCCCACGTGATCAGCGAAAGCGAAGCGAGCGCCCCCGCCTCGGCGCCGCAGGCGGTCCAGGACGCGATCGCCGCCGGCAACGCGATCGCCACCACCCCCTACATCTGGGGCGGCGGCCACGGCTCATTCGAATCGCCCGGGTACGACTGCTCGGGCGCCGTCAGCTACGCCCTGCACGGCGGCGGCTTCCTCGAAAGCCCCCTGGACTCCACCGGCCTGGAGACGTGGGGCGAACCCGGGCCGGGCCAGTGGATCACGGTGTACGCGAACTCGGGCCATGCCTGGATGGTGATCGCGGGCATCGCCTTCGACACCGTCGGCGGCCCCGGCCCGCGCTGGCACTACCCGTGGGTGGACTCGCCGGAAGGGTTCGTGGTGCGCCACCCCGCCGGCTACTGACCCCTCAGGCGACGCTGCGCCGTCGTTTCTCCCGGCGTCCTCTGCCGCAGCGCTTGCGCTGATTGTCACGTTTCCTTCCCGGGTAGGAGGAGGGCGGTCTGGATCGCCCCTCGAGGGAAGGAGACACCATGGAGTCAGCATCCGCCCCGCTGCCTGGCGCGCCGCGGCACGAGGCGCCAAGCCGGGAACCCGCGTCCGAAGGCCCCGTCGGCTGGAGGCCGGCAGACCCTGGGCCGCTTGGGCTCGCCGCCTTCGCGCTGACGACCTTCGTCCTCAGCATGTTCAACGCCGGGCTGGTCAGCCACACCGGGGAGCCGGTGGTGCTGGCAGTCGCGCTCGCCTACGGGGGCATTGCGCAGTTGCTCGCCGGGATGTGGGAGTTCCGCACCGGAAACACCTTCGGCGCCGTCGCCTTCACCTCGTACGGGGCCTTCTGGATCTCCTTCTGGGCGCTGGTGACCTTCTTCGCCGACGAGATCCCGGCTGAACACGCCGGCGCGGCGATCGGCCTCTACCTGATCGCCTGGGGGATCTTCACCACCTACATGTTCATCGCCTCGCTGCGGACCACGGGAGCGATCGCGCTCGTCTTCCTGCTCCTCGCCATCACCTACATCCTGCTCGGGATCGGGAATTCGGGCGAACACGAATGGCTGGTGGAATTGGGCGGCTGGTTCGGCCTGGCGACGGCGGTCGCCGCCTGGTACGCATCCTTCGCGGCGGTAACCAACGCGACCTTCGGACGAATCGTTCTCCCGGTCCGGCCGCTGAGTCGCTGAGCGGAAAAGGGGGTTTGGGATGGCAAGCGACCACGGAACCACGGAGCTGGAGCGCGAGCTCGACGAGATGCTGGAGGTCGAGTCCTTCGACCCGCCGCAGGCGTTTCGTGAGCGGGCGCTCCTCTCCGATCCGCACGTCTACGAGGAGGCGGCCGCCGACCCCGAGGGGTGGTGGACGCGCCAGGCCAAGGAGCTGCTCGACTGGGACACCGAGCCGAGCGAGGCCCTCGACGAGTCCAATCCCCCCTTCTACAAGTGGTTCGCGGACGGCCGGCTGAACGCATCGGCGCAGTGCCTCGACCGCCACGTCGCGGCGGGCAACGGCGAGCGCGTCGCCTACTACTGGCGCGGCGAGGAGGGGGAGGAGCGCGAGATCACCTACGCCGAGCTCCACGCCGAGGTGCAGCGCTTCGCCAACGCGCTCAAGGACCTCGGGGTCGAGAAGGGCGACGTCGTCGGCATCTACCTGCCGATGATCCCCGAGGTGGTGGTGGCGATGCTCGCCTGCGCTCGGATCGGCGCCCCTCACAACGTCGTCTTCGGCGGCTTCTCGGCGGAGTCGGTGAAGGAGCGGATGGAGTTCTCGCGCGCCAAGGCGCTGGTGACGGTCGACGGCGCCCGCCGCAAAGGCAAGACCGCGCCGATCAAGCCCGCAGTCGACGAGCACATGGCCGGCCTCGACAGCCTGCAGAAGATCGTCGTCGTGCGCGCCACCGGCATCGAGTGCCCGATGACCGACGGTCGCGACGTCTTCTACGACGAGGTGGTGGACGCGGCCGACCCCGAGTGCCCGGCTGAGCCGATGGAGGCAGAGCACCCGCTCTACATCCTCTACACCTCCGGCTCGACCGCCAAGCCGAAGGGGATCCTGCACACGACCGGCGGCTACATGACCGGCGTCACCGCGACCCACCGCTACGTCTTCGACCTCAAGCCGGAGGAGGACGTCTACTGGTGTGCCGCCGACGTCGGCTGGGTCACCGGCCACTCCTACATCGTCTACGGGCCGCTCGCCAACGGTGCCACCAGCGTGATGTGGGAGGGGGCGCCCGACTACCCCCACAAAGGGATCTGGTGGGAGCTGATCGAGCGCTACAAGGCGACGATCCTCTACGCCGCGCCGACCGCGATCCGCACCTTCATCAAGTGGGGTGCGGACATTCCGGGCAAATTCGACCTCTCCTCGCTGCGCCTGCTCGGCTCCGTCGGCGAGCCGATCAACCCCAAGGCCTGGCTCTGGTACCGCAAGGTGATCGGCGGCGACCGCTGCCCGATCGTCGACACCTGGTGGCAGACGGAGACGGGGGCGATCATGATCACGCCGCTGCCGGGGATCACCTCGACCAAGCCGGGCTCGGCGACGACCCCGTTTCCCGGCGTCGCGGCGGAGGTGGTCGACGAGTCCGAGGGCGAGCCGATCGAGGAGGGGCAGGGCCTGCTGGTGCTGGAGCGCCCCTGGCCGTCGATGCTGCGCGGCCTCTACAAGGAGGACGACCGCTTCGTCGAGACCTACTTCTCCCGCTTCGGCAGCGAGCGCTACCTGGTCGGCGACGCCGCCCGCCGTGACTCCGACGGCTACTTCTGGGTGATCGGCCGGATCGACGACGTCGTCAACGTCTCCGGCCACCGCCTCTCCACCGCCGAGGTGGAGTCGGCGATCGTCGCCCACCCCGACGTCGCCGAGGCGGCGGTGATCGGCCAGTCAGACGAGGACACCGGGCAGGCGATCTGCGCATTCGTCACCCTGCGCGGCGAGAAGGAGGAGAGCGACGAGCTCATCGAGAGCATCCGCGGGACCGTGGCGGATCGAATCGGCAAATTCGCCCGGCCGAAACGGATCGTCTGGGCCGGAGACCTGCCGAAGACGCGCTCCGGGAAGATCATGCGGCGGCTGCTGCGCGACATCGCCGAGGGTCGCGCCCTGGGCGACGTGACGACGCTGAAAGATCCCGAAGTGATGGAGGAGCTCGAGGCGAAGATCAGCGAGGCACAGGCCAGCGAAAGCTAGCGCCTGGCCCCGCGGCCCAGGGCGATCCTCTCGACGGCGGCCTGCAGCGCCTGCAGCTGCTGCTCGACAGCGTGCAGTTCCCGCAGCGCCACCGCCTCGGCAGTCATCTTCTCCTCCTCCATCTCCTCTTCGATCTCGGCAATTTCGGGAGCGAGGAAGCGCTGGGCGAACGCGCCGGTGAGGAGGGCGACGAAGCCGATCCCTACGAGCAGGATCACGGCGGAGGTGATCTGGCCGCCGGTGGTCGTGGGGTAGATGTTGGAGCCGAGCGTGGTCATCGTCGTGATCGCCCAATAGATCCCGTCCCAGAAGGTGAGGTGCTGGCTCTTTCGCTCGAAGGCGTTGAAAACGGCGCCACCGCCGACGACGGTCAGCGTCGCCAGCAGCATCGCGTAGCGCAGGCCCTCCAGGGAGAAGACCGCGCGGGAGAGCTGGGCGAGGCGGAGGAGCCGGAGGAGCCGCAGCAGCCGCAGGGCCCGCAGGCCCTGCAGCCCCGGCGGCAGCAGGGGCGGGGTGAGGACGACGATGACGACGTCAAGCGGGTGGCGGCGGATCCAGGCGCGGCGGTCGGGCACGGTCCAGAGCATCGCCCCCAGCTCCACCGCGAAGGCGATCCAGGTCACCCAGTTGAGGACGACGGCGACCCGCTCGAGGCCGCCGCCCGGGTGCGACTCGGTGATTGCGACCGTGGGGATCGTCAGCGCCGCGGCGATCAGCATCGGCGTGTTCAGCCGCTCGGCCAGCCGCTTGCTGCGCGCGTCCACGCCGTCTGGTTCGACGCGGCGGTCCGGAGACCTAGCTGACCTGCTCGGCCGCCGGCTCGCGGCCGAACTCGGTGTGGGCGCGGCTGTCGGAGCTGCGGATCAGCACCAGGGTGGCGATCAGCCCCAGCAGCGCCAGCCCGGCGCCGCCGAGAAAGGCGTGGCGGAAGCCGTCGGTGAGCACGGCGGGGTCGTGAGACTCGTCGATGGTGGCGTTGGCGATCGCCGCCAGCAGCGCCAGCCCGAGCGCCCCGCCGACCTGCTGGGAGGTGTTGATCAGGCCGCTGGCGAGCCCCTGCTCGCGGTCCTCGATGCCGGAGACCGCGGCGATCGTGACCGGCACGAAGGCGAAGCCGAGGCCGACCGCCGCCAGCAGCGAGGGGCCGAGGATGTCGGTGAGGAAGCTGCCGTCCACCGAGACCTGGCTGAACCAGACGAGGCCGGCGGCGATCAGGACCATTCCCGCCGCGAGGATCGGCTTGAAGCCGACTTTGGTCACCAGCGCCGAGGCGAAGCCGGCCGAGAGGATGATCGAGACCGCCAGCGGCAGGTAGGAGAGGCCGGCGTGGATCGGCGTGTAACCGAGCACCTGCTGCATGTAGAGCGAGATGAAGAAGAACATCGAGAACAGCGAGGCGCCGACGAGGACGCCGACCACGTTGGCGCCCGTGACGGTACGTACGCGGAAGATCGAGAAGGGCACCAGCGGGGCCCGCGAGCGGCGCTCGATCGCGACGAACGCGGTCAGCAGCAGGGCGGAGGCGAGCAGCGTCAGGATCGTCTGGGCCGAGCCCCAGCCGGCTTCTTCGGCGTCGAGTAGGGCGAACACCAACGTCGAGAGGCCGAGGGTGATCGTCACCGCGCCGGCGAGGTCGAAGTGCCTCACCTCGTGCTCGGCGCGGGACTCGGCGATCAGAAGCGGGGCGATGGCCGCGGCGGCGATCCCGATCGGCACGTTCACCCAGAGCACCCATTCCCAGCCCAGCCCTTCGGTGAGGACGCCGCCGAGGTGGACCCCGGCGGCGCCGCCGGAGCCGGCGACCGCTCCCCAGATGCCGAGGGCTTTGTTGCGCTCGGCGCCGTCGCGGAAGGTGGTGGCGACGATCGACAGTGCGGCGGGGGAGAGGATCGCCGCTCCGAGCCCCTGGACCGCGCGGGCGGCGATCAGCTGGCCCGAGTTGGCGGCGAGGCCGCCCGCCAGCGAGGCGAGGGCGAAGATCACGAGGCCGGACATGAAGACGCGGCGGCGCCCCAGCAGGTCGGCCAAGCGGCCGCCGAGGAGGAGGAAGCCGCCGAAGGTGAGCACGTAGGCGTTCACGACCCACGGCAGCCCGCTCTCGCTGAACCGCAGCGCTTCACCGATCGTCGGCAGCGCCACGTTGACGATCGAGGCGTCGAGCACGACCACGAACTGCGCCGTGCAGAGCAGGATCAGGGCGATCCAGCGCTTGTCGCGGCCCGCGGCTGCGTCGCTCACCGCAGGAACTCTACGAGAAGCCGCTCCACGGTCTCGGCGGCGTCGGCGAAGGGCCAGTGGCCACTGGCCGGCAGCACGTGCACCTCGGCGGAGGGGAAGGCCTCCCGCTGCCGGGCGGCGAAGGAGGCCGGCAGGTAGGCGTCGTGCTCGCCCCAGATCACCAGCGCCGGCAGGTCACGCTCGGCGAACAGCCCGATCAGGCTCTGCGACATGCCGCCCGGGTCGTCGGTGTCGCGGTAGAGGGCGAGGACCGCGCGGCGAGTGCGTCGGTCGTAGTGGTCGTACATCGTTTCGACGAAGTCGCGCGGCAGGCCGCGGGGCTCGTTGCGGTTGAGCAGGAAGCGGAAGGCCCGGCGGGTCGCGGTCGCCTGGAAGAGCTCGCCGAGGACCGGAGTGCGCCAGATCCGCGCCAGGCGGTGCCAGCGGTAGCCCGGCAAGAGGCCGGTGTCGATCAGGGTGACGCTGGCGATCGCCTGCGGATGGCCCATCGCCCAGACCAGGCCGATCGGGCCGCCGAAGTCGTGCAGGACCAGGTGGACCTGCTCGATCTCGAGCCGCTCGATCGCTTCCCCGAGGAAGGTCGCGTAGCCGGCGACGGTGTGCTCGAAGCCCTGCGGCGCGATCGTTTCGCCGAAATCCGGCAGGTCGACCGCCACGGCTCGCCTGCCGGCGCCGGCGGCGGCAGCCGCAGCGAGCCCCGCCCAGTCGTCAGCCGAGCCTGGGTTGCCGTGGACGAAGACGACCGCCTCGGCGGAGCCGGCCGGCCCGGCCTGCAACAGCCGGGCGCTGGTGCCGCCGACCTGCAGCCGCGAGCGCTCGACCTCGGCGCTCACCGGGCCAGGGCGTGACGGACGTTGACGGCGAGCGCCCGAGGGACGATCCGCGGGAAGGCCTTCTCCGGGCCGATTTCCCGGGTGCCGAACCGCTCGAAGACGCTGGCGCACTTCTCGTCCCGCGCGGCGGCCGCGAAGATCAGCCGCTCCATCGGGTTGAGGGGGCGCCCGGTGGCGTAGTCGTTGATGAGGAAGGCATGGCGCTTCAGCCCGCGGGCGTGACGGCGGCGGTAGCGCTCGAGCGCGGGCTCCAGCTGCTCCTCGCCGCGCAGCGCGGGGGCGACGCTGTCGGCGAGCCATTCCCCCGACTGCAGCGCCCAGCCGCAGCCGATGCCGAAGAGCGGATCGACGGCGAGGGCAGCGTCGCCGATCAAGGCCAGCCCGGGGGCGACCGGGCCGCGATCGCGGTTGGTCATGTCGATCTTCCCCAGCACCGACCCGACCCGCCGGCCCTCGCGGATCGGCGGCGGGTCCGGCACGTCGGCGAGGAACCTCACCAGGGCCTCACCGGGATCGGCTTTGAATTCCGGCAGCCGGTCCTTCGTCCCCATCACCGCGTAGAAGGTCAGCCCCGCGTCGGTGGGGAAGGCCGCCGCCCACTGGGGATCGAGCATCCAGAAAGCCGCGTCTGGCGCCGAGGCCGGCGCCGCACCCTCGAAATATGCCCCGTAGGCGAAGCGACCGTGGGGCCGCTTGCGGTCCGGCACGCCCGCGAGCTCCGCGATCCGCGAATCGCGACCGTCGGCGCCGACCGTCAGCGGCGCCCGCAGCTCGTAGCGGTTCCCTTCGCGGCCCAAGGCCGCCACCCCCTTGACCTCCGCGCCTTCCTTCAGCACCCCATCGGCGGTGGCGCCCAGCATCAGCGTCACCCCCGGCTCCGCCGCGGTCCGCTCGCGGATCAGCGGGTCGAGCAGCTCGCGGCGCAGGTTGACGCAGGAGCTGCCGGGGCCGGGCGGCTTGATCCAGCCCCATCGGGTCCAGGCTTGCACCCGCGTGCGGATCCCACCCGCCTCCATGATCGGCTCCAGCCAGCCCAGCCGTTCCAGGGTCGGCACGGCGGAGGCCTGAATGAAGTGGGAGCAGGTGCGCTTGAAGGTCCCCGGGTCGGAGTGCTTCTCGAGCAGGGCGACGCGGGCGCCGGCCCGGCTCAGCAGCGTGGCCGCCGCGCACCCCGCGAGGCTGGCGCCGACGACGACGGCGTCGTAGTCCGGGTCGTCCGAGACGATGGGTTGCGTAGCTTCAGTGGCTGGCATCACGGCCTCCGCTCTCTTGCTTGCCGATCGTTCGTCCCGTACTATACGCCCTGAACTATGAAAAGCAAGTCGATCCGTCTCACCGCCACTTCCTACGCGCTGCTCGCCGTGCTCGAGCAGTTCGGCGACTCGACCTCCTACGAGATCAAGCAGGCGATGGAGAGCTCGATCGAGAACTTCTGGCCGGTGCCGCACACGACCGCCTACGAGGAGCCGGCGCGCCTTGCCGGGGCCGGCTACCTCTCCGCCCGCCAGGAGGCCGGCGGCCGGCGCCGGCGCGTCTATTCGCTGACCGACAAAGGGCGCGAGGCGCTGGCCGCCTGGGCCGCCGAGCCGGTGGCGGCGCCGCCGCAGCTGCGCGACGAATTCATGCTCAAGGTCTTCGCCGGCGCCGATCCCGCGGCGCTGGTCGAGCAGCGCCTCGCGTGGCACCGGGCGAAGCTCGAGGAGCTGAACGGCTACCTCGAGAACGTGCGCGAGGCGGAGGGCTGGGAGGCGTCGGAGCGCACCCTCGTGGCCGGCCTCACCTACCACCGTAGGATGATCGAGATGATCGAAGAGCTGAGCGGATGAGCGGCGACCTGAGGCTCCCAACGGAAGCGCCGGCTCGCCACGCGGAAGCCGGCCAGCGCCCAGATCGCCAGGACCAGCAGGTCGCCGGCTTCCAGGCCGCCGCCGGCGCCCGGGACCAGTGCCGTCTGCAGCCCGAGCGCCAGGTGGAAGAGCGGGAACAGCCTGCCCACCTCTTCCAGCCAGTGGGGCAGCTGGTCGACCGGGATCCAGACGCCGGAGATGAAGGAGAGCATGACGACCGAGAACGGAGCAATCGTCGAGGCGGCGTCCGGGTTGGGGGTGAAGGCGCTGAGCGCGATTCCCAGCGAGCAGAGGGTCGCGGTGCCGAGCGCGACGTAGAGGACGAAGGCGGGCAGGCTGGAGAGCGGCACGTCGACGCCGTAGGCGGCGGCCCCGACGCCGAGCAGCAGTGCCGCCATCGCCAGGGCCTGGGCGGTCGCCCTGATGACCTGGCCGGCGATGAAGGTCCAGGGCGGCATCGGCGTCCCGCGGTAGCGCTTCAGCTGGCCGCTCTCGCGCTGGCTGGTGAGCGAGACCGCGAGGGCGGTGAAGGTGGACAGCGCCACCGCGTAGGCGACGATCCCGGCGGTGAAGTAGGCCTCCGCGCCCAGCCTGAGGCCGTTCGGCAGCGTCGTGGTTTCGTCGCCGCCGTTGCTGAAGATCGAGTTGAAGAGGACGAGGAGGACCAGCGGGAAGGCGATCGTGAAGATCACCGTCCGCGGCGTGCGCAGGGCGATCCGGATCGCGATCCGCGCCTGGGCGAGGACGATCGTCCGGTCGCTCACGGCTGCCCCTCGCCGGCGAGGTCGAGGAAGACGTCCTCGAGGCTCGGCCGCCTGACCTCGAGCTCGCGAAGCTCCGCGCCGCGGCGCTCGGCCAGCTGCAGCAGCGCGAAGAGGTCCGCCTGCGGGTGCTCGCTCTCGATCTTCAGCTCCTCGCCGGCGGCCTGCACCGGCGCGCCGACGGCTTCCCGCACCTCCTCCGGCCCGAGGCCGTCGGGCGAGAAGGCGATCACGGTGCGGCGGCCGAGGCCCTCGCCGAGCTCCCCGGGGCGGCCCTGGGCGACGATCCGTCCCTCGCGCAGGATCGCCACGCGGTCGGCCAGGTGCTGGGCCTCGTCCATGTAGTGGGTGGTCAGGAAGACCGTCTTTCCGAGCGCCTTCAGGCCGGCGATCATGTTCCAGGAGTCCCGCCGCGCGCTGGGGTCGAAGCCGGTGGTCGGCTCGTCGAGGAAGATCAGCGCGGGGTCGCCGACCAGCCCGAGGGCGACGTCGACGCGGCGCTTCTGGCCGCCGGAGAGGGTGCCGATCCGCTCGTCCCGCTTGCCCGCCAGCCCGACCAGCTCGATCGTCTCCTCGACGGGCCGGGGTGCCCGGTAGAAGCCGGCGAAGAGCGCCACCGCCTCGCGCACCGTCATCAGCGGCTCCAGCTCGCACTCCTGCAGGACCAAGCCGACGCGGTTGCGCCACTCGCGCGTGGGGCGCGCGGGATCGAGGCCGAGCACCGAGACCTCGCCACCGCTGCGCTCGCGGTAGCCCTCGAGGATCTCGATCGTCGTCGTCTTGCCGGCTCCGTTGGGGCCGAGGAAGCCGAAGACCTCGCCGCTTGCGACCTCGAAGTCGATTCCGGCCACCGCCTCGTGCTCGCCGTAGGACTTGCGCAGCCCGCGGACGCTGATCGCGACGTCGCTCACGGAGGGAGTTATGCCACAGCCTTGTGCCCGGGGAGGTAGTTCGCTAAACTAATTACCTGAGCTAATCAATGACCGGCACCACCAAGGACATCCCACTCACCGACGCCGCCGCGAAACTCCGGCTTGCGGTCGTCCGCACCGCCCGCAGGCTTCGCCAGGAGGCGGCGGCGGAGACCACCGGCCTGACGCCCACCTCGGTCGCCGCCCTGGCGACGATCGAGCGGCATGGCCCGCTCACCCCGAGCGAGCTGGCCGAGATCGAGCGGGTCAAGCGGCCCACGGTGACGCGTACCCTCGGCTGCCTGGAACGGGAGGGGTTGATCGAGCGCGCTCCCGACCCCACCGACGGCCGCAGCGCCCTGGTCAGCCTCAACGGCGCCGGCCGCGAGCGGCTGCGGCGCCTGCGCGGTCGCAAGAACGCCTATCTGGCCCGCCGCATGCGCGACCTCAGCGCGGAGGAGGTCGACACGCTCCAGCGCGCCGCCGAGATCCTCGACCTGATGCGGGAGGGTGAGAAGGGTTGAGCGCCGCCCTTCGCCGCTCCTTCCACTCGCTGGAGGTCCCGAACTACCGCCGCTACTTCACCGGCCAGCTGATCTCGCTGTCGGGCACCTGGATGCAGACGGTCGCCGCCCTTTGGCTCATCCTCAGCCTCACCGGCAGCGGCGTAGCCGTCGGCCTCACCACCGCGCTGCAGTTCCTGCCGATGCTGCTGATCGGGGCCTGGGGCGGGCTGCTGGCCGACCGGATCCCCAAGCGCCGGCTGCTGCTCGTCACCCAGGCGCTGATGGCGATCCCGGCGCTCGGCCTCTTCCTCGTCACCGCCACCGGCGTCGTCACGCCCTGGATGGTCTTCCTGGCGGTTTTCGCGATGGGATCGGTCAACGCGATCGACAACCCCACGCGCCAGAGCTTCGTGATCGAGATGGTCGGCCCCGACCGGGTCGTCAACGCGGTCAGCCTCAACAGCGTGATCGTGCAGATGGCGCGGATCTTCGGCCCGGCCGTGGCGGGAATCCTGATCGCCGCCTTCGGCGTCGTCCCCTGCTTCGCCCTCAACGCCCTCACCTTCCTGGCGATGATCTTCGCGCTCTGGGGCATGGACCCCGAGCGGCTGCGCGCAGAGCCGCCGGTCGAGCGGCAGCGCGGGGCGATCCGCGAGGCGCTGCGATATGTCGCCCGCACCCCCGAGCTGGGGGTGCCGCTCGGGCTGATGGCGCTGGTCGGGACGCTCGGCTTCAACTTCCAGGTGGTGCTGCCGCTGTTGGCCAAGTTCAGCTTCGGCGGCGGCGCGACGACGTACGCGGCGATGGTCTCGGCGATGGCGGTGGGGTCGATCGTGGGCGCCCTCGTCAACGGCTCCCACGGGCGCACCGGGCCGCGCCTGATCGCCGGCGGCGCGCTGGCCTTCGGCATGGCGGCGCTGCTGGCGGCGGCGATGCCCGCGCTGGCGCTGGAGATCCCGGTGCTGATGCTGCTCGGTGGGGCCGCCGTCACCTTTGCGGCGACGATCAACTCCACCCTGCAGCTCGCCGTCGCGCCGGAGATGAGGGGGAGGGTGATGGCCCTGTACTCCGTCGTCTTCCTCGGCTCGACCCCGATCGGCGGCCCCCTCACCGGCTGGCTCGCCCAGACCTACGACCCTCGTGTCACCCTGCTGCTGGCCGCCGTCTCCGGCCTCTCGGCCGCCTGGGCGGCGCGCGTTGGCTTCTCGCG
>Ga0308176_10001167_pt1 | contig 16525 bp, 13 predicted proteins | sample PhyCR2_3_FD_203890 | JGI IMG/M metagenome (GOLD analysis project Ga0308176, IMG submission 203890) | Soil microbial communities from UC Gill Tract Community Farm, Albany, California, United States - DLSLS.C.R2 | ecosystem: Environmental > Terrestrial > Soil > Agricultural land | place: USA...
CATCAACACGGAGTCACTGCCGACGAGGTATCGCGCGCCATCGCGCTGATCGAGACGGACCTGGTGATCTCCCTGCAGTCCGCTGGGGATCGTGCCGACAAGCTCTCTCTCTTCGCCACGTACTTCGGCGACCCGTCCCTCGTGAACGTGCAGGCCGACAAGTACCGCGCCGTGACGGCGGAGCGCGTCAACGCATTCGCGCGTGCGCGGTTGGGGCGCGATAACCGGGCGAGCCTGCTCTACGTACCGAAAGAGGGAAGCGAGTCGATGCACGAGACCGAGCTTGCGGAGGCGGGCGCACGATGAGCAGCGATCACACGTCGATCAACGCGCCCCTGCCGCGGCCAGCACCCACCGCGCCTCGCGACTACTCGTTTCCCCGCTTCGAGCGTCACGCACTGGCGAACGGACTCCAGTTGGTCGTCGCCCAGGTCACCAAGCTTCCCCTGGTGACGATCAGCGCCGTCGTCGATGCTGGTGCGGCGAGGGAACGGTCGGGCGAAGCAGGGGTCGCTGCGCTGGCGGCACAGCTTCTTCTCGAAGGCGCAGCCGGACTGGATGGAGCCGCACTCGTCGATCGCTTCGAGCGAATCGGTACCTCGGTCGACGCCCACGCCGAATGGGACACGGCCACCGTCACGCTGACCGCGCTCTCACAACGGTTACCGGAAGCGCTCACGCTCGTGCGGGACCTTCTCCGCGCGCCGGTATTTCCGGAGCGTGAGGTGTCCAGACTCCGCAACGAGCGGCTTGCGGAAATTCTGCAGCAGCGGGCGGAGCCAGGGGCACTCGCGGACGAACAGTTCGCTCGCGCCGTGTATGTGCCCACTGCGCGCTACGCAACGCCGGCGGGTGGCACGGCAGCCAGCGTGCGGGCACTTACGCGAGACGTGGTCCGGGCGTTTTATCAGGAGCACTACCAACCCGCGAGCACGACGATCGTCTTTGCCGGCGATATCTCCATGTCCGATGCCACGTCACTCGCGGAGCGCCTCTTCGGCGATTGGCGCGGTGGAGAAAGTCCGGGAGCCGCTGAAGGAATCGACAGCTCGCCTGCGACGTCACTCGTGCGTGTGGTCGCGAAAGCGGATGCACCCCAATCCGAAGTTCGCATCGGCCATGTCGGACTGCCACGTCGACATCCGGACTACTTCGACGTAACCGTGATGAATGCCGTCCTTGGCGGCCTCTTTTCCTCGCGCATCAACCTCAACCTTCGCGAAGCGCATGGCTACACCTACGGCGCATTCTCGGCATTCGAGTGGAGACGAGCGGCCGGCCCATTCATGATACACACGGCGGTGAAGAGCGACGTGACCGGCGCTGCGGTGCGTGAGATCCTCAACGAGATCGAGGGCATGCGCACGACCGAAATCGGAGAAACAGAGCTGACGCTGGCCACGAGCTATCTCGACGGCGTGTTTCCCATTCGCTACGAGACGACCAACGCGATCGCCGCAGCATTGGCCAATCTCGTCATCCACGATCTGCCGGAGGACTACTACGACCGATATCGAGGCCGGGTGCGCGGCGTGACGACGGCGGGAGTTCTGCAGGCGGCGCAGCGACACCTCCACCCCGAGCAACTTCGCATCGTGGTCGTCGGCGATCCGACGGTGATCTCGGAACCACTGCGGGACGCGACGAGGGGGCAGGTCGAAGTCGTGAATGCCGATGGCGCGGAGGTCGCTGCATGACCAAGCCAAAGGTGGTAACCTCAGCGGAGCTCGTCGCTCGTCCCAGAGGGGGAAAGCCAGCTGCTCAGCTCAGCAGCGAGCGCATCCACACGGGAAAGATCATCAAGCTCGACCGCGATACCGTGCGCTACCCCGACGCGAGTGAGGCGGAGCTGGACATCATTCGCCACCCGGGGGCGTCAGCGATCGTCCCCTTTCTGACCGACCCGAAAGGGGACGATCCTCAAATCCTCCTGCTTCGCCAGTATCGGTACGCGGCGGACGGCTACATCTACGAGATTCCCGCGGGACGGCTCGACCCCGGCGAAGAGCCAGCCGCCTGCGCGGCGCGAGAGCTGAAGGAAGAGACCGGCTGCAGCGCGGAGTCGATCGTCCATCTTTTCACAATGTTGACGACGCCAGGGTTCACCGACGAGCTGATCCACCTCTTCATCGCAACCGGAATCAGCCATGGTGAGTCCGCTCGGGAAGCCGACGAGTTCGCCGATGTGATCGTGATGCGCCTCTCCGAGGCCCTCGAGCTGATCCAGCGCGGTGAGATCCCCGACGGAAAGACGTCACTCGGCATCCTCTACGCAGCGGGCTTCAAAACCTGAGTTTTCGAAGCGGACTCGACATAGTCGAGCCAGGCAACCGCTCTGCCCAGTCAGAAAACCGAATGCCCTCGCCGAGTGTCAAAAGTGGACACTCGGCGAGGGCATTCTCGCACGGTGTACTGAAAAGTGGACGAACAGCAATCGACGACCACTGCTCCAGAGAGCTAACACAGCATTGCAAACCGTTGTTGAACAACAGGTTACACCAATATCACCGCTTGAATCATCAGGGCATGGCCCCTGCCTTAGTAAGGGCGCAAAGAGGAACTGAACATGGGTGTGGGACCGAGGTTCGTCGGAGCGCAACCCTTTCGCAGGTTTCGGGGGATAAGACAATGGCTGACGTCGCAATGAAGCGGGTCGCCCAACGTGGGCCGACGATCCGTGAACAGTTGAAGGCGATGGACGACGCGGATGTCGTCACGTCCTTTCTCGAGGGCGAGGAGCGCGCGTTTCAGGAGCTCGTGGAGCGCTATCAGACCCGCCTCCTCAACTTCATCTATCGCACGATTGGCGACCGCGAGAAGGCCGAGGATCTGGTTCAGGAGGTGTTCATTCGGGTGTACCGACACCTCCATCGATTCGACCGGTCGAAGAAGTTCTCGACCTGGGCGTATACGATCGCGTCCAACCTGGCGAAGAACGAGCTCCGCAACCGGTCGCGCAACCCGCTGGTGCTGTTCCAGACGATGAAGGGAAACTGGGACGACGAGGATCGGCCCCTGCAGTTCGAGGACACGACCGCCCGGCCGGACGATCTGTACCGCAAGCGCCATCTGCGTGAGCTGGTGGCCGAGACGGTCGCGAAGCTGCCGACGCACCATCGGGAGGTATTCGTGCTTCGCGAACTCGAGGGCAAGTCGTATGAAGAGATCGCGGAGATCACCGACTGCAACCTGGGCACGGTGAAGTCGCGGTTGAACCGAGCGCGTAACGCGTTCGCCGAGATCATCGAGCCCTGGGTGGATTGACCACCGTCGTGGATTGACGTCGGTCTCGATGGATGAGGAGTCAAAGGCACCCCGGCTAGCGCCGGGGTGCCTTTTTTATCGGGCGCTATCGCGCGACTGTGACGTCGGACACTTTCTACGGGAACAGGCCTCGGTCCCGAGGGTATCGAAGTCACGCCAACCGCACGGTCCCTCAACCCCCACGCGCCGAATGAATTGTCGGGAATTTCGACACAAGCACGACGCCTACGTCGATGACACGTTGAGTGGGATCGACATCGAGGCGATGGGACGGCATCTACGTCTCTGCGACTCGTGCGCTGCGCTGGATACCCGCATTCGCCGCTCGCTCTTGCTCGCTCGAAACCTGCCAACGATCGAGCCCTCGGCGGCATTCGCCGAACGACTGCAGATGCGTCTGGCGCATGAGCGCGCGCTTCACGCGAGAACCTCAAAAGAGGGGGGTTCCGCCTTCGGGTTCGACGGCGCGCGGCGCCACGGAGCCCCCTTCTTCACGGGCGCTTACGTGGCGCTTGCCGCAGGGGTAGCGATGGCAGCCGGTCTGATGGTCGCGGTGACTCTCACGCGAGACAACGATGAAGCGATTCGCCTCGCGCCGGTCGTAGCGTCGATACCGGAGCCGGAGCCTTCACCGCTCGCGATGCCCGCGATGGTGGCCTCGATGCCAGCGGGACTCTCGGTCTGGCCGGCCGTGTTCGTCGCGCAGCAGGCCCCGTGGCGCCTCGCAAGCTACGCGGCGGGCCACTAGCAGCGACACACGAGGGACCGCGAGACGCGTTCGCGGTCCGCTCCGCCTCGCCTATATTTCCCCCATGGCGTCCGCAGGGGAAAAAGCACTTCATGCCGCTCTCAAAAAGCGCGTTTTCGAGCCGGTCTATTACCTGTTCGGTGACGACGATTTTCTGAAAGACGGAGCGAGTCGGGATATCATCGAAGCCGGCGTCGATGCGGCGACGCGCGATTTCAATCTCGAGGTTCGTCGCGGACACGAGATCGATGCCGAGTCGCTCGATGCGCTGCTGAGCACTCCACCGATGCTCGCCGAACGTCGCGTCGTCGTCATTCGCGACGTGGACAAGCTCAAGAAGGACGCGCGCGCCCTGCTCGACCACTATCTGAGCCGGCCGGCATCGGACTCCGTGCTCGTGCTCATCGCGCCAAGCGGCGCGAAAGCAGACAAGGCCCTCGTGGAGCGTGCAGCCGCCGTGGAGTTCGCGACGCTCGACGGAGTTCGCCTGCCGAAATGGATCGTGTACCACGCCCAGGCCGTCCTGGGTCGCTCAATCTCTCCGGATGCGGTGGCGTTGCTCATCGAGGCAGTGGGGAGCGATCTCCCACAACTTTCCGTGGAACTGGCGAAGTTGGCGAGCTACTGCAGCGAGTCGATCGACGAGCGTGCCGTGGCCGACGTCGTCGGCGTTCGACGCGGAGAATCGCTCGGTGATCTGCTCGACGCGGTCGCAGCGAAGGATGCGGGCACGGCGCTCGCGCTCGCCCCGGTGGTTCTCCAGATGCCCAAGACGAACGTGGTCTCGATCATCATGGCGCTGACGACACAGACGCTGGCGCTCTCGTACGCAGCGGCCGCGATGGCGTCAGGTGTCTCGTCACGCGCGCTCTTTCCCGAATTGATGGCCCTGCTCAAGGACACTGGGGCCTATCCGATGCGTCCGTGGGGAGAGGCAGTGACCAGCTGGGTGAAGCACGCCCCTCGCTGGAGTGCCATGGAACTGGAGTCGGCGCTTGCCGTGCTGCTTCAGGCCGACGCGGCGTTGAAGGACACGCGCGTCTCCACACCCGAGCAGCAACTGACCACCATCCTCCTCGCTCTCTGCGGCAGCGCTACCCGCCGGGCAGCGTGATCGCCGTGAGTTCTCTCTCGATCTTCGATGCGTAGTCACATCATTCGATCCCTCGCCATTTCAGCGGCCTTCGTCTCTCTGTCGGCGACTGGGGGGGCACAGACCGCACCCACGGCTCAGACCGCTCCTCCACTCCCGCCGAGCGACACCGTATTCCGGCGAGCCCGACGCCTCGTGAGCGAGGGAAACGGGACTGCCGGCCGTGCGCTGGTCGACTCGATGCTACGAGTGTCGACGGAAGGGAGCCCAACGTACGGCGATGCCATCTTCTGGCGTGGGGCGCTCGCGGAAACGGCAGCCGAGGCGGAGCGCGACTATCGTCGCGTGATCGTCGAGTATCCTCTCTCGCCGTATGCCGACGACGCCCTGCTCTCGCTCGCGGAGCTCGAACAATCGCGTGGCGATCGTGCTGCCGCCTATCAACATCTGCAGCGCTTCGTACGTGAGCATCCGGTGAGCCCCGCGCGTGCGCGCGCTGGACTTGTAGCGGCGCGCCTGGCATTCGAGCAACGCGACGCCTCGCACGGGTGCGCGATGATCGCAGACGCACGCGCGTCGGTCGGCACGAGCGACGTGGAGCTGCGCAATCAGATCGAGTACTACGGCGGCCGATGCGCGACATCACGCGCCTCCGACGCAGGGCCGAACGTCGTAGCGAGCGGCGCGCCAGCGACCAGCGTCGCCGTTCCGCCCGCAGCACCGGTGGCTCCAGCCGGCAAAGGCGCGTCGCGTCCGGCGCCCTCGTCCAACGCCAGGCAGAAGCCGGACGCGACGCGCCGCGAGAGCGCATCGACCGAGACGTCCAGGTCCGCGTCCAACGCAGCGGCATCGAAGAATGCAGCACCGACCAAACCCGCGACGCCGCCAGAGGCGCCACCGGTGCCGGCGAAACAGGACTCAGCGTCCGCGCGCGCGGCTACGCCAGGTCCGCGTGGCACGTGGACCATTCAACTCGCGGCGTACAACACTCGTCCCGACGCAGAGCGCCTGGTGAAGAAGTTGGCTGGTCGAGGGGTGACTGCCCGCATCAGCGGCGAAACGAAGCCATTCCGTGTCCGGCTGGACTACTACGCCACGCGACAAGAGGCGGCAGAGGCCGTTGCGGGTCTGAAGCAGCGAGGCATCATCGGCTTCGTTACCGAGGAAGCGAGACCGCGCGCAGGGTCGCCGCGGTGAGCGGAGGGGCCACCACCCCATTGATGCAGCAGTATCGGGAGATCAAGGCGCGTCACCAGAGCGCCATCCTGTTCTTCCGAATGGGCGACTTCTACGAGATGTTCTACGAGGACGCCGAGACGGCTGCCCGCGTCCTGGGATTGACGCTCACGTCGCGCAATAATGGAGGGGCGACGGAAGTGCCTCTCGCGGGCGTCCCGGTGCGCGCGGGCCAGGAGTATCTCCGTCGCCTGGTGCGTCAGGGCTATCGGGTCGCGATCTGTGAGCAGGTCGAGGATCCAAAGGTCGCCAAGGGAATCGTACGTCGCGAGGTCGTGGAGACCGTATCGCCGGGCGTGGCATTCGCGGACGATCTCCTCGACGGCACACGGAACAACTTCATCGTCGCGCTTCATATCGCGGACGCGCGCGGTAACCGCGGACGCTCGGACGTCGGTGTCGCCGCTGCCGACATATCGACCGGTGAGTTGCGCCTCGCCGTCGTGCCGCAGGACGAGCTGGACGCGACACTCGCGCGGCTCGGGCCTCGCGAGCTTCTCGTGCATCGCGGCAGCGAACCGCTTCCTCGCACCACGACACTCGACGGAGTGCTCGTCTCGGAGCGTGAAGGCTGGGAGTTCGACGTCGGTATGGCGCGCGACGATCTCGCGCGGCAGTTCGGCGTGCGGGGTTTGGATGGGCTCGGACTCGAGGCCGAAGATGGACCGGCGATCGGTGCCGCCGGAGCCCTGCTTCGCTATCTGAACGAGCTGCAACCCGGCGGCCTGCCGCATCTCTCGCGTCCCCGGATCGAACGCCGAGGCGGCACCATGCCTCTCGACGAAATGACGCGTCGCAATCTCGAGCTCGTCGAGTCGTTGCGGGGCGGCAGCACGGACGGCACGCTCCTGTCGGTGCTCGATCGCACCATGACGCCTATGGGAGCACGACTGCTTCGCCAATGGCTCCTGGCGCCACTCGTGCAACGCGGAGAGATCGACGCTCGACTCGACGCGGTAGACGCGCTCTTCCGTGATCCGAGCGCGCGCGAAGCGTTGCGTGCCGCGCTCGACGGCGTTCGCGACGTGGAACGTCTGGGCGGCAAAGCGGCAGCGGGCCGCGCCACGCCACGCGAGCTCGCCGCGCTCGGCGCTTCGCTGGCTCGGCTTCCGGACGTGGAGCGAGCGACCCGCCGAGTCGAAAACGCGGGCGTGATCGGAACACTTCTCGAGCAGTGGGATGGATGCGCCGAGATGGCGAGCCGCGTGCGGGACACGCTCGTCGAACGGCCGCCGCTTCAGCTCGGAGATGAGGCGACGATCGCCATCGGCGTCGACCTCGAGCTGGATCAGCTCCGCGCGCTTCGCGACGGAGGCAAGGACGCGATCGCACAGATCCAGGCGGCGGAACGATTGCGTACGGGAATCGCATCGCTGAAAGTCGGCTTCAACAAGGTGTTCGGCTACTTCATCGAAGTCTCGAACACGAACCGACATCTGGTGCCGACGGATTACCAGCGTCGCCAGACGCTGACGGGCGGGGAGCGCTACGTCACGCCCGCGCTGAAGGAGTACGAGGAGAAAATTCTCACCGCGGCGGAGCGGATCGAAACCCGCGAGCGCGAGCTGTTCGAGGCACTTCGCGCATCACTCGGGCGCGACATCGCCCGCATGCAGTGCGCGGCGCGGATCGTCGCGGAGCTCGATGTGCTCTCGGCGCTGGCGGACGTGGCGGCGCGCGAGGGGTACGCGCGCCCGCAGCTCACCGACGGGTTCGACCTGGAGATCGTTGCGGGGCGGCATCCGGTGGTGGAGCGCATGATGCCGCGCGACAAGTTCATCCCCAACGATCTTTGCCTGGCCGAGAGCGCGCGTGTCGTAATCCTGACCGGACCGAACATGGCGGGCAAGAGCACGATCCTGCGGCAGGTGGGATTGATCGTCGTGCTCGCACAAGTTGGGAGCTTCGTGCCCGCTACCGCAGCGACCGTCGGGATCTGCGACCGGGTGTTCACACGCGTGGGCGCGAGCGACAACCTGGTGCGCGGCCAATCCACGTTCATGGTCGAGATGGCGGAGACGAGTGCGATCCTCCACTCGGCCACACGACGCAGCCTGGTGCTCCTGGACGAGATCGGCCGAGGTACGAGCACGTATGATGGAGTCTCGATCGCCTGGGCCGTCAGCGAACATCTCCACGACACATTGGGGTGCAAGACCATCTTCGCCACGCACTACCACGAGTTGGTGCAGCTAGCGGACGAATTAGTAGCAGTGCGAAACTATAATGTCGGCGTGCGGGAAGTGGGCGAACAGGTGCTGTTCCTGCATCGGCTGCAGCCTGGCGGCGCCGACCGCTCGTACGGCATCGAGGTCGGCAAGCTCGCCGGCTTGCCTGCGCCGGTGCTCGCGCGCGCACGGGAGGTTCTCGCGATGCTCGAAGGGGAGGCGGAGCGGATGGTGCCAACGCTGACACCGAGCGGGGCAGGGATGGACAGCGCGTCAGGGAATGGGAGCGCCGGCCGGCTGACGCGACGTGCAACCGCCACGGCGCCCGACCAGCTGCCGTTGTTCGGACCGATGGGGCCGCATCCCGTCGTCGCAGCGCTGCGTGAGACCGACGTCAACACACTGACGCCGCTCGCCGCGCTTCAGTTGTTGGCCGAGCTCGCCGACCGTGCGCGCGACTCGTAGCCGCGGTGTTGGTGCGAGCGACGCCGTCGCAGCCGGCGTCGCCCACTACATTGGGCCATGATGGCTATCGTGCGAAGCAGCGCCGCGGCGATGCTGGTCGCCGCGCTCGCGGGGGCGGGGAGCTGCGTGGATCGTGAGACCTCTCAAAAGGTGGCGCAGGCTTTTCAGGCCGGTGCGGCCCGACCCGACGAGAAGCCGCGGATGCTGAACACCGACGTTCCATTCCACTATCCGCCGGCCCTTTACGAGCGGAAGGTGCAAGGCAACGTGACGCTGTATCTCCACATCGACCGGGACGGACAGGTTCGACCAGACTCGACGCGCATCGAGGAGTCGAGTGGTTACGCGGCGCTGGACTCCGCGGCGGTGCAGGGCTCGCAGGAGCTCCGGTTCGTCCCGGCAAAGCTGCGCGGCGAGCCGGTGGAGGTGTCCATCCTGTTTCCGGTGTACTTCCGTCATCCCGAAGCACACGCTTTGCCGGGCGACACGATATTGAACCGCACGCAGACACCGGCCACGCCGGGAGACAGATGAGCGCATCGCCGACATCGACGCCATCGGGAGTGACGACGAGCCTTCGCCGCAACGCGAAGCCGTATGGGAGCGTGCTCGAGACGATCGGCTGGACGCCGCTGATCCGCCTCACGCGGATCACGCGCGGCGTCCGTACGCCGGTGTATGGCAAGGCGGAATTCTTCAACCCGGGCGGCTCGGTCAAGGACCGAATCGGGCTGCCGATCATCGAGCAGGCGGAACGCGAAGGCCGCCTGAAGCCGGGTGGCACGATCGTGGAGGGAACGAGCGGCAACACGGGCGTGGGCCTCGCGATCGCCGCCGCGTTGAAGGGCTATCGCTGCATCTTCACGATGCCCGACAAGATGTCGCAGGAAAAGGTCCGGCTGCTCAAGGCCTTCGGCGCCGAGGTGATCATCACGCCAACGGCGGTGGCGCACGACCATCCGGACAACTACGTGATGATGGCGAAGCGAATCGCGGCCGAGACGCCGAACGCGATCCTCGCAAATCAGTTCTACAACCAGACGAATCCCGAGGCACACTACGCCACGACGGGACCGGAGCTCTGGGAGCAGTCCGAAGGGAGGATCACGCACTTCGTCGCGGCAGCGGGGACCGGCGGGACGATCACCGGCGTCGGTCGCTATTTGAAGGAGCAGAACCCGAACATCAAGATCATCTCGGGTGACCCATACGGCTCGGTGCTCGCCGAGCTGTGGCGATCCAAGGGTGCTCGAATGTCGGACGGTGCTCCCTACAAAGTGGAAGGCATCGGCCAGGACAAGCTGCCTGGCACGCTGGACCTCTCGATCATCGACGAGTATCGCACGGTGAGCGATCGCGATGCCTTCGCGATGGCGCGCCGTCTCACGCGCGAAGAAGGGCTCTTCGTCGGTGGGTCGGCTGGTCTGATCACACACGTCGCGATGCAGGTGGCGCGCGAGCTCGACGATCCCGACGCGTTCGTCGTGACGTTCCTGTGCGACACGGGTGAGCGCTATCTGTCGAAGGTGTTCAACGACGAATGGATGCGGGAGAACCAGCTGCTCGAACCGGATCGCGTGACGCTGGGCGATCTGCTGGAGCACAAGGGCGATGGCGCACCGGTTGCGCTCGTCAGTGCGGCGCCAGGCCAGCTGGTGCGTCAGGCGCTCGGGCTCATGCGCCTACACGACGTCTCACAGCTCCCGGTGCTCGATGCGGGCGAATGCGTGGGGAGCGTGACGGAGTACGCGCTGACGCAACGCGGCTTGGAGAGCTCTCGCTTTCTCGACGCCGTGGTGGGCGAGGTGATGGACGAGGCGTTTCCGGTGGTCGACTCGAGTCAGCACGTCGAGTCGGTCCAGAAGCTGCTCTCCAAGGCCACACCAGCAGTGCTCGTCCGCCGTGGTGGTGCGATCGAAGGGATCGTCACGCGAAGCGACATGCTTGCCTATCTCATGGCGCGGTGAGGAATCGCTTCCAATCGCGCACCAGCGGGCTTCTTCACCGCGCGCCAACACACTGGATCAGCTGACCTGTGCGAATCACGGTATTGATGGGCGGCACCTCGTCGGAGCGGGACGTATCGCTCGCCTCCGGCCTGCGCATAGCCGAGGCGCTCCGCTCACGCGGCCACGAGGTGCGTACGGTGGACACGGCGAAGGGGCCACTCACCCAGCGCGACGAAGAGCAAATGCTCGTTGGCGGAGTGGTGAAACAGCTTCCGCCGACACCGGCCGAACTGGCGCGCATGAACGCCGAGACAGTCGCCGAGACCGCTGCACGATTGCCGAAGCGTGGGGAGTGCGACGTGGCATTTCTCGCTCTCCATGGCGGTCGTGGTGAAGACGGTACGATCCAGGCGCTCCTGGATCTCGCTGGTGTGCCGTACACCGGCAGCGGGCACCTGCCGAGCGCGCTCGCGATGGACAAGGATCTATCGAAGCATCTGTTCCGCGCGTTCGGCGTAGGCACGGCCAACTGGCTGATGGCGACGGATGCGTCCGCGCCACCGAGCGCGGAGAGGGTCGAGCACACGTTGGGATGGCCAGTGATCGTGAAGCCATCCAAGCAGGGATCGACCGTCGGGCTCTCGATCGTGAAGCAGCCTTCCGAGCTCGCCTCGGCGATCGCTGAGGCGTTCGAGCACGACGACGAGGTGATGATCGAACAATTCATCGCGGGGCGCGAGCTCACCGTCGGCATTCTCGGCGGCGAGGCGCTTCCGGTGGGTGAGATCATCCCCAAGCACGAGATCTACGACTACGAGTGCAAGTACACGGCGGGGATGGCAGAGGAGATCTTCCCAGCCCCTCTCACGAAAGACGAAACGGCGGCCGTTCAGGCGCAAGCACGTCACGCGTACGCGGCGCTCAAGCTCGGCGGATGCGCGCGCATCGATTTCCGAATGAGCCCAGCGGGAGAGTTCTACTGTCTCGAGGCGAACACTCTGCCCGGGATGACGGGCACGAGCCTGATCCCTCAGGGTGCGGCCGCCGCAGGCATCACGTTTCCGGAACTGTGCGAGCGCATCGCGACACTGGCGCTCGGCGATCGCGCGGCGACGGGCGCGGTATCGTGACGCCGAACGACGATCTTCCATTGCGTGGCGCGGCGCTCGCCGGCATTCCGGCGGGGATTCGCGCGACCGGGCCATGGACCGGGCGTCGGCAGCTCTTCATACGGTTCGCCGGTGTGGCCGAAACGGCGACGATGTATACCGCCGAAGCGTTGCGCGGCGAGCTCGCCCGTCTGGCGCAGCGATCGGTGTATCACTCGATCTCGATCAGCGGCGGCGATCCGCTGGCAGAGGCCACATTCCTGGCGTCGGCGTTGGAAGGCGAGAGATCGTTGGCCGTGATGCTGGATCACAATGGGCAGCGGCCGGAGGCACTCGACGCGATCCTTGGCTCACTGGCGCTGGTCCAGGTGACTCTGACCGGCGCTGAAGAGGATGCCCAGGTGGCTCGCGCAATGGCGACGTTACGCCGCGCAGCGGACAAACATGTGGCGCACGCCCTCGTACTGGCCCTCGAAGCGGACACGAGTGACGGCCGACTTCTGAGGATCGTCGAGCAGACGAACAGCGCGAGTGCCGACACGTCCGTGGTTCTGCATCCTGCGGCTGAGAGCTTGAGCTCGCGGGACCGGAGGTGGCTGGTGTGGTTGGAGCGGGCCGCGGCCCTCCACGGCGACGTACGAATCCTCGCGCGACTCCCCGAGCCGACGGGCATGCGGTGACCACGACGTCGCGCGCGCGGAACCCGCAACGCGCGTGACGGTTAGTACGTTCATAGGGTAAGTGGCAGGCGGACGGTGTTGAGGAAGATCACGCAGTATCTCGAGCAGCTTCGATGGCGATCCCAACTCTTTACGACGACTCCGAGCGGCCGCGCCTGACGCGGTCCGTGCAGGCGATCCTCGCGATCAACGTCGCGATGCTCTTCCTGCAATGGGCGGTCGTGAGTGATGCGGATGCGTTCGCCGTGCTCGCGTTCCAGACCGGCAGTCTTCAGCGGACGTTGTGGAGCGCCGTGACCTACATGTTCATGCATTACGGCGCACTGCACCTCGCGCTGAACATGTACCCGCTGCTGGCGTTCGGTCCGCGTCTGGAAGCGGCGATGGGTACGCGCGCCTTCACGCTCTACTATTTGTGGTGCGGATTGGGTGGGGCGGTGGCGCACATGCTGTTCGTCCAGCGGGGACTGCTGATCGGAGCCTCGGCCGGCGTGCTCGGTGTGATGTTCGCCTACTGGCAGCAGTGGCCCGAGGAGCGCGTGTCCCTGTTCGGCGTGATTCCAGTGCGGCCATGGACGGCGATCGTGCTGCTGGGCGGCCTCCTTCTGGCGTTCGGCACGATCGGCGCCGGCGCACCGGTGGCGGGCGGCGCGCGCATCGCGTACGCGGCGCACATCGGGGGAATCGCGTTCGCCTGGCTGTACATGCGCACGCCTCCGGCGGCGAGCATCGAGCGGCTGCGCCAACGCATCTCGCCGGCGCCCGACTACCCGCAGGACGAGACGCCTCGCGCGATTCCTCGGACGCTGCCACGCGCGCGGACGCAGCGCGACGAGGTGGATGAGATCGTGGCGAAGAGCAAGGCCGTGGCGGCGCAGCAGCAGCGCCCGGTGACGCGGACGACCTCCGCGACGATCCCCCCGACGCACGGCAGCGAAGTCGCCGAGCTCGATCGCGTGCTCGACAAGATCTCGCTTCGGGGACTGGACAGCCTGACCGCGGCCGAGCGGGCCGTGCTCGACGAATCCGCGCGCCGGCTGCGCGAAGAAGGGCGGTAGAAAAGAAGAGCCCCCCGGACTTGCCGGGGGGCAGTACCGCCAGGCCGTTCTCCCGGCGGCAGCGGCCGGCCCAGAGGGGACCGGCACTCTCTCAACATATGGTCGACGACCGGTTTCGCGCCAGAGTCACTTGACCACATTGGGCATCGCCGGACTGTGTGGCCCGTTTGACCGAGCCGTCTGCGCTCGTTGCTCCAGGTGCGCGCGCGGTGTGATCTTCCGGGATGCCCAGACCAGAGCTGTTGGAGACGTTCCCGAACCCATATCCAGGGCGCGGCTACGAGATCGCCATGGAGTGCCCCGAGTTCACGTCACTGTGTCCGCTCGGGGGGATCGAGACGGATGCGGCCGAGCTGCGGCAGCTCGAGGGCGGCGCGCCGGACTTCGCCACGATGCACATCACCTACGTCCCCGGCGACGTGTGTGTGGAGCTGAAGAGCCTCAAGCTCTATCTGTGGAGCTTCCGGAACGACGGGATCTTCTACGAACGGGCGGTGAACCGGATCCTCGACGATCTGTCCGAAGCGACGAAGCCGGTGTGGATGGAGGTCGTCGGTGACTTCAACATCCGCGGCGGGATCAAGAGCGTGATCACCGCGCGCGTCGGAGCGAGAACTACCGGCTGACGGGAACCGCCAAACGGGAAAAGAAGAGCGCCGCGATCACACTCTGTGACCGCGGCGCTCTTCCGTTCTTGTCCAGCCCAGGGCTAGAACTCGAAGCGGAGACCGAGCTGCGAGCGCCAGAAGTTGCTGGAGGAGGTGCTCGAGACAGCGTACTCGCCACCCGTGGGTGGCGTGAACTGGATGACGGGAACGGCCGTCTTGAGATCGGTGCCGACCCAACCGACGTGCGTGACGAGCGGCACGTTGCTGTTGCCCGTGAATGGAGTGAACGGCTGCTTGCCCCAGTTCTTGTTCAGCAGGTTGCCGAAGTTGAAGATGTCCCACTGGACCGAGACCCTCTCGCCACGGACAGCCGGAAGCTGCTGGCGGACCGACATGTCGACGAGATGGGTGAACGGGTTGCGGCAGGAGTTGCGGGTCATGATGCGACCGCGCTGGGAGCTGAGACAGGGCGAGTCGTTGATGAACGTCTCGAGGTCCTGGGCCTGCACCGCAGCCGGCCGAGCCGTCGTGCCGCGGAACTGGATCTCCGCCGGGTCGAGGGCGTTCTTCGGCACGTAGAACAGGTCGACTGTGTTGTAGCCGTCGCCGTTCAGATCGCTCGACGTACCGCCGCTGCCGCCGTACACGTAGTCGTGCGGAGATCCTGAGACGCCCGAGTAGGTGAAGGTGATGCCCGTGCTGATGTTGCGCGTCCAATCAAACGTGCGGCTGACGAGCGCGTTGATCTTGTGCGGCTGGTCGAAGAGGCTGATGCCCGTGGTCGGCACATCGATGGGACCCGAGACGGTGCGTCCGAACTGCGCGTTCGAGAGCGCCGTGCTCGAGGTGAAGCTCTGTACGTCGCGCGCACGCGAATAGGTGTAGGCGACGAGCGCCTCCCAGTTGTCCATGTACCGGCGACGGAGCTGGGCGGTGAGGTTGTACGCGTAGTCCTTGCTCTGGTTCTGCAGATCGACCGCAGTGGAGAAGCGAGCCGTGCCGCCGTTGGCGGCGACACCCGCGGGGGGGATCAGGGTGACCGAGCCGTTCGCCGGGTTGACCACCGAGGCGTACACCGTGCGGCCCGTGGAGCTGACACCGAGCGCGGGTCCGGTGTTCAGGTTGACGAAGAAGAGCTGGTTGAGCGTCTTGGAGTACAACCCCTCGAACGTCGCAATGAGGTTGTGCGGCAGCTGGCGGTCATAGGCGAGCGACATGCGCAGCGGCTGCGGGAACTTGAGATCCTTGGCGAGCAGGTTCACGTCGCCGATCGGCTTCGTGCCCTGTCCATTGCGGCAGGTGCTGATCGGGCCCGGATCGACCTGGAACGCGGGCGCCGGCGCGGTGCTGCCGTTGGTGTTGCAGTTGAGGAAGGTGATGATGTTGCCCGAGTTCACGTAGGCGTTCTCGAGCCAGATGTACGGCGGTGTGCCGACGAAGAGGCCGATGCCACCGCGCACCTGATTCTGTCGGTCGCCCGTCACGTCCCAGTTGAAGCCGAGGCGCGGCGAGAATTGCGGCGAGTGCTTCGGGATGTCGTTCGTGCGACGGCCGTACGCCGAGTCGATCGGCGCGTTGTACGGAATGTCGTCGAGCGAGGTGGCGTAATCGAAACGGAGGCCGGCCGTGACGGCGACGCGCGGCGTCGGCGTCCACTGATCCTGGACGTAGAAGGCGTCCTGCAGCCCCGAGTAGTAGGTGTTCCCGTCGTCCCGAAGGATGAGCGCCTTGCGGAACGAGTTGGCGTTTCCGACCGCCATGCTGTCGAGGTTGCGGAACGACCAGACACCGAGAGAGCTCTGGGTGAACTGATTCCGGAGCCAGACGTACTCGTTGCGCGTCCCGACCGTGATGGTGTGATTTCCCATCGGGCGGAAGGTGAAGTTCTCGGTGAGCTCCCAGGTCTTGGTGTCGAGCTGGTTCCCCTGTGAGAACTGATCGGCGCCGGCGAGGATGGCGGAGTTGCCGTTGATGCCCGCCACGGTGTTCACGCGAATCTGCGGGAAGCTGCTGAGCGGGTCGCGGCGGTTGAACCACTTGTTGTAGCCGACGAACAGCTCGTTCGAAGCGCCGTTGGAAAAGTTCGAGAAGAACTGCAGTACCGGCGCGACCTTGACGTTCCGGAAGTTGTGGAAGTTGTCCGAGAG
>Ga0308176_10001168_pt1 | contig 16522 bp, 16 predicted proteins | sample PhyCR2_3_FD_203890 | JGI IMG/M metagenome (GOLD analysis project Ga0308176, IMG submission 203890) | Soil microbial communities from UC Gill Tract Community Farm, Albany, California, United States - DLSLS.C.R2 | ecosystem: Environmental > Terrestrial > Soil > Agricultural land | place: USA...
TCGTCAAGAACACCTACTTGACCGGCAAGAAGACGATCGCGCGGAAGCTGACCGAGGCGGCGCTCGCGTGGCAGCTCGAGCAGCAGTGGTCGAAAGACAAGATCCTCACCGCATACCTGAACACCGTGTATTTCGGGAACGGTGCGTACGGCGTCGAGCAGGCGTCGAAGGTGTACTTCCACCACAGCGCCCGCTTCATGAATCCCGCTGAGGCGGCGTTGCTCGCCGGGATCCCCGAGGACCCGAGCGCGTGGGATCCCGTGGCGCACCCACGGGCGGCGAAAGAACGCCGCAACCTCGTCCTGTATCTCCTCTACCAGCAGGGCTACCTGACGAAGAGCCAGTACACGAACTCGCTCGTCTACCCGATGCCGAAGCCCGAGAGCGTGTCGCTGCCGGGCACGCAGGGCAAGTGGGCGCCGTACTTCGCGAACTACGTCAAGGATCAGCTCGTCGGGTACTACGGGCCGAAGGTCGCGTTCGGCGGCGGCCTGAGGGTGACGACGACCCTCGACAAGAACCTGCAGACGATGGCGCAGCAGGCGATCGCGAAGGTCCTGCCGCAGAACGGCACGAACCCTGCCGTCGCGCTCGTCGCGATCGACACGCAGACCGATCCAGGTGCAGTGCGCGCGATGGTGGGCGGTGCCAACTACCACAAGAACCAGTTCAATCTCGCGACGCAGGGTGAACGCCAGCCGGGATCGTCGTTCAAGCCGTTCGTGCTCGCCACGGCGCTCAAGGAGAACATTTCGCCGTCCTCCATCCTCACCTCGAGCAAGCACGTGGACATCAACATCGGCGGGAAGATCTGGCCGGTGAACAACTACGAGGGCGAGGCGCTCGGGCCGATCAACCTCTCGCAGGCGATCGCGTACTCCGACAACTCGGTGTTCTCTCAGCTGACCGCGATCGTCGGGCCCGGCAACGTCGCGGCCACCGCGCATCAGCTCGGCATCACGTCGAAGCTCAACGGCTACTTCGCGATCGGACTCGGCGCCGAGCCGGCGACCCCGCTCGAGATGGCACGAGCGTACGCATCGTTCGCCGACGGCGGGAAGCGCATCGACGGGTCGATCTTCGGGAACCAGCCGCGCGCGATCGGAACCGTCGACATCGGGGACAAACGGAACGTCAACGAGCCGGTCGCACACGATGTCCTCACATCCGACCAGGCAGCGACCGTCAACCAGCTTCTGCAAGGAGTCGTGCAGTACGGCACGGGGCGCGCCGCTGCGCTACCGGGCTGGCAGGTCGCGGGCAAGACCGGGACGACCGAGAACTACGGCGACGCGTGGTTCGTCGGCTACCTGCCGCAGATGGTCGTCGCGGTCTGGGTCGGATACCCGGACAAGCTCGTTCCGATGACGTACGAGTTCCACGGCCATCCGGTCGCCGGCGGCACGTTCCCGGCGCTGATCTGGAAGGCGTTCATGCAGGACGCGATCAAGCAGCTGAAGCTCCAGCCCGAGTCGTTCCCGTCGGCCCCCTCGCCGTACGCGTCAGCCGTCACCGTCGTGAATCGCGGCGGGATCCTGCAGCGCGACGACGGCGTCTGCAAGAACACGTACCAGCTCGCGTTCTACGGCGGCGAGCCGCTGCGGACGAACGGCAAGGCCGCACCGGCCGCGACCTGCAAGCGGAACGAGGTCGAGATCCCCGACGTCGTCGGCCGGTCGCTCGCCTATGCCCGCGACCGGCTCGGCGGACAGCCGCTCACGCCCACGGTCGTCTACAAGCCCGCGAAGACCGGCGACCGCGTCGGCTACGTCGTGGGGCAGTTCCCGCGCCACGGCACCGCGTCCGCCTACGACAAGATCACGCTGATCTCCGAGAAGTCGCTCCACGGAGTGGTGCCGCGCGTCGTGGGTTTGCGCATTGCGAAGGCGAAGGCCAAGCTCGAGCGACTGCACATGAAGGTGTCCGTGAGCGGCGGCGACACCGGCAAGGTCACCGCTCAGTCGGTGCCGGCAAGCACCGCCGCGGAGCCCGATCTGAAGATCACGCTCACCGTGAAGCCTTGAACGGCTTGCTCACGTAACGCGAGCCGGCGAGCCCGTACCGCCACGGCTTCTCCATCGCTTTGGTGATGCCGATGCGCGGGCCGGTCACGATCTCCACGGGATGCGGCGGCGCAATGAGCTGGAACGGCGGCTCGTCCAGTCGCCGCCCGTCGTGCTCCCGCGTCACGCCGAGCGCCTGGCACAACCGTCCCGGCCCCGAGCACAGAAGGCGGATGTCGTCGAGGCCGCGGCGCTCACGCATCGTAAAGACGCTGCGCGTCGGCTTGAGCGCGCGAATCAGGACCGCGCCCGCGACGCCTTCGACACCACACACGAAGTTGAGGCACCAGTGGATGCCATACGAGCGATACACGTACGCGTGCCCGCCCTCGAGGAACATCGAGGCATTGCGTTGCGTACGGCGGTTGCCGAAACCGTGTGCTGCCGGATCCTCGTGGTCGTACGCCTCGACCTCGACGATCACTCCGCCGACGCCGTCCACGTACAGCTGCGCCCCGATCAGCTCGGGGGCGACGTCATGCGGGCTGCGTGTCAGATTTAGGAGGCGCGTCATAGTTCAGGAACTTCGGTAAGGCGAGTGCGGTCACGGCGCACCCGGCGATGCACGCAATCCCGCCCGAGACGATCGAGAAGCGCAGGGACGTGAGCGATGCGAGCATGCCCGCTTCGAGATCGCCGAGGCTCGGTGCGCTCGCCACCTGCATGAACTCGATCCCGAGCAACCGGCCGCGCAGGTGATCCGGCGTCGAGCGGAGGAGCATGGTGGGCAGCCGATGCACCGCGATCGCCGGGAAGAGTGCGCTCGGCATGCAGAACCATCGCATTCGTGTCGATCGCGAAAATCCCGATCAACGCCTGGCGTCCCTTCAGGAAGCGGAAGCCGTCGACGACGTGCAGGCTGCGCCAGTTCAACTAGCGAGCAGCGCGATGCCGTGGAATCCGGTCCGCGCGGATGTACTTGCCGAGACCGAGGAACACCATGCGCGACTCGGGCACGTGAGCGATCTTAGGGTATGCGTGCAGCATGACCGACCAGCCCGACCTTCCCCTCGTTCAGCTTCGCCCGCTCCCGCTGACCGAGAAACGGGCGGTCGGCGGCCCCGTCCCCGCGAGGTTGCTCGCCGCGTTCGTCGCATCGTCGCTCGTCGCCTGGTGCGCTGCGTCCCTCGCGGTCGTCTCCGCCGCCGACGACCTCGCGCACGGCATCCCGTCTTCACCGGGGGTGCTGCTCGCGGTCCACCTCGTGGCGGCCGGGGCCCTCCCGCTCGGCGTCGCCGGGGCGAGCTTCCACCTGCTGCCGGTGATGCTGCGGAACGATCTCGCGTCCGTGCGCTCCCTCTGGGCGGCGGTGCCTCTTCTGCTCGGCGGCGCCGCCGTCGCCTTCGGCCTCCAGCATTGGTCGAAGCCGCTCGTCTGGACGGGCGCAGCCGCAGTCGCTTGCGGGCTCGCGATCGTGCTGTGGCAGCTCGGCACACTCGTCGTTCGTGCTCCCCGAGAGCGGATGCTGATCGCGAGCCGCACCGGGGTGGCGCTCGCGCTCGCGCATGCGACGGCGGCGCTCGTAGCGGGCGCGCTGATCTTCGACCTGCATCGCTCGTTCTGGGGCGTCGCGTACGACCGCTGGCTCCTCGTGCACCTCCACCTTGCGCTCGTGGGCTGGATCGCGCTGCTGATCATCACCGTGGGCCGCAACCTCGCACCGATGCTTGCGCTGGCGCCCGCCGTGCCACGCCGGAAGTGGCCGCTCGACGAGGTGCTCCTCGTCGCGGCGCTCTGGCTTCTCCTGGTGGGCCTCGCCACGGACGTTCGCGCACTGACACTCGTCGGCGGCGCCGGGGCGGCTGCGGCGATGGCGCGATTCGGCTTACTCATGTCACGAGTCTTCCGATCGAAACGCGCGCCGCTCGACGCACCGCTCGGTCATCTCCTTGCGGGAGCCGCGTTCCTCGTTCAGGCGGTGGTGCTCGGTCTGCTCGCAGCCGCGGGGGTCGGCGGCGTGCGTGTGGTCGAGGCGTACGTCGTGTTCCTCCTGATCGGCTGGGCGGGCGGCGTCGTCGTCGGTCACCTCCCGAAGCTCCTCTCGCTGTCGCTGTGGGTCTGGTGGCCGCCCGGCCCACGTCCGAAGCAGGCCGAGCTCTATCCGCGGCGTCTCGCAGTCGCGGAAACGGCGATCTTCGCGGCAGGCGTGGAGGTGCTCGCCCTGGCGGTCCTGGCGGGTAGCGTCGGCGCCGCGCGAGCGGGTGCCGCGCTCCTTCTCGTCTCGGCGCTCGTCGCGACGGCCGCCGCCGCAGAAGTCTGGCGTCGGCGACCTAGCGGATAGCGCCGCGGAGTGCCTCGACGACGCGCTCCTGATCCGCGCGCTCGAGTCGCGCGTGGAACGGCAGCGCCATCGTGCGCGCGCTGCAGTCCTCGCTCACCGGGAGCATCCCCTCCGAGAACCCGTACCGCTCGCGCATGTACGACTGCAGATGGATCGACGGCAGGTACGGCGCGGTCGCGATCCCCTGCGCCGCCATCCGCTCCATCACGCCGCTGCGGTCGACGCCCGCGGGAAGCTTGACGACGTAGACGAACCACGAGCGCACGTGGTCGGCGTCGTCTGCGAGCGGCGTCTCGACGTCGACAGCTTGCAGCAGTTCGCCGTACCGCGCGGCGACCTCGCGGCGCGCCGGGAGGATCCGGTCGAGCTTCTCGAGCTGCCCGATCCCCAGCGCAGCCGACATGTCGTCGAGGCGGTAGTTGTAACCGAGCCGGCCGTGCTGCAACCACGACGACGTCTCGAGCCTGCCCTGGTTGCGCAACGAGACGAGCAACTCGTACTCGTCTTCGTTGCCGGTCGTCACCGCGCCGCCCTCGCCCGTCGTCATCTGCTTGTTCGGATAGAACGCCCACACCGCTGGGTGGCCGTGCGACCCGAGCGGCTTGCCCTTGTACGTCGCCCCGAGCGCCTCACACGAATCCTCGACGAGCGCGATCCCGTGCCGCTCGCACAGCGGGATGAGCTCGTCGTACTCGGCCGGGTAGCCGAAGATGTCGACGGCAACGAGCGCCTTCGTCCGCGGCGTGATCGCCGCCTCGACTGCGGCCGGATCGAGGTTGAACGTGCGCGGGTCGATGTCCGCGAACACCGGCGTGGCATCCTCGTAGATCGCGCAGTTCGCCGACGCGACGAACGAGTACGGCGACGTGATCACTTCGTCGCCGGGCCCGACACCCGCGAGGCGCATGCACAGGTGCAGCCCCGCAGTGCCGGACGACACGGTGGCTGCGTACGGCACCCCGATCCAGTCGGCGAGCATCGCCTCGAAGCGCGGCCCTGTGGGACCGAGCGACAGCCAGCCCGAGCGCAGCACTTCGAGCACGAGCTCCTCGTCGCGCTCGTCGATCCAGGGCGCGCTGAGGTTGATCCTGTCGGTCGCCGTTTCTGTCACGAACGGGCCATCTGCGGCACGGGATCGAGCCACTGCGCCCACCGCTCGCTGTGGCCGCGCACCGTGTCGAGATACGCCTTCTGGATCTTCAGCGTCACCTCGCCCACGCCGATCTCGTAGTCGTCGATCGACCGAAGCGGCGTCACCTCGGCGGCGGTGCCGCACATGAACGCCTCGTCGGCCAGGTAGAGGTCGGAGCGGATGATCGCCTTCTCGACAACGGTGTACCCGAGGTCCTGCGCGATCTGCCTGATCGTGTCGCGCGTGATGCCGGGCAGGATCCCTGTCGCGAGATCCGGCGTGTAGATGACACCGTCGCGCACGATGAAGATGTTCTCGCCGGAGCCGTCGGCGACGAAGCCTTCAGGGGTGAGCAGGATCGCCTCGTCATAGCCGGCGTTGTTTGCCTCGGTCACGGCGAGCATCGAGTTGAGGTACACGCCGGTCGCCTTCGACGCGTGCGGGACGATGTTCGGCGACACCCGCTGCCAGGACGAGATCTTCGCTCGGATTCCCGTCTTCAGGCTCTCCTCGCCGAGGTACGGCGCCCACGGCCAGCTCATGATCACGACCTCGACCGGGTTGCCGCGCGCCGCGACTCCAAGCTCCCCGTAGCCGTAGAACGCGATCGGGCGGAGATAGCACTCGGGCAACCCGTTGGCGCCGATCACCTCGTTGCACGCCGCCTTGAGCTCCTCGGCCCGATACGGGAGCTGCATGTAGAGGAGCTTCGCCGAGTTGTGCAACCGCTGCAGGTGCTCGTCCAGACGGAAGACCGCAGGCCCTTTCGGAGTGTCGTAGCAGCGGATCCCTTCGAAGACGCCGGTGCCGTAGTGCAGTCCGTGAACGCCGACGTGGACCTTCGCGTCAGCCCAGGCGACGAGCTCGCCGTTCATCCAGATCTTTTCGGTCTCCTGCACCGCGCGCGCTCCTTTGTCTCTACCGCCTGGGAAGTTCGAATTCTATCCGGAGGCACCGAGGTCAACCGTCTGCGCACCCGCCAGACGGGCGAGCTCGGCGGGCGGCAGCGACGCCATGTGCTGCGGGGTCCCGGCGCCGATCCAGACGACGGCGTGGACGAAAAACGATGAATCGATGAGCGTTTGCGCTACCTCACGCTGAGGGAAGGGCGCCACGCCGCCGGGCTCGAAGCCCGTCGCCCGAACGACCTCCTCGGCGTTGGCCACCCGCACCGACGACGCAGCGGCTGCCCGTGCGACCGCCCGCTCGTCGGCTCGCCGGTCACCCGGGACGAGCGCCACCACGAACGCGCCGTCGCAGACGAACACGAGCGTCTTCACGATCTGCGAGAGCTCGCACGCGATCGCCTTCGCCGCGTCGCGCGCGGTCGGCGTTCCTTCGTCGAACTGCTCGATCCGCGCGTCGACCGCCGCGGCCCGCAGCACACCCGACACACGCTCGACCGGCTCGGGCCACCCGTCGCTCATCCGATCACGTACGCGTCGTCCATCCCTTCGCTGAGCTGCGCACGCAGCTCCGAGGGAACAGCCGAGTCGATCGCGAGCCCCATCAGCGCCTTCCCGCCGGCGCGATCTCGCGAGACCGACATGTTCGCGATGTTCACCCCGGCCTCGCCGAAAAGCGTGCCGACGCGACCGATGACGCCCGGCACGTCGTCGTACTTCAGGAGCGCCATCCGCGGCGAGAACTCCATCTCGAGCGCGAAGCCGAGCGCGTGGACGAGAAAGTGCCGCGACTCCTGACCGATTGTCGTGCCGGCGACACGCACGCCGTCCGCGGTCACAGCAACCAGGTTCGTGTAGTCCTGCGCCGCGCGGCGCTTCTCCTCGACCACCTCGATCCCGCGGTCTGCGGCGACGATCGGCGCGTTGACGTAGTTGACCGGGTGCTCGGTGTGGCCCTGGAACGCGCCGTTCAGCGCCGCGACGGTGAGCAGCCGTGTGTCGTGCTCCGCGAGCTCGCCGTACACCTCGATGCCGATCCGCCGCGTGTCCCCGCCTGCGAGCTCCATCGCCAGCTTGCCGAGCTTCGCTGCAAGCGGGACGAACGGACCGAGCACCTCGAGGTCCTCGGCACCGACGGAGGGGATGTTCACGGCGTTCGTGACGACAAGCCCGTCGAGCGCCGCCACGACCTGCTCGGCGACGACGACGCCCGCGCGGTCCTGCGCCTCCTCCGTCGAGGCTGCGAGGTGCGGCGTGACGACGACATTCGGCGCGTGCAGCAACGGGCCGCTGTACGGCTCGGCGGCGAACACGTCGATCGCCGCGCCTGCAACCTTCCCCGACTCGAGCGCTTCGATGAGCGCGTTCTCGTCGACGAGCTCGCCCCGCGCGGCGTTCACGATCCTGACGCCGTCACGCATGTGCGCGATCGTGTCCGCGTCGATCGCGTTCCGCGTCTCGTCGGTCAGCGGCAGGTGAAGCGTCAAGAACTCGGCGCGTTCGAGCACCTCACCGAACGTCGCCGGTTCGACGCCGAGCTCCCGGAACCGTTCGGCGGACACGAAGGGGTCGTAGGCGACCACCTTCATCTCGAGCGCAAGCGCACGGCGCGCCACCTGTCGCCCGATGCGCCCGAAGCCGAGCACGCCGAGCACCTTGTCGGCGAGCTCGACACCTCCCCAGCGGCCGCGCTCCCATCGCCCCTCGCTGAGTGCCGCGTGAGCCTGAGGGATGTTGCGCGCGAGCGCGAGCAAGAGCCCGATCGTGTGCTCGGCTGCAGAGACGACGTTGGCGCCCGGCGCGTTCGCGACGACGATCCCCCGGCGGGTCGCCGCATCGACGTCGACGTTGTCGACCCCCACCCCCGCCCGGCCGATCACGCGCAGCTGCGTGCCTTTCTCGATCAGCTCGGCGGTGAGCTTGGTCGCAGAGCGGATGACGATCGCGTCGTAGCCGCCGATGACGTCCTCGAGCGGCGAGCTCTCGTCGACGTCGACCTCGAACCTCGACTGCAGGAGAGCGAGACCAGCGTCCGCGATCTGCTCGCGAACCAGAACCTTCATGCGTCGACAGTCGGCCGCTCGAACGCCTCGAACGCCGCGGGAACCGCGACGCCGCGTTCGATGTCTGCACCGAGCTCGGTGAGCGAGAGCTCGACGGCGGCGAGGGCGCTCGCGATGTCGAAGATGTCGAACCAGCCGATGTGCCCGATCCGGAAGATCTTGCCCTTCAGGTGCTGCTGGCCGGGAGCGAGCGTGACGCCGTGGCGGTCGCGCAGGTGCCGCAGCAGCTCGTCCGCGTCGATCCCGTCCGGTGCGCAGATCGCCGTGACCACCGCGGCCGTGTCGTCGTCGGGGGAGAAGAGCTCGAGCCCCATCGCCTTCACGCCGGCGCGCGTCGCGCGGCCGAGGCGCATGTGGCGGTCGAACGCCGCCGGGAGCCCCTGCTCGAGCAGCAGCCCGAGCGCGACGTCGAGGCTCCGGATGGTCGACACCGCGGGCGTGAAGGCCGCGTCGAGCGCGTCCTGCGCCTTCTTGTTGCGTGGCCAGTCGAAGTAGAAGCTGCGGGACGGCTTCGCCTTCGCGAGCACATGCTCGGGCACGGACACCATCGCGAGCCCCGGCGGCGCCATCAGCGCCTTCTGCGAGCCCGAGACGACAGCGTCGATGCCCCAGGCGTCCGTCTCCAGCGGCACCGCGCCGAGCGACGACACGGCGTCGACGACGAGCGTCGCGTCACCGACCGCAGCCTTGATCGCCTTCACGTCGGAGACGACGCCCGTCGAGGTGTCCGAGTGCTGGCAGAAGACGATTCCCGTCCCCGCATCGCGGACAGCCGACCCGACCTCGCTCGGATGTGGGCGCTCGCCCCACTCGTACCGAATCGCGTGCACGTCGAGCTGGTGCTGCTCGCAGATCGCCAGCCATCGCTCGCCGAACGACCCGTGGCTGACGACCGTCACGCGGTCACCCGGCGCGCAGAGGTTCGCCGGCCCCGACTCCATGGCGCCGGTCCCCGACGCGGTGAAGAGCAGCACGTCCGCCTCCGTGCGGAACACGGCCTTCAGCCGCCCGAGCACGCTCGCGTATATCTCGCGGAAGTCGGCGCCGCGATGATGGACGATCGGCTCGGCGCCGGCGGCGAGCACGGCCGGCGGCACGGGCGTCGGCCCCGGCGTGAAGAGGTACCGCTTCTCCACGCCTGGAGCCTAGCGTCGGGGCAAGCTATCCCCGGTGAACGCTCTCTTCTCCTTCGGAGCGGCTCTCGTGTCGCTACGGCTCGCGGGACTGCTCCTCCGCGGACGACGGTACGCCTGGGCCGCGGGACTCGTGTCATTCGCGGGGGCGGCTGCCGCCATGGCCTGGGGCTCGGCCCACGGTTGGGACGCGTACGCGTTCCGGGTCTACTACCTGGCCGGTGCCCTGCTCTCCGCTCCGCTGCTCGGCGTCGGCTCGCTGCAGCTCCTACGCCGCCGCTGGGCCGCACCGGTCGGACTGCTCTGGTCGGGCGTCGCAGTCGGGCTCGTCCTCGGTCTCGACGTGCACGGCAGCTTCACCGGAAGTGACGTGCCGCGCGCGCAGGATCACCTGGACGTCCTTCCCCGCGTGCTCGCGATCGCCGCCAGCTCGCTCGGCACAGCGGCAGTGGTACTCGTCGCCGGGCTGACCCTGCGACGCCGCCCGGTCGGGAACGTCCTCCTGCTAGCGGCGGTCGGCGCGGCCGCTGCCGCCTCGGCGCTCACCCAGACGGCGGTAGCAGCGTCCGCCGCGTGCTTTGCGCTCGCGGCGGCGCTGCTCTATGCCGCAGCGGCCCGCTAGGCCTCGAGAAGCCGCTCGAAGAACGAGCGGTAGCGCTGGAGCGTGAGGCGCAGCTCCTCCGTCGAGACGTCACCGCCGCTCGACCACTGCTCCTCCAGCTTCGATCGCGCGCCGTCGAAGCTCTGCGCCAGATCGCGAAGCAGCTCGGCGACCAGCGAGTCAGCTCCGCTGACCGTGTCCCGCGGCTCGTCGACGAACTGCGCCTGGAGCCCGTGCCAGCGGTCCCGCAGTTCCTGCTCGCGGGCCGGATCGAAGAGCGGCTCGAGCCGCGCGGTGTCCTCGACGTCGCGCGCCGGCTCGTCACGTGCGATCGGCGCGTCCGCGTCGTCTGTGACCAGATCGCCGGTCTGGATCCGCTCGTCGCTCATGAGCGCGCCCCCGCCGGCTCCGTCTGCTCGACGAGTGCGTCGAACAACGCGCGGTAGTGCTGGATCGCGCGGCGGAGCTCGTCGGTTCCCGCCTTGCCCCGCTCCCGAGCGACGGCGATCCCGTGCGCGGCGCGGTAGTTCTCGACCACGTCGGGGTGGTCGACCGAGAGATCCGCCGCGCGGGTATCGAAGTCGTCGACCGGATAGCCGCGGCGGCGCATGACGTCCTGAATGAGGCCGTCGGCGTCCTGGACAGCGCCGTCGGGATCGTCGACGAACTTCGCCTGCACGTCCTGCCAGCGCCCGCGGTACTGGTCGCGGTCACGCGGATCGAGCGGCCGCAGATCGAACTCGTCGTGCCGATCCGCACGCGCCTTGAGCTCTGCCTCCGCCTGCCGCTTCGACGGGGCGTCGGCTGCCACACGGTCGTACTCGGGCCCGAAGCGCCCCTGCAGCTCGCGTGAACGACGCGCGCGAAGCGCCGTCGCCGCGATCGCGCCGATGATGATGAGGGCCGCGATCACGATCACGACCCAGAGCCAGCCAGGCATACATCCTCCTTCGTTTCCGAGGTCAGGAGGACAACGCGCGAGGGGCGCGTGCGGGTACTAGAGCAGCGCTCGAACCCGCTCGTTCACGACACGCGGATCGGCGCTGCCGCCTGTCTCCTTCATCACCCGGCCGACGAAGAAGCCGAGGAGACCCTCCTTGCCGCTGCGGTACTGGTCTGCCTGGGCGGGGTTCGCGTCGATGATCCGCTGGATGATCGGGTCGAGCTCCGCCGTGTCGGCGACCACCTTCTGCTCGAGGTACGGGTCGGCGCTGAAGCCGGGCTCCCCCACCTTCGCGAGCGCCTCGTCGAACGCGGCCCGCGGGATCTCGGCCCGCGCGGAAACGAGTTTCGCGAGCTCATGCGCGTCGACCGTGCCCGGGTCGATCCCGGCAGCGACGAACTGGTTTGCGAGCACGTTCGCCGCTTCCTTCGGGTCGGCGCCGGCGTCGACCAGGCTGGCCCAGAGACGGTCGAGACCGCCGGTGACGAGCACGTCCGCGTCGTAGAACGAGAGCGTCTCGGCGATCCTCGTGATGCGCGCACCCGGAAGCTCCTGCAGCGTCCCGCGCAGCCGATCGACAAGGTCCCTCCCGGGTTCCACCGGAACGAGGTCGGGCTCCGGGAAGTAGCGGTAGTCCTGCGCCTCCTCCTTCGAACGCAGCGGCGGCGACTCCTCGTGCACCGGGTCGAAATGCAGCGTCTCCTGCTCGACCACCCCGCCGTCCTCGTAGATGCGGATCTGGCGCGCGATCTCGCGCTCGATCCCCTTCGCGGCGAAGTTGAACGAGTTCATGTTCTTGAGCTCGGTGCGCGTGCGGAGCTCGTCCGAGCCCTCGGGGCGCACCGACACGTTGACGTCGAACCGCATGGAACCGTGCTCGAGCTCGGCGTCGGAGAGCTCGAGCTCCACAACCGTCTGCCGCAACAACTGGAGGAACCGTTTCGCCGTCTCCGCGTCGTGGATGTCCGGCTCGGTGACGATCTCGACGAGCGGCGTGCCGCAGCGATTGAAGTCGACGAGCGTCGCCGTCGCGCCGTGGATGCGGCCCGATGCCGCAACGTGCACGTTCTTCGCCGCGTCCTCTTCGAGGTGCGCACGGGTGATCCCGATGCGCGTCACTCCGTCCTCCGTCGGCACGTCGAGATGACCGCGTGCACAGAGCGGTTCATCGTACTGGCTGATCTGGTACGCCTTCGGGTTGTCCGGATAGAAGTAGTTCTTGCGGTGGAACACCGCGCGCTCGGCGATCGTGCAGTCGAGCGCGAGGCCGAGCTTGATCGTCTCCTCGATCGCCCGCCGGTTCGGCACGGGCAGCGCGCCTGGAAAGGCGAGGCACACCGGGCACGTCTGGCTGTTCGGCTCGCCGCCGAAGCCGTTCCGACAGCGGCAGAACATCTTCGTCTCCGTCTTCAGCTGGACGTGGATCTCCAGCCCGATCACCGGTTCCCACGTCATCGCAAGCGCTCCGGGACGACGTCGAAGCCGATCGCCTGCTCGAGGGCGTGCGCCGCGCGGAAGATCGTGTTCTCGCCGAGCTGCGGGCCGATCAGCTGCAGGCCGACCGGCAGCCCTTCCGACAAGCCGCATGGGATGTTCAGGCCGGGCAGCCCGGCCATGCACGACGGGATCGTCAGCACGTCGTTCATGTACATCGCGACCGGGTCGTCGATCTTCGCGCCGATCGGGAACGCGACCGTCGGGCTCGTCGGCGAGACGAGCACGTCGAAGCGCTCGAACAGCTCGTCGTGCTCGCGCTTGATCACCGTGCGCACCTTCTGCGCGGTGCCGTAGTACGCGTCGTAGTAGCCGGCCGAGAGCGCATACGCGCCGATCATGATTCGGCGCTTGGGCTCGTCGCCGAAGCCCGCGTCGCGCGTCTTCATCACCATCTCGCGGAAGTCGGCACCGTCTTCGCGCAGCCCGTAGCGCACGCCGTCGTAGCGTGCGAGGTTCGCCGATGCCTCGGCGGGCGCGACGAGGTAGTAGCAGGCGACGCCGTAGTCGACCGACCGGGGCAGCGAGCACTCCTCCACGCTCGCGCCGAGTGACTCGGCAAGCTCGAGGGCAGACTGCACGGCGGCAGTGACGCCGTCCTCGATACCGTCTGCACCGTTCATCTCCTTGGGCACCCCGATGCGCAGCCCTTTGAGGTCTTCGGCGGTGGGTAGTTCGACTGCGGGCACGTCCACCGTTGTCGAGTCGTTCTCGTCGCGGCCCGAGATGACCGAATAGAGGAACGCGCAGTCGCGCACGTTCCGCGCGACAGGACCGACCTGGTCGAGCGACGAGGCGAACGCGACGACGCCGTAGCGCGAGACCGTTCCGTACGTCGGACGCAGACCCACGTGGCCGCAGAGCGCGGCCGGCTGCTTGATCGAGCCGCCGGTGTCCGAGCCGAGCGCCCACGGCGCGAGCCCTGCCGACACCGCGGCGGCGCTTCCACCGCCCGATCCTCCCGGCACGCGCGAGGGATCCCATGGATTGTGGGACGGGCCGAACGCCGAGTTCTCGGTCGACGAGCCCATCGCGAACTCGTCGGTGTTCGTCTTGCCGATCACGCGCAGGCCGCGCTTGCGGCAGTTCGCGATCACGGTCGCGTCGTAGACCGGGATGTAGCTCTCGAGGATCTTCGAGCCGGCGGTCGTCGGGATGCCGCGGGTGCCGATCACGTCCTTGATCGCGATCGGGATGCCTTCACCCGAATCGTTCTCGCAGACGTAGAGGAACGCGTGCAGCTCGGGGTCGCGCTCGCCGATGGCAGCGAGGTACGCGCGGTAGAGCTCGTCCGACGACACTTCGCCGTCGCTGACGAGACGGTTCGCCTCCTCGGCAGAGAGCCTGAGCGTGTCCAGCGTCATGCGGGCGGCGTCCTGAAGTAGTCGCCGTCGCGGTCGGGTGCGTTCGCGAAGACGTCGTCGAGCGGCAGGCAGGCGCGCGGCACGTCCTCGGCCCACGCGTTCGCGATCTCGAGCGGGTGCGCGGTCGGCGGCACGTCCGAGAGGTCGAGCTCCGAGACCTTCGAGACCGCCTCCAGGATGTCGGACAGCTGCTCCTGGAACTTCGTGACCTCGTCATCGGACAGCTCGAGGCGCGCAAGCCGCGCAACGTGCAGAACTTCGTCCCGTGTGATCCGTGCCATTCCACCCTCCACTAGCGAAACGAGGCTCCTCTCGGAGCCTCGTTTTGCAACTGCAACTTGGTTCCGAAAGGCTCTAGAGCGCCTGCACGTTCGAGGCCTGCAGGCCCTTATCGCCCTGCACGACCTCGAAGGAGACGCGCTGACCCTCGGTCAGCGACTTGTAGCCCTCACCGCCGATGGCGGAGAAGTGGACGAACACGTCCGCCTCGCCGTTGCCACGCTCGATGAAGCCGTAGCCCTTTTCGTTCGAGAACCACTTGACCGTGCCTTCAGCCACTGCTTCCTACTCCTTGCTTGATGACTACAAGTCCGCCGACCGGCGGAGCGCGCGGAACACTAGCGAATCATCCTGGATACGCAAGCTCGCCGCGCCGGTAGCGGGCGCAACGGACGGCGTTCTCCAGCAGGCACGCGATCGTCATCGGGCCCACCCCGCCCGGCACCGGCGTCAGGTAGCCCGCAACCTCGACGGCACCTGGATCGACGTCGCCGACGATCCCGTCGCCCGAGCGGTTGATCCCGACGTCGATCACGACACCGCCGGGCTTGACCATGGCGGGCGTCACCATCCCCGGGACACCGACCGCCGCGACGAGCACGTCGGCCTCGAGGGTGTGCCGGGCGAGGTCTTTCGTGCGGGAGTGGCAGATCGTCACGGTCGCGTTCTGCTGGAGGAGCAGATGCGCCATCGGCTTGCCGACGATCGCGCTGCGGCCGATCACGACAGCGCGCGCGCCGCTCAGCTCGATCTGGTGCTCGGCCAGCATCGCCATCACGCCGCGCGGCGTCGCGGGGACGAGCGTCGGCTCGCCCAGGTACAGCTGGCCGGCGTTGATCGGGTGGAAGCCGTCGACGTCCTTTGCGGGGGCGAGCGCCCGGATGACCTTCGCCTCGTCGATCTGCTTCGGCAGAGGCAGCTGGACGAGGATCGCGTCGACCTTCGGGTCGGCGTCGAGCTCCTCGACCTTCGCCAGAAGCTCTGCCTCGGTTGTCTCGTCCGGGAGGCGGAGGTCGGTGGCGTCGATCCCGGCTGCGATCGCCGCCTTGTGCTTCAGGCGGATGTAGACGTCCGAGGCGGGGTCGTCGCCGACGAGGACGGTGACGAGGCCGATGTGGCCGATCGCCGCGACGTCCTCGGCGACCTGGGCGCGGATGCGCTCCGCGATGGGCTTTCCCTTGATGAGTGTCGCCGACATGTGTGCGAGTCTATTCGCCGCATGAGGTGGCCCCGGAGAAACGACGCGCGCTCGATCGAGCAGCGCCGCGAGGCGATGGGCATCGCCGACGGCCTCGTCACCTCGATCGACCTCGAGCCGTTCGCCGGAGCGGCGGAGTCGCTCGTCGGCGTCGCCATCATCCCGGTGTCGGCCGCGCCGATCGAGATCGAGCTCGGATCGTATGCGTTGACGGGCGACGGCACACTCGAGGAAAGGAACCGGGCGACACAGACGGTGCACGTGCCCCTCGCGCACACCGAGGGCGGGCTGACCGCGTCGATGACGCGCGGTGCACTTGCGGCCGGGACGATCCACACGTACGTGCTGCACGACCGCATCACGCGCGCGTCGTGCTTCGTCTGCGCGAACGCCGGCGAAGCAGTCGCGCTTGCGCAATGGATCGACGTCGAGCTGCCGGCGATGCGCGAATGGCTCGAGTCGTCCGACGACCCGTCGCTCTCGACGCGCGCGAAGCTGCGTGGCGTGAAGACGCACGTCATCGGGCCCATGTGTCACGTCCTCTGGCAGTGGACGACGGGCGACGCGGTCGGGCCGAACATGATGACCCGCAACTCGTACGCGCTCAACATGGGCTACGTGATGGAGCGCGCACCGCACAAGCCGGAGCGCGCGGTCCTCGAGGCGAACATGGGCGGCGACAAGAAGCCGTCGGCCGAGTACTTCCAGTCGGGCCACGGCAAGACCGTGCTCGCTGAGGCGTTTCTCTCCGACGAGCAGATCCGGCGCGTCCTCAGGACGACCGCCGCCGACCTGGAGGCACTTTCGTGGGCGGGCACGCACGGAGCGGTCGCGAGCGGCATGCAGTCGGTCGCGTTCACGCCTGCGTCGGCGATCGCAGCGATCTACACCGCGACAGGCCAGGACATCGGCATGGTCGGGACGAGCTCGATGGCGCAGGGCACGGGTCGGCGCGTCGACGGTGGGCTGCAGGCGACCATTCGCTTCGGCGGCCTCGAGGTCGGCACCGTCGGCGGCGGGACGACGCTGCCCTCCGCGCGTGACTGGCTCGCGTCGATCGACTGCG
>Ga0308176_10001170_pt1 | contig 16503 bp, 12 predicted proteins | sample PhyCR2_3_FD_203890 | JGI IMG/M metagenome (GOLD analysis project Ga0308176, IMG submission 203890) | Soil microbial communities from UC Gill Tract Community Farm, Albany, California, United States - DLSLS.C.R2 | ecosystem: Environmental > Terrestrial > Soil > Agricultural land | place: USA...
AGCCGGGTCGAGGTCCGCGGCGGGGCCGGTTCGGGCAAGACCGTGCTCGCGCTCCAGCAGGTCCGAGAGCTGGCCCGCGGCGGCGGACCCGACAAGCGCAGCCCCCAGCGGGTCGCCCTGGCCTGCTACTCCCGTGGCCTGGCCGCGTTCTTCCGCCGGGTGACCGGCGCCTGGCCGCGCAAGGAGCAGCCCGCGTTCGTCGGAACGTTCGAGGAGCTCGGCCAGCTCTGGGGTGCCGAGCCCGAGCACCACTGGCTCGAGCGGGTGCAGCCTCCGCCCGGTCCCACCCGGTCCACCCGCTACTACGAGGAGGCGCTGCCGGAGCAGATGGCCGACTTGGCTCGCGCCCTCGAGCCGGGCCACCGCTACGACTCCTTCGTCGTGGACGAGGCCCAGGACTTCGCCGACCTGTGGTGGCAGCCCATCCTCGGGGCGCTCAAGGACGAGGAGGACGGCGGGCTCTACCTCTACTCCGACGCCAACCAGCGGGTCTTCAGCCGGTTCGGCGCGCCACCGGTCCCGCTCGTGCCGCTGGTCCTGGACCACAACCTGCGCAACACCGCCGAGATCGGCCGCACCATCAACCCGCTGGCGCCGAACCGGATGCGCCTGCTCGGCGGGCACGGGCCCGAGGTGACGTGGGTGCAGAGCACCAAGGACGGGGCGCTCGAGACGGCCGAGGAGCAGGTCCTCGAGCTGCTCGACGAGGGCTGGCGCGCCCAGGACGTCGCGCTGCTCACCGTCGGCAGCAGGCACCCGAAGCAGAAGGACGCCTACGCCGACCCCGAGGCCTACTGGGCCACCTTCTGGGACGACGCGGACGTGTTCTACGGCCACGTCCTCGGCTGCAAGGGACTGGAGCGCCGGGCCGTCGTGCTGTGCGTCAACAAGGACGAGGTGCACGACCGCGACCGGGAGAAGCTCTACGTCGGGCTGTCCCGGGCGACCGATCGCCTCGTCGTCGTGGGCGACGCCGGCTACGTCCGGGCGGTGTGTGGCGACGAGGTCGCCCGCCACCTCGGCATCCCCACCTGAGACGCCACGGGCGCCACGCCGACCAACTCCGGGACGCGCACGGAATCGAGTGGGATGCTGAGGCGTTGGACTCTGTCGAACCGACCGAACGACTGCACCTGGAGTCACCGTGCTCAACCCGTCCGAGCTGTACCACTTCGAGACCGACACCGACCCGCGCGAGCTGCGGGCCTCGGTGCTGCTGGTCGGCCTCGGTGGGTTCATGGACGCCGGACACGCCCAGCGCCTGCTCACCGACCACCTGCTGGCCACGGGTGAGTCCACCGTGGTCGCATCGTTCGACGTCGACCAGCTGCTGGACTACCGCAGTCGCCGCCCCCCGATGGTGTTCGACGCCAACCGCTGGCTCACCTACGAGGACCCCTCGCTGCTGCTGCACCGGGTCATCGACCGCGACGGCACGCCGTTCCTGCTGCTCACCGGTCCCGAGCCCGACTTCCAGTGGGAGCGGGTGGTCGAGGCGGTCCGCGAGCTGGTCGTCCGGCTCGGCGTCGACCTGGTCGTCAGCGCCCACGGCATCCCGATGGCGGTGCCGCACACCCGGCCGATCGGCATGACGGCGCACGCGACCGACCCACGACTCATCCCGGCCCAGGACAACCCCTTCGGGCGGGTGGAGGTGCCGGCCAGCCTGATGTCGCTGCTCGAGCTGCGCCTCGGGGAGTCTGGTCACGACGCCCTGGGCTTCGCGATCCACGTGCCGCACTACCTCGCCCAGGCGGAGTTCGCCGACGGCGCGGTCACCGCCCTCAACGCGATCATCGCGGCCACCGGCCTCAACCTGCCCATCGACGACCTGGTCGCCCAGGCGGGCCTGAACCGTGCCGAGATCGCGCGTGAGGTGGAGGGTTCCGAGGAGGTCGCGCAGGTCATCGCGGCCCTCGAGCGGCAGTACGACACCTTCCTCGAGGGCCGCCAGAAGCCGAGCCTGCTGGCCACCGACGTGAGCGAGCTCCCGACCGCCGAGGAGATCGGCGCCGAGTTCGAGGCGTTCCTGCGCGACGTCGCCGACGAGGGCGACGGCGAGGGCAACCCGAGCTGACCTAAGTGCTCGCGTCTGCGGTTCGGCCCCGTGGTGGGGCAGAACCGCAGACGCAAGCAGGTCGAGGACCGGGCGGGACGAGGCCGGGTCAGACCTTCGCGTACCTCGCCCGCGCCAGGCTGTAGAGGCCGTACGCGGCGATGCCCAGCGCCATGACGACCAGCAGTGGCGTCCCGAACGGCTGGTCGAGCAACGACTTCAGGGCGCCGTCGAGACCGGTCGCCTCCTTGGCCCGCTTGTGGATGCCTGCAGCCACGAACAGCACACCGACGATCGCCAGCGCCACCCCCTTGGCGATGTACCCGACCCTGCCTGAGCCGGTCGCCCAGCCGCCTGGGTGCTCCTTGAGGTCGTCGAGGAACTTCTTCGCCCAGCCCTTGTAGACGTGGTAGGCACCCACCGCGAGCACCCCGAGCCCGACGAGGATGACGACGACCCGCCCGCCCGGCTTGCCCAGTGCGGTGGCGGTGAAGTCCACGCTCTCGCTGCGGCTGTTCTTAGACCTGCCGCGCGCGAACGAGAACGCCGACCAGGCCAGTGCGAGGTAGACCACGAGCTTGCCGCCCGCCTTGAGGCGGTCCGCAGCCCCTGGGCCGGCCACTGCGGCGGCCAGCTGCCACAGGGCCAGGCCCAGGAACCCCGCGACCGTGAGCCACAGCAGGGCCCGGCCGAGGCCGTTGCCCGCCAAGGTCGACAGGGCACCGCTCTGGTCGGCCTGCTTGCCCCCGCTGCCGCCGAAGGCCACCTGGAGGGCGATCCACGCGATGAGTAGGTGCAGCAGCCCGCTCACCACGAAGCCGACGCGGGCGGCGCCCTCGAGCGCCGGGTTGTCCGCGGCGCGGGAGGCCGCCCGCTTCACGTCGTGTCCGCCCATGGCGCAACTCCACCACAGTGCGCGGCGCGACGGGAGGTCGAACGCCGCTATCCCTTGGCCTCCGACCAGCGGCTGATCACCGAGGCGTCGGCCACGAACCGCACCGCCGTGGAGCCGGTCCACCGGCGCGCGCTGTCGGTCAGGGCCTGCTCGACCCGCTGCTGGGTCAGCTCCGCGTGCTCCTGGGGGACGTGGACCAGCAGCTCGTCGTGCAGGCAGAGCACGATCTGGGCGCCGAGGTCACGGGTCGTGGCGCGGACCGTGGCCGCCCAGGCCTTGAACAGCTCGGCTGCCGACCCCTGGATGACGGCGTTGCGGGCGAACCGACCCCGGGCGGCGTCCCGCCCGGAGTCCCGACCGGAGTCCCGACCAGAGTCCCGCCCCGTGTCGCCCGCGGTGCCCCGCCCCGGGTCGGGGACTGCCACCACGTCCTCCGCACGGCCTTCTCGCGAGCCGTCCACGGTCACGTCGGCCAGCACCGTGTCCAGGGGGATCAGGCGACCCCCGAAGGTGCGCATCGGCTCGCGCCGCAAGCCCGCGGCATACGCGCGGTCGAGGAAGCCCATGGCAACGGGGTAGGCGCGCTCGAGGCCCTTGAGGGCCTCGCCGGCTGCGCCGCTTCGTTGGCCGTACATCGCGGCCAGCACGGCCACCTTGGCGACCGGCCGCTCGACACCCAACGAGGCCGCCACGGGGGCGTAGAGGTCGTCGGCGCGGGTCGCCGCCGCGAGCGCCGCGTCGCCCGACACCGCGGCCAGGACCCGGGGCTCGATCTGGCCGAGGTCGGCGCGGACGAACACGTGCCCCGGGTGTGCGGCGACTGCGGGGCGCAGTGAGGTGGGCAGGTTGTGCAGGCCGTTCTGGGCGGTCATCCGCCCTGCCGCCCCGTCGCACGCGGTCCAGCCGCCGCGCAGCCGGTCGTCGGCACCGACGTGGGTCTCGAGCCAACCCCAGCCGTAGGTCGTGGCGATGCGCTCGGCCTTGCGCCAGTCGAGCAGCGCCGCCACGACACCGGACGTCTCGCGGAACGGCTCGAGCACCCACTTGCGGGTGTTGGGGACGTCGACGCCGGCGCTCGCGAGCAGCTCCTTGACCTGCACGGGGTTCCGCAGGTCGGTGCGCTCGTGACCGGGGACCTGCTCGAGGACCACGCGGTCGCGAGCCGCACGGATCTCCCGGGCGTGCGCGTCGCTGTCCGGCCGCGGTCCCGCCGCCTCGGTGATCAGCTGCTCGGCCCGCGCGCGGTCGAGGGGCAGGCCGTCGCGGGCCAGCTCGACGCAGAGCAGCGCTGCGGCGGACTCGGAGTGGGCGGCGGCCACCGCGCGCGGACCGGTCTGCGCCAGCAGCTCCTCCTGCCGGGCCGCGCAGTCGAGTGCGGCCTGCGCCCAGGCGAGCAGCGTCTGGTCATCGGGCCGCCAGTGCGCGGTGCCGCCCTCCGGGGCGAGGTAGCCGTCGGCGCGCACGACGCCCCCGGGACCCGGCTCGTGGCCGGTGGGGGAGAAGTCGAACAGGTCGCCGCGTGATGCGGCGGGCAGCCGCGAGCGGTCGAGCCGGTGCGCGGTGGCCCATGCGGACTGCGGTGTCGCCTCCCAGCCGCCCACGATGAGGCGGTGCGCCTCGGCCACGTCCCAGCACCGCGACAGCCGTGCGCCGCGGGCCACCGCCGCGTGTGCGTCGACCCCTGCCGCCCACCAGACGAAGCGGACCGCATCGCCTCCGGGGTCGACGGCCTCGAGTGCCTCGACCCGGTCGGGGACGGCGTCGAGGGTGCCCACCCACAGCTCGCCACGGCCGAGGACCGCAGCCCGTCGCGCGGCCGGCGCGGCGACGAGGGCGACGAGGTGGACGGCCATGGCGGCCTCATCCTGTCACCGGGCGGGGACGGCCCGGACATCTTGGTGAAGTCCTTACCTGCGCGGCGTCCCGGTGGCGACCGATCCGGTGTTGGCTGGGCAGGTGCGCGACGGGCGCCCGACCGGCGTCCGCCCAGGCTCCGCACAGCCGCACACCCACCATGGAGGAGAACATGACCCACCTGTCCACCCGCAGACGTGGTCTGGCGATCGCGGCGACCGGCGCCCTGATCGCCACCTCGTTCGTCGCTGCCGGTTCGTCGGCCGTCGCGACCCCGTCCGCAGCGTCCGCCACCACCGCCGAGGAGCCGTCGACGCCGGTCCCGATGACCTTTCCCGACGGCTACCTCATGAGCTACCTGCTCAACGCCCAGGTCGCCAACCCGGGCCAGACCCGGCTGCTCGAGCGCGCGGTGTCCGCCGCCGGGGGAGTGGTCGTGCAGTCCTGGCCACAGATCGGCGTGGTCGTCGCGCACTCCGACCGGGCTGCCTTCAGGGCGGACGTGCGGCGGGCTGCCGGCAACGCGCTCGCGTCCGTCGGGGCGACCCGGACGGCGCCCGTCTCCGAGGGCACGCCGCCGGGGCTGCAGGCACCATGGGGTCCCGGGGCGTCCGGCTACCAGAAGGGGCACGTCAAGCCCGCCAACGGTGACCTCTCCGGTGCGATGACCACCCCCGCCGCGCCGGCCGCCGACCCGCGCGAGGCGGAGCAGTGGGACATGGTGCAGATCAAGGCCGACCTGGCCCACGAGGTCACCGACGGCGACCGCTCGGTGCTCGTCGGCGTGCTCGACAGCGGCATCGACCCCGACCACCCCGACCTGGCCGCGAGCATTGACGTCCCCGACTCGGTCAGCTGTGTCGGCGCCGGGCGGCCCGACCAGGGTGAGGGTGCTTGGTACCCCACGACTTCCGACCACGGGACGCACGTCTCCGGCACCATTGCCGCGGCCCGCAACGGCACCGGGATCGTCGGGGTCGCCCCCGGCGTGCGGCTGGCCGCCGTCAAGGTCGTCAACGACGACGGGTTCATCTACCCCGAGTACGCCATCTGTGGCTTCGTCTGGGCCGGCCTGCACAAGATGGACGTCACCAACAACAGCTACTACATCGACCCGATGGAGTTCTGGTGCAACGACCAGCCCGACCAGGCTGCCGTCCTCGAGGCAGTGGGCCGTGCCGTGAAGTGGTCGACCGACCGCGGCGTGGTCCACGCGGCCGCCGCGGGCAACTCGGCCGAGGACCTGGCGAACAACACCACCAACGACTCGAGCCCGAACGACACCACGCCGATCCACCGGACCATCAACTCCGGCTGCCTCGACATCCCCACGGAGCTCCCCGGAGTGGTGACGGTCTCGGCGACGACCAGGACGGAGCAGCTGGCATACTTCAGCAACCGTGGCCAGGACGTCATCGACGTGGCCGCACCGGGTCGGTCCATCCTGTCGACGGTGGTGGCGAACAACGGCTACGGCACCAAGAGCGGCACCTCGATGGCCTCCCCGCACGTGGCTGGGGTGCTCGCCCTGATGAAGTCCGCGCACCCCGAGCTGACGCCCGCCCAGATGGTGGCCAAGCTGCGCGCCGACGCCCGTGACGTCGCCTGCCAGCCGGCCGAGCGCGACTACGGACCGGCGTGCGTCGGGGATGCCGACGACAACAGCTACTACGGCGAGGGCATCATCGACGCCCTCAAGGCCGTGAGCTGACGCTCGGGCACCATCGTCGACGCGCGACACGAGGCCGCGGACCCCCTGGGTCCGCGGCCTCGTGCCTGCGTCGGATGGCCTTGCTACACCAAGGACTTCAGGGCGGTCTGGCGCTTGATCCGGTTGAGCATCCCCACCATCCCGCGCAGTCGCAGTGGGGAGACCGCCTCGCCCAGGGAGAACCGGTACGGCGCGTCGTCCGGCACCGCCAGCACCTCCTCGACCGTGAGCCCGTCGAGCCCCTCGTGGAGGATGCTCGCGAACCCCCGCGTCGTCGGCGCCACCGGAGGCGCGGAGAAGAACAGGTGCACGGGCCGCTTCCCCGCCACCTCGGCGGGCGAGTCGCCCACCTCGACCACGAGGAACAACGGCGACTGGCACTCGTGGACCTGCTCCATCTCACCCAGCCGACCGGCATACCGCTCCGGCAGGTCGGGCAAGCCCTCACTGAACTCGAGCAGCAGCTCGAGGCGTTGCGGGACAGCAAGATCCGCGAAGTCGTCCGCGATCTCCTGCAACGACTCCGGCAGCGGCGTGAGGGTCTCGGCCACGCGCACCTACCGCTCCACCGGGACCCGCACGCTGTTGCCCCACTCGGTCCACGACCCGTCGTAGTTGCGGACGTCGGTGAACCCCAGCAGCTGGGTCAGCACGAACCAGGTGTGCGACGAGCGCTCGCCGATGCGGCAGTAGGCGATCGTCGCGTCCTTCGGGTCGAGCCCCTGCTCCTGCTGGTAGATCGCCTCGAGCTCGGCACGCGACCGGAACGTGCCGTCCTCGTTGGCCGCCCGCGCCCACGGCACCGACTTCGCGCCGGGGATGTGCCCGCCCCGCATCGCGCCCTCCTGTGGGTAGTCGGGCATGTGCAGCAGCTCCCCGGAGAACTCGCCCGGGGAGCGGACGTCGACCAGCGGCTTGCCCAGGTGGGTGAGCACGTCCTCCTTGAAGGCCCGGATGGGCGCGTCGTGGCGCTCCACGACCGGGTATGCCGCGCGGCTGGGTTTGGGGGACTCCTTGGTGAGCTCGCGGCCCTCCTCGACCCACTTGGCGCGACCGCCGTCGAGCAACCGGACGTCCTCGTGCCCGAACAGGGTCATCACCCACAGTGCGTAGGCGGCCCACCAGTTGCTCTTGTCGCCGTAGATGACCACGGTCGTGTCGCGGCCGATGCCGCGCTCGGACATGACCGAGGCGAACTGCTCGGCGTCGACGTAGTCGCGCATCAGCTGGTCGTTGAGGTCCTGGTGCCAGTCGAGTTTGAGGGCGCCGGGGATGTGGCCGGTGTCGTAGAGCAGCACGTCCTCGTCCGACTCGAGCAGGGCGACGGAGTCCGGGGCACCGGTCCCCACGCGACCGGCGTCGAGCTGCTCGGCCAGCCAGTCGGTGGTGACCAGCCTCTCGGGGTGGGCGTAGTCGGTGAAGGGTGCCTCAGCGGTCTCGGCGTTCTCAGTGTGCTCAGCCATGCCTCAAGGCTAAGCCTGCCGCTGCGGAGGTTGCGTGGCAGGATGGCGGAACGGCGACGAGGGAGGGACTGTGGGCCTGTTCGGGCTGGGCAAGGACGACGCGCAGGAGGCGGCCGAGGACGTCGCAGCGACCAAGGGGGCCCTGGAGAAGGCCCGCGACGGTGGCGAGGACCCCGGCAGGATCGCGGGGGCGATCAGCGGGCTCGTCGAGAACCTCCTCGACGCCGGCATCGACGGCAAGGGACCGTTCGACTCCGCGCAGCGCGTCGCGGACGTCAAGCGCGCCGAGAAGCCGACCGCCGAGGAGGCCGTCGACGCGGTGGTGGGCAGCCACCTCAAGCTCGCGGCGGCGGGCGGCTTCGTCACCGGGCTGGGCGGGTTCATCACGCTGCCCGTCGCGCTCCCGGCGAACGTACTCGAGTTCTACATCGTGGCGACCCGCATGGTCGCCTCGATCGCCTCGCTGCGCGGCTACGACATCAAGCAGCCGGAGATCCGCTCGGCCATCCTGCTGACCCTCGTGGGGGCCGACGCCGACGACCTGCTGAAGAAGGCCGGTGTCGTGCCGACCGGGAGGCTGTCCAACCTCGCCGCCCAGCGGCTGCCCGGTCCTGCGCTCATGGTGGTCAACAAGGCGGTGGGGTTCCGGCTGCTCTCCACGGCGGGCAAGAAGACGCTGAGTCGGTTCGGCAAGGGGGTGCCCGTGATTGGCGGCGTCCTGGGGGCCGGCCTCGACGGGTACCTGCTGAAGAAGATCGCCGACCACGCGCGGCACGAGTTCCCGCCCCGGACGACCGGGCACTGACCGGCGGAACCGACGAGGGGAATCGTCCGTCCCACGGGTTCGTTGGACCCACGTCCGGGCCACCACGGCGCCCGGACAGCAAGGAGCAGGATCATGACCGCACGCCGCCTCGGTGCCTTCCGCACCCTCGCCACCGCCCTGCGCACCGCCGTGCGACCCGGTTCCCCCGGGATGGGGGAGCGGCTCGCCGCCGTCCCGCGGCTGTTCCGGGCCACCTTCCGCGGCGAGTACGCCGGCACCACGAGGGGCCGGCTGCTGCTCATCCTCGGCGCCATCGCCTACATCGTGTCGCCGATCGACTTCGTCCCCGAGGCGTTCTTGTCGGTGCTCGGCCTCGCCGACGACGCGCTGGTGTTCTCGTGGGTCGCCGCGTCCGTCGTCAACGAGACGGAGGCGTTCCTCACCTGGGAGCGCACCACACCGGGGCAGGCCCGGTCCGGGCACGACACCGTCCCGGGCCACGTGGTGCGGTAGCCGCGGCGGCACGAAGCGGCCGCCACTCGCACAGTCCTCCCGCAGCCCCGTTGTCACCGGACAACGGGGCTGCGGTGTGCACACCGGCCCGTGGCCACCTGCCCCCTGCACAGGCCCGGCGACCGGTGCTCGGCGGTCGACGACGCGGCCGCGACCGTGGGGACATGAACCCGATCAGACTCCGCGGACCGGCTGACGTCGTCGCCGCCCTGCCCTACCAGCTCGGCTACCACCTCGAGGACTGCCTCGTCGTGATGGCCCTCCGCGGCCGTTCCGTGGGCATGCTCCAGCGACTCGACCTGCCCACCCCGGACCGGGCGGGCGATGCGGCCGACCAGCTCGTGGCGCCACTGCTGCGCGAGGACCCGGACGCGGTGCTGCTGGTCGCCTACGAGCGCGACCCGGGGGCCGCGACGCCGGTGCTCGACGCCGCGGCCGAGCGGATCGCGGGCGCGGGCATCGCGGTGCTCCCGCGGGTCGTCGTGCGCGACGGCCGGTGGTACGGCCCCGACTGCCACGGCGACTGCTGTCCGCAGGAGGGCGTGGCGCTGACCGAGCCGGCCGACACCCCGGCGGTGGCCGACTTCGTGGGCCTCGAGGTGGCGCCCCTGCCGTCCCGCGACAGCCTCGCCTCCCTCGTCGCCGCGGACGATGAGGTATGCCGCGAGGTCGCCGTCGCCCTCGCGCAGCCGGTTCCGTCGTGGCCGGCGCGCGGGCCGGGCACTCCCGGACCGGCTGGCCACGAACGGGGCGCAGACGCGCACCGAGCGGCGGTCGAACGGCTGTCCCGGTTGTCGTTGTGGGCCCGCGCCTGCGACGTCTCCGTCAGTGCGCGGCCGGTGGACGAGCTGTCTGCGGACGGCGTGGCCGAGCTGGTGCGCAGCCTCGAGGACCGCGCCCTGCGCGACGGCCTGATCGCCCGGCTGTGCCCGCAGACGCTGCCGTTCGACAAGCTCGACGACGACCTGGCCGATGCGCTGCTCACCAGCCTCCCTGAGCCGGCTTGGGCCGTGCCGGCAGGCGCCGGTGGGCGCGCGGCGGCGCTCGCGGCCCGCCGGCTGCTGACCCGGCTGCAGTGGCTCGTCCGTGCCGTCCCCGATGACCACTGCGCGCCGGTCCTGACGGTGCTGGCCAGCGTGGCCTGGTGGATGGGTGAGGGTTCCGTGGCTCGGGTGGCGCTGGAGCGGGCGCTCGAGCACGCGCCGGACTACCGGCTGGCCCGGCTGCTCGAGCAGCTGCTCGACCACGGGATCCGCCCGGATGGCGGTGCGGTCCAGCCGGCCCTGTCGGCCTGAGCGCCGACGGCGCCCACCGCCCACCGCCCACTGTCCACCGTCCACCGTCCGGACAGGCCTCGCAGCCGGTCGGGTGGGTGCGTCATCATGGGTCGCAGGTCATGAGTTCCAGCGACAAGCCCCGGCTTGCTGGGCGGCAACCCTCCTCGCGGTGGGGTGCCCCGGGTGATGACCCGGCCGGCCCGAGCACGGGCGGCAAGCGCGATGCCCGAGGAGCTCTCGATGACGACGACGTCCCCGCCGCCGACCACGACGGCCGCGTGGCGCCCCGGCGACCCGGTGGGGGACCGCCGGTTCTGCGAGCTCGGCGCGGTCGAGCTCGAGCGCGGCGGGGTGCTGCCCGACGTGACCATGGCCTACGAGACCTGGGGCGAGCTCAACGCCGCGGGCGACAACGCGATCCTGGTCGAGCACGCCCTCACCGGCGATAGCCACGTGGTGGGCGCGGCCGGTCCCGGGCACCCCACGCCCGGGTGGTGGGACGGGCTGATCGGTCCCGGCCGGCCGATCGACACCCGTCGCTGGTTCGTCGTCGCCGCCAACGTGCTCGGCGGGTGCCAGGGCAGCACCGGACCGGCGTCGACCGGGCCTGACGGGCTGCCGTGGGGGAGCCGCTTCCCCTTCCTCACGGTCCGCGACCAGGTGCAGGCCGAGGCACTGCTCGCGGACGAGCTCGGCGTCGAGCGCTGGGCGCTCGTGCTGGGTGGGTCGATGGGTGGCATGCGCGTGTTGGAGTGGGCGGTGACCCACCCGCAGCGGGTGGACACCGCGCTGGTCCTGGCCAGCACGGCATACGCCACTGCGGAGCAGATCGCCTGGTGCCAGCCCCAGCTGCTGGCGATCCGCAGCGACCCGCACTTCCACGGCGGTGACTACTACGACGAGGCGACCGGGCCCGGCGCCGGACTCGGCATCGCCCGCCGCATCGCCCACGTGACCTACCGCAGCGAGCTAGAGCTGCACGAACGGTTCGGGAGGCAGGCGCAGGGCGCCGAGGAGCCGCTGGGCGGCGCCGGCCGCTACGCCGTGGAGTCCTACCTCGACCACCACGCCGGCAAGCTGGCCGGTCGCTTCGACGCGAACTCCTACCTCGTGCTCACCGAGGCGATGAGCTCGCACGACGTGGGGCGTGGCCGGGGCGGCACGGTGGCCGCCCTCGCCCGGGCCACCGGGCGGATCGTGGTCGCGGCGGTCGACTCCGACCGCCTGTACCCACCGCGGCTGTCGCACGAGATCGTCGACGCGGCCCCGAGGAGCGAGCTGCACATGCTCCACAGCGACTACGGCCACGACGGCTTCCTCATCGAGGTTGAGCAGGTGGGGGCCATCGCACGGGCCATCCTCGAGCCTCCTGCCCACGCGGGCGATATCCGGTAGCGTCGGCGCAGCGGCGCCGTGCCGCGAGGACGAGGAGGTTCCTGTGGCCATCGTTGTGGGGTACGTCCCGACGAAGGAAGGGCGCGCCGCCCTGCGCCGCGCCGCGGACGAGTCGCTGCTGCGCAAGGCCAAGCTCATCGTGATCAACTCCCAGCGCGGTGGACGTGACTACCCCGCCGAGGAAGCCAGCCGGTTCGAGACCGAGCTGACCAAGGTCCAGTCCGAGCTCGACGGCGAGGGCATCGAGCACGAGGTCCGCCAGCTGGTGCGTGGCAACGAGCCCGCCGAGGACCTGATCGCGGTCGCCGACGAGGAGAACGCCGAGTTCATCGTCATCGGGCTGCGCCGCCGGACCCCGGTCGGCAAGCTGATCCTCGGCTCGAACGCGCAGCGCATCCTGCTCGACGCCTCGTGCCCCGTCCTGGCGGTCAAAGCGGACAGCTGAGCCGGGTTCGACACCGTGCGGGACGCTCGAACGGGCCCGTGACCACGGCCGATGCGGGTTCCGGCGGCATCTCGTTTTACAATGTCATCTACGAGGTCCGGCCGCGGCCACCAGCGACCGGCTCCCGATGAATACTTCCGCCCTCGCAGTTGTTGTCACTGGCATCCCCCTGGACCGCCGGTGATGGCCTGCGCCGTGCCGCGAGTCCGCGACGAAAGGTAGCCGTGTCGCCAGTGTCACCGAAGGCCTCGAACCCCACCGGCCCGCAGCCGAAGCTGCCGCAGGAGTTCAGCCACAGCGCGCTCCAGACGTTGCTCAAGCAGGGCCGCACCCACGGGGCGGTCAGCAGCGCGGAGCTGCGGGTCGCCCTCGAGGGGGCCCAGGTGCCGGCCAAGCGCATGAAGACCGTGCTGCGCGCGATCAGCGACCAGGGCATCGCGGTCGACGTGCCTGACGCCTCCCGTCGCGCCGCCGCGGCCACCGCCACGAAGAAGGCCACGGCCACGGCCAGCGCCAAGAAGGCTGCGGCCAAGCCCGCGAAGGCGGCCGCCAAGCCCGCAGCCAAGTCCGCCGCCAAGCCGGCGACCAAGGCCACCTCGGGCCAGGACGACAAGCCGGCCAAGGCCAAGGCCACCGCCAACTCGACCTCGAAGACCGCAGCGACGAAGAAGACCGCTGCCAAGAAGGCGGCGACGACGCGGGCCGCCGCCGCTGCCGCAGCTCCGCAGGCCAAGCCGACCCCCGCCAAGAGCACGACCGCCAAGGCCGCCAAGGCTGCCTCGAAGTCGGCCAGGGCTGCCGACGACGAGAGCGCCGACGAGGCCGCCGACGATGGCGCGCCAGAGAAGGCCGACGAGGACGCGGACGTCGAGCCCACCGATGTCGTCGAGTCCGAGCTCGAGGATGTCGACGTCGAGGAGGACGAGCGCAAGACCGACGAGGAGGACGAGAAGTCCGGCTTCGTCCTGCGCGACGACGACGAGGAGGACGCCCCGGTCCAGCAGGTCGTGACCGCGGGAGCCACCGCCGACCCGGTCAAGGACTACCTCAAGCAGATCGGCAAGGTCGCGCTGCTCAACGCCGAGCAGGAGGTCGAGCTCGCCAAGCGGATCGAGGCCGGACTGTTCGCCGAGGAGCGGATGTCCGGGATGTCGAAGTCGGAGAAGTTCTCCAAGCCCGGCCGCGAGCTCGACTGGATCGCCCGCGACGGGCGCAAGGCCAAGAACCACCTGCTCGAGGCCAACCTGCGCCTCGTCGTCTCGCTCGCCAAGCGCTACACCGGCCGCGGCATGCTCTTCCTCGACCTCATCCAGGAGGGCAACCTCGGCCTGATCCGCGCGGTCGAGAAGTTCGACTACACCAAGGGCTACAAGTTCTCGACCTACGCGACGTGGTGGATCCGCCAGGCGATCACCCGCGCGATGGCGGACCAGGCGCGCACCATCCGCATCCCGGTGCACATGGTCGAGGTCATCAACAAGCTGGCCCGTGTGCAGCGCCAGATGCTCCAGGACCTCGGGCGCGAGCCCACCCCGGAGGAGCTGGCCAAGGAGCTGGACATGACGCCCGAGAAGGTCGTCGAGGTCCAGAAGTACGGCCGCGAGCCGATCTCGCTGCACACGCCGCTCGGCGAGGACGGCGACTCCGAGTTTGGTGACCTCATCGAGGACTCCGAGGCGGTCGTGCCGGCGGACGCGGTGAGCTTCACGCTGCTGCAGGAGCAGCTGCACTCGGTGCTCGACACGCTCTCCGAGCGCGAGGCCGGCGTGGTGTCGATGCGGTTCGGCCTCACCGACGGCCAGCCGAAGACGCTCGACGAGATCGGCAAGGTCTACGGCGTCACCCGCGAGCGGATCCGCCAGATCGAGTCCAAGACGATGAGCAAGCTGCGCCACCCGAGCCGCAGCCAGGTGCTGCGCGACTACTTGGACTGACGACGACGGCGGGAGGACCCGACCGAGCGTCAGCGAGGGAGGCCCGGACCGCCCAGGAGTCAGTCCCATCGACTTGGACTGACGCGCCGTCGCGACCACGCGCCATACGACGAAGGGCCCCGATGCGTCGGGGCCCTTCGCGTCTTGGTCGTATGCCGCGTGGCTCAGTGCCGCTCGCGCCACCAGTCGGCGAGCCGGTCGAAGGGCAGGCGCACGAGCCGGACCACGCGGTCGCGCCGCTCGCGCCACTCGGCGAGCCCCTCGGTGGGCCACCACGCGGCACGCACCCGGTCCTTGCGGCGGCGGACTGCGGAGACGGCGTGCACGACCGAGGCCGAGTCGGCCCTGATGTCGGTCAGCACCGTGCCGGGCGGGGCGTACCGCGATCGCTCGATCCCCGTGACGATGCGGCTCAGCGCCTGCGACTCCTCGCCCTCGAGGTAGGCCTCCCGCGAGTAGAACCGCCCGGCCTGCCGTGGCGTGCTGCCGCGCGGCGCGATGATGCCGAGGTCGCCGATGCGTTCGACCAGTGACTGCCACTCGACCTCGACCCGGCCGGCCTCGTCGGGCGCCTCGCGCAGGCGACGGCGCAGTCGGGATCGTGCCGCCAGGGGGACGGCGAGCGAGCCGAGGACCCCGATGAGCAGCCCCAGCAGCACCCAGACCCCTGCGCTGCGGGTCGTCTCGCCGATCCAGCCCGTGACGCCGGTGCTGCCGGCCTGCTGGGTCGTGTCGCTGGCGCCCGGGTCGTTGCGGCCGTCGGGGCGGGTGTCGGCGCGGGTCGTCGGTGCCCCGGCGCCAGTGGTCTCGGACCCGGAGCCGTTGGCGGAGGTGGGCGCCAGCGAGTAGCCGGGGGCGACCGTGTTCTGCTCGCCGGAGGGGGTGGGCTCGAAGCGCAGCCAGCCCACGCCGTCGAAGTACAGCTCCGGCCAGGCGTGCGCGTCGGAGGCGCGGACGGTGTGGGCGCCCTTGTCGAGGCGTCCGGGCAGGAACCCGATCGCCATCCGGGCGGGGATCCCGCTGGCGCGGGCCATCATCACCATGGCCGAGGCGAACTGGATGCAGTAGCCCTGCTTGGTCAGCAGGAAGTGGGTTATGGGGTCGGGCATCACGAGCTGGTGGTGCTCGTTCTCGATCGGCCCGGCGAGCTGGAGGGAGTAGCGGAAGCCGCCGCTGGTGCGCAGGTACTTCTGGATGGCGCGGGCGGCTTCGATGCGGTCGGCGTCCTTGGGCACGATGTCGGCGAGGACGGCGCGAACCGTCGACTCGCTCTCCTTGTCGACCGCGAGGTCGCCCGTGCCGACGACCCCGCCGCGGACCTCGCGGGGCTGGTCGAGCGAACCCTGGGTGGGCTCGAGGTCGAGGTAGCTGAAGGAGTAGGAGCGGGCGCTGCTCTCGACGCTGGCCACCTGGGTGACCCTGTCCAGCCCCCATCGCGCGCCGTCGAGGTCGCCGGAGACCAACGGCGTGGGTGCGGCGATCTGTGGCGCCTCGATGCGCGAGTCGTCGACCGACACGCGGTAGGTCTCGCGCGGCACGGTCGGGTCCAGGCCATCGGCCTGCGGGATTGCCGGGCGCCGGGTGAAGTCGACCTGCGTGGGGTCGGGCGCCCACTTGCCGTCGCGGTAGGTGTCGAGCACGCCGACCCGAAGCGGCGCCGGGCTCGGCGCGTTGGTCGTGTAGGTCAGGACGGGTGCGGTCGATGGGTTCTCGAGGTTCTTCTGGAGGTCGAGGGTGGAGCGCAGGCCGATCTGGCCGTCGCTGAACCCGGTGGCGTTCGCGGAGCGGCCGAGCCCGTCGATGAGGTACCGAGTCGGCAGGTGCGGGATGACGAGGGGGAGCACCACGGCCGTTGCGAGCCCGGCGACGGCGAGGCTGCGGCCGACGGCCGCGTAGCCGTACGCCCCGTCACGGTCGTCGCTGGTGCGTCGGCCCGCGGTGCTCATCGGCACGGTGGTGCTCCACCGGCGCAGCGACGCGATGCCCTGCCGCCCGAGCATGAGCAGCCACACGGCGCCGGCTGCCACGAAGTAGACGGGGTGCAGTGACGAGCCGGAGTTGGAGGCGGAGATGAGGAAGGTGGTCAGCAGCGGCAGTCCCGCCATGGCGGGTGAGCGACGCATCACCGCGAGGTGGTCGACGATGATGCCCGCCACCGCGATCGCCAGCCCCACACCGAGGATGACCCCGCGGT
>Ga0308176_10001172_pt1 | contig 16499 bp, 13 predicted proteins | sample PhyCR2_3_FD_203890 | JGI IMG/M metagenome (GOLD analysis project Ga0308176, IMG submission 203890) | Soil microbial communities from UC Gill Tract Community Farm, Albany, California, United States - DLSLS.C.R2 | ecosystem: Environmental > Terrestrial > Soil > Agricultural land | place: USA...
CCTTGAAGAGATAGGGGGGCGAATAGATCTCGCCGGTCTGTTTCCACTTGCCGGAATCCATCCCCGCCGAGAGGACCCGCCCGTCGGGCAGGAGGATCGCCGTCGAGTGGTAGGCGCGCGGCGTGGTCTCGGTGGCCATCAGGATCCAGGTCTCGCTCTCCGGATCGAAGAGCTCCGCCTGCTTGACCGGCTTTCTGTAGGGGCCGCTCTGGCCACCGCCGACCACCAGCACCGTGCCGTCCGGCAGCAGCACGGCGTTGGCGTGCTGGCGGGCGTAGTGCATGGAGTTGGTGTACCGCCACCGCGGCGTGGCCTGAGACAGGTCGATGATCTCGGCGGTCTCCGTCGGGGGGTTGGTGCCCAGCGCCGGCGCTTCCGGGTCGGTCTGATTGCCCCCGAGGGCCAGGACCTTCCGCAGCCCCGGCAGGAGGACGGACGTGCCGGAGTAGCGGTCGCCGAAATTCATCGTGTCGACGAAGGTCCACTGCGCGGCGTCCGGGTCGAAAAGGAAGGTATCCCCCTCCTGGCCCGCCATGAACACCTTGCCGTTCGGCAGGACGTGCAGGCGCGGATATTCGTCGACCAGCTTGTCGGCGCTCGACGGCAGCACGGTGATGGTGCCCGCCGCCACATTGAAGCGCTCGACGGCGGCCACCGGCTGCTCGCTGGTGTCCGTGCCCGAGACGATCAGCACGTCGCCGTTGGGGAGGGTGAGGTTGGTCGGGTACCAGCGGGCGTACGTCATCGTCGGGCCGCGCGACCAGGTCGACGTGGCGGGATCGAAGAGGCTCGTCTCATGGGCGCCGGCGAACCGGTGAGTGCCCCACATCGTGCCACCGGTCACGAAAGCGAGGCCGTCCGGAAGCACGGAATGGCCCGAGCAGAAGATGTCCCTGCGGGGGATGGAGCGGACCTGGGCGCTGACACCGGTCGTGCTGTTCCAGGTCCAACTGGCCGAGCCGTGCGCGCTTGGGGTGGGATAGGAGAAGAACAGCACCTTGCCGCCGTGCAACAGGGTGCTGTGCGTTCCGATCACGTGCAGGTCAAAAGGGGCGCTCCACTTTCCCAGAGTCGCGGCGGAGCCGGAGCTGTCCGCCCGGATCGAAGCCGCCGCGAGAGGCAGGATTGTGAGGATCGCCGCCACGCCCAATCCGGCGGCCCGCCGTTGAGATTTCGGGTCCATCCAAGGCTCCTTTTCTTCGCTTCCAGCCCGGCTCAAGGCCCGTGAAGATCATACCGCTGGCCTGCGTCAGGGGCTCTCTGCAAAAAGGAGGCCTGGATCAATCCTTCTCCCACCAGACCTTGTCCCCCGCCCGCTCCTTCCTGCGCGGAACCTCATATCCCAGCCGTGCCAATTCCGCCGCCACCAGGGCCGTCGCCCCCCAGAGCGCGGAGCGCACTCCGGGGCTGAGGCCGATGCCGAGGTGGTTGTCGCCGGGGACGATGCCGATCAGCAGGACGTCCTCCGGCGAGCGGCCGAGGAGGCTGGCGGCGACGAGGGCGCCGCGCAGGCTGGGGTCGTGGGGGGAGAGGCGGTCCGGGGCCCCGTTGCCGCTCAGGATCTCCGCGCGGCGGAGGACGTGGAGATCGCCGGGGTCGCCGGGCGCCTTGATCGTATCGATCACGATCAGGGCGTCCAGCCCCTCGACGATGTGGGCGAGCTCGGGACCGGGGGTGCCGAGATCGAGGATCTCGATCTCGGACGGCAGCTCGTACTCGGCTTCGAGGCGGCGGAGCACGTGCGGCCCCGCCGCGTCGTCGCCCATCAGTACGCTGCCGAGTCCGAGGATCGCCGTGCGGCTCATCTCTGGCTCCCACATGCGCGGCTCACCTAGAGGGCCTTCACCCGCGCGACCTCATGCCCCTGCGGATCGTGGGTGTGCACGGCGCAGGCGAGGCACGGATCGAACGAATGGACGGTCCGCACAACCTCCAGCGGATGCTCGGCGTCGGCCACCGGGTTGCCCAGCAGAGAGGCCTCGTAGGGCCCAAGCTGCCCCTTGGCGTCCCGCGGTCCGGCGTTCCAGGTGGAGGGGACGACCGCCTGATAGTTGGCGATCCTGCCGTCCTTGATCACCACCCAGTGGGAGAGCGTGCCGCGCGGCGCCTCGTGGAAGCCGAAGCCGCGCTGCTCCCCCTTGGGGAACTCGGGCTTGTTGAACGTCGTGTAGTCCCCCTTGCCGATGTTCGCCGCCAGCAGGTCCCAGTGCTTGAGCGCGAGGCCCGCGAGCAGCTTGGCGCGCAGGGCGCGGGCGAGATGGCGTCCCAGGGTCGAGTGCAGCACCGCGGGAGTGAGCTTGACGTGAGCGATCGATGAGGCCTGCGCCAGCGCCGAGTCGACCTCCGTCTTGATCGCCTGGTCGCCGCTGGCGTAGCCGACCAGCATCTGGGCCAGGGGCCCGACCTGCATCGGATGGCCGTCGAAGCGCGGCGCCTTCACCCAGGAATACTTGCCGTCGTCCTGGAAGTCGGTGTACTTCGGGACCGTCTCCTCCTCATACGGATGGCGGGTCCAGTCGCCGTCGTACCAGGCGCGGGCGATGCATTCCGAAACGTTTTCCTGGAAGTACGGATCGCCGAAGTGGGTGATCGGCTTCACCGTCGCCAGGTCCCCGTTCATGATCGTGCCGCCCGGCAGATCGAACTTGGTGCCGGCGGCGTCGAGCGGCAGGTCGGGCACCGCCATGTAGTTGGTCACCCCGGCGCCGTAGCCGAGCCACTCGGGGTACATGGCGCCGATCGCGATCACGTCCGGCACGTAGACCTGCTCGACGAAGGTCTGCACCTCGGCGAGGAGGTCCTTGACCTTGTAGAGCACGTCCATGTTGATCGTCGTCAGGTTGTCCAGGTTGATCGCGTTGGCGACGCCACCCACCGCGAGGTTCTGGATGTTGGGGGTTTTGCTCCCCAGGGTGGCGACGACCTGGTTGGCCTTGCGCTGGTATTCGAGCGCCTGGAAGTAGTGGGCCACGGCGAGCAGGTTGACCTCGGGGGAGAGATGCATCGCCGGGTGGTTCCAGTAGCCGTTGGTGAAGATGCCGAGCTGGCCGCTGGCGACGAAATCGGCCAGCTTGTTCTTGACCTTCTCGAATTCGCGCCGGCTGTTCCCCTGCCAGGGGGAGAGGGTCTCGGCGAGCTGGGCGGTCTTGTTGGGATCCCCCTTGAGCGCCGAGGTGACGTCCACCCAGTCGAGCGCCGACAAATGATAAAAATGGACGATATGATCGTGCAGGCCGTGCGCCGCCAGGATCAGGTTGCGGATGTACTGCGCGTTGAGCGGGATCTCGAGGTTGAGGGCGTTCTCCACCGCGCGCACCGAGGCGATGGCGTGGACGGTGGTGCAGACGCCGCAGATCCGCTGGGTGAACAGCCACGCCTCGCGCGGGTCACGCCCCTGCAGGATGACCTCGATGCCGCGCCACATCTGGCCGGAGGACCAGGAGTTGCGGACCTTGCCTCCGTCCACCTCGACGTCGATGCGCAGATGCCCTTCGATGCGGGTGACGGGATCGACTACGATGCGTTGAGCCATTTCCGTTCCTCCTGATGGACGGCTTCGGCGGGCCGCCGCGAGGGGAGCGCGCCGAGGATGGGGAACTGGCGGACGAGGGCGATGTAGATGGCGATCTCCAGCGCGACCAGTCCGAGTGTGACGAAGATCTCCTGGACCGACGGGAAGTAGTGCCAGCCGGGCCCGGGATTGAAGGCGACCAGATAGGTGTCGAAGCGGAACAGGGCGCCGCCGAGGACGAGGAACATCGCGCCGCGGAACAGGCGTCCTGGATTCCCACGTGGGCCGAACGCGGCCCAGAACGGGGACAGCATCAAAAGGTTTTCAAGCCAGAACAGCACGGCGTAATGATCGGCCCGCAGGGCGAGGGCGAAGTGGCCGCGCCACGCGAGGTCCGCCAGCCGCAGGACCACGAAGCCGAGCATCCCCCAGGCGGCGACCCGCTCCAGCTTGGCGAGCAGCTTCGTCTCCATGGGCCGTCCGAACAGCCAGTTGGCAAGCGTCGATTCGAGCACCACCGCGGCGTAGCCCATCGCGAGGCACGAGATGAGGAAGAGCAGCGGCAGGAACGCCGTGTTCCACAGCAGGTTGAGCTTCGGGCCGGTGAGCACGATCAGCGAGCCGAGCGACGACTGGTGCATGGTCGGCAGCAGGACGCCGAGCGCCAGGATCCAGACCAGGACCTTGTCGAGCCAGGGCGAGATCGCGCGGGAGACCCGCGCGACCTTTCCTTCACCGGTGCCCCAGCGCTCCAGGAAGGCGGGCGACAGCTCGATCCAGAGCACGAAGACGTAGCTCATGATGCAGAGCGCGACCTCGAGCAGGGCCGAGTTGAGATTCCAGTGCCAGAAGTAGAGCGGCACCCGCCAGATGTACCAGGGGCGGCCGACGTCGATCACCACCGAGAGGCCGGCGATCGAATAGCCGAGCGCGCTGGTGAGCACCGCGGGCCGCACCAGCGGGTGATAACGGCCCTTGTTGAACACGTAGACCAGGAGCGCCATGGCGTAGCCGCCGCAGGCGAGCGCCGTGCCGGTGACCACGTCGAAGGCGATCCAGAGCCCCCAGGGGTAGCCGTCGGAGAGGGCGGTGGTGGCGCCGAGGCCGGCCGCGAAACGCCAGACGATGAGGGCGATCCCGAGGGTGGCCAGGGCCAGGATGACTTTATAGGGGCGGTTCAGCAGCGTCCCGCCGATGGGTTGTGCATGGGCGTGCATGGCCGGCCTCCTAGTTGGAATCCTCGGGCGGCTCTTCCTCGGAGCCCTCCCGCTTGCGGTTGCGGAACATCACCGCGCCGAGCACCGCGTAGAGCGCGAGCGGGGCGGCGAAACCTTTATACACGGCGTGCGTCACGGTCTGCTGGGTCTCCGGGACCGGCTGATCGGTGCCGAAGCGGAAGCCCAGCTTCTCGAACGGCACGTGCGAGAGGTAGAGCACCTGCGTGCCGCCGAGGTCGTGCTCGCCGTAGACCTTGGGAACGTAGAGGTCCGGGTGCTCGGCGAGCCGCCGGTGCGCCTCCGTCAGGAGCTCGTGATATTCACCGAAGATCACCGCCTTGCGCGGGCAGACCTCCGAGCAGGCGGGCTCCTTGCCTTCCGCCAGCCGGTGGTTGCAGAGCTCGCACTTGACGATCTTCGGGTTCAGCTTCGACCACTCGAATTTCGGCACGTTGAACGGGCAGGCCATCTGGCAGTAACGGCAGCCGATGCAGAGGTCGGGGTCCCAGGTCACGATCCCGTATTCACGCTTCTGAAGCGCGCCCAGCATGCAGGCGCCCACGCAGCCGGGGTCGATGCAGTGCATGCACTGCTTTTTGACGAAGGAATGCTCGTTCCCTTCCTCGTACAGTTGAATGATGTTCTTGGTGCTCGCGTTGAGCGACTGGGGGGCGTCGTAGAGGCCGCCGCCGTAGCCGGTGGTGTCCGGCGGCAGGCCGTTGGCCTCCTTGCAGGCGACCACGCAGGCCTTGCAGCCGATGCACTTGGTGGCGTCGTAGAGCAGGCCGACCGCGTTCTTCGGCGCCGTCTTCCGTTCGCGGGCCTCCGCCTCGGCGGGGATGACCGTCAGCGCCGCCGAGGCGGCGAAGCCTTTCAGCAGGGAGCGGCGATCGGTATCCATGGCTTCACTCCTTGCTTTCGGTATGGGTCGGCGAGCCGTTGGGCGTCCCCAGCTTGCGGGAGGCCACGAGGCCCGCTCCGATCAGCGCGCCGCCCACCAGGCCGGCCACGCCGGTCGCCGTGGGGCTGATCCCCGCGTGCTCCGGATTGATCGCCGGATAGGTGTCGGGCGGCACCGGCCGGTCGATCTCCACCGTGTCGTGGATCGGCACGCGGAAGGCGAGCTTCTGCTCCGTGCAGCCGACGCAGGGGTGGCCGATGCCGATCGGCCAGGCGTTGACCACGTCGCAGAAGTGGAGCACCGAGCAACTCGCGTGGGTCTGCGGCCCCTTGCAGCCGAGCTTGTAGAGGCACCACCCCTGGCGGTGCCCCTCGTCGCCGAACTGCACGGCGAAGCGGCCGGCGTCGAAGTGGGCGCGGCGCGGGCAGTGCTCGTGCACCGTGCGGCCGTAGGCGAACTTGGGCCGCCCGAGCTCGTCGAGCGCCGGCAGCTTGCCGTAGGTCGCGAACTGCAGGGCCGTGCCGAGGAAGATGTACGGGTTGGCCGGGCAGCCCGGCAGGGTGACGACCGTCTTGCCCGCGAGCACCTGGGGGATCCCCTGGGCGCCGGTCGGGTTGGGGTCGGCCGCCGCGATGCCGCCGAACGAGGCGCAGGAGCCGATCGCGATGATGGCGCCGGCGTGGTCCGCCGCCTCCTTCACCAGGTCGAGGGCGGTGCGCCCGCCGATCTTGCAGTAGATCCCGTTGTCCTTGGTCGGAATGGCTCCCTCACAGACGAGGATGTACTTGCCGTCGTTCTCCCGCATGGCCTTCTTGCGGGCCTCTTCGGCCAGATGGCCGGAGGGGGCGAGGAGCGCTTCGTGATAATCGAGAGAGATGAGATCGACGATCAGTTCGTCGAGAGCTGGATGGCTCGTGCGCAGCAGGGATTCCGTGCAGCCGGTGCACTCCTGGAAGGAGAGCCAGATGACGGAGGGGCGCTTGCCCTTGGCCGCGGCTTCGGCGAACGCTTTCGCCGCCGTGCCGGGAAGGCCCACGGCCGCCGCCGCGAGGGTACAGACGCGAACGAAGTCCCGGCGGCTCATTCCGCCGGAATGAGAACGCGGGCTCGACTGGAGCGTCGTCAATTGCATGGGGGATTTCCTCCTCCTGGACTGTCCTCTGTTGTACGCCTCCTCCGGCAAGGGGCTCCACACTCCCGGAGGTGGGAGCAGCGCGCGAAAGGAGGGAAGGGGAGGCTACCCGGCGGGGTGGGCCCCCCGGCCGTCGGCGCGGAATTTGGAGATCCAGGGCGTGAGCCCGAAAGCTGTAAGCCCACGGCCGTATCCCCTGGGGACCGCCGTTCTCTGTCGCGAAGAGGCCCAATCTGTCGCAAAGTCCACCGCGGAGCCTCCGGGAGGAGCCAGAACGGCGGATTCTGGGGAAATCCGTCGCGAAGTACCTGGACAACGCGTCGCCTACGAATACAACGCGACGGATCTCCAGAGTACGCAACGCCTGAGGATGCTTCGCGACGGATGAGCTTGCATCGCGACGCCTATGGACACATCGCGGCGTTGCCTGGGTAGTACGCGACGCTTATCGAAACAACGCGTCAGATTGTCCGTACATCGCGACGGATGTGGAGACAACGCGACGCCTGGAGTTGCATCGCGACGCTTTTCGGAGGGATGGCCTGCCTGCCGGTACTACGCGACATCTTGCCGTAGATCGCGACGACCATGCATACTACGCGACGTCGAATCGCCACATCGCGACGCCTATGGCGACAACGCGACGCCGTTGAGGGGGAGGTGCCGTCGTCGGCCTCGGCAAAATCGAATTCCCGGGGACGCGCGGAACTTCCGGCCGTGGGATGCGTATCGATACAGCCATGCGGGCAATCCAAAACCCTGGAAGAGTCGCCGGGCTCTGGTATCTGCTCCTGATCCTCCTCGGACCCTTGCGCCTCATCTACATCCCCAACAAGCTGTTCGTGAATGACAACGCGGCTGCCACGGTCAACAACATCGCGGCACACGAGACGCTCTTCCGTCTGGGCGTCATCGCCGACCTGGCCGGCGCGGTCGTCCTGGTCCTCCTCACCCTGGCCTTTTACCGGCTGTTCGCGGGAGTGGACCGGCACCTCGCCGTGCTCGTCGTGATCTTTGGGGGCGTCATGCCGGCGCTCCTCTTCTTTGTCGGCGTGGTGTGCGACCTGGGCGCGCTACTGGTCGTGCGCGGAGCCGGATTCTTGTCCGTCTTCGACAAGCCGCAGCAAGACGCGCTGGCGGTGCTGTTTCTGAAGCTGCGAGGCCAGGAGAACATCGCCGCCGAGACCCTTTGGGGAGTCTGGCTCTTCCCGTTGGCCGTGCTGGTATATAGATCGCGTTTCCTGCCGCGGTTCCTGGGCGTGTGGCTCGCGCTCGCCGGCTTCTTCTGGGTTGCCCAGAGCGCCACCGGCGTGCTGTGGCCGCAATATCAACGCCAACTATTTTCGATCTCCCAGCCTGCCGTCTTTGCGGAGATCGCGCTCACACTGTGGTTGTTGATCCGGGGCGCCAGGCCGCGGGAGGTTGGTGGTGCGGATGTGGCGGTTTCTGGTGGATAAGCACCGAGTTGCCCGACGGTGGCTGCTGGGTCTCTCAAGCGGAATAGTGTTGGATACGAAGAAATATATTAAGGGAGTTTAGATGAGAAAAATTATTGTCGTCTTCTTGTTAATTGTTTCGTTCGCGACCATTCTCGTGTGGCTGCTAATAACCAGTGCTAACAAGGAGGCTCGCGATTTAGGGAAGGAACTCGGCAAATTAACAGGCCAAGTGACACTTGTTGCAGTGATGGGCGGTATTATTGTTCAGGAATATGAACGCAGGCGTAAGCAGAGCGAGGCGGTCAACGAATTTAGAAAAACTGTGCTTAGGAACCTGGTCCACGCCTACGCTGGAGCCAAGAAGATCCGACGACTCCTCCGGACCAGATGTCGCTGTCGTTATGGACAACAGGCTGATGAGGTGGTGATTGAGATACCCCGGCTGGTATATGACGAACAGATGGGGTCGCTCAGCGAGACCCAACTAGAGCTTGAGATGCTTGTGCATGAGCTAAATACGTTCTCCGGCGCATTTGATAAGCGCAACCTCATCCGACGGTCCGTAAAAAAGATGGAAGAATACCTCAGGACTGTAGTTACTGAATATGAGGTTTATCTTAGAAATATGGAAGAGGACGAGTATGTATCGCTCGATCAGCTGGCGCGGCTGAGTGATTTTTTCCATGGCCGGAAGAGAAGCTTCTTTCGCAGGAACTTCACTGGGACCTTCTATTCCGCACTTTCTCTGATTCAGGAGGAACGCCTGAGGATCAGTTAAAGTAACAAGGATATGTGAAGAAAGCTAACTCGGTCTCAACCGGACGGCACCTCCGGTTAGGCCCAAAGTGTTCAGTGTTCCACAAGGTTCGCACTCAGCTAAGGTACTGCTGAGCCCCCCAGAACCTCCACCCCCATCCAGCGTACCCTTTCCCTGGAGGTGGCGCGATGACTGGACCCGAGACTCCTCTCCTGGCTCTCCTCGCCGGGCTCGTCCTGCTGGTGGCGGGCCGGCGGCTGTTCTGGCTGTTCGTGGGATTGGTGGGCTTCATCACCGTCTACCGATGGCTGGAGCCCTACCCGGTGACCCAGCCGTCCGGGCGCTGGCTGCTGGCGATCCTGGCCGGCATCTTGGGGATCGTGCTGGCGATCTTCCTGCAACGGGTGGCGATCGCGATGGCGGGGTTCTTCGCGGGCGGATGGTTCGCCGTCCAGTTCCTCGGGCTCCATATGGCGCACCCTCGCGGCGGCGACCTGCTGATCTTCGTGATCGCGGGGGTGGTCGCCGCGATCCTGGCTGTGGCGCTGTTCGATGTCGCCCTGGTCATCCTGTCGTCGCTGGCCGGGGCCGACCTGATCGTGGGGGCACTTCATCCCCGGCCCGGGGTGGCGAAGCTGCTCCTGGTGGTTCTGGCGCTGGTGGGGATCGCGGTGCAGATGGGGTTCACGGCCCGCCAGCCACGGCGGACGGGATAATGCGCCTCCGGCCGAGGTAGAATCGCGCTGATGGACATCCTGGACCGCCTCCGCGAGCGCGCCGCCTCTCTCCCCGAGGTGAGGCTCGCCGTGCTGTTCGGCTCCATCGCGCGAGGCCAGGGGCGGAAAGACAGCGACGTGGATCTCGGTCTGCTCCTGAAACCGGTCTCGCGGCGGGAACGCCTCCACGTGGAGGCCGAGCTCGCGCGGGCGGCAGGTCGGGAGGTGGATTTCATTAATCTCGACGAGGCGCCGCCTCTGCTCCGGTTCGAGATCAACCGCGACGGCGTCGTGATCCTGGAGCGGGAAGAGGGGCTCTGGACTGACTTCAAGGAAAGAGCGATGGTCGATTGGTGGGACTGGGCACCGTACGCCCGGCGGATCGAGGGGGCCGCGATCCGCCGGTTGCGGGAGAGGATGGCTCATGGTCAAGGTTGACGTTGTGCGCAGGAAGGTCACTGAATCGCTGCACCGGATCTCCCGCGCCGAAGCCTTCCTCGCTCAACCCGCTGAAGAATTTCTCGCCAATGAGGACTTAAAGGAGCTTGCGAGCTTCAATCTTTTCCTTGCGATCCAGGAGTGTATCGACCTCGCGTCCCATTTCGTGGCCGACGAGGACTGGGGGCCCGCCGATGACGCGGGCTCGGCCTTCGACGTTCTCGCGGATCACCGGATGATTGATCGCGATCTGGCGGAGAAAATGCGCCGTGCGGTAGGGCTACGCAATCTCATCGTCCATGGATATACGACCGTGAATCACGCACGAATCCAAGGTGAATATAGCGAGGGTATTGAAAACCTGCGCCGCTTCCTCGCCGCGGCCGCCGAGAGAGCCGGAATCTAAGGATCGATCACCGGAAATCGTGGCTCGTCACCGCCACCAGCTCCTTGAGCGACCAGAACCTCTCCCCTTTGACCGAGATCGTCCCGTCCCGCTTCTGGAGAACCCCCTCGACCACCAACCCGGGGGAGCCCACGATCAGCCGGCGGTGCTCTTTGAGGAGATCCGGGGAGACCACGGCCTGGGACATGCCGGTCTCGTCCTCCAGGGTCAGGAAGAGTAAGCCTTTGGCCGTGCCGGGGCGCTGGCGGACGATCACCGAGCCGGCGGTGCGCACCTTGGCGCCGTTCGGCAGGGCGTCGAGGCCGGCGGCGGGGGTCACCCCTTTCTTGGCCAGGAGCTCGCGCATGTAGGAGACCGGGTGGGGGCCCAGGGTGAGCTGGACGCCCATGTAGTCGGCCTGGGTCTCCTCGACGGCGGTCATCTCGGGGAGCGGTGAGGGCTCCGGATCGGGGAGGCGGTCGAGGAGAGGGCCGGTGGGCTTGGCCAGACGTGCCACCTGCCAGAGGGCGGCCCGGCGGGTGAGCCCCAGCGAGGAGAGCGCCCCCACCGAGGCCAGCTTCTGGAGCTCGGGCTCCTGAAGGTCGCAGCGCCGCACCAGGTCTCCGGCGTCGGCGAACGGAGCCTTGGCCGCCTCGGCCTCGATCGACAGCGCCGCCCGGCCGCGCAGGCCGCGCACGAATTTGAAGCCGAGACGGATCGCCCCCACGGGCGGCGCCGCTCCGGTCCGCCGATCGCGCTCCCCCTCGCGGAGCTCGCGATCCTCCCAGCGGCAGAGGTAGCCGGAGGTCTGGACGTCCACCGGCCGCACCTCCACGCCGTGCCGCTGGGCATCTTTGACCAGCGTCGCCGGGTGGTAGAAGCCCATGGGCCAGGCGTTGAGAATCCCGAGGTAGAAGGCGGTCGGGTGGTGGGCCTTGAGGTAGGCGCTGGCGTAGGCGATGAGCGCGAAGCTGGCGGCGTGCGACTCGGGGAAGCCGTAGAGGGCGAAGGCGCTGATCCCCTGCACGATCTCCTCCTGCGCCTTGCCCACGATCCCCCGCTCGTTCATCCCCTGGCGGAGCTTCTCGACGATCGCCTGCATGCGCTCGACCGAGCGCTTGGAGCCCATGGCCCGCCGGAGCTCCTCGGCCTGGCCGCCGGTGAACCCCGCGGCCACCATCGCCACCCGCAGGAGCTGCTCCTGGAAGATCGGCACGCCCAGGGTCCGCTCGAGGATCGGCTGCAGGCTGGGGTGGGCGTAGACGACCGGCTGGCGGCCATTGCGCCGCTCGAAGTAGGGGTTCGCCATGTTCCCCAGGATCGGCCCGGGGCGGATGATCCCCACCTGGATCACCAGATCGTAGAAGCGCTCCGGGTGGTTGCGGGGGAGCGATGCCATCTGGGCGCGGCTCTCGACCTGGAAGACGCCGACCGTGTCCGCCTCCTGGAGCATCTTGTAGACCTTGGGATCGTCCGGCGGCAGGTGGGCGAGGTCGACGTGGACCCCCTCGCGGGCGCGGATGGTGGGCACCATCTCCTCCAGGGCGGCGAGCATGCCGAGCCCCAGGAGATCCACTTTGATGATCCCGAGGTCGGCGCAGTCGTCCTTGTCCCATTGGATCACCACGCGCCCCGGCATGGCGGCGGGCTCCAGGGGGACCACCTCGTCGAGGCGGCCGGCGGCGATCACCATGCCGCCGGTGTGCTGGCCGAGGTTGCGGGGGAGGTTGTGGATGCGCGTCCACAGGTCCATGAAATGCTGGAGGCGCCGCTCCTCGGGGTCGAAGCCGGCGGCGGCCAGCTCGGCGGGGAAGGACTTCTCCTCGCCGTGGTGCTCGTCGTAGCTCCAGTTGCCGAGCTGGCGGGCGAGCTTGTCGATCTGCTCCTCGTTGTAGCCGAAGACCTTGGCCACCTCGCGGGTGGCGGAGCGGTCGCGGTAGGTGATGACGGTCGCCGTCATCGCCGCGCCGTGGGGGCCGTAGCGCTGGTAGACGTATTGGATCACCCGCTCGCGCTGGTCCCCCGAGGGGAGGTCGAGGTCGATGTCCGGCCATTCGCCGCGCTCCTCGGAGAGGAAGCGCTCGAAGAGGAGCTCCATCTTCACCGGATCGACGGCGGTGATCGACAGCGCGTAGCAGACGGCGCTGTTGGCGGCCGAGCCGCGCCCCTGGGCCAGGATCCCCTCGCGCTGGCAGAAGTCGACGATGTCGCAGACGATCAGGAAGTAGCCGGCGAGATCGAGCTTCTCGATCAGGTCGAGCTCCTTCTGGATCTGCGCCTGGGCCTTGGCCGTGAGCGGCCGGAAGCGGGCGCGGGCGCCGTTCCAGGTGAGGTGGCGCAGGTAGGAGGAGGGGGTCTCGCCGGGGGGGAGCGGATACTCGGGGAAGCGGTAGCCGAGGTCGGCCAGGGTGAAGTCGAGCGCCTGTGCCAGCTCGGCCGAAGCGGCCAGGGCCTCGGGGAGGTCGGCGAACAGGCGGGCCATCTCGGCCGCGCCCTTGAGGTGCCGCTCGCGGTGGGCGGCGAGGAGGCGGCCGGCGGCGTCGAGGGTGGTGTGGTGGCGGATGGCGGTCAGCACGTCGTGCAGCGGCTTGTCCTGAGCCTGAGCGTAGCGCACGCCGTTGGTGGCGAGGAGGGGGAGGCGGAGCTGGCGGGCGAGGCCGATCAGGGCCTGATTGCGGTGCTCCTCCTCGCGCCGGCGGTGGCGCTGGAGCTCGACGTGGAGCCGGCCGCGGAAGAGGTGGGCGAGCCGCTCGAGCATCCGGCGGGCGGGATCGATCCCCCCCTCCGCCAGCTCGCGGGCGAGCGGACCCTCCTCGCCGCCGGTCAGCAGGTGGAGCCCCGCCGCGTGCTCGGCCAGGAGGTCCCAGGCGACGCGCGCCTCCCCCTTGGCCCGGCCGCGGGCGGCGGCCGTGAGCAGCTTGCAGAGATTGCGATAGCCGGTGCGGTTCGCGGCCAACAGGGTGAGCCGCGCCTGGGTGTCCACGGCACGGGCCAGATCGGGCGTCTTAGGGTCGGGCACCAGCCCCAGGGGACCGAAGCGCCCCCGGGCCTGCCAGAGGCTCGGCTCGTCCTCCAGCACCACCTCGGCGCCGACGAGCGGCTTGATCCCCGCCTCCTTCGCCGCCTTGAAGAAGCGCGGCGCCGCGTAGACGCCGTTGGCGTCCACCAGGGCCACGGCCGGCAGCTCCAGCGCCGCCGCCCGGTCGACCAGGTCCTCGGGGAGCGAGGCGCCGTCGAGGAACGAGAAGGCGGAGGCGGCGTGGAGCTCGGCGTAGGGCGGGGGAACAGACCTCCTGGCCATACCGGGAGGTTAGGCATTAACCGGGCGTAAATCAAGGGGAAAGAAAAGGGCGGCCGGGGAGGGCCGCCCGATTCCGGGTGATGCTTACTGGCCGACCACGAACAGGTGGCCGGCGTTCTGGGTGTAGATCTTGCCGTCGTTGCCGAGCGACAGCGGGGTGTAGGCGGCGCCGATGGCGAGCTGGAGGAAGATGTGCTCGCGCAGCGTGCCGTCACGCCGGACGACGTAGAGGTTGCCGTCCTCGCTGTTGTTGTAGACGTTGCCGTTGACGTCGATCGCCGGCGCGTTGACGCAGAATTCGAAGCCGGCGGGGTGGTCGTTGACGCAGGTGACGTTGCCGCTGGAGTCGCGGCTGCAGCTCAGCGGGTTCAGGTTCTGCCAGCGCGACTCGATCTGGAGGTCCTTGTTGAGCCAGGTGATGTAGTAGGCCTCGGGATAGCCTGGGCTGGTGGCCGTGCGGTCCGACGGGCACCAGGTCTCGTCGTTGCAGTAGGAGCCGACGTCGCCGTACTGGTTGTCCTTGGTGGCCAGGGAGTAGGTGCCGTCGTGGGCGTAGAGCCCCGGGGTGTCGTCCCAGCCGAAGGGGTAGGCGGCGAGGAACTGGCCGGTGGGGCTGAACTTCATGATGTGCCCCTGGTCGAAGTTGAAGCGGGTGAAGGCGCCGTAGAAGATGCTGCCGTCCGGCGCGACCACCGGCGAGGCGGTGTTGTCGTCGATCACGCGGCCGGCGCCGGGGCGGTTCTGCGCCGGGTCATAGCCGGTGGTGGCTCCCGCGCGGCAGCCGCCCGGCGTGCCGTTGGGCGGCAGCGTCACGTTGCAGCCGGTCATCAGCCGGTCGCGCAGGGAGGTGTGCCACTTGGGCGACAGGTTGGGATTGGCCGCGATGATGTAGGCCTCGCGGCTCCACAGGTGGGCGACGCTGACCAGATAGATGGTGCCGTCGGGCGCGACCGCGGGAGCGGAGTTGAGGGGGGCGCGCTGGGTGCCGCACTGCACCGTGCCGGGCACGGCGTCCGGCGTCGGCGGCCAGGGGAGCTGGTTGGTGTTGAAGACGCCCAGGCACTTGTCGTTGGCGCCCGGGGCGCCGGGGGTCAGCGAGGTGATGGTGGCGGTCTGGAAGGTGCCGTTGGGGGCGACCTTGACCAGCCACGAGCCGACCACGTCGGCGTTCCACGCCTGCCCGTGCACGAATTCGTCGACGGTGTAATAGATGTTGCCGGCGCTGTCGGCGGTAAGGGGGCTCACCGTGAAGGTGTCGCGATCGAGGGTCGCGCCGAAGGGCGAGATGCGCGTGCCGGCGCCGTTCGACTTGTTCACCTTGAAGATCGAGCCGCCGGCGCCCGGAACGTAGACGGAGCTCCCCGACAGCACGGCGTGGAAGACGGGCTCCCAGCCCGGACCGTTGAAGAGGCTGCCGTAGGGGGCCGGCTTCCAGTCGCTCTGGAAATTCCACACCGTGTTCAGGTGGCCGCCCTGCCACTGCAGCCGCCGCTCGTTCCAGATCTGGGTCTCCCAGTGATCCAGGCTGGTGTAGGTGCCGCTCTTGAACTCCATGTAGACATTGTTGCCGTCGACCAGCGGCACCTGGTAGTGCACCAGCAGGTCGGGCGCCTGCAGCGGATCGGCCTGCTCCTGGGGGACGAACGGATCGTAGACGACGTCCGCCAGGATGCGGCTGGCCGTCTGCCCGACCGCGCTCGTCGTGCTGGTGTGCTGCGCGTTGCGTCCCCACTGCGGCCAGTCCTGCGCCGAGGCCGACAGACCGGCCGCCAGGAGCAGTACCCCGAACAACACGTAAACAAGTCTCTTCATAACATGCCTCCTAACGCCCAGCATTCTCACTGGGCAGAAACCCGATGACGGGAAAAAACAAAAAAGCCAATATAAAACGATCGGACGGTCCGTCGGCAGAAGGATCTGAGAGGCGCCGGGCGCCTGTGCGGACGGCCGAATTCGGGGTCATGCTCAAATTGTGTTGGATCAGGTGAGGCTCTGCTACGAAAGCCTAACGCCCCTGAGGGTGGGCTGTCAAGATATCAAGGGCCTGCTGCGGTCAGCCCACTGCTGAAAGCGGTCGAATGCTGAACTGTGCCCCGGGCCGCCGCGGACCCGGGGCTCCGGCCTCTGGCGCTTCTAGGCCGCGGCTTCGCCGCCCACCTGCTGGCGCCGCTTCTGGTACCAGGCGTGGGCCTCCTCTTCCGTCTCCACGAAGACGAGCGGGTTGGCCTCGGGCCCCCGGCGGAAGAGGTTGGCGGCGGTCAGCAGCAGGCGGGCGAGGACCTTGGCCTTCAGCGGAGCGTTCTTGACCGCGGTGCCGCGCAGGGGGAGGAGCTTGACGGTCTCCGACGCCTCCTTGCGCACGGCCGGCGGCAGGTCCTCCAAATCGGTCAGATCGAGAAGATAGAAAAAGTAGGGGACGTCTTTCCCGTACTCGAGGTGGGCCTCATTGAGCATCCGGCACTCCTCGAGCGTGACCTTGCCCCGGAGCGTCAGACGGCAGATGTCCGGCATCTCCAGCGCCGTCCACTGCTGCCCGCAATCATGCTTCTTGAAGAACTCTGTCGGCATTTCGACCTCCTCCTCAAAAGGGACACGGTCCACGGCCGCGCCCGGCGCGGCGTGGAGCTCAATCCTGAACACCCGTTAAAAGTGCCCCGATTATAAGGAGGAGGGAGCGGTTGCGCAATCAGAGCCCGATTTTT
>Ga0308176_10001173_pt1 | contig 16498 bp, 15 predicted proteins | sample PhyCR2_3_FD_203890 | JGI IMG/M metagenome (GOLD analysis project Ga0308176, IMG submission 203890) | Soil microbial communities from UC Gill Tract Community Farm, Albany, California, United States - DLSLS.C.R2 | ecosystem: Environmental > Terrestrial > Soil > Agricultural land | place: USA...
CATGGCCGACGGCCGCCTGGGACGCAAGAACGGGCGGGGATTCTACCGCTACCATGACGGCCACAAGGCGGGGGTGGACGACTCGGTCTACCCGCTGGTGGGCGTGAGGCCGGTGGAAAACGCCGATCCCGGCGTCATCGAGCGCCGACTGGTGTTCGCCATGCTCAACGAGGCGGCCATGGGGCTGGAGGACGGCGTGGTGCGTACCCCGCGCGACGGCGACATCGGGGCGTTGTTCGGCATCGGCTACCCCGCCTTCCGGGGCGGCCCGCTCCGCATGATCGACGACCTCACCGCCACCAAGGTGGTCGAGACCCTGCGCGACCTGGAAGACGTGCACGGCTCGCGGTTCTCGCCGGCGGGCGGACTGATCGGCACCATCCTCCAGGGCGGCCGCTACTACCCGGCCTGACCCGACCCGCGGCCGGGGCATGCGCGGTTCCTCACGCCCTGCCGCCCGCTCGCCCACCCGGCCGACCGTCTCCGTCCGGGGTCAGTTTGACCGCCACACGCCTCCCCCGTTTCGCCGCGGGACATCCGCCCCCACCCGTGTGATGGAAGTCACACGTTTTCCTCGTCTACTGCTCCGCCAAAATCGGCGCTTCACGTCACCGGACATGTAGGTGACGGCGCGATCCGCGCAGGTGGCGACTGAAGCGTTGTGGGTCCAGAACGGCGCTCTCTATGTTCGTCCGGTCGCATCGCGCCGCCGCATGCGACACGAGCCTCAGCATCGAGAGTCGTAGCGCCGATCCCGGTCTCTTCGCAGCCACTCCGCTGGTCAGTTGCAGCCGCAGTACCCTCCTCCGCGCGTGGCCACCCGACATCGGCGTCGACGGGAGACATCCATGAGCATTGTTGTACGCGCGGCGCTGGTCGCCTTGGGCGGCTGCGCCTGCCTCGCCAGCCAAGGGGTCGCGCAGCAGCAGCCGACGACCCTGACAGGTCACGTCACCAGCGCCACCGGCGCGCCGCTCGCGCAGGCGACTGTGTTCGTGCAGGAGCTGAACGCCGGCACCAGCACGCGGGCGGACGGGAGCTACACGCTCGCCATTCCGGGCGCGCGGGTGCCCACCGGCCCGGTGACGGTGTCGGCGCGTTCGGTCGGCTTCAAGCCGTCCATTGCGCGGGTGACGCTCACCGCCGGGACGATGACCCGGGACTTCACGCTCGCCGAGAACCCCCTCCGCCTCGGTGAGATCGTGGTGACCGGTGCCGGAACGGTATCCGAAGTCGAGAAGCTCGGCACCGGCCGGAGCACCGTGGATTCGACCGCCATCGTGCGGAGCAACGAGACCAACGTCGTGAACGCCCTCGCCGCCAAGGCGCCGAACGTGAGCGTCACGTCGGCGTCGGGCGAGCCAGGCGCGTCGGCCCAGATCCAGATCCGCGGGCCGACGACGATCACCGCCTCGGACGGCCAGCCACTCATCGTGGTGGACGGCGTCCCGGTGGACAACTCGATCAACTTCAACAATCCGCTCAACGCGGCCGCCAACGCGAGCGCGCTCCCCTCCAACCGGGCCGTCGACATCAACCCGGACGACATCGCCAATGTCGAGATCCTCAAGGGAGCCGCGTCCGGCGCCATCTACGGGTCGCGCGCGGGGCAGGGCGTGATTCTCATCACGACCAAGCACGGCCAGCCGGGCCCGACGCGGTATTCGCTGCGCAGCTCGATCGGCCTCAACCAGCACGGCCGGTTGCCCGATTTCCAGCGCCAGTTCGGCCTGGGCACCGGCGGGCAACCGCCCTCCTGCGTGCCGGGTGGCCAGACCAACTGCATCGTGGGCTTCGCCGAGGCCGGGAGCTGGGGCCCGGAGCTGGCGCCAGGCACGCCCACGTTCGATCACTCCGCCGAGATGTTCCAGGACGGGTATACCACCGACAACGCGCTCACCATCTCGGGCGGCAGCGACCGGACCACGTTCTATCTGTCCGGCGGGTACAACTACGATCGGGGCTACATCGTGGGCCCGAACAGCCACTTCCGCCGGATCTCCGTGCGGTTCAACGGCTCGCAGCGGATCCTCGACAACCTCAAGGTCGGCGCCAACGTCGCGTACGCCGATGATGACGGCGCGTCCGTGGTGAGCCGGAACAGCACCGAGGGCCTGCTCCTCGGCGCGTGGCGGACACCGCCCAACTTCGACAACCAGCCGTTTCTGGTGGACGGCCTCCAGCGGTCGTTCCGGTTCCCCAATCCGGGCCCCGGCTCGGAGACGCAAGGCCGGCTGTACGACAATCCATTCTTTTCGGCCAACGAGAACCTGGCCGAGTCGCAGGTGGGGCGCACGTACGGCAACGTGAACGCGGAATGGGGCGCGCTGCCATGGCTCAAGTTCAACGAGACCCTCGGCCTCGACTATTCGAACGACGAGCGCACCCAGGGCTGGCCCCAGATGACATCCGCCACCACCGTGGCGGGAGCCAATGGCGTCGGCGCGGTCAATGCCGGCTACATCCGCACCTCGCAGATCGACCACAACCTCACCGCGACGGCGACCTACAAGATCCGCCCGACCTGGAGCGGGACGGTCACGGTGGGGCAGAACCTCAACTCGAACAGCTACCAGACGCGCCAGACCCTGGGCGTGGGGCTGATCGCGCCGCAGCCGTTCAATCTCACGAACACGGCCACCCAGCTCCCGCCGTTCGACTTCAAGCAGACGGTGCGGCTGGAGTCGTACTTCGCCCAGGTCACCGCCGACCTCTATGACCAGTTGTTCCTGACGGCGGCCATTCGCAATGACGCCGCGTCGAGCTTCGGGCTCTCGCAGCGCCGCAGCTGGTTCCCCAAAGGCAGTGCCGCCTGGACCTTCTTCCGGGGGAAGGGCAACGAGAACTGGCTCACCTTCGGCAAGCTGCGGGCTGCCTACGGGCAGAGTGGCACCCAGCCGCAGCCGTACCTGCTGGCCAATGTGTTCAACTCGACGACCCTGGCCGACGGTGGCTGGGGGCCCATCAGCTCGACGCAGCTCGGCGGTGTGGGTGGCGTGGTCACCCGGTACAACCTGCCGACCCAGGACCTCGGTCCCGAGCGGGTGAAGGAGTTCGAGACCGGCGTCGACCTCGGGCTGCTCAAGGACAAGGCCGACTTCGGCATCACGTACTACCGGCAGAATTCCTCAGGCGTGATCCTCAACGTCCCGGTGGCCGGGAGCACGGGATACACCGAGGAGCCGGCCAACGCGGCATCGCTCCGCAACATCGGCGTGGAGCTCGCGCTCAATGTCCGGCCCATCACCACGAAGGACTTCAGCTGGGAGGTCGGGGCGCAGTGGGCCCACAACCGGAGCCTCACGACCGACCTGGCCGGCGTCACCTTCGCGCCGTTCCCGTTGAGCGGCGGGTCGAACGGACTCGGGGTCCAGGCCGTGGCCATCAAGGGCGAGCCCGTGGGCGTGTTCTACGGCACCGATTTCGTTCGCTGCGGCCGCGGACTCGTCATCAACAACGAGAGCATCGACCAGACGCCGGGCGAGTGCCTCGGCGCGCCGAGGGGCGCGCTGTACATCGATCAGACCGGATACGCCCAGCTTGACGCGTCCAACAACTACGTCGTCGGCGATCCCAACCCCGACTGGACCGGCTCGCTGCGCACCGCGTTCCGCTACCGGAAGATCTCGGTCAGCGGCCTGCTCGACATCCGGCATGGGGGCGAGAACTACAACGGCACCCGTGGCGCGATGGATCACTTCGGCACGTCGGAGGAATCGGCACAACTCCGCACCGGCGGCGATTTCGTCTTCGGGCAGAATTACCTGAAGGGCCCCGTGGCCGGTCCGGGCGCGGGCATGGCCGTCCCGCTGGACGAGGCCTGGTTCACCGGACCGGGCGGCGTGTTCAACGGGCCGGTGTCGCTGTTCATCGAGCACTCCGGGTTCGTGAAGCTGCGGGAGATCTCGGTGGGCTACACGTTCGACCAGCCGTGGGTCAACCGCCTGCTGGGCTTCCACAGCATCGACGTGCGGGTGGCGGGCCGCAACCTGGTGACCTGGACCAAGTACACCGGGATCGATCCCGAGACGTCACTGCTCGGCTCGGCCACCTCGGTGCGCGGGATCGACTATTTCAACGATCCGCAGGTCCGCACCTTCCTCCTGACGCTCACCCTCAACCGCTGATGCCGGCGCGGAGCAACCAGACGATGACAGCCAGGACACAGCCCTGGGCGATCTCCGCCGTCGTGGCCCTCGTGCTCGGCACCGCGGCGTGCAACGACTACCTCTCGGGGCCCGGGGTCACGGAGGACCCGAACAACATCACCAAGCTGACCCGGCCCGGGCCGCTGTATATCGGAGTTCAGGCGGCCCAGGGCGTCCATTTCCAGAGCCAGATAGCGCGCACCGCTGCCGAGTACGTCCAGCAGGTGTCGGGCAACTCGCGTCAGCAGATCGGATTCGATCGCTACGCGATCGACCCGACGACCATCGACCCCGACTGGACGTCGGTGTACGGCTCGAATCGAACCCTCAACGGCGGCGGCGGGCTGCTGGACATCCGCAAGATGCAGCAGCTCGCCCGCGGGGTCGGAGATTCGCTCTACATCGGCATCGGCAAGGTGTACGAGGCGCTCGTGATGGACATGGCCGCGACGGTCTGGGGCGACGTCCCCTACCGCGAGGCTGCCGATTCCAACAACAAGACGCCGGCGTTCGATCCGCAGCTCCAGGTGTTCGCCGACCTGCAGGCGCAGCTGGACTCGGCCATCAACATCTATTTGCCGGCCAGCGGCCCCAGCAACCTCGGGCCACCGCAGGACAATGCCGAGCTGATCTACCAGGGTCGGGACGCCGCCGGCCTGCGCGAGGTGTACACCCAGGTGGCCCACTCGCTCAAGGCGCGGATCTACATGCACACGGCGGAGGTGGATCCGAACTCCTATGCCTTGGCGCTGGCCGAGGTCCCGCTCGGCATCAACACCCCGGACAACGACTTCAACTGGTTCGCGGACGCGACCCCCAACGGCAACAATATCTGGTGGCAGTTCCAGGCGACGCGGGGCGACATCGGGCCGGGCGCGGCGATCATCGAGATCATGAAACACCGCATCGCCGCCGGCCTGGAGGACAGCTCGCGGATCAATTTCTACTTCGTGCCGGCCACCGACAGCACCGGCGCGCCGGTCGGCTTCTTCGGCTTCCGGCCGGCCGGCACCACCGGCCTGCAGGTGGCGCCCGGTGTGGATCCCGGCAACGGCGTCCTGCCGCCGGGCGCGACTGCCGCGGTCTATTCGGGGTTCAACTTCATCGACCCCAACGTCGACCCGGGCGATTTCCGGCAGCCGGAGATCACCTATGACGAGACGCAGCTCATCGGGGCGGAGGCGGCGTTCCGTGTCGGCGGCCAGGGTGCGGCCCAGCCGTTTTTCGATGCGGCGCGCACGACCCGGGCCTACGGCGCGCGAGGGGTGACGCCGAACGTGTTCCCCCCATTGGGCAGCGCGCCGGCGACGCTCGAAAACATCATGAACGAAAAGTACGAGCAGGAGTTCCTCAACATCGAGGCGTGGAACGACTATAAGCGGACCTGCCTGCCGCCGCTGGCCCCCACGCCGCCTGTCGGCAGCACCACGCCGGGCCCGGGCCCGATTCCCGGTCGCCTGCCGTACGGCATCACCGAGATCAACGCCAACCCCAACACCCCGAGCGTGTCGCCGACGGGGCAGAACGCCAACGACCCGAACCCATGTCCGGCGCTCAACTACACGTCGTCCGTACCGCTCGGCAGCTGACGCGACGGCGGGCCCTGGCCCGCCTCGCGCCGCTGCTGTTGATGGGCTGCTACACCTATCGCCCGCTGCCCACCCCCGTGCCGGAGGCGGGCATGCGGGTCCAGGTCGCCCTCACCGATGGTGGCAGCGATTCGCTCAGCTCGCGGATCGGCCCGGGCATCCAGCAAGTCGCCGGGAACGTGATTCGAGCGGACACCGGGGCCGTCACCCTGGCGGTCCGGGAGATCGAGAACCGCCGCGGCGAGCGGGACGACTGGCTCGGTGAAGCGGTCGTGGTGCCGCGGCGGTTCATTCGCGACATCCAGGAGCGGCGCATGTCGGTGGGCGGCACCGGCCTGCTCGGGGGCGCCATCGCGGCCGGTCTCGTCGCCGCCACCGCGGCGATGGGCTCTGGCGGATTCGAAGGTGGGGGATTGAGCGCCGGGGGCACCGCGCACTAGCCTTCCGAAAGCGGCGGGTCAGTAGACCCCGATCGCCGACTGATTCAGATCGTTTTCCAAGGTCCACTCGATGTACTGGCCGGGCTGCACGGTCACCGTCTCGGTGACCGTGCCGCCTTCGCCGCCGATGGGGTGGCCGAGCAGCCGAAGCTCGTGCCCCTGACCCACCATCCGGGCCGGCAGCACGAAGCTCGACTGACTGCTCGCGTTGGCGATCCCCAGCCGGCTCCGCTCGCCGTCGTGCAGCACGTAGATCACCACGTCCAGCCAATTGTGGTTGTCGATCTCGAGCGGCACGTCGACCGGCGTCGTGTCGGGCGTGACCTGGTCCGTGTTCTTGGCGTGGTGACAGGCCGGCACCGCGACGAGGCCAAGCAGCAGGATGAGGGCGCCGCGGGCCGCGGTCATGACCCGTCGCCTCGGCCCAGCAGCCGGCGGACGTTCATGCGATAATGGCGGGAGGTGGGCACCTGCGAATCGTCGTCCAGCAGGACCAGGTGCTCGCCGTTGAACCAGGGCTGGATCTCGCGGATCCGGTCGATGTTCACGATGGCCGACCGACTCACCCGCACGAACTGGTCGGGATCGAGATGGCGCTCGATGCGGGCCAGCGCCTCGCGCTGCTCGTAGACGTGCTTCCCGGCGTGGATCCGTACCAGCTTGTCGGCCGCCTCGATCCAGTCGATGGTTTCGGTCCGGAGGAAGAACGCGCTGTCGGCCTGCCGGATCAGGAGCCGTCCTCGCCGCTGCCGCTCCGCATCGCGCTGATCGAGCAGCGCCGCCAGGCGCTCCTCGGTCCCGCGGCGGTCCCGGAGCAGGAGCGTGCGGGCGTGGGCCACCGCCGACCGGAGCCGCTCGGGGCCGACCGGCTTGAGCAGATAACCCAGTGCGTGCACGTCGAAGGCCTGCAGCGCCGCGTGCGGCCGGTCCGAGACATACACCAGGCCGCCTGGCACATGGGGCCGGAGCCGGCCGCCCAGCGCGATCCCGTCGATGTCGGGGAGGACGATCTCGAGGAACACCAGGTCCGGGCGAGCCAGCGCGACGATGTCCAGCGCGGGCATGCCCGCGTCGCACTCCGCAACCAGCTCGATGCCCGATTCACTCTGAAGCAGCTGTTCCAGGTGCCGCCGCGCGAGGCGGTCCGCGTCCACGATGACACTTCGGAGGGGACGACCTTGGGCGGGAGGAGCAACGCCGTCCGGCCGACTGGGCCAGCCGGCACCGGATACTCGCCGTGCGGGTGAATCGCCATCGAGGTACATCGACTGCCTCTTCCGCCGCCGCTGCCGCTGCGACCGCCAGGGTTCTTCGGAAAGATAAGGGCGCCGCCGAGGCCCGGGCCACGTGCCTTGTCTTGGCGGGGACGTACGGTACCCTTCCAGAGACACTCTGCGAGCCCGAGGCCGGACGCCGTGCCCGACATCACCACCCGACTGCGCAGTGCGCTGAGCGACCGCTACCGGATCGAAGAGGAGATCGGCCGGGGCGGCGCCGCGACCGTGTACCTGGCGGAGGACGTCAAGCACGCCCGCAAGGTGGCCATCAAGGTGTTGCGGCCGGGGACGTCGTCCGGCTACGAGCCCCAGCGGTTCCTGCGGGAGATCCGGATCGCGGCCAGGTTGGCCCATCCCCAGATTCTCCCGCTGCACGACTCCGGCGAGTGCGACGGCCTGCTCTACTTCGTGATGCCGTATGCCGGCTGCGAGTCGCTCCGGGACCGGCTCCGGCGCGAGGGTCCGCTCCCGGTGGACGTGGCGCTCCGCATCACCCGCGCCGTGGCGGGCGCGCTGGGCTACGCCCACCGGCTCGAGTTCATCCACCGCGACATCAAGCCCGAGAACATCCTGCTCCAGGAAGGCGAGCCGGTGGTGGCCGACTTCGGCGTCGCCACCGCGGTGAGCGCGGCCGCGGGTGAGGGCGCGTACATCACCGACCACGGGTTTGCGGTGGGCACGCCGGCCTACATGAGCCCGGAGCAGGCCAGCGCCGAGACCGGCCTCGACGGCCGCACCGATCAGTACAGCCTCGCCTGCGTGCTGTACGAGATGCTGGCCGGCGAGCCGCCGTTTGCCGGTACGGGCGCCCGCGCCACGATGGCCCGCCACGCGATCGAGCCGCCCGCGCCGATTCGGCCCCGGCGGCCCAACGTGCCCGTGGCGGTCGAGCGCGCGCTCGAGCGGGCCTTGGCCAAGTCGCCGGGCGATCGGTTCCCCAATATGGCCGAGTTCGTCGCCGCGCTCGAGGCGCCCACCCTCGACGTCACGGCCGCCTTGGTGCCGGTCGAGGCCGACGCGCGGGCCATTGCCGTGCTCCCGTTCGTCAACGCCAGCGCCGAGCTCGACAACGAGTACTTCAGCGACGGCATGACCGAGGAATTGATCACGGCGCTCACCAAGGTCGAGGGCCTGCGGGTGGCGTCGCGCACCTCGGTGTTCGCGCTCAAGGGCGTGCGCGACGACGTTCGCGCCCTGGGCGCCCGGCTCGGCGTGAGCACGGTGCTCGAGGGCTCGGTCCGGCGCGCCGGGAACCGGCTCCGGATCACCGCGCAGCTCACCGGCGTGCGCGACGGGCGGACGCTCTGGTCCGAGCGGTACGATCGCGAGCTGGCCGACGTGTTCGCCATTCAGGACGAGATCGCCCAGACCATCGTCACCACGCTGCGCGCGACGCTGTTGCACGATCTGGCCGATCCCCTCCCCGTCCGCTACACGGCGAACCTCCGGGCGTACAGTCTGTACCTCAAGGGGCGCCACGCCTGGAACCGGCGCACCCAGACCTCCATCGCCGAAGGCATCCGATTCTTCGAGGCGGCCATCGCGGAGGATGCCGACTATGCGCTGGCCTATACCGGCCTGGCGGACTCCTACGCCCTGCAGCTCGACTATCGCGGCTCGCCGGTACAGGAGGGGTTCGAGCGGGCCCGGGTCGAGGCCAGCCGCGCGCTCGAGCTGGACGAGACGCTGGCGGAGGCACACACGTCGCTCGGCTGGGTCACCTTCATCTACGACTGGGATTGGCCGCTCGCCGCCCGGCACTTCCAGCGCGCGCTCGAGCTCAACCACCGCTACTCGGTCGCGCGACAGTGGCACTCGTGGTTCCAGATCGCCATGGGACGCACGGCCCTCGCCCTCGACGAGGGACGCCAGGCCATCGCGCTCGACCCGGCGTCGGTGTCCATCCGGCGCAGCATGGGCTGGCTGCTCTACTACGCGCGGCAGCCCGAGCAGGCGTTGGAGCAGCTGCGCCGCGCCCTGGCCATGGATCCGACCGCCGAGGAGAGCCACCGGCTGCTCGGCTTGTCGTACGCGCAGGTGGGGAAATGGGACGAGGCGGCGGGAGCCTTTCGCGAGGCGATCGTGGGCTCCCAGAGCCCGGCCCTCGCCGAGGCGGGCCTGGGGGTGGTCGCCGCGGGGCGCGGCCGGCCGGCCGAGGCCCGGGCCATCCTCGCCGAGCTCGAAGGCCGCCAGGCGACGCGCTACATCTCGCCGGTGGCGTTCGTCATGCTGCACGCGGCCCTGGGCCAGATCGACGAGGCCTTCCTCTGGCTCGACCGGGCCTACGAGCAGCGGCGCGGCTGGCTGGCTTACCTCAACGTCGAGCCCATGCTCGACGGCCTCCGCGCCGATCCCCGCTTTCGCCGGCTGCAGGAGCGCATGCGCCTGACGTAGTGTCCGCACCGGCGCACGCGCCTGACGTAGCCCCCGCCCCAAGCCCGGGTATAGCTTGCGGCATGCACGTGATCGCCAGCGAAGCCGACCTGAGCGCTCTCCTCACCGCCCCCCTCGCCGTGCTCTACAAACACAGCCCGATCTGCGCCACCAGCGGATTCGCGTACCAGGAGATGCTCGCCTTTCGGCGGGCCAGCTCGGTGCCGGTCTACCTGGTGGATGTGATCAAGCACCGGCCGCTGTCTCGTGCGCTCGCGGAGCGGCTCGGCGTGATCCATGCCTCACCGCAGGCCATCATTTTGAAGGACGGGGTGCCGGCCTGGCATCGCTCGCACTTCGACATCGAAGCCGAGGCCATGCGGCGGGTGGTGTCCCATCTGAGCGACGGCGAGACGGACCGCCCACCCCTCTGAGCCAGGGCGGGGCGGACCGCCTATTTCGGCTTGACCGATCGGCGGAAAGCGGAGGGTGAGACGCCGGTCTCCCGCCGGAACAAGTTCGAGAAGTGACTTTGATCGGCGAATCCCGCCTCGAGGGCGATCTCGGCGAGGGCGTCATCGGTTTCGGCCAACCGCTGTGCCGCGCGGGCAATGCGAAGCCGCCGGAGGTAGGCGCCCACGCTACAGCCGTAGACCTTTCGGAACCCTCGCGCCAGCGTCACGGGATGGACGCCCACCGCGTCCGCCAGCTCGCCCAGGCTTCCCACCCGACCCGGCTCGTGCAACAGGTCCCGCGCCTCCATGACCCAGCGGGACGGCGTCGTGCCGCCCAGTCTGAACTGGTCGGCCCGCGAGGCGCCGGCCAGTACTTCGAGCAGCAGCCCCTCGATGGCCAGCGGCGCGGCGTTGTCGCCCGCGCGGAGCTCAGCCAGGAGTCGGCAACCCAGCAGCGACAGGTGAGCGTCGTGGAAGCTGGCTCGATGCTCGAGTACCCGGGCGTGCGGTCCGAGACGGTCCACGCCGGCTGCATCCGCCTCGATGAGGAGGCCGCGGGTCTCCGCGCGGCCAAAGCGGTTGCTGTGGAGCTCCTCCGCGGGCGTGATCTTGAGGGTGCCCGGCGTGCAGTCCAGTGAGAGGCCGGCGTAGCGCTCCGCGAAGCCGCCGCTGTAGACGAAACAGATGGTCGGCCCCGCGTGCCGATGCCAGCCCAGGCTGCTGCCGGCCGGATGGCGACCCTCCTGCAGATTGAATCCTTCCACCCTGACCGCTCGCGCCGTCATCTCCGATCCTCGTGCAGTGCCAACGTTTCAGATTGCGGCGCGGCTCGGGGCCCGCAAATCCGCTGCGTGCGTGCAAGACCGTCGCCCGCTCGCGGCGTTACTGATGAACGAGTGCACGCGGTACGGTGTGACGTATCGCAAGGATGCGACGCATGATGGGAGGTGGCTATGCAGCGAAAGGCGGTGCTCCGGCTGCTCGCAATCGCGAGCCTCGCCGCCTGCGGTGGCGGCGGCGGGTCGGATACTACCACCGCGCCGACCCCAGGCGGGAGCGGAGGGGGTACCAGTAGCGATGTCACGGTGGGAAACAACTTCTTCTCGCCTGCGAGCATGAGCGTAGCCCCCGGCGTCACCGTGACGTGGACCTGGGCCGCGGGTGATACCCTGCACCAGATCGCGTTCGTGGACAACTCCCCGGGCTCGCCAAAGCAGAGCACGGGCACGTTTCAACGGACCTTCAGCACGGCTGGGACGTACAACTACTACTGTACCGTGCACGGGCCGGCGCTCATGTCAGGCACGATCACCGTGGGTTCAGGGGGATCGACCGGCGGGACCGGTGGGACTGGCGGGACTGGCGGCGGTGGCGGGACGGGGTACCCCGGCGGCCCGTGAACCTTCGACGGCGAGGTTCGTTGTGCCGCGCCCACCAGCCCCTGGCCGGTGGGCGCCGTCACATCAGCCGGACACCGTCCGGAGCAGGCGCACCAACGCCTTTTCGCTCGAGTCGAGCCCCGGGCCCCGGCCGCGGGCCGCCTTGCCGTTGCCGTTGCGGAGCGCCTGGTGCAGTGTGCCGGCCTCGTAGCACTCGAGCACGGCTGGATGGACGTAGTACTTCCGGCATACCGCCCGGGTGTTGTTGAGCCGCGCGGCCACCTCATCGATGGCCCGGAGGACGGTGGACTTCGCCTCCCGCGCGGTCTCCGCCGGACCGAGCTCTTCCAGCGCCGCCACGGCCTGCAGGGTGCCGGCCCAGGTCCGGAAATCCTTAGCGGTGAAGTCCTCTCCGGTGATCTGGCGCAGATAGTCGTTCACATCGCCTGACCCGATGGCCACCCGGCCGCCCTCGTCGTCCACGTACTGGAACAGCTCCGCGCCGGGCACGGCCTGGCACCGGGCCACGATTCGCGCCAGGCGCCGATCGCTGAGCGCCACCCGATGGGTCTTGCCACTCTTGCCTCGGAACTCGAACCGCATGGTCGAGCCCGAGATCTCCACGTGGTGGTCCCGCAGGGTGGTGAGCCCGAACGAGCGATTGCTGCGGGCGTACTCCTCGTTTCCCACCCGGATGCAGGTGCACTCGAGCAGCCGGACCACCGCGGCCAACACCTTCTCCCTCGGCAACCCGGACTTAGCCAGGTCCTCTTCGACCCGTGCGCGCAGCCGCGGGAGTGCCTCGCTGAAGGCGACCATGCGGCCGAACTTGGTCTCGTCCCTGACCTCGCGCCACCTGGGGTGGTAGCGATACTGCTTGCGGCCGCGGGCATCCCGTCCGGTGGCCTGGAGGTGGCCATTGGGACTGGGACAGATCCACACGTCGGTGTAGGCGGGTGGGATCGCCAGGCTGCGGATACGCGCCAGGGTGGCCTTGTCTCGAATGGGACGGCCCTCCGCGTCCACGTAGCTGAAGCCCTTGCCCGAGCGCCGCCGCCGGATGCCGGGCGATGTGTCGCTCACGTACCGGAGGCCGGCTGCCTGGGCGGACTCGAGTGGATCGGGCGCGGGCTCTGGACGCCGGCGGCGTGATGGCATGAGGCACCGTATCTGGCGTCGAGAGGGAAGGCCGTGGCGAGGGACACAAACCGCCACCCGTCGGATGCGATCGCGAGCGTAAGGTGACGCCAGTCACAGGTTTGCATAAAGATTCAGCGCCGGACGACCCTCTACACTCCACCGCCGGCTCCCGCTACCTTCGTGGGCGTTTGACCTCCGACAAGGTGCGCTCGTGATCATGCGACAGGGCCTCCTCTGGCTCTCCGAACGGCAGGGTGTGTTCAACTTCGTGCGCCGGAACGGCCTTGCTCGGCGGTTCGCCTCTCGTTTCGTGGCCGGCGAGACGATCGAGCAAGGCGTCGAGGCCGCGCGGGAGCTGGCCCGGCGTGGGATCACGTCGTCGCTCGATCTGCTCGGTGAGAGCGTGACGGTCGAAACCGAGGCCACGGCCGCGCGCGACCAGTACCTCAGGATGCTCGACCAGATGGCCGCCAGCGGCACCGAGGTGAACGTCTCGGTGAAGCTGACCCAGATGGGACTCGACATTTCCGAGGCGCTGTGCGTGGCCAACATGACGGCCATCCTCGAGAAGGCCGCGGCTCTCGGCGGGTTCGTGCGGCTGGACATGGAGGGTTCGGACTATACCGATCGGACCCTGGAATTCTTCCGCCGGCGATTGTTCGATCGCTTCGGCGCTCACTGCGGGGTCGTGATCCAGTCGATGCTCCGGCGCTCCGAGCACGACATCGAGAACCTGGTCGCCACGCGCGCCCGGGTCCGCCTGTGCAAGGGCGCATACCTGGAGCCGCCGACGGTGGCGTTCCCGGACAAGGCCGACGTCGACCGCCACTACATCCGGCTCATGGAGCGGCTCCTGGTGGCCGGCAACTATCCGGGCATCGCCACGCACGACGAGGCCATCATCGCGCACGCCAAGGAGTTCACCCGGCGCCAGGGCATCCCCACCGATCGGTTCGAGTTCCAGATGCTGTACGGGGTGCGCCGCGACCTGCAGGACGGGCTCCGCCGCGCCGGGTATCGGCTCCGGGTCTATATCCCGTTCGGAACCCAGTGGTATCCTTACCTGATGCGCCGGCTGGCCGAGCGGCCGGCGAACATCGCCTTTCTCCTCGGAAATATCGTGCGGGAGTCGAGACCGGGACGGTGAGCGAGCTGACGCTGGGCGGCTACATGGCCAAGCATGAGCGGGCGGCGGCCTTCGGGGGCAGCGACGGACAGGCCTACTCCGTGGCCGTGTACGTCGACCCCGAGCCGGACGTGCGGGGGCTGTTCGGCGCGGCGCTCCTGTTCGTGCGCTGGTCGCCCGCCGGCGACCGCCCGGTGGGGCACGTCGAGACCCTGCCGATCACCTGGGGCCGCTCCGAGGATGAGGCCGCCGAGCGCCTCAAGTCGCTTTCCCTGTACGACGTCAAGGCTGCGCTGGACGAGGCGATCGCCCGCGCGCCCGGGGAGTGGTGACGGCGCTGCTCGGCACGGTGCTCGAGCGCGACGGGTCGGTGTACCGCGTCGCCACCGACGAGGGCGAGCTTCGCGCGGTGCTGGCGGGGAAGGCCAAGCGCAATACCGTCCGGGTGGTGGTCGGCGACCGGGTCCGGCTCGAGCCCGACCCGGACGCCCACCTCCACGCCATCGTGGGCGTCGAGCCCCGTACCGCGCTGCTCGAGCGCCGCGTGCCCGAGGGTCGCGGTACTCGTCCGGTGGCGGCCAACGTCGACCAGGTCTTCGTGGTCACGGCCGCTCGCGACCCCGCTCCCATCCCGCAGCTCATCGACCGCCTGCTGGTCGTCGCCGAAGCCAACGAGATCGCCGCTGCCGTGGTGGTCAACAAGGTGGACCTCGATCCTGCCTCGGACCTGATCGAGCGCTGCCGCCGGGCCGGCTACGCCGTCCATCCCACCAGCGTCCGCACCGGAGAAGGGATTCCCGAGTTCGCCGCCGCTCTGGCCGGTCACATCTCGGTTGTCACCGGGCCATCGGGGGCCGGGAAATCGAGCCTGCTCAATCGGGTGCAGCCCGGCCTCCAGCTCCGCACCGCCGAGATCAGCACCAAGGTCCGTCGCGGGCGCAACACGACGGTTTCGGCGGTGATGCTGCCGCTCACGGCCGGTGGCTACCTGGTGGATACGCCCGGGTTCAGCGAGGTGGGGCTCTGGGGAATCGATCCGGGGCAGCTCGACAGCTGTTTCCCCGAGTTCCGTCCGTTTCTGAACGACTGCCGCTACGCGGACTGCCGCCATCGCACCGAGCCCGGCTGCCGGGTCCGCGAGGGCGTCGATGCGGGCGCCATCCTGCGGGATCGATGGGAGAGTTACCTGGTGCTGCTGGCGGAGTTGGAGAGCGAGCCGGCGGAGTGGGAGTGATTGAGGCCCTACACCTTCCCGCCCTCTCTCCCTCCCGTCCTGGTGTCCTTCCTCGTCCAGCGGTCCCGATCCCGGGTCTCCACCTTCGCCATCATCCGATCGAACGCCGCCTGCAAATCGATCCCTTCACGGTTGGCCATGCAGATGATGACGAACAGGATGTCCGCCATTTCCATGGCCAGGTCGCCCTCGCCTTCGCCCGGCTTCTTGGTCTTCTGGCCGAACCGGTGGTTCACCTCGCGGGCCAGCTCGCCCACTTCCTCGGTGAGCCGGGCGATGTTGGTGAGCGGGTGGAAGTAGCCCTCCTCGAACTGGCTTACCCAGGCATCCACCCGCTGCTGCGCATCGGCGAGGGACATGCTAGCGGCGACCGGCCGTCACGGTCTCGGCCGCACCCGCGTCGGCGGTACCGGCCTCCGCTGATCGGGCCGCGAGCGCGCGGATGAGCGCGCGCATGAATTGCGGGAGGTCGGCCGGGGTGCGGCTCGAAATCAGGTTCCCGTCTACCACCACCGGACTGTCTTCCCACAGAAGCCCTGCGTTCACCAGGTCGTCCCTGATGGCGCCGACGCTCGTGCCGCGCTTGCCGCGCACGATCCCGGCGGAGATGGGAACCCAGCCCGCATGGCAGATGAACGCCACCGGCTTGTCCGCCTCATAGATCTCGCGGGTGAGCTGGAGCAGCTTCTTCGACCGGCGCATGATGTCGGGGGCGTAGCCGCCTGGAATCACCAGCCCGTCGAACTCGTCGGCGCGGAGATCATCGACGTTGGCGTCCACCGTGAGCGGGTAGCCGCGCTTGCCCTGGTAGGTGCGCTCGCCGGTCCCGGCCACCACCGTCCGCGCGCCTTCCTCTTCCAGTCGAATCTTGGGATACCACAGCTCGAGGTCTTCGTACAGCGGGCCGGCAAAGAAGAGAACCTTGGTTCCGTGCAACGTCATGGCGGGCTCGGCGCAAAAGACGAAGGCCGGGGCGGGGCGCCCCGGCCGCGTCTTCTAAGTATAGCGCAGCGATCCTAGTAGCTCGACCAGGTGTCGGTCCGCCTGCCAGCACGATGCCGTTCCAGTGGCAGCTGCCGTTCCGCGTCAGGTTGCCGGCGACGATCAGGGTCCCCTTGCCATCGGTCGAGCCGCCGCTCAGGCTCAGCTCGCCGTTGGTATCCCACGATCCCGACCAACAGCTGACCACCAGCGCGCAGTTCGCCAACTAATAGTCCGGCAGAATGGCCACGCCGCTCTTGATGCTGGCCCAGTCGACCCGCACCGAGTCCCTCCCCGCTATACTTGGTGCACTTTCTGGAGAGACCATGCGCTCGCGCGACCGCATTCTGGCCAAC
>Ga0308176_10001176_pt1 | contig 16483 bp, 16 predicted proteins | sample PhyCR2_3_FD_203890 | JGI IMG/M metagenome (GOLD analysis project Ga0308176, IMG submission 203890) | Soil microbial communities from UC Gill Tract Community Farm, Albany, California, United States - DLSLS.C.R2 | ecosystem: Environmental > Terrestrial > Soil > Agricultural land | place: USA...
AGCATCCGGGGGTCAGTGCGCGTCGATCGCGCGCAACGCCCGGCGCAGCACGACGGAGAAGTCCCGGTCGAACCCACGGCGGTCGTCGGCGGCGAGCGCGTCTCGCTGCCTCAGGCAGGCCACGGCTCGGGCGAGCGCGCCGCGACGGCGTGTCAGGACTGGTGTCGCCGCGGCTCGCGCGCGGCACGGACGGCGAAGTTCGGCGCGTGCTCGGGTCGGGGGCCGACCCCGATGAGGTAGGCGGTCGCGGTGGTCACGCGTGGCACCCGCTGGAGGAGGGAGAGCAGCGGGCGCGGCGGACCCTGCCGTCGGCCTTCGAGGATGGGCACCACCACTGCACGGTGGAGCACCCGCTGGAGCGACTGGATCAGGACCGTCGCGGCGAGCCTGCGGCGGCGCACCCCGCGCAGCCGTCCCGGTGTGACGTCGCGGTGCAGCAGCGGGTCCGCGAGCAGCCTCGCCGCGGCGACGGCGTCCTGGACGGCCAGGTTGATGCCCACACCGCCCACGGGAGACATGGCGTGCGCGGCGTCCCCGATGCAGAGCAGGCCGTCGAGATGCCAGCGGGTGAGCCGGTTCAGCCGTACGTCGAGATGCTTGACGTCGTCCAGCGACCGCAGGTCCTGCAGCCGGTCCGCGGCCTCCGGCATCAGCTCTGCGACGTCGCGGCGGAAGCTCTCGAGGCCCCGGGCGCGAAGCGCCTCGTCCGTGCCCTTCCGCCCGATGTAGGCGATCTGGAGGAAGTCCACGCGTGGGATCACCACCGCGAACCGGCCCGGTGCGGCACGCGGCGTGAGCCCGGACGGGTTGTCCTCCGGCCTGCGCGGCAACCGGAACCACCAGGCGTCGATGGGCACGCGGTACTCCTTGATGCGCAGGTCGTGCTGCCTGCGCGCGATGGACGTCCGGCCGTCGCAGGCGACGACGAGGTCGGCCCGGATCTCCCCGGTGAGGCCCTCGGCGGTGCGGTAGCGCACCCCGCTGACGCGCCTGCGACCCACGAGCAGATCCGTGACCTCGGTCCGCATCCGCAGGGTGAAGGAGGGTTCCTCGGCCGCCGCCTCGGCCAGCAGGTTCAGCAGGTCCCACTGCGGCACCATCGCGACGTAGGGGTGGGGCACGTGCAGCGTGCGGAAGTCGGCCACCACGACAGTGCGGTCGACGTCGACCGGGAAGGCGACGCGGTCGAGCCGGGTGTACGCGAGCCCGGCGAACCGCTCGCCGAGGCCGAGCTCGTCGAGCAGCTGCAAGGTCGACGGGTGCACGGTGTCGCCTCGGAAGTCCCGCAGGAAGTCCCCGTGCTTCTCCAGGACGACGACCTCGACACCCGCGCGGGCGAGCAGCAGCCCCAGGACCATCCCGGCCGGTCCGCCTCCGACGACCACACAGGTGAAGTGCTCACTCACGGGACATCGCGCCTCCCTCGGCCACCGTACGACCGGGGCGCCGACCGGTCCACCGGTCGTCGCCCCGGCCGGCGGAGGGCTCCGGCACGCCGAGGAGTGCGCTCCCCGGGTCAGCCCACCCGGTCGAGGAGCTCGCGCGAGCGCTTGACCACCAGCGCCGCCGCGTTCGCGTCGTAGCCGGGCAGCGTGCTGTCGGCGAACAGGTGCCGGTCGCCCGGGTAGACGAACAGCTCGGCCAGCTCGGGCCCGACCGTCTCCACGAGCTCGCGGGCGGCGTCGAGGTCGCCCTCCAGGGCGAAGATCGGGTCCCTGTCCATGCCGTGGACCTGCACCGGGACTCCGTCCGGCCAGGGCCCGAAGGTCCAGTCGCCGGTGAGCGGGATGCAGGACTCGTAGAGCAGCGCGCCGCGGGCGCCGGGCCGGGTCTGGGCGAGTCGCTGCGCCGCGGCGGCACCCCAGGAGAAACCGGCGTACACGAGGCCCTCGGACAGGTCGGCCACCGCCCGGGCCACCCGCTCCTCGAGGACGTCGTCCCCGACGCTCTGGACGTGCGCGACGCCGGCCTCGATGCTCGCCGGTCGCTCGCCCTCGAAGATGTCCGGCGTGTGCACGGTGTGCCCGCCTGCACGCAGCTCCTCGGCGAACTCCAGCATCCCGTCGGTGAGTCCTTGCACGTGGTGGAACAGCACGACTTCGGCCATCTCTGAACTCCTGTCATCGGATCTTGTGCGGTCGCGCACCCGAGCCGGGTGCTCGGCCCCGACGGTAGACCGCAATCCGGACTTTCCACGTCCGGAACCGGAGGGCTCGCGGGTGGGACCCTCATCGCGCTTCTTGATGCATTCCAGAATGTGCAGGATACTGCCCACGTGCTGACCAGCTCGGAGTGCGAGAGCCTGCTGCGCGGGGCGGCGCTGCGCGTGACCCGTCCGCGGCTGGCGGTGCTGGCCGCGGTGCAGGCACACCCGCACGCGGACACCGACTCGATCATCGGTGCCGTGCGCGGCGAGCTCCCCCTGGTGTCCCACCAGGCGGTGTACGACGTGCTGCGTGCTCTCACCGCCGCGGGGCTGGTGCGGCGCATCCAGCCCTCCGGCTCGGTGGCCCGCTACGAGGCGCGCGTCGACGACAACCACCACCACGTGGTGTGTCGGCGGTGCGGCGCGATCGCCGACGTCGACTGCGCCGTCGGCGAGGCGCCCTGCCTCACCGCGTCCGACGACCAGGCGTTCGCGATCGACGAGGCCGAGGTCACCTACTGGGGCGTCTGTCCCGACTGTGTCGCGGCACAGGCGACCAGCTGACCGAACAAGACATCAACAAGCTCGACCCAGGACAGGAGAAGCACCAACGTGTCTGAACGAGGTAGCGAGAGCGAGAACCCGGTCATCCCCTCCCCCACACCGGCGGAGACCCGGCCCAGGACGATCCAGGACTGGTGGCCGAACCAGCTGAACCTGCAGGTGCTCCACCAGCACTCGCCGCGGGCCAACCCGATGGGCGAGGACTTCGACTACGCGGAGGAGTTCAAGACCCTCGACGTCGACGCGCTGAAGCGGGACGTCTTCGAGGTGATGACGACCTCGCAGGACTGGTGGCCGGCCGACTACGGGCACTACGGGCCGCTCTTCATCCGGATGAGCTGGCACTCCGCGGGCACGTACCGCATCGAGGACGGCCGCGGCGGTGCCGGCGACGGCGCGCAGCGGTTCGCCCCCCTCAACAGCTGGCCCGACAACGCGAGCCTGGACAAGGCGCGCCGGCTGCTCTGGCCGGTCAAGCAGAAGTACGGCCGCAAGATCTCGTGGGCCGACCTGCTGGTGTTCGCCGGCCAGTGCGCCCTGGAGTCGATGGGCTTCAAGACCTTCGGCTTCGGCTTCGGGCGCGAGGACATCTGGGAGCCCGAGGAGGTCTTCTGGGGGCCCGAGGACACCTGGCTCGGGGACGAGCGCTACAGCGGCGACCGGCAGCTCTCCGGTCCGCTCGGCGCCGTGCAGATGGGCCTGATCTACGTGAACCCGGAAGGGCCCAACGGCACGCCGGACCCGCTGGCTGCCGCCCGGGACATCCGGGAGACGTTCCGCCGGATGGCGATGAACGACGAGGAGACGGTGGCTCTCATCGCGGGTGGCCACACGTTCGGCAAGACCCACGGTGCCGCCCCCGCCGAGTACATCGGCCCCGAGCCCGAGGCTGCCCCCCTCGAGGCGCAGGGCCTCGGCTGGAAGAACACCTACGGCACCGGCGCCGGCAAGGACGCGACCACCAGCGGGCTCGAAGGCGCCTGGACACCCACCCCGACGAAGTGGGACAACACGTTCTTCGAGACGCTGTTCGGCTACGAGTGGGAGCTCGCCGAGAGCCCCGCCGGGGCGAAGCAGTGGAAGCCGAAGGGCGGCGCCGGGTCGGACACCGTGCCCGACGCGCACGACCGCGCGGTCAGGCACGCCCCGACGATGCTGACGACGGACCTCGCGCTGCGCTTGGACCCGGTCTACGAGCCGATCTCGCGACGTTTCCTGGAGCACCCGGACGAGCTCGCCGACGCGTTCGCCAAGGCGTGGTTCAAGCTCCTGCACCGCGACATGGGACCGGTCGCCCGCTACCTCGGCCCGTGGGTTCCCGAGCCGCAGCTGTGGCAGGACCCCGTGCCCGCGGTCGACCACGAGCTGGTCGCGGACGAGGACGTCGCCGCCCTGAAGGAGAAGCTGCTCGGGTCGGGGCTGTCGATCTCGCAGCTGGTGTCGACGGCCTGGGCGTCCGCGTCCACCTTCCGAGGCACCGACCAGCGGGGCGGGGCCAACGGGGCGCGGATCCGCCTCGCTCCGCAGCGGGACTGGGAGGTCAACGACCCCGCCGAGCTCCGCAGTGTGCTGGAGCGCCTCGAGCAGGTCCAGCAGGAGTTCAACAGCGCACAGTCCGGCGGGAAGCGGGTCTCGCTCGCCGACCTGATCGTCCTGGGCGGGTGCGCGGCCGTGGAGAAGGCGGCGAAGGACGCCGGGCACGACATCACCGTCCCGTTCACCCCGGGGCGAACGGACGCCTCGCAGGAGCAGACGGACGTGGAGTCGTTCGCGGTGCTCGAACCGACCGCTGACGGGTTCCGCAACTACCTGCGCACCGGGGAGAAGCTGCCGGCGGAGGTCCGGCTCCTGGACCGGGCCAACCTGCTGACGCTGACCGCGCCCGAGCTGACCGTCCTGGTCGGCGGCATGCGGGCTCTGAACACCAACGTCGGACGGACCCCGCACGGGGTGTTCACCGACCGGCCGGAGACGTTGACCAACGACTTCTTCGTGAACCTGCTCGACTCGGGCCTGGAGTGGAAGGCGTCCGTGTCGGCGGAGAACGTGTTCGAGGGCCGGCCTCGCGGCACCGACGAGGTCAGGTGGAGCGCCACGGCGGTCGACCTCGTCTTCGGCTCGAACTCCCAGCTGCGCGGGATCGCGGAGGTCTACGCCAGTGCCGACGGGCAGGAGAAGCTCGTCCGGGACTTCGTCGCGGCATGGGACAAGGTCATGAACCTGGACCGCTTCGACCTCGCCTGATCCGGGCTGCCCCGGCTACCTCATCGGTGAGGTGGCCGGGGCTGCTGCTGTCCGGGCGGGCGAGACCGGGCGGGGCGATCACTCCGGACGGGCGGCCAGCGCGTCGGTGAGCAGCGCCACGAGCGCCTCCAGCTGGACGTCCTCGGAGGACGTGACCTCCTCGTCGGAGCCGTCGAGCGCGCGCGAGGCCAGACCCGCCTTGGCGTCGATGAGCTCGGCGATCTTGGCGTCGATCGTCTGGGCGGCGATGATCCGCCAGGCCGTGACGGGCTCGGTCTGCCCGATCCGGTGCACCCGGTCGATGGCCTGGGTCTGCTCGGCGTCGGTCCAGGACAGCTCGGCGAGCACGACGTTGCTCGCCACCTGCAGGTTCAGACCCACCCCGGCTGCGGTCAGGGAGCAGACCGCGACCGCCACGTCCGGGTCGTTGACGAACGCGTCGATGTTGCGCTGGCGTACGGCGGGGGTCTGGTCGCCTCGGACCGAGGCATAGCCGATGCCGCGGGACTCCAACAGCTCCGAGGCCGCGTCCATCACGTCGATGTGCTTGGCGAAGAACACCACCTTGCCGGCGTTGCGGGCGAGCTGGGCGGCGTAGTCGGCGGCCAGGGTGGCCTTGGCCAGACCGATCCGCCGGACCATCGCGAAGACGTTCTCGCCCGAGGACGACTGCGCCGAGTCCGCGTGCTCCCAGCCCGCGACCCGCCGGACCAGCTCGTGGTCGATGCCCTCGACCGTCTCGCCGGACCGTTCGGCGCGGGCGGCGACGGCGGCGTCGTACCGCTGGACCAGTCTCAGCGAGAGCCCCCGCTCCGCCTCGCGGATGGAGCGCGCGGCGGCGGCGTCGAGCTCGACGGGCAGGTCGGCGATCCGCCGGGCCGGGATCTCGTTGGCCACGTCGACCTTGCGGCGCCGGACGATGCCGAGGTCGATGACGGACTGGCGTGCCGCCGGGTGGAACCCACGGTCCAGCGGCGTCAGGCCGGTCTTCTCCAGCGACGCCATCAGTGCCGGGCCGGGCTTCTTCTCCCCGATCCAGCCCAGGAACTGCCAGATCGCGCGGAAGTCGTCGATGTCGTTGATCAGCGGGGTGCCGGTGAGCGCCATCATCAGTGGCCTCGCGACCCGTCGCCGGATCTGGTCGGCGATCTCGAGGACGTGCTGGGAGCGCTGGGACTTCTTGTTCTTGATGAAGTGCGCCTCGTCGACGACCATGCCGCCGAAGCGGTGGGTGGCGATCCAGCCCACGTGCCGGTCCAGCACCTCGTAGTTGACGACCACGATGTCGGCGAACCCGTTGATCGTCTCGCCGCTGCCCTGGATCACGGTGACGCTGCGCGAGGGCGTCCAGCGGGCGGCCTCCCGGGCCCAGTTCGTCTTGACCACGCTGGGCACCACGCACAGCAGCGGATAGGCGTCCGCGGCCTGCGCGGCCAGCAGGGCCTGGGCGGTCTTGCCCAGCCCGGGCTCGTCGGCCAGCAGGAACGTCCGGTGTCCGCGGGCCGCGGCGGTGAGCAGCCCGGCCTGGTGCGGCATCAGCTCGAGGCCGGGCGGGAGCAGCACCGAGGTGGCCGGGTCGGGCAGCGCCATGCAGGACGGGGCGCCGGGCGCGGCCTCCTCGAACGAGGTCAGCAGGGGCTCGATCAGCTCCCAGCCGGCGAGACGCCGCTCCTGGGCGCGGCGCGCCTCGACGCCGGTGAAGTCCGGCGCCAGGAACGGGTTGGCCAGCTGCGCGGCGACCACGGACTGCGGCACGACCTGCCGTTCGCTGCGTACCGCGGTGGCGGCCGGTCGCGGGCGCTCGACCTCCGGGTCGGGCGTCAGCCCGCCGGCGACCTGCATCTCGCGCTTCAGCCGCCGCGCCGAGTCGGTGACCTCGGCGTCGTCGCCGAGCAGCGCGAACAGCGACGGCTCGCGGGTGGCGGTCTGCGCAAGGATCTTCGCGATCCCGTCCAGACGCTTGAGCTGCCCGTCGCGCCGCGCGTCGTTCATCGACGCGTCCGCCTTGACCCGCGCCCTCTCCTCGCGCGCCAGCAGCGCGATGACCTGAAACTTGGTCCGCTCGATCTGCCCGCGCTGAGCACGGGTCTCCACCTCGCGGACCGCCTTGGCGAGGACCGGCATGATCCCGTCGTTGTCGCGCGGACGACGCTGCCCGGATCGGGCCGTCCCGGCCTGTCCGGTCCGGCGTTGGCGTTGTGCCAACCGAGTCTCCTTACCTGCTTCGCTGTCGGTCGAGCGCGATGCCACGTCCGGGGCAGCAGCCCCGCGACGCCCCGTCACCCCGTTCCGCCCTCGCAAGGCCCGACGAGCGCCCGTGACGGGGCTCGTGCGACTCGCATCCCCTCGGCGCGAACGCACCGACCTGATGCAGCGATCCGGCGAGAACCGGGGACTGTCGGGCTGGGAAGAGACCTTCCGAGAAGCGCAGTCGACGATTCAGTACTGGCCCCAGCGTACCCGGAGCCGCGTCCATGCTGGCCCACCGCTTCCCGGCGCGCCAACCGGACGCACTGGTCCGGGCGGATTTATGCACAACGCCGTCAACAGGGCTATGAACATCTGTGAGGGCGGTCGGCGGGCCCTAGTCAATCTGTAGGCGTCGCCTACGCCGATCGCCGTAGACGATTCGTGCGTTCCGGGCAATCCGGATGGTCGAGGAACCGAGACCGGACCGCCGCGGACGGGTGACCGTCAAAGCACCGCCCCGCGGGGTGCGACCTCGACGGCGGCAACGCCCCGGGCGTACAGCACCAGCAGCCGGTCGCCGTGCCGGCAGCGCAGCACCCCGGAGTCGTCCGACAGCGTCGAGACGACGTGGTCGACGACCTCCTCCAGGCTGCCCGCATCGGACTTCTCGTACGTCACGTCCAGGCTGCCACCGCTGAGCAGCCGGACACGCAGCACGATGCCTTCCATATCCGCAGATTAGGCGCACGCGGTGCCACTTGCCATCACCGTGCCGTCGGCCGGGGCCGTGCTCCGCTGTGAGGGGACGACCGCGACGGAGAAGGAAAGGCGCCCCCGCCTACGAGGCCTCTCCAGCAGGCGGGGGCTTTGACGAGAGGTGTTGCCCGCTCCCGTGCTCTCAGACACCGGTCTGGACAGCAGCGTCCTGGGGAGCCCGGCACCTGTGGCAGCAGTGCCTCGGGGCCTCCCGGTGCGGCACGCTGGCCGGGGAGAGGGAGACTCATGTCCATTCGTCTGCGCCTGCTGCTCGCGAGCTTCCTGATGCTCTTCCTCGAGCTGTCCCTCATCCGGTGGTCGGGCGCCGAGGTCGTGCACCTCAGCTACTTCAGCAACTTCGTGCTGCTCGGGTCCTTCCTCGGGATCGGTCTCGGGTTCCTGCGGGCGTCCAGGGCCGGGCGGCGGCGTCCCGTCTACTCCCCCCTCACGCTGCTCGTCCTGGTCGTCTTCCTCTCGGTGTTCCCGGTCGCGGTGAACAGGGCCGACGCGTCGGTCATCTACTTCAACCTGAAGACGTCGGGCCCGCCGATCTGGGTGACGCTGCCGGTGATCTTCGCGGCGGTGGCCGTCATCATGGCGGGTCCCGGCGAGCTGGTGGCCGACTGCTTCAAGGAGCTCCCGAGGCTCGATGCGTACCGTCTCGACCTGCTCGGGTCGCTGCTGGGCATCACGGCCTTCACGGTCTGCTCCTTCTTCGGGACGCCTCCCCTGGTGTGGTTCGGCATCGTGTCCGTCTCGTTCGTCGTGCTGCTGGGAGCCGGCGCGAGGGCAGTGACCGTCACCCTGCTGGTCGCGACGGCTGCGACGTTCACCTACCCGCTGCTGCACGACCGGGGCGTCTTCTGGTCGCCGTACTACCAGGTCACCACGTTCCGGACGCAGAGCAGCAGCCACGGCACGCAGTGGTGGATCTACGTCAACGGTGTCCCGCACCAGCGCCTGGAGACGGCCGCGGCCCGGCTCCAGGAGCAGCCGTTCTACGAGGAGCCGTACCTGCGCTCCGCCAGGACGCCGAGGAACGTGCTGATCGTGGGCGCGGGCACCGGCACCGACGTGGCGATCGCGCTCGCCCGCGGCGTGCGGCACATCGACGCCGTCGAGATCGACCCGAGGCTGCTGGGGTTCGGCAGGGACCACAACCCCGACCGTGCCTACCAGGACCCGCGGGTCACGGCGTACGTGAACGACGGCCGGGCGTTCCTGGAGCGGACGGACAAGCGGTACGACCTCATCCTGTTCGCGCTCCCGGACTCCCTGACCCTGGTGTCGGGAGCGAGCGCGCTGCGGCTGGAGAGCTACCTGTTCACCACCCAGGCGATGCAGTCCGCCCGCGACCACCTCACGCCCGGCGGCGCGTTCTCGATGTACAACTTCTACCGTCAGCCCTGGCTCGTGGATCGCCTGGGCCACACCATGACCCAGGTGTTCGGACACCCTCCGTGCCTGCTGTCCAGGCCGCGCGGCGAGCACCTGGCCGTCTTCGTGGTCGGACGCACCCCGGCCGACCAGCGGTGCAGCGTGACCTGGCAGCCCTCACCGGCGGCGCCCACGCCCTCCACCGACAACCATCCGTTCCTCTACGTCGCCGACGGTGCCGGCCTGTTCGGGGTCCCCATGGTCTACGTCGTCGTCCTCGGGCTGGTCCTGCTGGGCAGCGCCGTCGCCATCCGGGTGGTCGCGGGCGGCCGCCAGACCCGGACCATGTGGCAGTACCGCGACCTCTTCCTGCTGGGCGTCGCGTTCCTGCTCCTGGAGACGAAGAACGTGACCGGTTTCGCCCTTTACTTCGGCACCACGTGGCTGGTCAACGCACTCGTCTTCGCGGGGGTGCTCGTCGCCGTCCTGGCGGCGGTCGAGGTCACGCGGCGCTACCCGGTGCCGCCGTTGCGCACCATGTACGTCGTGCTCTTCGGCGGCCTGACGCTCTCCTGGCTGGTGCCCGCCACCTGGGTGCTGTCCCTGCCGCCGGCCCCGCGGCTGACCGTGGCGACGGTGCTCGCCTTCGTCCCGATCATGGCCGCGAACGTGATCTTCGCGAAGCGCTTCGACTCGACCGCCGACCCGACGACGGCCTTCGGGACGAACCTGCTCGGCGCCATGGTCGGTGGCTGCCTGGAGTACGTCGCCCTGGCCACGGGCTACCGCTCCCTGCTCGTCGTCTGTGCCGCGCTGTACCTGACGGCGTACCTCTGCATGCCGCGCGGCGACGCCACGGCGTCGGGACCGTCGCGCCGGGTCGTCGTCGCCAGCAGAGGCTAGGCGTCGGCCAGCGCGCGGACGACCGTGTCGATGTCGGGCGTGGCACCGCGGCGGTTCCACGGCATGGTGGACAGCGCCCTCCCCATCGCGCAGGTGTTGGTGACGGCGGCGCCGACCAGCCCGGTCCCGACGGCGGCCGCGACCCACTTCAGGCGGGGGCTGAGCAGGCTGCCGAGGACGCTGGCAGCCACGAGCGACCCGGCGGTGAACCGCACCTGCCGCTCGAGGTCCCAGGTCTCCCGGCCACGGTTGACCGGCCCTCCGGCGGCCTCCCAGCCGACCATGCCGCCCTCGAGCACGGCGAGTCCGGTCAGCCCGGTCTGGGCGAGCGCGTGCTCGGCCTGGCCGGCTCGCCCGCCGGAGCGGCAGACGAGGACCACGTCCTCGTCCAGGTGACGGCTGAGCTCGCCGCGGTGCTCGCGCAGCAGATCCAGCGGCACGTTGTACGAGCCGGGGATGTGGGCCGTCTCGAACTCGGCCGGAGTGCGCACGTCGAGGATCCGGGGCGCATCCGCCGTGGTGAGGCGGTGCCGCAGGATGGCGACGTCGACGTGCGGGGCGGGCGCGGTCGTGGGGACGGTCGTGGTCATGGTGTCCTTCGCGTGTCGGTGGTGCGGCGGAGTCTCACCCAGGTGAACGCCTGGGCGGCCCCGGTCGGGGTGTGATGGGTCTCGGTCTGCGCGGTCTCGAGCGTGAAGTGGGCCCCGAACTCGGACGCGAGCTGGTCGGCGGACCGTCGCACCGTGGGGAGCCCGGAGCACCGGGTGGGTCCGTCGGCCGCGAAGCACCCGAGCACCAGCGCTCCGCCGGGGGCGACCGTGCGGGCCGCGAGGGCGACGTAGGCCGACCGCTCCGCCGGTTCGGTGAGGAAGTGCAGAACGGCCCGGTCGTGCCACAGGTCGTAGTGGTGGTCGGGTTGCCAGGCGAGGACGTCGCTCACGGCGTACGCCGCCCGGGGGTCGTGCTCACCGACCCGGTGCCGGATCACGTCGAGCGCGGTGGCGGACACGTCGAGGGCGGTGACGCGCCCCCAGCCGGCGGCGAGGAGCGCGTCGAGCACCGGTGAGGTCCCGGCGCCCACGTCGACGGCCCGACCGGTCCCGGACGGGCCGGGCCGGGGACCGATGAGGCGCAGCGAGATGTCGGCGCTGTCCTGGTACCAGGACACCTCGTCGACCGCGTTGGTCCGGTAGACGTCCTCCCAGTGCGCCTGTGCGTCGCGGGGGTGGCCCATCAGGCTCTGGCTCCCTGTCGTCCGTGGTGTCATCCGTGGCCGGTCAGCGGCCGAGGAACCGGCTGAGCCAGCCACCGGTCCGGTCCGCCTTCGGGTGGCCGCCGCACCAGTCGCCGGCGGGCACCGACGACTTCACCTGCGCGACGTGCTGGCCGCAGCCGGCCCAGGTCGTCCTGCCGCAGGTCCTGCACTTCACTGCTCGGCACATGGGTTCTCCTTCTCGGGATCGTGGTTCAGGTGAGGGCGGGGACGGCCTGCCAGGCGGTGTAGCCGGCGACCAGGAGCAGCAGGACCGTGAACGCGGACTGCAGCCGGCTGGTGTCGACCCGGGCGGCCGCCCGCGCTCCGACGTACCCGCCGATGACCGCGGCGCCGGTCAGGAGGGCGACCAGGCCCCAGCTCGGGTGGGTGCCGGTGCCCGCGCGGACCGCGAGCGCGGCGGTGGAGGTGATGGTGATGACCACCAGCGAGGTGCCGGCCGCGTAGTCCATGGGCAGGGCGAGGGCGAGCACCAGGGCGGGGACGACGAGGAACCCGCCGCCGACACCGAGGAACCCGGTCAGCAGCCCGACCACGGTCGCGGTCACCAGCACCTTGAGGGCACGCGGGCACTGGCACGCGAACGTCGGACTGAAGCTGACGATCGGGTCGTCCAGCCGGGGGCGTCCGGGCCCGGTGCGGGGACGGCCGGAGACCGCATCGGTGCGGGCTGCCCGGTAGGCGCGGACCTGGCGAACGGCCATCAACCCCGCGACGACGACCAGCAGTGCGGCGAACGCGGCGAGCAGCACCGGTCCGGGGACCACGCCCGACAGCCTCGCGCCGACTGCGGCACCGCCGATGGCCACCGCACCGAACGCCACCCCGCGGCCGAGCAGGACGTTGCCCGCCCGCCATGCCGTGGCGGCGCCGACGAGCGAGGTGACGGCGACGACGACCAGCGACCCGGTGGTGGCCTGTCCGGCGCTCTGGCCGAGGCCGTAGACGAGGACAGGCACCGCGAGCACGGACCCGCCCCCGCCCAGCGCCCCCAGCGAGAGGCCGATGAGGACGCCGGCGACGACCGCAACCAGCAGGGTCATTCGGTGTCCGGGCCGACGAGGTGCAGCCCGACCTCCCGGGCGTTGTCGAAGGAGTCGTCGATGGCGACCAGCCGGACGCCGGCGGCGTCGAGGAGGGACGCTGCGACCGAGGCGCGGTAGCCGCCGGCGCAGTGCACCCACACCTCCCCGTCGGGCACCTCGGCCAGCCGCTTCGGCAGCTCGTGGATCGGGATGTTGACGGCCCCGTCGATGCGGGCCGAGTCGTGCTCGTCGGTCCGGCGGACGTCGAGGACGGTCACCTCCCGGTGGTGCCGGACCTGCGCGAGGTCGGCGAAGGTCGCGGTCCGGAAGGACGCCACGGCGTGCCCGGTGCCGGCGACCCACTCCTCGGGGGAGCCGGTGGCGGCCGCCGCGGGACGGTCGATCCCGATGCGGACCAGCTCGCGCTGGGCCTCGGCGACCGCGTCGGGGGTCTCGCCGAGCAGGGTCAGCGGCGTGCCCCACTCGATGAGCCAGCCCAGGTAGGTGGCGAACCCGCCGTCGAGGCCGAAGTTCAGCGAGCCCGGCACGTGGCCGGCGGCGAAGACGGTCCGGTTGCGCAGGTCCACCACCCACTCCCCCGCCTCGATCCGGCGGCGGAGCTCGGCGGGGTCGGCCTGCGAGGGCGGGGACAGGTCCGGCTCGCCGGGACCCGCGGCGTTCGCGGGGGCCATGTGGGCGTAGTAGGCGGGGTAGGCACCCAGGCCGGCCAGCAGCTCGCGGACGTAGGTCTCCTCGTCCTGGGTCAGCACCGGGTTCGACCGCTTCTCCTGCCCGATCGTGGAGGAGGTCGCCTCGGACTGGGTGGCCGAGCAGAACGACCCGAACCCGTGCGTCGGGAAGACCTCCGCGGAGTCGGGGAGCACGTCGGCGAGACTGTGCGCCGAGGCGTGCTGGAGCCGGACCAGGTCGTGGGTGTGCTTCTCGCCGAGCAGGTCCGGGCGGCCGGTGGCGCCGTACAGCAGCGAGCCACCGGTGAACACCGCGACGCGCTCGCCGGTGAGGGCGTCGTCGAGGGCGTAGGACAGGTGCGTGAACGTGTGTCCCGGCGTGGCGAGGGCGGTGACCCGCATCCGGTCGCCGATCTCGACGACCTGGCCGTCGCGGACGGGCGTGCGCTCGAAGCCGACCTCGTCGTCCTCGTTGACCAGGTACGCCGCTCCGGTCCGGGCCGCGAGCGCGTACCCGCCGGTGACGTAGTCGTTGTGGATGTGCGTCTCGAAGACGTGCGTCAGGCGAACCCCGGTCCGGTCGAGCAGGGTGGTGACGCGGTCGATGTCGCGCTGCGGGTCGACCACGAAGGCCACCGCACCGTCGTGGACGAGGTACGAGCGGTCGCCGAGCGTGGGCGTCTCGAGCGGGACGACGGTGATGCCGCCCGCAGTCACGACGTGCTCGGCGCTGGTGTCGGTGTCGGTCATGGAGTCCTCCCGCGAAGGTCAGGGTTGAGGGTGGGGGCGGCGCCGGTGACGACCTCCCGGCCGGAGCGGACCCAGCCGGACGTCCCGCCGGCCACCGAGTAGGCGTCGAAGCCCGCAGTGGTGAGGAAGTCGGTCATCGAGGCGCTGCGGTTGCCCGAGGCGCATACCACGTAGACGGCGTCCGACGGCTCGAGCTCGCCGACCCGGGAGGGCAGCTGGCCCATCGGGATCAGCACGGCGCCGGGGACGTGCCCGGCCTCGTACTCGCCGGGCTCGCGGACGTCGACGACGGTCTTGCCCTGCTGCACGGCGACAGCCAGCTCCTCGACGGAGATCTCAGGCGTCCGGTCGCTCATCCGAGGTGTTCCTTCCGGTCGTGGGCAGTGTGCTTGTGGATACCTAGGGGGGTATGTACGATGGCAACCGTAACACCCCCAGGGGTATCCACCAAGCCCGGGCCAGACACCCGGGAGCGCGCACGAGAGGATGGACCGTGAGCTACACGCTGAGCACCACCGTCGACGGGCCGTACGACGAGACGGTCGGAGCGGTCCGCGCGGCACTGGCCGAACAGGGCTTCGGCGTGCTGACCGAGATCGACCTGGCCGCCACCCTGAAGGCCAAGCTCGACGTCGACATCGCTCCCCAGGTCATCCTGGGGGCCTGCCGGCCGCCGCTCGCGTACCAGGCGCTCCAGGCCGACCCGTCCGTCGCCGCGATGCTGCCGTGCAACGTCGTGGTGCGGGCGCTCGACCCCTCACGGTGCGTGGTCGAGGCGTTCGACCCGGACGCGATGACCTCGTTCTCCGGCAGCGACGCGGTGCGCACCGTCGCCGAGGACGCCAAGCAACGCCTCACCGCCGCGCTGCGGGCCGTCAGCGGTCCGGCGAGCACCTCCACCAGTTCGAGCCCGAGCCCCAGCAAGGAGAGCTGACCGCATGGTCGAGCTGAACCCCGCCGAGATGACCCCGGTCATCAACCGCATCAAGCGAGCCCAGGGCCAGCTGGCCGGGGTGCTCCGGATGATCGAGGAGGGCCGCGACTGCGAGGACGTCGTCACCCAGCTCGCGGCCGTCTCCAAGGCCCTGGACCGGGCCGGGTTCGCGATCGTCGCGTCCGGCCTCCAGACCTGCCTGTCCACCGGCGAGGGCATCGACAGCGTGGACGCCAAGAAGATGGAGAGGCTCTTCCTCTCGCTGGCCTGACGCGGGGGCGGCGCCTCCCCACCCGCCGGTCTGGACCTGCGGACCGGTCGGTTCTCCGTCGGCGTGCCCCGACTTGTCCGCGGACGCCCGAGCGTTTCGCGTGGTACGTCCCGAACGCCCCGCGACCGGCGAGGTCGAGCGGCCCGCAGGCGCTCGGTGAGGTTCACGATCCTCTGTCATCGTGAGCCTTCATGCCCCTGCGTCTGCCGGCGTTCCCCCTCGACACCGACACCGAGTCCGTGAAGCGCGCTCGGGCCTGGGTGCGCGGCATCTTCGAGGGTCTGGAACGGACCGACCTGCTCGATGCGGCGGAGACGGGCGTCTCCGAGCTGGTGACCAACGCGGTCCTGCACGGTGCTCCCCCGATCAGCATCCGGGTCCGGGGAACCCCCCGCTATCCCCGCATCGAGGTGCACGACGCCTCCAGGCGTCCACCGGCCCTGACCTTCGACACCACGGACGAGGACCAGCTGCTGTCGACGTACGGCCGCGGCCTCGGGCTGGTCGCCAGCCTGTCCCTGGCGTGGGGCGCGGACCTGGTGCCGGAGGGGAAGGTCGTCTGGTTCGTCCCGGCGGACCGGCCCCAGCTCGACCGTGACCTGAGCGGGGACGTCTTCGACCTGGAGCAGGCTCTCCAGGGACACGTCCCGGACCAGCGCCGGGCCCCGGCACTCACCCGGGTCCGGATCCTCGGCCTCCCGGTAGCGCCCTGGGCGCGGTTCCGTCGGCGGTACCTCGAGCTCGCGCGGGAGCTCCGCCTGCTCAGCCTGGCATCGGGCGACGACGCCCCCGTCGCACGACGGTTCAGCGACGTCTTCCTGGAGGCCGAACGGCAGGGTCAGCTGGTGCAGGGGCGCCAGGCCCTCGACGCCGTGGTGGCAGGGCACCGGGACACGGCCGACCTGGACCTCCTCGTCCCCGCGACGATGCCTCGCACGATGCAGCGGGTCCTGGACACGTTGGACCAGGTCGACGAGCTGTGCCGACAGGAACAGCTCCTGACCCTTGCTGCCGACAGCGCCGAGCACCGGCTGATCCGCTGGTGGTTCACGGAGTTCGTCCGCCAGGGCGCCGGCCTGCGGCCGCTGGCCTGGCCGGACTACCTGGCGGCTCACGGGCAGGGGCCCGCCAGCACCCTGACCGGCAACCGGCCGTGACCGCCGCCTGCGCCCCGGACGCGGTCTGGACCGTTGCCCGGTCGCTTCGCCGGTCGCTCACCAGCCAGCACTATGGTCCGGGGGCGTGACAGCCGAGCGGAGAGCTGGTGCCTAGCACGAACGACGACCGGTCCCTCGAGCAGCTCCCGTCCACGATCGGACGGCAGGCCCGACGCGTGCCCGGCGCGACCGGACCGCGGGAGC
>Ga0308176_10001180_pt1 | contig 16462 bp, 12 predicted proteins | sample PhyCR2_3_FD_203890 | JGI IMG/M metagenome (GOLD analysis project Ga0308176, IMG submission 203890) | Soil microbial communities from UC Gill Tract Community Farm, Albany, California, United States - DLSLS.C.R2 | ecosystem: Environmental > Terrestrial > Soil > Agricultural land | place: USA...
ACGTGCCCGCGGCTCCAGCCCTCACACAGCGAAGCGGCGGAGGGGTCGGTCAGGGACCGTGCCGTGTCGAGCAGGCGCGTGGTCTCCTCAGCGAGCAGGCCGAGGTCGTCGGCGAGGCGGTCGTGTTCGCGGTCGCCGTTCATGAGTCCGACGGCTGCCGCGAGCCGGCGTCCGCTGCGCCCTTGGACTGTGCCTGGGCCAGCGCGTTGGCCGCTCCGATGAACGCCAGGTGCGAGAAGGCCTGCGGGAAGTTGCCCACCATGCGCTTCCCCTCGGGGTCGTACTCCTCCGACACCAGGCCGACGTCGTTGAACAGCCCGGCGAGCCGGTCCATCAGCTCGGTCGCCTTGTCAACCTGTCCGCCCATCGCGTAGGCGCTGACCAGCCACCACGAACACGCGAGGAACGGGTGCTCGTCACCGCTCAGCCCGTCCACCCCCGACTGGGTGCGGTAGCGCAACAGGAACCCGCCGCGCATGAGGTCCTGCTCGATGGCCGCCACCGTGCCCTGGACGCGCGGGTCGTCCGGCGGCAGGAACCCGACCATGGGGATGAGCAGCAGCGAGGCGTCGACCTCGGTGGTGTCGTAGTGCTGGGTGAACGTGTTGCGCGCCGAGTCGAAGCCCTTGGAGAGGACCTCGTCGCGCACGGCGTCACGGAGCTCGCGCCACCGCTCCACGGGTCCGTCCAGGCCCCAGTTCTCGACCCCGCGGACCGCGCGGTCGAAGGCAGCCCAGACCATCACCCGGGAGTGGGTGAAGTGGCGCAACGGCCCGCGGATCTCCCACAACCCGTTGTCCGGCTCCTCCCAGTGCTCCGCGAGGTTCTGCACGAGCGCCCGTTGCATCGCCCACGCCTGCGTCGAGAGCTCCAGGCCGCGGCTGCGCGCCTCGTCGAGGGCGATCATCACCTCGCCGAGCACGTCGCTCTGGCGCTGGTCCACGGCACCGTTCCCGACCCGCACGGGTGACGACCCGGCATACCCCGGCAGGTGGTCGATGGTGCGCTCCGCCAGCTGGCGGGACCCGTCGATGGTGTACATGATCTGCAGGTCCTCGGGGTCGCCGGCCACGGCGCGTAGCAGCCAGTTGCGCCACAGCCGCGCCTCGGTGAGGTAGCCGGACGCGAGCAGCGCCTCCAGGGTCAGCGACGCGTCCCGCAGCCAGCAGAAGCGGTAGTCCCAGTTGCGCTCGCCGCCGAAGTCCTCCGGCAGGCTCGTCGTCGGGGCGGCCACGATCCCGCCATAGCTCGAGTGGGTCATGAGCCGCAGCGTGAGCAGCGAGCGCACCACCAGCTCGCGGTGCGGTCCGTCGTAGTCGCACTGGTCCGCCCACCGGTTGGTGACCTCGATGGTCTCCTTGAGCCGCGAGTCGATGTCGAGCGGCGGCGGCACCGGCTGGTAGGACGGGAACCAGGTCGTGGAGAAGGTGAACGTCTCGCCGGCCCGGACCTCGAACTCGTCGACGTGGCGTCCGTCCTCCGCCCGCGGCAGGCGGCTCCCGCGCAGGATCAGCATGTCGGGGCCGGCGACCGCCGAGATGACGTCGCTGTCGAGCCGGTGCCCCACGTCGTGCGACACCCAGGGTCGCACCTTGCCGTAGGCGAACCGGACCACCCACTCGTGCTCCATCGTGACCGTGCCCTCGACGCCGGTGACGCTGCGCACCACATCGGCGCGGCGGTCGCCGACCGGCATCAGGTCGGTCACCCGCACCGTGCCCGTGTCGGTCTCGTGGGTGGTCTCGAGGACGAACGAGTGCTCGAGGTAGCGCCGGGTGGTGCGTGCCTCGCCCTTGGGACCCAGCAGCCAGCGACCGTTGTCGGGGGTGCCGAGCAGCGCTGCGAAGCAGGCGGGGGAGTCGAACTCGGGCAGGCACAGCCAGTCGATGGACCCGGCGCGGCTCACCAGCGCCGCCGTCTGCGTGTCTCCCAGGACGGCATAGTCCTCGATGGGTGTCGTCTCGCGTGGGGTCGCCATGAGCCGAGGGTATGCCGCGTGGCCGGGCCCCGCAGGTACACGTCGGCGGGTGTCGGTGGCGGCACTTACGATGGTCCGCGTGACAGCAGTGCCCACGCCCCGCACCTCGCCCGGGGCCCTCGCCCACCGTCCGCTCCACGACACCCTCGTCGTCAGGGGCGCGCGCGAGCACAACCTCCGCGACATCTCGGTCGAGCTGCCACGCGACTCCCTCGTCGTGTTCACGGGGCTGTCCGGCTCCGGCAAGTCGTCGCTGGCCTTCGACACCATCTTCGCGGAGGGCCAGCGCCGCTACGTCGAGTCGCTGTCCGCCTACGCCCGTCAGTTCCTGGGCCAGATGGACAAGCCGGACGTCGACTTCATCGAGGGCCTGTCCCCGGCCGTCTCCATCGACCAGAAGTCCACCAACCGCAACCCACGCTCGACGGTCGGCACGATCACCGAGGTCTACGACTACCTCCGGCTGCTGTTCGCGCGCGCCGGCCGGCCGCACTGCCCGGTCTGCGGCGAGCCGATCACCCGCCAGAGCCCGCAGCAGATCGTCGACCGGCTGCTCGAGCTGCCCGAGCGCACCCGCTTCCAGGTCCTCGCACCGGTCGTGCGGGCTCGGAAGGGCGAGTACGTCGACCTGTTCGCCGAGCTGTCGAGCAAGGGCTTCTCGAGGGCTCGGGTCGACGGTGAGGTGGTCTCGTTGACCGAGCCGCCCAAGCTCGAGAAGCAGGTCAAGCACACCATCGACGTCGTGGTCGACCGGTTGGTCGCCAAGGGCGACGACACGGGGGCCAAGCGCCGCCTGACCGACTCCGTCGAGACCGCGCTGGGGCTGGCCGGCGGGGTGCTGGTCGTCGAGTTCGTGGACGTGCCCGAGGGCGGCACCGAGGACGGGCCGATGGCCGGGCTGCCGCGCGAGCGCCGATTCTCGGAGAAGATGGCCTGTCCCAACGACCACCCGATCCAGATGGACGAGGTGGAGCCGCGGTCCTTCTCGTTCAACAGCCCGTTCGGCGCGTGCCCGCATTGCACCGGCATCGGCACCGAGCTCGAGGTCGACCCGGAGCTGCTGGTGCCCGACGAGGACCTGTCCCTCAGCGAGGGCGCGATCGCGCCGTGGGCGCAGGGGAGCGGCTCCGCCGAGTACTTCCAGCGGGTGATGACCGCCCTCGGCGAGGACCTGAAGTTCTCCATGGACACGCCCTGGAAGGCGCTGCCGGCACGGGCCAGGGAGGCGCTGCTGCACGGGCAGAACTACAAGGTCCACGTCCGCTACCGCAACCGCTACGGCCGCGAGCGCTCCTACACCACCGGCTTCGAGGGCGTGGTGCCGTTCGTCAAGCGGCGGCACGCAGAGACCGACTCCGACTGGAGCCGCGAGCGCTACGAAGGCTTCATGCGCGAGGTGCCGTGCCCGGTCTGCGAGGGAGCCCGGCTCAAGCCCGAGTCGCTGGCGGTGCTCGTGGGCGGCAGGAGCATCTCGGCGATCTGCTCGCTCGCCATCGCCGACTGCGCGAAGTTCCTCAAGGAGGTCGACTTCACGGCACGCGAGCGGCAGATCGCCGAACGGGTGATCAAGGAGATCGACGCACGGCTGGGGTTCCTGCTCGACGTCGGCCTCGACTACCTCTCGCTCAACCGGCCGGCGGGCACGCTCTCGGGTGGGGAGGCGCAGCGGATCCGGCTGGCCACCCAGATCGGGTCGGGTCTGGTGGGTGTCCTCTACGTCCTCGACGAGCCGAGCATCGGCCTGCACCAGCGCGACAACCACCGGCTCATCGAGACCCTCACCCGGCTGCGCGACCTCGGCAACACCCTCATCGTCGTCGAGCACGACGAGGACACCATCGCCAGCGCCGACTGGGTGGTCGACATCGGCCCGGGCGCCGGCGAGCACGGTGGCAAGGTGGTGCACTCCGGCCCGGTCGCAGGCCTGCTCGAGAACGCCGACTCGATAACCGGCCAGTACCTCTCGGGCCGCCTCGAGATCCCCATGCCGGCGGTGCGCCGGCCCCAGGCCAAGGGCGCCGAGGTGACCGTGGTCGGGGCCCGCCAGCACAACCTGCACGGGATCGACGTCTCGTTCCCGCTCGGCAACCTCGTGGCGGTGACGGGGGTGTCGGGGTCGGGCAAGTCCACCTTGGTCAACGACATCCTCTACAACGTGCTCGCCAACAAGCTCAACGGCGCCCGCCATGTCCCGGGACGGCACAAGACCGTCAAGGGGGTCGAGCTGCTCGACAAGGTCGTGCACGTCGACCAGAGCCCCATCGGGCGCACCCCGAGGTCCAACCCGGCCACCTACACGGGTGTCTTCGACGCCATCCGCAAGCTGTTCGCCCAGACCACCGAGGCGAAGATCCGCGGCTACCAGCCGGGTCGGTTCTCCTTCAACGTCAAGGGCGGTCGCTGCGACAACTGCTCCGGCGACGGCACCATCAAGATCGAGATGAACTTCCTGCCGGACGTCTACGTGCCGTGCGAGGTGTGCCACGGCGCGCGCTACAACCGCGAGACGCTCGAGGTGCACTTCAAGGGCAAGACCATCGCCGACGTCCTCGACATGCCGATCGAGGAGGCCGCCGAGTTCTTCGCGGCGGTGCCGGCGATCGCCCGGCACATGAAGACGCTCAACGAGGTCGGCCTGGGCTACGTCCGACTGGGCCAGCCGGCGCCGACGTTGTCCGGTGGTGAGGCGCAGCGGGTCAAGCTCGCCTCCGAGCTCCAGAAGCGTTCCACCGGCCGGACCATCTACGTCCTCGACGAGCCGACCACGGGTCTGCACTTCGAGGACATCCGCAAGCTGCTGCACGTCCTGCAGGGGCTGGTGGACAAGGGCAACACGGTCATCGTGATCGAGCACAACCTCGACGTGATCAAGAATGCCGACTGGATCGTGGACATGGGTCCCGAGGGCGGCAATGGCGGCGGACGGGTGGTCGCCGAGGGCACGCCCGAGGAGGTCGCCGAGCTCGAGGACAGCCACACCGGCCGGTTCCTCGCGCCCATCCTGGCCAGGAGCGCCCGCACCCCGTCGCGGGTCACCGGGAAACGGGTGACCAAGCAGGCAGGGGCTGTGCCGAAGACGACTGCCGAGAAGGCGACCGAGAAGCACTCGGCAAGGAAGAGCGCTTCGAAGAAGACCGCAGCGGCTTCCACCACCCGCACGACGGCAACCAGGAAGACGGCGACGAAGGCCGCACCGAAGAAGGCCGCGGTGAGGAAGAGGGCGGGCTAGACGTCGCCGCCGAGGTAGGCCGCCTTGACTGCCGGGTCGTTGGCGAGCTCCTCGCCGGTGCCCTCCCGGATGATCTCGCCGGTCTCGAGGATGTAGGCGCGGTTGGCCCGCTTGAGCGCCTGGGCGGCGTTCTGCTCGACCAGCAGGACCGTCGTGCCCTGCTCGTTGATCTCGGTGATGATGTCGAAGATCTGCTGGATCAGCATCGGGGCCAGACCCATCGAGGGCTCGTCGAGGAGCAGCAGCTGCGGGTTGGCCATCAGTGCGCGGCCCATCGCGAGCATCTGCTGCTCGCCACCGGACATCGTGCCTGCCACCTGGCTGCGTCGCTCCGCCAGGCGCGGGAAGAGCCCGAAGACCCGGTCGCGGTCCTCCTTGATCTTCGGAGACTTGCGGTCGGGCCGTGCATAGGCGCCCATGTCGAGGTTCTCGGTCACCGTCATGCCGACGAAGGTGCCCCGGCCCTCGGGCGACTGGGCGATGCCGAGCACCGGCCGGTCGTGCGCCGGCGTCGACGTGATGTCCTCGCCGCGGAAGCGGATCCTGCCCTGGCGGACGGGACGCAGGCCGGAGACCGTCTTCATCGTCGTCGTCTTGCCCGCGCCGTTCGCGCCGATGAGGGTGACCACCTCACCCTCGTCGACGGTGAACGAGATGTTGCGGATCGCCTCGATGCGCCCGTAGTTGACGCACAGGTCCTCGACCTCAAGAAGCACTCTCATCAACTCCCAGGTAGGCGGCGATCACCGCGGGGTTGTCGCGGATCTCGGCGGGCAGGCCCTCGGCGATCTTCTTGCCGAACTCGAGCACCACGATGCGGTCCGTGACGCCCATGACGAGCCGCATGTCGTGCTCGATGAGCAGCACGGTGTAGCCCTGTTCGCGAATGCTCTGGATCAGCTCCATGAGCTTGACCTTCTCGGCCGGGTTGAACCCCGCCGCCGGCTCGTCGAGGCACAGCAGCTTGGGGTTCGTCGCGAGCGCGCGGGCGATCTCGAGGCGGCGCTGGTCGCCGTACGGGAGGTTGCGGGCGAGCTCGTTGGCGCGCTTCTCCAGCCCCATGAACTTGAGCAGCTCGTGCGCGCGGTCCATGCCCTCCTCCTCCTCGGCCCGGTGGCGGGGGAGGCGGAGCAGGGCCGAGAAGATGCCGCTCGAGTGGTGGGCGTCCGCGCCGACGAGGACGTTCTCCAGGGCGGTCATGTTGTGGAACAGCCGGATGTTCTGGAACGTCCGGGCGATGCCCAGCTTGGTGATCGCGAACTTCTTGCGGCGGCCCAGGGGGTCGCCCATGAAACGGACGTCGCCGGAGGTCGGCTGGTAGACGCCCGTCATCACGTTGAAGCAGGTCGTCTTGCCGGCGCCGTTGGGCCCGATCAGGCCGAGGATCTCGCCGGTGTTGATGTGGAAGGACACTCCGTCGAGGGCGGTGACGCCGCCGAAGCGCAGGGTCACGTCGTCGACCTCGAGCATCTTGCCCTGCGGCAGGTCGGTGACCTCCTCGACGCTGATGTCGACGGAGGTGTCAGGGGTGGTGTCGACGTCCTCAGGGCGCGCGAGCGCGTCGTCGTGCTCCGGGGTCGTGGTGGGCTCAGCCACGGGCCACCCCCTCCGCATCGAGGGTGTCCGGGGCTTCCTCGTCGGCCTCCTTGGCGCGCAGCGTGCGCCGGGGTGGCAACAGACCCTGCGGGCGGAAGATCGAGAGCACGATGAGCAGCACGCCGAACAACAGGAACCGCGCATCGGCGAGGAAGCGGAACCGCTCCGGCGCCCAGGTCAGCAAGACCGCCGCGACGATGACACCCCACCGGTTGCCCTGGCCGCCGACGACGACCATCGCGACGAACAGCACCGAGTAGATGATGGTGAAGTTGTCCGGGTTGATGAACTGCTGCTTGGTGGCGAACAAGGATCCGGACAGCCCACCGATGGCCGCGCCCGTGGCGAAGGCCAGCAGCTTGAACCGGAACGTGGGAACGCCCATCAGCTCGGCCGCGTCCTCGTCCTCGCGCGTCGCCTCCCAGGCCCGGCCGACGCGGGAGTTCTGCATCAGCCTGTCGAGGAACAGCACGATGAGGACACAGGTGAGGGCCAGCCAGTAGTAAGGGATCGAGTCCGTCACGCTGAAGGTGAGGAAGTCCGTCGTGTTCTCGAGGTCGAGGAACGCGGTGAACCCCTGCCAGGTCACGTGGGGCACGTTGAACAGGTGGATGCTCGGCGGCGTCGGGATGTTGGAGATGCCGCGCGGGCCACTGAGCCAGTCGGTGTTGACCAGGGCGAGCCGGATGATCTCACCGAACCCGAGCGTGACGATCGCGAGGTAGTCGCCCCGCACCCGCAGCGTCGGCGCGCCCAGCAGGATTCCGGAGACGAGGGTCGCGACCATGGCCAACGGGATGCAGAGCAGCAACGGCAGCTTGGCGTGCGACGAGCCGAGTACGCCCACGGTGAACGCGCCCACCGCGAAGAAGCCGATGTAGCCCAGGTCGAGCAGGCCGGCGTACCCGATGACGACGTTGAGGCCGAGGGCGACCAAGGAGTACAGCGCACAGAGGAAAAGGACCGCGCCGAAGTCGGACCCGGTCGTCGTGATGAGCGGCGGGTTGAGGATCGGCAGTAGGTAGACGACCAGGGCCAGCAGCACGAGCAGCACGACCTTGGCCCACTTCGGCAGGGCGCGGAACCGGTCGCCGATCCCGTGGAAGAAGTCAGAGACAGCGGTCATGCGCGTGCCTTCCCGAGCGATTCACCGAGCAGACCGGTGGGACGGAACAGCAGGATGATGATGAGCAGGACGAAGGCGACGACGTCCTTCCACTGGTTGCCGAAGATCGCTCCGCCGTAGTTCTCGGCGACCCCGAGGACGAACCCACCCACGAGTGCTCCGCGCAGGTTGCCGATGCCACCCAGGACGGCGGCCGTGAACGCCTTGATGCCGAGGATGAAGCCAGCGTTGTAGCGGGTGACGCCGATCTTGAGCAGGTACATCATGGCCGCGGCGCCCGCCATGATGCCGCCGATCAGGAAGGTCAGCCGGATCACGCGGTCGCGGTTGACGCCCATGAGCGCGGCCGCCTCCGGGTCCTGGGCGACCGCGCGGATGCCGCGACCGAGCCGCGAGCGCCGGACGAACTGGTCGAGCAGGACCATCATGACGATCGCGGAGACCAGGACGATGAGGTCGATGTTGGTGACCTGGTAGTTGAAGATGGGGAAGACGCGCTTGGTCTCGACGTGCAGCGTCAGCGGCAGGTTCTCGCGCGCCCTGCCGAGGTAGGGCTGCAGCCCCTCCAGGCCGAACCACTTCAGCGGCTTGTCCCGCAGGCCCATGAGCTCGGAGAAGGTGAACGAGGCGCCGATCGCGGAGATGAGGGCGATGAGCGGGGGCGAGTTGCGCTTTCGAAGGGGGCGGTAGGCGACGAACTCGACGACCAGCGCGATGATGCCGGACATCGCCATGGCGGCGATGAACCCCACCACCAGGTAGCCGGCCAGCCCGAGGCCGGTGGCCTTGCCGGCACCGAGGGCCATGAGGACCCACACGGCCGCGAAGCTGCCGTACATGAAGACCTCGGAGTGGGCGAAGTTGATCAGGCGCAGCACGCCGTACACGAGCGTGTAGCCGAGAGCGACGAGGGCATACACGGCGCCGATGGCCAGGCCCGTGATCGTCAGCTCCCAGAAGTGGTGGATCAGCAGGTCCATGCGACCTCCGAGGGGGCGCGGTCCCGCCGCGGTGGCGGCGGGGTCCGGGGGGCGGGCACGTGTTGGGGGGCGGGAACACGGTAGCGGCCAGGACCCTGCGTGCAAGGGGTCCTGGCCGCCACCGGTGGACTTACTTGATCTCCTGGTCCTTGACGATCTTGCCGTTCTCGACCTTGTAGGCCCAGACCGACACGGACGCGGGCTCACCCTTGGAGTCGAACTTGATCTGCTTCGTGACGCCCTGCTTGTCGTAGGAGCCGACGAAGGAGTTCATGTCCGACCAGCTGGTCTTGCCGGCCTTGATGCCGTCGAGGAACACGTTGGCCGCGTCGTAGGCCTCGGCCGAGTAGGTGGCTGGGTCCGTGTTGTACGCCTTCTTGTAGGCGGCCGCGAAGTCCGGCGCCTCGTCCGGCGGGATGCACGGGCAGGTCACGACCGCACCCTCGGCAGCCGCACCAGCGGCCTTGATGAACCCGTCGTCCTTGACGCCGTCGGCGGCGACGAAGGTGCCCTTCCAGCCCGCGGCGCGCAGCTGCTTGACGATGAGCGCGGCCTCGGCGTAGTAGCCGCCGAAGAAGAGGGCGTCGGCGTTCGAGGCGGTCACCTTGGTCACCGAGCCGGAGAAGTCGGTCTGCTTCTGCTGGATGGCGTCGTCGCCGACCTTGAGGCTGCCGAGGTCCTTGCGGACGATGTCGGCCAGGCCCTTGCCGTACTCGGAGGAGTCGTCCATGACGAACACCTTCTGGGCCTTGAGCACGTCCTTGATGTACTTCGCGGCGGCGGGGCCCTGGGTGGCGTCGTTGCCGAGGACGCGGTGGAAGGTCTTCCAGCCGTTCTCGGACAGCGCCGGGTTGGTCGCCGAGGCCGAGATGATCGGCATGCCGGCCTTGTCGAAGATCGGGTCCGCGGCCTTGGACTCACCGGAGAACGCCGGGCCGACGATGCCGACCAGCTTCTTGTCGGTGACGGCCTTCTGGGCCAGGCCGGGCGCGATCGAGGGGTCGCCCTGGCTGTCGAAGGACACCAGGGTGACCTTGCAGTCCGCGTTCTTCTCGTTGTACTGGTTGACGGCGAGCTCGACGCCGTTCTTGATGTTGATGCCGAGGTTGGCGGCGTCACCGGTGAGGGCGCCGAAGTAGCCGATCTTCAGGTCGCAGTTCTTGGAGCCACCGCTGCCGGAAGCGCCGCCGCCGCCGGTGGTACCACCACAGGCGCTGAGGGCGAGGGCGGCGGCCACGACGGGCACGCCGATCTTGATCAGGGAACGCAAGACTCCTCCTGGAATCACTCCTGGTGCCCGTGGGTGACGCGCACGCTCGAATACCCCGACTGGGGTGGGCACAGACTAGGCCCGCGCGGGCGGGACGGTAAGCACCCCGCCCTCTTGCGTGACCGTGTCGTTACCCGGAACGGGACCACGTGGGGTGAACCGGACACCCATCCACAGCGTCCTCACAGGTCACACCCGGGAGCACCCGGCATACTCGGGGATCCCCGACCACGAGAGGCGCACCATGACCAACACCCCGGCGGCACCCACCTCGGCCACCGGCCCCAGCCGCCGCACTGTGCTGGCGACCGCGGGGCTGGGCGCAGGAGCGCTCGCGCTCGCCGGCTGTGGAGGCGCCTCGGGCGCCGCGGGCCAAGCCACGGATGCCGCCAAGGAGGCCATCACCAAGGCGGCGATCCCCGTCGGCGGCGGCCGGGTGTTCGCCGGCCAGAAGGTCGTGGTCACCCAGCCGACCCAGGGCGAGTTCAAGGCGTTCAGCGCCGTCTGCACCCACATGGCCTGCCTCGTGGACACGGTGGCGGACGGGACGATCGACTGCCCGTGCCACGGGAGCCGCTTCGACATCGCCACCGGCGCCGTCAAGGCCGGCCCCGCTCCCGCGCCGCTGCCGGAGAAGAAGGTCACCCTCAGCGGTGACGGGATCACCGTCACCTGACGGGCACCTGCACCGGGTATGCCGCGTGGCCGGCCGCCGGGGTCGGTCGCCGTCGTCGCGGCTCCATAGAGTGGTGGCGTGGCTGACCCGTCGACCTACCGCCCCGCACCGGGGGAGATCCCCGTCGATGCGGGCGTGTACCGGTTCCGCGACGCGAACCGGCGGGTCATCTACGTCGGCAAGGCCAAGTCGCTGCGGCCGCGGCTGTCCTCCTACTTCCAGGACCTCGCCGCGCTGCACCCCCGGACCGCCACCATGGTCACCAGTGCCGCCAGCGTCGAGTGGACGGTGGTCGCCAACGAGGTGGAGGCGCTCCAGCTCGAGTACTCCTGGATCAAGGAGTTCGACCCGCGGTTCAACGTCAAGTACCGCGACGACAAGTCCTACCCCTACCTCGCCGTCACGCTCGGGGAGGAGTTCCCGAGGGCCCAGGTGATGCGGGGCGCCAAGCGCAAGGGCACCCGCTACTTCGGCCCCTACGCCCACGCGTGGGCGATCCGCGAGACCCTCGACCTGCTCCTGCGGGTGTTCCCGGTCCGCACCTGTTCCTCGGGGGTGTTCAAGCGAGCGGGACAGGTGGGTCGGCCGTGCCTGCTCGGGTACATCGACAAGTGCTCGGCACCCTGCGTCGGCCGGGTGAGCGCCGAGGAGCACCGCGCCATCGCCGAGGACTTCTGCGACTTCATGGGCGGTAACACCACGAAGTTCGTCAAGCGCATCGAGCGCCAGATGAAGGAGGCGTCGGACGCGCTCGAGTTCGAGCGGGCGGCCCGGCTGCGTGACGACCTCACGGCGCTCGGCAAGGCACTCGAGAAGTCTGCGGTCGTGCTCGGCGACGGCACCGACGCCGACGTCTTCGCGCTCGCCGACGACGAGCTCGAGGTGGCGGTGCAGGTGTTCCACGTCCGTGGCGGCCGGGTGCGCGGGCAGCGCGGGTGGGTCGCCGAGAAGGACGCCGAGTCGCTGCCGGAGATCGTCGGGCACCTGCTCCAGCAGGTCTACGGCGGGGAGTCGGGCGAGGGGGTGCCCCGGGAGGTGCTCGTGCCGGTGCGGCCCGACGAGGCCGACTCCGTGTCGCAGTGGCTGGGGTCGCTGCGGGGGTCGCGGGTGGACCTGCGGGTGCCGGTGCGGGGTGACAAGCGCACCCTGATGGAGACGGTGCGGCGCAACGCCTCCCAGTCGCTGGCCCGGCACAAGCTTGCGAGGGCCGGTGACCTGACCGCCCGCAGCCAGGCGCTGCAGGAGCTGCAGGAGGGGCTGGACCTGCCGGACGCACCGCTGCGGGTCGAGTGTTACGACATCAGCCACATCCAGGGCACCCAGGTGGTCGGCTCGATGGTGGTCTTCGAGGACGGGCTGGCGCGCAAGTCCGAGTACCGCAGGTTCATCGTCAAGGGCGCGACCGGCGGGGAGACGGTCGACGACACGGCCGCGATGGACGAGGTGCTGACCCGGCGGTTCTGGCGCTACCTCGAGGAGCGCGACCAGTCCCCCGACGTCGAGCTCGGACCGGACTCGGACCCCGGCCCGGAGCGCATCGACCCCGACACCGGCAGGCCGAGGAAGTTCGCCTACCCGCCCAACCTCGTGGTGGTCGACGGCGGGCTGCCGCAGGTCAACGCCGCCCAGGCCGCGCTGACCCGCCTCGGCATCGACGACGTCGCCGTGGTCGGCCTGGCCAAGCGGCTGGAAGAGGTCTGGGTGCCCGGGCAGGAGCACCCGGTGATCCTGCCGCGCACCAGCGAGGGCCTCTACCTCCTCCAGCGGGTCCGCGACGAGGCCCACCGGTTCGCCATCACGTTCCACCGCCAGCGCCGCTCCAAGGCGATGACCGCCAGCGCCCTCGACGGCATCCCCGGGCTCGGGGCGACCCGGCGCAAGGCCCTGCTGCGCCACTTCGGCTCGGTGAAGAAGATCCGGGCCGCGAGCGTGACCGACCTCGAGGGCGTTTCCGGCATCGGTCCTGCGCTGGCGGCCACGATTGCGGCAGAGTTGGCGCAGGCGGGACCGGCCGGCCCCGCCGTCAACCTGATGACCGGCGAGATCGTGGACGAGGACGGAGCGGCCCAGTGACGGGCACGACGGAGCGCAGCGGGCTGCCGGGCACGACGCCACCCGCCGACCGGACCGAGCTGGTGATCGTCACCGGCATGAGCGGGGCGGGCCGCACCACCACCGGCAACGTCCTCGAGGACTCCGGCTGGTACGTCGTCGACAACCTGCCGCCCCACCTGCTCGTCCCGCTCGTGGACCTGGTGGACGAGGCGTCGCGGCGGGCCGAGCTGCCCAGGCTCGCAGCGGTCGTCGACGTGCGGGCCCGCGGCTTCTTCGCGCACCTGCAGACGGCCCTCGACGAGCTGCGCCAGCGCGGTTGGCACCCGAGCATGGTCTTCCTCGACGCCACGGACGAGGCGCTGGTGCGCCGGTTCGAGTCGGTGCGCCGTCCCCACCCGCTCCAGGGCGACGGGCGCCTGCTCGACGGCATCGCGCGGGAGCGCCGGCTGCTGGCCGACCTGCGCTCGCAGGCCGACGTGGTGATCGACACCTCGGGCCTGAACGTCCACCAGCTGGCGAAGAAGGTCCACCCGGTCTTCTCACCTGAGCGCGGCCCGAAGGTGCGGGTGGCAGTGATGTCGTTCGGGTTCAAGTACGGCGTCCCCCTCGACGCCGACTTCGTCTTCGACATGCGGTTCCTGCCCAACCCGTTCTGGATCCCCGAGCTGCGCAACCACACCGGGCTGGAGGCGGCCGTCGCCGACTACGTCCTGGGGCAGCCCGGGGCGGGGGAGTTCGTCGAGCGCGTGGTCGCGCTCATGGAGCCCGTGACGGCCGGCTACGTGCGCGAGGGGCGGCGCTACGTCACCCTGGCCGTCGGCTGCACGGGCGGCAAGCACCGGTCGGTCGCGGTGGCCGAGGCCCTGCGCGAGCGGCTCAGCTGCGACGACGTCGCCACCTTCGTGGTGCACCGCGACCTGGGGCAGGAATGAGCGCGGTCACCAGCGAGCAGGCGGCGTGACCACGCCGTCGGTGGTCGCCCTCGGTGGCGGCCACGGCTTGGCCGCCTCCCTGGAGGCCCTCAAGCTCGTGTGCGACGACATCACCGCGGTCGTGACGGTGGCCGACAACGGGGGGTCGTCCGGGCGGCTGCGCGGCGAGTTCGACGTACTGCCCCCGGGAGACCTGCGCATGGCGCTGAGCGCCCTGTGTGACGACACCGAGTGGGGGCACACCTGGCGCGACGTGCTCCAGCACCGGTTCCCGGGTGACGGGCCGCTGGCCGGCCACGCCCTGGGCAACCTGCTGATCGTCGCGCTGTGGGACCTGCACAAGGACGCCGTGGCGGGGCTCGACCTCGTGGGTCGCCTGCTCAACGCCCGGGGCCGGGTGCTGCCGATGGCGGCGGTGCCGCTCGAGATCACCGCCCGGGTCGAGGGGTGCGACCCCGACCGCCCGGGGGAGGTCAGCACGGTCCGTGGGCAGTACGCCGTCGCAACGACCTCCGGCACGGTCCGCAGCATCGCCCTGGTGCCGCCCGAACCGCCCGCGGCGCCGGAGACGGTGGAGGCGGTGCGCGACGCCGACTGGGTGGTCCTCGGCCCGGGCTCGTGGTTCACCTCGGTCATGCCGCACCTCATGGTGCCCGCGCTGCGCAACGCCCTGCACGACACGACGGCCCGCCGGCTGCTGACCCTCAACCTCGAGCACTCCGGGGAGACGGCCGGCATGACCACTGCCCAGCAGGTCGAGGTGCTGGCCGACCACGCGCCGCGGCTCAAGCTCGACGTGGTGCTCGCGGACCCCGGTGCGGTCGACCACGAGGAGGCGCTGCGGGCGGCGGCCGCGCGCCTCGGGGCACAGGTGGTGCTCGCGCCTGTGGCGAAACGCGGTGAGACGGGGCAGCATGACACCTTGCGGCTCGCCGCGGCATACCGTGACATCTTCGGGTGACCACGAGCAGGGGGGGCCGTGGCAGGGGCAGTCTTCGCTACCCCGCCAGAGCACGACGACAGGATGGCAGGATGACGGCATGGCGATGACGGCACGGGTCAAGGACGAGCTCAGCAGGCTCGACGTCACCAAGACGTGTTGCCGCAAGTCCGAGGTGGCCGCCACCCTGCGGTTCGCCGGCGGTCTGCACATCGTCGGCGGCCGGATCGTCGTGGAGGCCGAGCTCGACACCGCAAACGCGGCGCGCCGCCTGCGCAAGCACATCAGCGACCTCTACGGCCACCCCTCCGAGGTGCTGGTGCTGGCCGCCGGTGGCCTGCGCAAGGGGTCCCGCTACGTCGTGCGGGTCGTGCAGGACGGCGAGGCCCTGGCCCGCCAGACCGGCCTCATCGACTCCAGGGGCCGACCCGTCAGGGGCCTGCCGCCCAAGGTCGTCAGCGCCTCGGCGTGCGACGCGGAGGCCGCCTGGCGAGGTGCGTTCCTCGCCCACGGCTCGCTGACCGAGCCCGGACGCTCCTCGGCGCTCGAGGTCACCTGCCCCGGACCCGAGGCCGCGCTCGCGCTGGTCGGTGCGGCCCGGCGGCTCGGCATCCCGGCCAAGGCCCGTGAGGTCCGCGGCATCGACCGGGTCGTGATCCGTGACGGCGACGGGATCGGCGCCATGCTGACCCGCCTCGGCGCCCACGAGGCTGTGCTGGCCTGGGAGGAGCGCCGGATGCGGCGCGAGGTGCGGGCCACCGCAAACCGGCTCGCGAACTTCGACGACGCCAACCTGCGCCGCTCCGCGCGTGCCGCAGTCGCGGCGGGCGCCCGCGTGCAGCGGGCCATGGAGATCCTCGGTGACGACATCCCCGACCACCTGCGCGAGGCGGGCACGCTGCGGCTCGAGCACAAGCAGGCCTCGCTCGAGGAGCTCGGCCAGCTGGCGCAGCCGCCGATGACCAAGGACGCGGTCGCCGGGCGGATCCGCCGGCTGCTGGCGATGGCCGACAAGCGTGCGGCGGACCACGGCATCCCCGGCACCGACGCCAACCTCACGCCAGACATGCTCGAGGCCTGAGCAGTGCCGGTTCGGATCGCGGTGGTCGGCACGGGCTACGTCGGCCTGTCCATGGCCGTGCTGCTTTCCGAGCACAACGACGTCGTCGCGCTGGACATCGACGCCGACCGGGTGGAGCTGCTGCGCTCCGGCCGCAGCCCGATCTCCGACCCCGACATCGAGGACCACCTCGCTCACCGCGACCTGCGGCTGGCGTTCACCACCGACCCGGACGAGGCCTACGCCGGGGCGCGCTTCGTCGTCATCGCGACGCCGACGAACTACGACCCGGTCGCCAACTACTTCGACACCTCGAGCGTCGAGCACGTCGCTGCCGACGTCGCGGCCCGCAACCCCGAGGCCGTCATGGTCCTCAAGAGCACCGTGCCGGTCGGCTTCACCAGAGAGCTGTCCGAGCGGCTCGGAGGCAGCGTCATCTTCTCGCCGGAGTTCCTGCGCGAGGGCAAGGCGCTGTGGGACAACCTGCACCCCTCGCGCATCGTCGTGGGGGAGCGCAGCGACCGCGGCAAGGAGTTCGCCGAGCTGCTGCGCGAGTGCGCGGCCGACGTGGACGTGCCGCTGCTGCTCACCGACAGCACCGAGGCCGAGGCCATCAAGCT
>Ga0308176_10001182_pt1 | contig 16455 bp, 22 predicted proteins | sample PhyCR2_3_FD_203890 | JGI IMG/M metagenome (GOLD analysis project Ga0308176, IMG submission 203890) | Soil microbial communities from UC Gill Tract Community Farm, Albany, California, United States - DLSLS.C.R2 | ecosystem: Environmental > Terrestrial > Soil > Agricultural land | place: USA...
CCAGTGCGGAGGGCGGCTCGAAACGCACCGGCACGTCCACCCAGAGCGGATCGCCGGAGGGTGCGTTGGGCAGGACGTCGGGCGCCAGGCGGAAATGGGCGGCGAGGGCCACGGCGGCGCGGCCGAAGTCATGGCCGTGGGGGTCTTCCTTGATCACCTGGCAGCCCTGCAGCGCGCCGATGTTCTGGCCCGCGCGGACGACCTGGCAGTGGGCGACGCCGTAGCCTTCGAGCCCGCCGCCCTTGGCCGGATAGGCGGCGGCCAGGTCGTCGAACGAGGCGGCGGCGACCCACTGAGGGTTGTCGACCATCGTCACGCCCTTCAGTTCCAGCCGGTTGTGCTCGACGGGCACGTCGATCGGCCGCAACCCGTGACCGGGGTTGTGGGTGGCGTCCCACATCTCGGCGGCGAGCTTGGCCTGGTCGAACTGGAACTCCGGCGCCTGGAAGCGGATGTTGATGGTGAGAACCTTGGCGACGGGTTTGCCGTCCGGCCCCCTGGGCGGCTTCAGCTTGAAGGTGGGCCGCATCTCGAGCGCCGCCTTGCCGAAGCCCTGGCCCAGCGGCTCCTCGGCCGCGACCCGGCAACTCTCGGCCAGGCCGTGCACGTCGATCAGGCAGGCGAGCGTGACACGGCCGCTCTTGTTGGCCGCGTAGGCGCCCTTGGGCCAGATCGCGACCCAGTCGCCGATCGCGTTGTCGACGTCGCCCACCGACACGCTGACCGAGTCCGGACGCGGCTCGATGGTGGTGGACGGGGCGGGTTTGACGAGGACGCCCTCGACTGTCTTCGGCGGCGGGGCGGCCTGCGGTTGAGGATCGGCCGCAGCGGCGGCGAAGGCGAGGAGCACAGCCAGCATCGGCTTCCCCCGAAACCACGAGCAATGGCGCGAGCTTGGCACGGCGCGCCGGGCTTGGGTAGCGGCGAGCCGGTAGGCGGATTCCGGAAAACTCTCGCCAAAGGTGCATTCGATTGTGGAACGGTTCCGCTTTCGAAATGTTGGATTCCTGACATTGGATTCCTGACACTGGGAGCAGATGGCTGTGACGGGTCACCCTTACCCCGCCACGGACGGCCGCTCGCCCGGGAGCGTGTACCACGTCGTCTTCGAATGGCCGGTGGCCACGAAGATCCGCGCCGAGACCCGCCGCATCGAGGCCGATGGGCCCGAGGCGGCGAAGGTCGAGGCCTCGCGGTTGCATGCGAACGAGGCGTTCGAGCACGGTCCGCCGACGCGATACTTCATCCTGACCGCCGGTGGCGGGCGGATATTCACCTATCCCGAGGACGCCTAGGCGTTCGCGCAGGTTGTCGCGCGTATCATTTGAATAAACGGCAATTTTGTTCCCCGAGCGCGCCTGAAATCATTGTGAGCGGCGCGGCCGTTGACGCACCGCGGCGCTTGGCCGAGAGCTACGCCGTCGGGGGCTTCAAGTGGGAGCTTCCAGGATGCGTATGGGGACGCCAAGGGTCTGGGCGGGTGTTTGCGCCGCCGCCCTTCTTGCTATCGGGCCCGGCCACGCGGCCGCGGCTGTGGTTTTCAGCGACAACTTCGACGCCGAGACGGTTCCGAACCCGCCAGGGTGGATCGCGAACGACAACAGCTTCGCGAACTTCTTCGTGGAGGACGGGACCGTGGACCTGCTCGGGCCGGCCAACCCGTTCGGCCTGACCGGCGTCGGCAACTTCGTCGACCTGGACGGCTCGACCGGCAACGGCGGCGTCCTGGAGACGATCCGCCAGTTCGACTACAGCGCCGGCAGCACCGTAACGCTGAACCTCGTGGTGTCGGGCAACCAGCGCAGCGGGACGGACACGCTGTTCGGCGGGTTCCGGTTCTTCACGCCGCGCAGCGTCGACAATGTCTCGTTCTCGGGCTTCACGAGCTCGCAGTCGCCGGACCTGCCGACGCAGGAGCTGCTGGGCATCGCGAGCCTCGCGAGCGATTCGCCCTACCAGACCTACTCGATCAGCTTCCATGCGCTGACCAACGGCACGATCACCGCGCTGATCGGGACGGACAGCGCCGACAACGTCGGGCCGCTGCTGGACGGCGTCACGCTGACCGACGTGCCGGAACCGGCGTCGTGGGCGCTGATGATCGGCGGCTTCGGGCTGCTCGGCGCGACGCTGCGCATGCGTCGGCGCTTCGCGCCGGCCTAGCGGTCGCGATCGCCTGCGCGGACGTAGAGACCTCCGCGGTCGCGCAGGCTGATCAGCTCGTCCGCCTGGAGCTTGTGGCCGTCCTGGGCCAGCTGGGCGTTGGCGCGGGCGACGAAGCTGGCGGTGACGCCATGGTCGCGCAGGCGCACGACGGTGTCGAGCGGCAGGCCGCGGTAGCCCTGGTCGGCGAGTCCGGCGAGGAAGCTGGCGCTGACGCCGTGGTCGCGGGCCCGCAGCAGCTCCTCCATCGAGGGATGGGCGTAGCCGGCGGCGCGCAGCTCGGTCACGTAGCGCAGCGACACGCCGTGGTCGCGCAGGCGGGTCAGGGCCGCCAGCGACTCGGCGTGGTAGCCGGCCGCGCCCAGGTCGTGGAGGTAGGCCAGGCGCACCCCGTGCTGACCGGCGCGGCGCAGGTCGTCGACGCTGGGCGCCGGATAGCCCTGTCGGGCCAGCTCCTCGACGTACGCGCGGCCGATGTCGTTGTAGGCCAGCTGGAACAGGTCGTCGGGCCCGGCCGGGCCGACGCGGTGCGACGTCAGGAAGCCGGCGAAGGCGGTGTTGGCGTGGAAGTCGCAGGTCCCCGACGCGTAGTCGGCGCGCGCCGAGCCGTCGCAGTCGAACTCGCCGGCGTCGCGGCGGATGGCGAAGCGCACCATCGCGCGCGTCGGCGAGGCGAGCTGGGCGTCGGTCAGGCCGGCCAGGTCGGCCAGCTGGGCCGAGTGGCTGTCGGAGGACGAGTGGGTCTCGGTGCGGTAGGCGAAGGTGAGCTGCACCTGGCCGGGCGTGTCGCGGTCGATGCGCTCGACCTGCCAGTCGATGCGCGGCGGCGCTTCCTGAGCGCTGGCGGCGAGGGCGATCGCGCCGGCGCAGGTGGCGGCGGCGATGACGGCGAGGCGGGCGAATCTGGCGGGCATGGCGCGCTCCTGGAGAGGGCGCGAGGGTCCGGCCGCGGGCGGCGCCGGTAAAGTGAAACCTTGGAAAGGTTTGGCGGCCCCGCGGGCGGAACTGTCGGCGAAGGGGTGGGTTCTGCGCCTGACTGGCTGTGGGGGCCAGCGGTGTGGAGCGCGCAAATGAAGATCGCCGAATGCATGACGCACGACGTCAGGATCGCAAGCCCCGACTGGAGCTTGAAGGACGCGGCCAAAGCCATGGCCGACTGCGACGCCGGTCTCTTGCCGGTGGGCGAGAACGACCGGCTGGTGGGCATGATCACGGACCGCGACATCGCCATCCGCGCCGTGGCCTGCGGCAAGGGCCCGGACGCACTGGTGCGTGACGCGATGACCTCGGAAGTCCGCTACTGTTTCGAGGACGACGACAGCGGAGAGGTGCTGGAGCAGATGAGCAAGCTGCAGGTCCGCCGCCTGCCGGTGCTGAGCCGCGACAAGCGGATGGTGGGCATCGTCTCGCTGTCGGATGTGGCCTGCCAGGGCCAGAAGAAAGAGACCGGCGACGCGCTGCGCCACATCGCCCGCCCGGGCGGGGAGCACAGCCAGACGCTCCACTAGGAAGAGGGAAAAGAAGGGGGGCGGGCCGCCAGGACTGGACCAGAGCACGGGCGGCCCGCCCAGGACGAGACCCGTCGGCCCCGTCCAGCTCGATGGGCGTCAGCGGCGGCGGATCATCGCCTTCAGCTGCGCCTGGGTGGCGTTGATCGCGGCGGCGCCGTTCTGGACGGCCAGCCGGTCGGTCTCCACCGAAAAGGCTTCGCCGGCCATGTTGATGACGGCGACCTGCTTGCCGTCGGTGTCGGTCTTCAGGTCGGTGATCTGGCCGATGGTGGCGCCGGTGTTGTCCTTGACCGCCAGGCCGACCGCCAAGCCGGGCGTGGTGGCCGCGGCGTTGGCGGCCGCCCCGATGGGCGCGGGCGATTGCGGCGCGGCCTTGGCGGGCGCGGCGGCGGCCGACGGCGCGGGCGCCTGGGGCGCAGCCTCGGCGGGCGGCGGGGCGGCCTGCGCGGCGGCCAGCGCCGGGCAGGCGACAAGCGCCGCGGCGAGAAGCATCGGACGAGAACGCATGTGCTGGAGACTCTCCTGGAAGCCCGCCCCCCAACAGCCAAACTCCGATCGAGCGGAGCCGTTGCGGGGGTGCGACAGCCTGCCGCAAGGCGACGCTCGCCCGCCTCGGTCGCGGGGCCCGTTTCACCGCCGCAAGGCTCGCCACAATACGGCCGGTATCGGCCGCCGCGTTGCAGGTCCGTCATCAAGACGGGCCGTGGCGACATTCCTTCGTATAGGAACCGCATAATCCTGAACCCCTGGATCCGGCCAGGGGCATGAACGGCGCATGGGGCATCCGAAGCTGGGGCTGTGGCTTGCCGACGTGCGGGACGACGTCTCGCGCTTCCACCTGTTGCACTACGGCCGCGCCGTCGACGGCTTCCTGATCAGCGGCCACAACTGTGGCACCCATTGGCTGCGCTTCATGCTGAGCGCGGCGATCGCCAGCCGCCTCGGACTGCCGCGGCCCGACCGGTCCAGCGGACCGCAGAGCGGCGACTTCATCGCCCACGCCCGCCATCCGCGCCGCCATCCGCAGGCGCCGGTGATCGGCTCCAGCCACCACATGCCCTCACGGCTGGTGGCGGCGCTGGGACGCCTGGGCCTCTACCGCCTGCCGCCGGTGGTGCTCCTGGTGCGCAACATCCCCGACGCGCTGACGTCATACTTCTGCAAGTGGCGCGAGGCGAAGGCGCTTGGCGCGCTTGCGGACTACGTGGGCCGTGCGCCGCGGGCGCAGGGCGTGGATCTGTGGTGGTACATCCGCTTCTTCAACCGCTGGGGCCTTCTGCGCCGGGCGTTCCCGGACCGGGTGCTGGTGGTGCGCTACGAGGACCTGCAGGCCGACCCGGAGGGCTGGGTGCGGCGGATCTGGCGACACTGGGGCGTGGAACTGTCCGACGACGACCTGGCCGCGGCCGTGGCGCTGAGCACGCGCCAGGCCATCGCCGACCATCTGGACCCGATCTACGGCGAAACGATCGTGCCGGAGCGGCAGGCGCGGGGGGACACGCAGCTGACCGGGGATGAGGCCTCGGTTGTGGGACTGCGGCTGGCGGCGCACCTGCGCTGCGATTTCGGCTATTCGGAGCGGCTCCGCCGGCGCCGCGAGGCGGCGCGCGCGGCGCTGGCGCTGGCCTGAACCCCTAGCGGGGCTTTCCGGCGTGGGCGCCGGTGTGTTCGCCCGTGAACGGCGGGGCGCGACGCGCCGCGCGGCGCTGTTCCATGAACGCGGCGATCAGGCCGGCCGTGATCGCCACGACCAGCGGGTTGATGTGCAGCTCGCGGACGAAGGCCGCCCCGTGCTGCAACGCGGTGAAGATCTCGTACAGAACTCCGCTCATGGCATGCACTCGGTCGTCAGCATCCCCCGACGCTGGACCCTACCTTAGCGGGGCATGACTAACGGCGCGTGAAGCAAAAAGGCTAACGTTGCCGCTAATTTTTCGGCAGCGTTTTCAAGCCCCAAGCGCTCGCCGCCTAGTTGCCGTTCGGACGGGAACGCCGCCCGGCATGCGACAGCGGCGCGCCGAAACGGGCGCGGTTGGCGCGCGTGTCGGGGATCGGCGACATGCCGGTCTCGGCGCTCGCGATGGCGCTGGTCGGCGTTGCGTAGCTCCCGGCGGCCGGGGCCGCCTGGGCCAGGCGGGATACCTCGCGCGCGTCGGCGTAGGCCAGGCGCATCTGGTCGGAGGCGTTGCGCACCGCGACTTCCTGGCAGGAGTGGCCGAGGTTGGCGGCGCCCGGCCGCGCCTCGTTCAGGCGGTCGCAGATGCGGCCGGCGGCGTCGCTGACCCGCCGCTCGAGGATCGCGCGCTGGCTCTTCTGGGTGAGGTCGAGGTCGGCGTAGCTGACGGTCTCCGACAGGCTCTGCGGCGCATTGCGCAGCGTATGGCCGGTGACGGTGAGCTCTTCGACCGTCTGGGCGCAGGCGGGGGCGGCGAGGGCGGCCGCAGCTAGGCTCGCGGCGGCGGCGGTAAGGGCGAAGCGCATGGGCGACTCCTGACAGGCGGGGCCAGGCCGCGCTCAGACCGCGCAGGCCCGGTGACGCTGGCAAACCGCCAAGCTGGGCTGCGGGTTCCCGCCGCGTTCAGGCGTCGTGGCTGGCCAGGATGCGGCGCGGGATGAACGGGATGATCGGCAGGATCAGCGCGTAGACGACGATCGTGGCGATCAAGGCGGTGTTATAGCCGCCGTGGTGGTCGTAGAGGTCCGCGCCCCAGAGGTCGCCGCCGCGCACGGCGATCCAATACATGGTCCAGACCAGCATCATCATCGAGCCCTCGAGGCCCCTGGGCGCGGAGCGGATGGCAAGGTCGAAGAAGGCGGGCTGTCCGATCCCCCCCAGAACCCCGAGCGCCGCCGCAGCCCAGATCGCCTGGCCGGGCGTGTGGACGAAGAGCAGCGGCGCCATCTGGGCGACAGCGGTCACCGCGCCCACCCAGACCAGCACGCGGAGCGACAGCCGCTGGGCCAGCCAGCCGTAGAGCAGGTAGATCGGGATGAAGCTGCCGTAGAAGACGGCGTACCAGGCGCCGACCTGGGCGTCGGTGGCCTTCAGGTCGTTGGCCAGGTGGTACTGCAGGGCGATGCCGACGCCCGGCCCGAACTGCCAGAGCAGCTGGATCAGGAGCGCCGGATAGATGGCCACGCTCGCCACCAGGCGGCCGATGTCGGCCAGTGGCGTGAGCGAGGAGGGCTCGGGCGCGGAATCCTCGAACAGGCGCTTCGGCCCGAAGAGACCGAAGAGCGCGACGCAGAGGAGGAGGGCGGCGCCGATCAGGAAGATCAGGCGCGCGGCGGCCTGGTCGGAGCTCTTCTCGACCGCCGCCGAGAGGACGCCGCCGACCGCGAAGCCGATCAGCAGCGGCAGGCTGAGGGCCACGTTCATCGCCGTCGACATCTGGCCTGACATGGCATGGCGGCGCGCCACGCTGGAGGCCAGCCCGTTGGTCGCCCCATTCAGGAACTGCATCAGCGTGGTGACGACCAGCCCGCCACCCAGCAGCAGCGCGTAGGTCGGGGGCGAGAAGGCCATCACCGCGTAGGCCGCTGCGGCGGCGAAGCCGAACAGGATGAGGTGGCCCTTATCGCCCTTCCTCCAGGGGCTCCAGCGGTCGCGGATGAACCCGAAGACGAAGCCCACGAAGAGCGGGATGCAGAGCAGGAAGGCGAAGCGGGCCGTCCCCGACGCGTCGAGGTGCAGCCGGTTCTTCAGGAAGAACACCATCGGCAGCGCGATCAGGCCCTGATAGGGCGTCGCCAGCGTGAAGAGCAGGATCGGCACGCCGGACGCGGTGAGCAGGAACAGGCGCTGCCTTGCCGGAAGCGGCGTCACCTCCGAGGGCGGAAGGTCCGACTCCGAGCCGACGGCCTCGACGGTCATACGCGGCTCCCCCCAGGAACTCGACCCTGAAAGGCGTAACCCGGACCGGCGGTTTGCGGAAGCGGTGATGGCGACCCCTGGCGCCGCAGCTTGGCGATGCTAGGGTCGGCGCAAACAGGCGAGGGGAGGCGGTTTCGATGCGCAAGGATGGGATCACGCGCCAGGCGGTGCTGGCCGGGTTGGCGCTGGCCGCGCTGGCGGGCGTGGCGGCGGCGGCGGTTCCGGCGAACCTGACCGCGGCGCTGGCCGACAAGGGCCGGCCCGAGGCGGACGTGAAACGCGACGCGGCGCGCAAGCCGGCCGAGATGCTGGCCTTCGCCGGCGTGAAGCCCGGCCAGACGGTCGTCGATTTCATGATGGGCAGCGGCTACTTCACCCGCATCCTCAGCGCCGCCGTCGGGCCCAAGGGCAAGGTCTACGGCTACCAGTGCACGGAGTTCATCAAGTTCCGCGCCGCCTACGGCGCCGAGCAGCAGGCGGTGGTGGCGTCCTACAAGGACGTGGTCCCGATCGCCGAGCCGCTCAGCGATCCCAAGCTGCCGCAGAACGTCGACCTTGTGCTGACGGTCCAGAACTACCACGACCTGCACCTGAAGGCCTTCGCGCCGGACACGGCGGCGTCGATCAACAAGGCGGTCTTCAAGGCGCTGAAGCCCGGCGGGGTCTACCTCGTCGCCGACCACGCGGCCGCGGCCGGGGCGCCGATCGAAGTGGCCGACAGCCTGCACCGGATCGATCCGGCGATCGTGCGCAAGGAAGTCGAGGCGGCGGGCTTCAGGCTGGCGGCCGAAGACGACAAGCTGCTCGGCAACCCCGACGATCCGCACACCGAGAACGTGTTCCGCGGCATCCGCGGCCACACCGACCAGTTCGTGATGAAGTTCGTGAAGCCGAAATAGCGCTGCGGCCGGAAGCGCCGGGCTGGCGCCCGGCGTCCAACGGTCAGCCCTGGGAGGAGCCCGTCAAATGCCCATCAAGATGCTGTTCACGCCCAACGGCTCGATCGCGGTCAGCGGCGACCTGGCCGAGCTGAAGCTGATCGATTCCACCGGCCAGCCGATCGACATCTCCGGAGAGAAGAAGATCTTCCTGTGCCGGTGCGGCGGCTCGACGACCAAGCCGTTCTGCGACGGGACGCATTCGGAGATCGGCTTCCAGGCTGCGGAAGCCGCGGTGAAGGCGCAGGGCTGACGCTGGTCCTTAGGGAGGATCCGGCGGCGCGCCCTGCGCCGCCGCCCCTCAGATCGACTGGTAACGCTCGCCGGCGATGCTCAGCCGGCGCGGTTCTTCCGCACGCAGTTCGTCGCGGGTGAGCCCCGAGAAGAAGTAGCCCACGTCCACCTCGAGCGCGCACGCCAGTTTCCAAAGCATGTGCGCAGAGACGCGGCTGACCGCGCCCTCGTACTTCTGGATCTGCTGGAAGGTGACCCCACAGGCCTCACCCAGCCCCTGCTGGGTGATCCCCAGCAAGCGTCGACGGGCCTTCAGTCGGCGGCCCACCACCACATCGACACCCTCATTCATAGCTTTACCCGGTAACTAGAAGTGACCCAAACCGTGGCCGTACTGAACCGGGTTCGCTCAACGGAGAATTGTAATAACGCGACACGCGAACGTGGTTTCTCAAATTTCATTGGCGGCTGAGCCCACCGGGCCGCAGCCCTTCAAAGCATTGGATTTTCGCCGCATGCGGAGCGTGCCGATATGTGGGCCGCCGCCTCAGTTCGAGGGCGGCTGGAGCACCTGGACGGGTGAGCCCAGGAGCTCCTTGCGGCGCTTCCAGGCCTCGGCCATGAACGGGGCGACGCGGGCCAGGTAGGCCTTGGGCGTCATGCCCATGTAGTAGTTGAACTCGTGGATGAAGTGGGCCTGGTCGGCGTACTGAGCGTCGAGGAACTGGGTCCAACCGCCGGTGGGCGCCTCGCGCATGGCGGCCAAGGTGCGCAGCAGGCGCTGGCGGCGCAGCAGGCGCTTCGGCGACAGTCCCAGGTAGCGCAGGCAGAAGCGCTCCAGCTGGCGCGGCGACAGCCCCACCGCCTGCGCCCAATCGGGCACCGACTGGACCTCCGGGTCCTGCAGGGCGCGGTGGGCGACGCCCACCAGAGCGGCCTGGGACGATTCGCAGAGCAGCGGCGGCAACATCTCGTCCAGGACCGCAAACAGCGCCGAATCGCCGCCCGGGACGGCGGCCAGCAGGCGCGCGTGCAGTTCGTCCGCCGCCGGACCCAGGAGGTCGGCCAGCGGCCGCATGCGATTGGTGAAGCCGTCGGCCGGCTGGTCCCCGAACCGGGGCCAGCCCTGGGGCATCAGGCCCACGCCCACCATCAGCCCGGCGGTCCCCTCGACCCAGACCGCGCGCTCCAGGGCGCCGGTGACGCCGTCCACCGGCACCGGCTGCGTCGACTGGTCGGGGAAGTCGGCGGTCCAGTCGCCGGAAAGGATCATCCGGAAGTTGGGCCACTCGGGGAAGATCTGGTCGCGGACCACGCCCGGGCCGTCCACCTTGACCAGGTAGTAGGTGGTGATCGCCTCGCGCAGGGCCGGCGCCGGCAGGTGGTAGCTGACGGAGGCCGTCGCGCTCCCGGCCTGGGGTGGCCGCAGATCAGCCGTCGAACTCATAACCGCGATATTGCGCTAACGCCGCCCGTTAACGCTACGAGAATCCCCAGGTTCGGCGGACGGCCCAGCGGACCCAGGGGGGCGCGGCCTCGGCCTAGAGTTCCGCACCGCGCTCAGCCCCCGGGCCGCGCGGTCGTTGTCGGCTGCCGGCCACGGCGATCAGCCGCCCGCCCTGCCAGAGCTCGGCGCGTACATCCGGCCTTTCCGGGGCGGAGAGGCGGACCAGGGCCTCGCTGTCCTCCTTCGTGTAGAAGCTTTCGTCGGGCTCCAGGCGTCCGTCGTCATGGACAAGGTAGATGCGGTAGACCGGCATGACCTAGCTCCTTACGAGCGCCCCAGCGCATCAGTAGATCCGAAAGGCGACAGGGGTATGTCGTCGGGACTGCGGCGTCGTCATGCCCGCGCCTTAGTTGTGGCGGAGCTTGCAACTGTCTGCGGCGTTCATAGTCTCAAGGCCAAGCTTTGGCCTGGATCGGGAAGGGCAAGTCGCCATGTTCCGACGTCTGTTCCAGGCGTTCACCCACCCCGCAGCGGGGCCGCTGGGGTTCGGGTTGTCGCTCGTGCTGTGCGCGCTGCTGGTCGGCACCGCGCTCAGCGCCGCGCGCACGGAGACGCAGCTGCGCGCCCGCATCGCCCAGCTCTCGGCCCAGGACGCCCGCACCGGCGCGGTGCTGCATGCCAAGCTGGCGGCCTGCGAGGGCGCGCTTCCCGGGCCCGTGGACCCCCAGACCGGCAAGATGCAGGTGGCCAGCGTGGCGGCCCGCGCCGCGCGGCTGGCCGGGCGCGAGCCGCAGGGCTTCGACGTCTGCGCGCGGATGGAGAGCGCCGATCGCGCGGTGCTCGAAACGCTGCGATGATCAGAGGGGCGATGGTTCGAGGGGCTGAGATCAGGATCGCGATCCTGCTGGCGGTGGCGGGCCTCGCGCTGGGCGCCTGCGGCACGCTGAGGGGCAAGACACCCTCGCCCGCCGCACCCGTCGCCGAGGCACCGCCACCGGCCCCCGCGCCGCCGCGGATCCTGCCGCCGCCACCCGCGCCGCCGCCTCCTGCCAAGGCCGCAAGCTGCGTGCCGCACAGCCTGCCGCACGCTCAGCCCAAATACCCGGACAGCGACCAGGCCCTGCGCGAGGCCGGCGGGGCGGCCGACCGCTACCAGCTGATGGCGGCGGGCCGGCTATTGCGCATCCAGCGCCTGGCGGAGCTGGAGCACGTCATCGAAGGCTGCCGCTAGCCAACCCCGGGCTCAGCGCTCGCCGCCGCCTCCCGCCGCCGCGGCGCGGGCCGCCGCCAGCGCTTCCTTCTCCTGCTGCCGGGCGCCCGCCAGGATGCCGGGAAGCGCGTAGTTCCCCTCGTGGCAGGCGTACTCGTAGATCAGCCCCGAAGCCGCGTTCAGCGCCACCTCGCCGGTGTAGAGCGCGGTGTAGATCTGCGGGTCGTCGACGGTGAAGCTGTACTTGATCTGCTTGGGTCCTACGCGGGTGAAGCGCTCGACGATCTTGGAGCCCACCGAGGCGCCGCGGAAGTTCTGCTCGGGGCGCATGTTGGTGGTCTCGACGACCAGGGTGTCGCCCTCCCAGTGGCCGATGCTGTCGCCCATCCAGACCTTCATGTCGGCCGGCAGGTGGCCGCCGCTCGCCAGGCGAATGTGGCGCACGTCGTGCACCATCTCGACCTCGATGGCGACCTCGTCGGGCGTCTGCACGATGCTGTAGTTGTTGTTGTAGAGCAGCGGCAGCATCGGCGGGCCGGCCGAGGAGCCGAACGACATGATGCAGCGTTCGCCAAGGCTGCGGTTCTCGGGGTTGTCGAAACTGCCGCGCCCGCCGCGGACGGCGGCCAGGCGGGTGCGCATCCGCTCCTGCGCCGCGGGCGTCATCGGCGGCAACCGTCCGTTCGCCGGCGCGACGAGGATCGAAGAGCGCTTGACCCCGCCCATGTCGATGATCCGGGTGCCCGGATCGACCCAGCCGGCGTTGTAGCCGCAGTCGACGCCGGTGAAGCCGCGGCCGCAGTTGGTGGGCAGGTCGGTGACCTTGGCGTTGGGGTCGGTGGGCTTGTTGCCTTCGGCGACCAGGTCGGCGTTGGCGCCTTCGAGGCCCTTCACCTCCCCGTCGGTCAGCGCGAGACGGTCGCCGTACTTCGCGTCCCGCTCGAAAGGGGTGATGGTGGCGTTGGTCCAGCGTCCCTGCAGGTCCGGCGCGCCCCACGGCGTCTTCGGCGCATGCCAGGCGGCGGCCTTGCCCTGTGCGGCCGCCAACGGCGCGAACGCCACGCCCGCCAAGAGGACCGCGGCGGCGACGGAAATGTCCCTGAGCTTCATCGGTGTTGCTCTCCCTGGCGCTTATGGCGCGCCTATCGCTCTGCAATGCCGACAGCGTACGGCATATCGCCGGCTCACGCGACGGAAAGCCCGGCTTGAACGGCGTCGCCCGGCGTGCGAGGCAGCGGCCATGAGCGACCCGTTGCCCGACCGCCTGTCGACCGATCCCGACAGCCCCTTCTACGACGCCGACATCCTGGCCCGGAACGTGGGCGTGCGGTTCCGCGGCGAGGAGAAGACCAACGTCGACGAGTATTGCGTCTCCGAAGGCTGGGTGCGCCTGGCCGTCGGCGCGGCGCGCGACCGCAAGGGCAAGCCGCTCACCATCAAGCTCTCCGGCCCCGTCGAGCCCTACTTGCGCGAGGACTAAGGCCTGACGATCGTCCCCGACGGGGGAGGATCTTAGCGCAACTACGGCGACGTTTACCCTGCGCTGCGACCATCGGTCAGCGCGCCAGCCGGCGCGAACGGTGAAATATGGCGATCGCGGGGCAGGAGAGCTCAATGTTCGATCTCAGCGTGGTGGCCGCCGGGGGGCGCTGGCTCCTGGTGGACGAGGCCGAAGGGGAACTGGGCGCCTACACGACGCGCGAGGAGGCCCTGGAGGCGGCCGGCGCCTGCGCCGTGCTGGACCGCGAACCGCGCTACGTGCTGATCCAGGACGACGTCGGCGAATGGCACGAAGAGGTCGTCGCGCCGCCCCGCCTGCACTGACATGCCTGCGCCTGAAGCGCCGCCGAAACATCATTGCCGCGCTCAGCGGCCCCTGACACGCGCCGGCCCACGCAACGCCACTATCCGAAGGCAGATGCGTTCCCCTCGAGGGTAAGCTTCAGCGCGTGGAGACGGCATTGCTCAATCTGATCTGGCCCACGCCGCGCCGGCGCGACGTCGGCGCCGCCGGGACCCTCGGGCGCGTGATCCATTGGCTGAGCGTGATCGCCGCCGGCCTCTGCGTGCTGCTGGCCCTCGAATTCGCCGTCGAGGGCTGGGCGGTCGGGCTGTCCCGCAGCCTGCTGATCGCCGCGGCGGTGCTGCTGTTCGGGTCCCGCGCGCTGCTCTACGCCCTGGCCCGGGAATAGCGCGGCCGGCTTGCCAAGCGGTCTCGCCCGGCGTTTCGATGGCGCCATGAGCGAGGACGGACGGATCCCCAGCGACGGCTGGAAGCATACCGGCGTGCGCGTGGTGGCTGGCGACCAGTTGGGCGAGGTCAGCGCCACGACGCCCGGCATGGACCGCCAGGTCGCCATCGACCGCGCGCGCATGGGCGCCCAGAAGCTGTGGGCCGGGACGGTCCACATCCATGCCAACGCCAAGACCGGCGCGCACCACCACGGCCCGCTGGAGAGCGTGATCTACGTGGTCAGCGGCCGCGCGCGCATGCGCTGGGGCGAAACGCTCGAGTTCACCGCCGAGGCGGGGCCGGGCGACTTCATCTACGTGCCGCCGTTCGTGCCGCACCAGGAGATCAACGCGTCCACCGACGAGCCGCTGAGCTGCGTCCTGGTCCGCTCGGATAGCGAGGCGGTGGTGGTGAACCTGGACATCGAACCGGCGGAAAAGCCGCAAGGCGTCCCCTGGGTGGACCCGATCCACAAATCCTGAGCCGTCTTGTCGGGCGCGGGCCGCGCGGTCCGTCCTTGGGGCGTTCAACCCGAGGAGCCTCCCCATGCGCTACCTGTCGATCTACCACCCGGAAGCCCACGAAGAGGGCGCGACGCCCACGCCCGAGCACATGGCCCAGATGGGCCGGCTGATCGAGGAGTGGACCGCCAAGGGCAAGCTGATCTCCACCGAGCCGCTGACGCCGCGCGAGCAGTGCGCGCGGGTGCGGCTGGACGATGCCGGCCAGTTCACCGTGTCGGCCGAGACCGTGCGGGCCGGCGGGTTCGCGTTCCTGAACGCCGACTCCAAGGAGGAGGCGATCGCGCTCTGCCGGGCGTTCCTGAAGGTGGCCGGCGCCGGGACCTGCGAAATCCGCCAGATCCTCGAATTCGCGCCGCAGCCCGTGCCGGCGTAGCACGGCCCTGCTCATCCCCGCGAAAGCGGGGACCCAAGCGGCCTATCGGCTGGCCGGCTCGCTCGAATGGCCTGTCGCCGATTCAGCTTGGGTCCCCGCTTTCGCGGGGAGGAGCGGATCGCTTGGGGCGCCCAGGTACTGGTCGAACCAGCCAAGGATGCGGCGCTGGAGGTCGGCGCGGTGTTCGGGGGCGCGGATGCCGTGGCCTTCGCCGGGGTAGATGACCAGGGTGTTGGTCACGCCCATGGCGTCGAGGCCATGATGGAATTCCAGGCTCTGGGCCGGCGGGCACTCCACGTCGCGCTCGCCGACGTAGACGAAGGTCGGCGTCTTGGCCGCTTTGATGTAGCGGATCGGCGAGAGCCGGTCGTAGACGGAGGGGTCGTCGTAGGCGGTCGAGCCGAAGAACGGGACCATCCACTGGTCGATGCCGTTCTGGCCGTAGTAGGCGACCCAGTCGGCGATGCCGGCGCCCGCCACCGCGGCCTTGAACCGCTGGCTGTGGGTCACCGTCCACATGCTCATGAAGCCGCCGTAGGAGTGGCCGTAGACCCCGAGCCGGCTGTCATCGATCGGCGCGGCCTTCTCAGCCGCGTCCACGCCCGCCAGGATGTCCTTCAGGTCGCCGCCGCCGAAGTCCTTGACGTTGGCCTTGGTGAAGGCCTCGCCCTGGCCGAAGCTGCCCCGCGGGTTGGGCAGCAGCACGTAGTAGCCGTGGGCCACCATGTCGAAGAGCGTGCCCTTCCAGGTGAAGGTGGGCTGGCTGGCGGCGCTGGGCCCGCCGTGCACCTCGACAATCATCGGCGCCTTGCGCCCAGCCAGCGCGTCCCTGGGGCCGATCAGCCAGCCCTGGACGTCGAAGCCCTCGCTCTTCCACTCGAGACTGCGGGCGCTCACCTGGGCGGCGACGGCGTCGTTGTCGTGGGTGATCGGTTGCAGCGCCTCGGGAGGGCCGGCGCCGATGTGCGGCGCGGTGACGTAGTCCTCCGAAGCGCTGGCGACCAGCTTGCCGTCGCGGCTGATGGAGATGCGCCCGTCGGCGGCCTGGAAGCTCACGGCGGCGGCGTAGAGCGTCTTCGTGGCGCCCGTGGCCGGGTCGAGCGTCATCAGCGTGTTCTTGTCGCCGACCAGGGCGGTGGCGAACAGCGCCGGCTTGCGCCAGACCAGCGAAGAGAAGCTGCCCTTGAAGCCGGGCGTGCGGTCGACCGCCTCGCCGCCGGCCAGCGGCACGGTCCAGAGGTCGCCGCCCGTGGGGCCGAAGTCGCTCATCAGGCCGCCGATGAAGGCCACCGTCTTCCCGTCCGGCGAGACGCGCGGGTACTTGATCTGCACCGGAGGCGCGGCGATCTCGCGGAAGGCCTTGTCCAGGCCGACGTAGGCCAGTTTGGCCACCCACCAGTTGTTGTCGCCGTCGCCCTTGGCTTCACTGACCACGAAGCCCCGGCCGTCCGGGGTCCAGTCATACTCGTAGACGAAGGTGTCGGCGGGCGAGAGGAACGTCAGCGCCATCGACGTCTGGCCGGCGCGCGGCGGGGTCAGGATCGCCACGCGCTGCTCGTCGGTCTCGCGGCCGATCTCCCCGACCAGGGCCGCGCCGGCCTGGGTGGCGCCGGTCTGCTTGCGCGGCCGGTCGGTGGCCAGCACCGCCAGCGTCCTGCCGTCCGGCGACCAGCGCGGCGCCTCCAAGAGCCCCGCGAAGTTGAGCGCCGTCGCCTGCTTGCCGTCACGCACGACGATCACGGCGGCGATCCGCGCGCGCCGGTCGCTGGCGACGAACGCCAGCACCTTGCCGTCCGGCGACCAGGCCGGGCCGGTGTAGTCGCAGGCGCCGCAGGGGTCGTAGCGCTCCAGCACCTCGCCGGTGGCTCGGTTGCGCACGATGACAGTCTCGTGCGGGTCGTTCTCGGAGGCCGCGGCCTCCTCGGTCTCGATAGAGGCGATGCGATCG
>Ga0308176_10001183_pt1 | contig 16424 bp, 11 predicted proteins | sample PhyCR2_3_FD_203890 | JGI IMG/M metagenome (GOLD analysis project Ga0308176, IMG submission 203890) | Soil microbial communities from UC Gill Tract Community Farm, Albany, California, United States - DLSLS.C.R2 | ecosystem: Environmental > Terrestrial > Soil > Agricultural land | place: USA...
CCGTCACGTCCGCCATCTGCACGCCGCCCACGCCGCTGTCGGTGAGATTCCCCGCCCCGGGATTGGCGCCGGTGGCGGTGACGGGCGAGCGGCCGAACAGCGCCATAGCCTGCCGCCAGGTCATTGATCGATCAGGTGAAGCCTTGACGCGGATCTTCCCCTCGGCCGCCTCCAGCTCCTCCGGCGCCACCTTCAGCTCCGGCGCCGCCTTGGCGAAAACCTGATCGAGCGCGGCGAGCGCCGCCCGGCGGGTGGCCGAGGAGACGCCCCCCACCGTGGTGCTGCCGCCCGAGGCGCTGGAGGCCGGATAGCGGCTGTCGCCGATGCGCACCTGCACCGCGTCGAGCGGCAGGCCGAGCGAATCGGCGAGCACGATGGCGATCACCGTGCGGGTGCCGGTGCCGATGTCCTGCGACGAGATCTTGGCCTCGGCCGTGGCGTCCGGATGGATCGTCACCTCGCAATTGCTGCGATGGCCGCGCCCGCCCCAGGTGTGGATCGACATCCCCAGCCCCCGCTTGACCGGCCCTTTGGTGGCGTCGCCGCGCGGATGCCAGCGCTGGCGGAATCCCATGAGCTGATCGGCGACCTCCAGCTCCTCGCGATAGATCTTCTCCAGCCGGCCGGTGATCGAAAGGTTTTGCGTCACCACGTCGAACGGATTCATCCCCAGCGCGGCGGCGAGGTCCTCCAGCGCGCTCATGGTGAGAAAACACCCCTGCGGATGGTTCGGCGCCCGCCAGGCCCGCGCGCTCGCCCGGTGCGTGGGCACCGCCGAGTGCTGCTGCTTGCGGTTGGGGATCTGGAAGACGTAGGGCAGCGGCGGATTTCCCGCGCTCCCCGGGCCGCCCGAGCCCCAGGACTTCGAGATCCACGAGGTGAGCGTGCCGTCCTTCTTCGCCCCCACCTCGATCTCGGCGAAGGCCGAGGGGCGGTCGCCGGCCACGGCCAGCTCGGCGTGGCGGTCGAGCATCATCTTGACCGGCGCGCCGGCCAGCTTGGCGAGCTGCGCGCAGACGATCCCCCAGCGGTCGGCGCTGAACTTGCTGCCGAAGCCGCCGCCGACGTAGTCCGCGATCACCCGCACGTTGGCGGCGGGGATGCCGAGCCCCTCGGCGAGCTGCGAGGCGACGCCCGAGACCGCCTGCGTGGAGCACCAGGCGGTGAGATGGCCGGGCTCCGTCCAGTGGCAGATCTGGCCGTGGGCCTCCATGCAGTTGTGGGCCACCGGCGCCATGAAATAGCTCCCCTTGATCCGCACCTCGGCGGCGGCCAGGGCGCCCGCGGGGTCCCCCGCCGTCTCCTCCTTGCCGGGCTCGACCTTGGGGGCGGCCTCCAGCTTCTCCTCGGTGACGAAGTGGGGCAGCACCTCGTACTCCACCTTGATCGCCTTCAGGGCCGCCTCGGCGAGCGCCTCGGAGGTGGCGGCCACGGCGGCGACCTCGTCCAGGGACCACTGGATCTCGGCGCCGGGCTTCTGGATGGCGACCACCGCCTTGACCCCGGGCATCCTGTGGGCCGGCGAGACGTCGAGCGACTTGAGGCGAGCATGGGCGTGGGGGCAGAGCAGCAACTTCCCCCAGAGCATCCCCTGGGGCTTCATGTCGTAGGTGTATTTGGCGCGTCCGCTCGCCTTGGCGGGACCGTCCAGGCGGGAGATCCGCTGGCCGATCAGCCGGCGGTCCTTCGCCTCGGGCCACGTGGGGACCTTGGCGTCGGTCTTGGTATCTGTCTTGGGATCGGCGGGATCAGCCATGGGCCTTCCCCCCCTTCTTCGGCTCGGCCACGTCCGCGCCCTCGACCGGGACGTCCTCGTCATTCATATGCGGAGCGGCGTCGAGCACGGCCTGGCGCATGCCGGCGTAGGTGCCGCAGCGGCAGAAGTTGCCGGAGAGGCCGTGCTGGACGTCCTTGAGCGTGGGCGAGGGGGTGTGGTCGAGCAGAGCCTTGGCGGCCATCACGAACCCGGGCGTGCAGAAGCCGCACTGCTGGGCGTCGTGCTCGACGAACGCCGCGGAGAGCGGATGGAGCCGTCCGGGCCGCGCCAGCCCCTCAATCGTCTGGATCGGCTGGCGCTGGACGTCGATCGCGAGCTGGCTGCACGCGTAGACCGCCTTGCCGTTGAGGATGACCGTGCAGGCGCCGCAGGTGCCGCGGTCGCAGACCCGCTTGGCGCCGGTGAGCTCGAGCTCCTCGCGCAGGACGTCGAGAAGAGTGACGCGCGGCTCGACCTTGAGGTCGTACCCCTGGTCGTTGACCCGCAGCCGGATGGGGACGGGCCCGGGACCGAAGACCTCCATGCCGTCCGGAGCCGCCGCCGGTCTCTTCTTCGCCGCCTCGGCGATCTCCGTGACCAGCATCCCGGCCGACCCGAGTGCCCCGGCCGCGGCGCCGCCGCGCAGGAACTGGCGGCGGGAGATGCCGCCGGGTGGGGAATCGTCGCGATCGTGCTCGTCAGCCATGCGGCGCCCTCCTGAAGTGGACTCTGAAGGTACAACAAAAAGCCCTGCCGTGCAGCTTTCTGGTTCTGTAGGGGCGGCCCTGCGTGGCCGCCCTGGACGGGGGAAATTCCGACCGGACCAGCCTCCACCCAGGGCTATGCCGGCCGGGCTGCGGTAAGCTCGCGCCCCATGACCCTCCCCATCTCCTTCGAAGACGCCCTCGCCGCCCGCGAGCGGCTCCGTCCCTATCTCCAGCCCACTCCCCTTCGCTCCTACGAGCCGCTCGACGCGGAGACCGGGGCCGGGATTCGCGTCCTGGTCAAGCATGAGAACCATCAGCCGACGAACGCGTTCAAGATCCGCAACGGGCTCTCCGCCTTGACGTTGCTCTCCGAGGAGCAGCGGCGGCGGGGGGTGGTGGCGGCGACGCGGGGGAATCATGGGCAGGGGGTCGCTCTGGCGGGCCGCCTACTCGGGGTGCCGGTGACCGTGTGCGTGCCCCTGGGGAACAATCCCGAGAAGAACCTCGCGATCCGCGGCTTTGGCGCCGAGCTCATCGAGCAGGGTCGCGACTACGACGAGACGGTCGAGGTCGCCAAGGCGCTGGTCCGCGAGCGCGGGCTCCATATGGTCCACTCGACCAACGATCCGGCGATCATCGCCGGCGCGGCCACGATCGGCCTGGAGATCCTCGAGCAGGCTCCGGACGTGGAGGCGATGGTCGTGTCGGTCGGCGGCGGATCGCAGGCGGTGGGCGCTCTCGTCGCCGCCAGCGGGATGCGGCCGGAGGTGGAGATCTTCGGGGTCCAGGCGGCGGGCGCTCCGGCGCAGTATGAGGGGTGGCGCGCCGGCCGTCCCGTGGCCCTGGAGCGGGCGGACACCTTCGCGGACGGCCTCGCCACCCGGGGTTGCTACGAGCTCACCTTCGAGGCCTTGCGCTCGGGGCTGGCCGATTTCGTAGTGGCGACGGAGGCCCAGATCGCCGACGCCGTCCGCCTCGTGCTGCGCGCCACCCACAATCTCGCGGAAGGGGCCGGCGCCGCCTCCTTCGCCGGGCTCCGGCTGCTGCGCGACCGCCTCGCCGGCCGCAAGGTGGCGGTCGTCCTCTCCGGCTCGAACATCGACGCGGAGACGTTGCGGCGGGTGGTGAACGGGGAGATCTGAGAGGCCGCCCAGGCATCGATACCCGGGCGGCCCGGCCCATCTAAAGAATATTCACCGTCACCGTGTTGGCCGTCTTGCCGTCCGCGGTGAGGACGACGGGGACTCCCGAGCCGCGGCCGGCGAGGGCGCGCGGGAGGAGCACGTTGACCTGGTCGAGGCCCTGGGAGCCGCCCTGCGCTCCGGCGTAGGTCACGGTTCCGGCCAGGCCGCCGACGGTGACGCTCACCGCCGACTGCGAGCTGACGTGACGGATGCCGGTGCCGTAGAGGATCAGGTAAACCTGATCGGTCGAGGCGCCGAAATCGATCGACGAGGTGCTGATGTTCCCGCTGGCCACGAGCGTGCCGGAGCTGTTGTAGCGCTGCCAGTTCGCCGCCGCGAGGCCGCTGCCGGAGCCGTTGGCCGAGAACAGGCCCGGCGCCACCGACTGGACGTTCGCCGTCCCCGTGGCCACCAGCGAGCCGTTGTTATAAACGTTGACCGCCTGCGAGCCGGTGGGGACGTTCGACTGCAGAGCGAGGTTGATCTGCCCCGGCGAGACGTAGGAGAGGCCGGCGAAGACGCCGGCCACCGACACCGAGACTCCGCCCAGGGAGGTGGGCAGCGGATTCCCCGAGCCGCTGGTGGTGGTCGACGAGAGGCCGGAGCCGAAGAGCGAGGCGAGGCCGTCCGGAGAGACCGTCGCCGTGTAGCTGGCGGCGTTCAGGGCGCTGCCGGCCGAGTTGGAGATCGGGCGGCTCTGGACACACCCGTTGACCTCGTTCGACCACTCATATTGGTAACCATAACCGCCGGTGCCGAAGAAGGGCGTGGGCGACCAGGCGCACAGGTCGTCGAGCTCGTTGAAGCCGTCCGTCCACCCGGTGCCGACGATCGGATCGGTCACCGCCTCGCGGGTCTCGTGGCAGACGAAGTGCTCCTGGTTCTGCGCCGCCGACCAGCCGGCGACCTGGCATTGGACGCAGCTCGGATAGGGCTGAACGGAGTATTTGATCGCCGAGGTGCCGCCGCCGATCGCGCCATGATACGCGCAGTAGGAGAGGGCCGGACCGCCGCACGACGTGCCTCCGCCCATCGACGAGTAGGAGCTGCCCGGCAGGACGACCTCATAGATCGCGTTGGCGTCGAAGGCGTGGCTCGCCAGATAGGTGTTGACCTCGCTCTGCGCGATGGCGTCGGTGACGTTGGCCGGCGGCGTCGAGGTGTCGAACCAGTCCGGGGTTCCGCCCGCGAGGTTGGTCAGCCCGACCGTGCCGTTGCTGCCGCTGTACTGGGTGATGACGTTGTACTCGGGGGTGGTGCCTAATTGGTTCCGGTAGGCCTGGAGCGTGGTCGCGTAGGTATGGTCCGGGGAGGCGGCATTGGCGAAGCTCGGTCCCCAGAAGATGTAGACGACGTGGGCCGCGGTGATCACGGGGCCGCCGTGGTTGGTCACCGCCGTTCCCGCGGTGCTCACCTTGGGGTGGAAGCCGCGAAGCGGAGTCACTCCGACAGGGGAGGAAGAGCCGGTTTCCGGAGCGATCTGGGCCAGGAGCCCGGCGGCGAGGAAGGACAGGGCGAGCGCCATCAGCAACGTTTTTCTCATTTCGATTCCCTTTGTTGAGCCGATCGAACGTGGAAGTCTCCTTGCGTCAGATCCCAGGGATCTGGCGAGCCGGCGGAACGAAATGTCGAAACCTTCAGTCAACCCGAGTGAGCGGCGGCCTCCTTTCAACGACGATTCTGCATTTGTCGTTATACTTTAATTAAAGGGCGCGCGCAAGCCCTGCCAGCGGGTGCTCCTCCCCCGCTGGCGGGACCGATCGGAGCTCGCGGCGGCGCTGGCACCCTGAATCGCCTTCCCTGTCCCCGGGGTGAGGGTTTTTACGCATCTCTTCGTTAAGGGAGGAGATGGGGCCCGTCCGTGGGCACCGTCTGCCGATCCTTAACCATGTGAGCCTGACCTCGACGAGCCCAGCGACGGGTGAAGCCTTCCGGCCGCGGCCGCATCTCAGAGGCAGGAGGAGAATCATGAGAACGAAAAGCAGAAACCTGACTTTTTTTGCCATGCTTGCTTTGGCCACGATCCTGCCCGGCATGGCGCTGGCGAAGCCCGCGACGCTGACCTTCGAGGAGGTCAGCCAGAAGATCCCCTTCTTTCACCGCAGCCAGGACATCGGCGGCAACGGCCTGGGCGGCGCCGTCTGGTTCGACTACGACCGCGACGGCAAGATCGATCTCTTCCTCGGCAACGGCCCGGGGCTGAAGAGCTCGCTCTATCACAATAACGGCAACGGCACCTTCACCGACGTGGCCGAGGCTGCGGGCGTCGCCGTCACCAGCGGAGTGATGGCCGCGGTGGCCGGGGACCTCGACAACGACGGCTACCAGGAGCTGCTGGTCTCCGGGGATGGCGGCTTTCTCAATCCCACGCCGGCGGTGATCCATCTCTTCCGCAACAATGGCAACGGCACCTTCACGGACGTCACCGCCGCCTCCGGGATCACCCTCCCCGAGGTCCAGACCGTGGCGTCGCTGGGCGACATCGACAACGACGGCCTGCTCGACGTCTTCATCGGCTCCCCTGGCAGCATGCCGCTCCAGGTGCAATATCACGCCGCCCTCTACCACAACGACGGCCACCTGCACTTCACCAACATTGCCGCGGCGGCTGGGGTCGACACTTCGACCGGCGCCTGCGTGGGCACCTTCTCGGATTACGACCGGGACGGCTGGATCGATCTCTTCGTGGCCAACTGCGGCACCGTGCAGGCCCAGCCGACGCCCATGGAGCTGTTCCACAACAACGGCGACGGCACCTTCACCGAGGTGGCGCAGCAGGCGGGCCTCCACGGCCTCGGCCTCTGGATGGGGCTCGCCCTGGGCGACTTCGACAACGACGGCAACATCGACGTCTTCGTCTCCAACGCCGGCGTGGCGCCGCCGCTGGGCATCCTGCCGCACGCCCTGTTCCACAACAACGGCGACGGCACCTTCACCGATCTTGGGGTCCAGCTCGGCTTCGACAAGCTCCGCTGGGGCTGGGGCAACGCGATGCTCGACTTCGACAACGACGGCTGGCCGGACCTCTTCTTCACCGGCGCCTTCCCGAGCCCGTTCGATCCCTCGGTCTTCGTCGGGCCCAACGGCGAGGGCAACTATGGGGTGCTCTTACGCAACAACCAGAACAGTACCTTCACCGATCTCTCGTCCACGCTCCCCCACGACTTCCGCCACGACTACTCCAGCGGCGTGGCGGCGGGCGATTACGACGGCGACGGCTTCACGGACCTGGTGGTGATGGTCACCGCTCTGCCGCCCCTGGCGAACAGCGGCCAGCCGGTGCTGATGCACAACCAGGGCAACGGCAACAACTGGCTCAAGGTGCGCGCGGTGGGCACGGTGAGCAACCGCGACGGCGTCGGCTCCCGCGTCTCGGTGAAGACCGGCGACCTCACGCAGACCCAGGAGATCTACGCCGGCACGAGCATGAACTCGAGCCACAGCCAGATCCTGAATTTCGGCCTGGGCAAGCGGCCGGAAGGCACCGTGGACATCCGCTGGCCGAGCGGCTTCCGCAACCGGATCTATCACGTCAGCGCCGGCGAGGAGCTCACCTTCCCGGAGATCCCGTGCAGCTTCGACGAGCCGGGGCAGAGCTCTCACGACTACCGCCAGTGCGTGGCCAACGCCCTGGGCGCCCTGAAGCGGAGCGGGCTCGTGCAGACGGACCAGGCCGGCCGCATCCTCAGCAGCGCGATGCGCGCCTGGCACGAGGCCAACAACTGATCGATCCGGTCACTGAGCCCAACGCGACAGATCGCCGGTCTCGAAGCCGTCGCTGAAGATCAGATTCATCGCGGCCGGCGACAGTTGCACCCGGGCCAGAGTGGCGGTACGGGCGGGGAGCGTGGCCGTAAATCCGGTCGCGCTCCCCGCGATCGTTCCGGCGGCGGCGAGGCCGGAGCCGTCCAGGCGCCAGAGATCGACCGCTCCGGTGACGCCGCCGTTCACCGTCACCGTGACGCCGCGGGAGATGGTGTCCTTGTTGAGCAGGATCACGAAAAGCTTTCCATTCACCGCGCGGACGGCGTAGCTCGCCACCCCGTTGACGTCGCTCGATACCGCCCGCACACTGTCTCCGCTCACCTTCCCGCCCTGACCGTCATAATTGCGGTAGAGACGGTAGGCGTCCTCCGCCAGGCTGCCGGCGTCCGGCGCCACCCAGCGGAGGGCCATGTCCAGCCCCTCGCGGCCGAAGATGGCGAGCGCCTCGGCCTGCGCCAGCGCGCCGGAGACCGTATTGTCCTTCCCCCACTTGTATTCGGTGAGCGCGAGCTTCATCTCCGGGCAGTAGGTGTCCCGCCAGGCGCGCATCCGCGGAACGAGCTCCACCACGTTGGGGTTGACGCCGGCGATCCAGGATTCCGAGGTCCAGGTGGGATCGTAGAGCTCCTTGAGCGAGCGCAGGCGCAAGGCCACCGTCGTGGGATCGTCCTCCACCGACGGATCGCCGGACAGGCCGGTCACCCCGTCCCCCTGCGGATAGAAATGAATGTCGAGCCAGTCCATGGGGAGCTTGCCGGCCGCCGGATGGCCCGCGGGGAGCCGGTGGGAGCAGGACTGCTGCATGTACCAGGCGGGCCAGGCCAGGCCGCCGTGGGCGGTGCGGTCGGCGCCGTTGATGCAGTCGCCGGCCGCGGCGTCCTGGGCCGAGGTCCAGAAGTCGCACCAGCCCCAGGTGTCGGGCCCCAGGATCTCGGCGCCCGGATCGCGGCGCTTGATCTCGGTCGCCGCCGCCAGCCCCTTGGTCCAGACCTCGTCGTAGCCCGGCGGCGCGGGATGGACGTCGCGGTGGGTGCTGTCCCAGAGCATCGGCTCGTTGTCGAGGTTGTAATAGCGCACGCCGGTCGACGCGGCGGCGCCGAAGCGGGTCACCAGGTGGCCGACCAGGTCGCCCACGTGGGCGCTGAGGTCGACCGGCACCGAGGTGTCCGACGGGCTGTTGCCGGTGATATAGCGCAGCCCCGGCGAGCCGGGGACGGCCGGGCTGGAGGAGTTGCAGCAGCGGGCCGCCCCGCAGGTGAAGGTGTTGGAGAAGGGGTCGCAGATGCCGTTGCCGTTGACCGAGCAGCCCGGCACGCCGGGGTTGACGTCGCACTCGGTGCCGGTCTGCGGGCCATATTTGGTGGTCGAGAAGCCGGGGGTCCGGCTCGCCGACTTCGCCACCTGATCGATCGGCATCGTCAGCACCGTGGCGGCGCCGGCGGCGAGGGTGGGCATGACGAAGCCGTCCACCGCCGTGCCGTTCCCTCCGCCCTCGCTGATGTTGAGGAAGTAATAATCGAAAGCCCGGTTCGAGGTGTCGTAGATCCAGTTGTAGCGGGTGGTGGCGTTGCCGCCCCGCCGGTTGGCGGTGTAGAGGCCTGTCGCGAGCTGGGTCGAAGCCGCCCAGTTGACGCCATAGATCAGCGGATTGATCGTCCGCCGGTCGAGGGTGGGATCGACCGCGACCGTGACCGGGCCGGGAGGATCGACCACGGCCTGGAACAGCTCGATGTCGTCGACGTAGGCGGTCGCCTGGTTCCCGCCGGAATTGGCCTGGAAGACGATGCCGTCGAAGCTGGCGGCCGTGACGCCCAGATCGGCCCAGGTCACGGTCATCTGGGTCCAGGCCGAGGGGAGCGGCGTCAGATCCTTGCTCCCGACCTCGGCGCCGTTGTTGTAGATCACCAGCCGCACGGCCTGGTTGCCGCCGGCGCCGTCGATCCAGAAGCGCAGGGCCGTGTAGTTGGCGACCGGGGCGGGGCTGTTGTGGAAGTAGAGCCCCTGCCAGGAGTCCGGCTCCCAGGAGATCGCCTTCGGCGCGCTCTGGTAGACCGCCGACTGCGCCAGGTTGCGCGTCGCCCAGCCCCAGTCCTGCCAGCCGTTCTGGAGCGCGTTGTCATAGACGGTCACCGTCGCCGCGGTCACCGCCACGGGGGGAGCGGCGGCGAACGCGATCGCGACCAGAACGGAACGGCGAAGAGCTTTACGCACGGCCGGCCTCCAGGACATTGACGTATAGACGACTGTCTAAGTCTGTCACAGAAGCGGCTGGGGTGGGAAGGCGGGGTCTCTCCCGCCCGGGATTGAAATCCCGGGCGGGAGAGGCCGCGGATTACGGACAGGCTATCCCTACAGCGACTTCAGAAACTCCACCAGATCCCCCTTCTGCGCCTCCGTCAGGTGCAGCCCGAAGTGCCCGTCGTAGTGGTCGACGACGTCGCGCAGGGTGGCGAAGCGGCCGTCGTGGTAGTAGCCCCCCTTACTGTGCGACCAGAGCCCCTTGAGCGGCGTGGTGCGGTAGTGGCTGTCCGGCGAACGGTCGGCCTGGAAGGAGTCGATGCCGATCTCCTCCGGCGTGTGGCGGTTCCAGCCCGGCTCGGTGTAGAGGGGCGGCACGTGGCAGGTGGCGCAGCCCGCCGCGGCGAAGACGGTCTTGCCGCGCCCGGCCGCCGCCGGGTCGAAGCTGCCGGGAGGCGGAGTTGGAGCCGGGATGGCGAGCTGGTAGACCTGCAGCGATGCCAGCTTGGGCGTAATGAAATCATGATCGCTCCGCACGTCGCCGAAGCCGTTCCGGGCCGCGATGGGGAACTTCACGGGATCGTTCAGCCGGGGGTCCCAGAACCTCCCCTGGCCGTGCATCTCCAGGTTGGCCACGAAGGCGTTCCAGTAGGTGACCGAGCCCCAGCCGGTGAAGGTGTGGCCGTCGACGCCGGCGAGGCCGAAGGCCGGCGGGATCAGCGTCGCCGCGGTCTTGCCGTCCGGCCGGAAGGCCTTGCCGTCGAGGAAGAGCTCGGCGTCGAACCTCCCCGGCCCCCAGCTCTGGAGCACCGTGCGCACGGTGGCCTCGTCCACGCCCAGCAGGCTGGCCACCGGCTGGAGGTTGGGGGCGAGATTGACCACCGCGCCGACGTTGAGGTCCCGGTTCGCCCAGCCGTCGAGGCGCTTGCCGATCCCCGGCGCCACGGAATTGTCGACCGTCGAATGGCAGAGGGCACAGGTGATGCCGGCCGCGCGCAGAGTCCCGTCCTGGTTGAAGAAGCCGCGCACGCCGACCACGGCGTTGCGCCGGAGCAGCTCCGCGGTGACCGCCGGATCGTCGAGGTTGGCGTGGGCGAGAATGCCCGGCGGGAGGGCGTCGGAGTCGACCTTGAGCCCGACCGTGAGGGCGGTGCGGGGGCTCACCGTCTTGAGGGCCTGGTGGATGCCGAGGATCCGGCTCCAGAACACCTGGTCGCCGAACGTGTCATAGCGGAAGGTCTGGCGCCCCTCGTCGACCATCCGTCCGGCGTTGGCGGCGATGGGGTCGTCCGGGGCCGCCGCCCCGCGCCGCTCGCCCGCCAGGGCCAGCGGCGCGAGGGCGAGCAGCAGCAGCGCGAGCAGCAGCAGGGCGCCGGCCGCCGCGGCTTTCGAAAACAGCAGAGCTCTCTCTTTGCGTGCCATGGTGCCTCTCCTCCTTTGCAAGGTTTTTCCGCGGCCCCCGGACCGGGGCACCTGGATGGACAACCTGCACGCGTACAGAGCTCGACGCGGCGGAAACGTTACGAAGGCTGGAAGAGATCGACCGGCACGCCGGTGCCGGCGCCGAAGTAGGAGCGGGAGTTGGCCCCCGGGAGGGCGAAGCCGTTGATGGCGATCCGGCGCGGGGCGGCGCCGCGGTTCTCGGCGCTGCGGTGGACGACGTAGGGCCCGAAGAAGGCGGCGCTCCCCGCCTTGAGAAGCGCGGGCACCCCGGGGCGGTCCCGGTAGTCGCTTCGCACCGCGGCGGGATCGAGATGCCCCTGACGGCCGCTGCCCGGATAGAAGATGAGCGGGCCGTTCTCGGGCGTCGTATCGTCGATCGCGACCACGGTCTGCACGTAGCTGCCGCGGCCGTCGACGTCGCGCCACTCGGGGGTGCCGTAGCGGCGGTGCTCGCTGTCCTGGTGGGGCTCGAACTCCAGCCCGTCGTTGGGGTACTTGGCGTGGAGCTGGTTGAGGAGCTGGACCGCCGTGGCGGAGCCGAGGAGCTGGCCGACGATCGAGGTGAGCCGCGCGTCCCGCCCGCAGGCCAGGAACGACGGCTCGCACCCACCCGCCCAGACCACCCGCAGCAGCCGCGTCGAGCCCATCGAGCGGTCGATGCCGCCGAAGACGAACTGGCTGCCGGCGAATTCGACCTTGCGCTCCCCCGCCGCCGGATCGGCCGCGGGAAGGCCCGCCGCGAGCTCCCGGCCCAGGGCGCGGATCCGCTCCGCGGCTTCGGCCATCTCCTCCACCTCCTCGCGCGAGAAGAGGCTCTCGAGGATGAGGTAGCCGTCGTCATGGAAACGACGGAGGTCGGACGGGGACAACTCGTACATCATAAAGCTGGTGGCATTGTACAGCATGGTATGTGCAATTTCAAATAGGCCGCCCGGGTTGTAACGTTCTCCGCCCTCGCCACTCTGTACAGGCGAAAGGAGGCATTCCAATGCCTGTAACGCAATCGAATCTGGAGTCGCTCTACCGCCCCTTGTGGCTGACCTATGGGCTGGTCCCCCTGCTCGCGGGGCTCGACAAGTTCTTCAACCTGCTCACCGACTGGCCGAAATATCTGAGCCCCTGGATCGCGCACCTGCTGCCGGTCTCGGCGCAGACCTTCATGTACGCCGTGGGGGTCATCGAGATCGTGGTCGGCCTGCTGGTGCTCACGCGCTGGACGCGGCTGGGGGCGTGGATCGCCGCCGCCTGGCTGGTGCTCATCGCGCTGAACCTCGTCACCCTCGGCCTGTTCGACATCGCCGTCCGGGACCTCGCGATGTCGGTCGGCGCCTATACCCTCGCCCGCCTGGCCGAGTTGCGGCAGGAATCGCCCGCGGCGGTGCCGGCCTCCACCCTGCGGACGAGCCGGGCGTAGACTGGGGCCGAACGATGAGCCAGCCAGCCCTCCAACCCGCCGCCGTGCCCACGACCCTCTCCGACGAGGAGGTCGTGGCGCGCGTGCTGGCGGGGGACACCTCGCTCTTCGAGATCCTGATGCGGCGCTACAACCAGCGGCTCTTCCGGGTGGCCCGCGGTATCCTGGCGGACGACGCCGAGGCCGAGGACGTGGCGCAGGAGGCTTGGCTGCGGGCCTTCCGCGAGCTCAGCCGTTTCCGCGGCGAGGCCCTCTTCTCCACCTGGCTCACCCGCATCGCCTGCCACGACGCGCTGGCCCGCGTCCACAAACGGCGGCGTCTGGTCCCCATCACCGGCGGCGGCGACGGCGGCGGCGAGCCTCCGGAGCCTCCAGCGGAGACTCCCGGCCCCGAGCGGGACCTGGAAAACCGCGAGCTCCAGGACCTCCTCCGCGCCGCCGTCGAGGTCCTCCCCGATCCGCTGCGGGCCGTCTTCTGCCTGCGCGAGATCGAGCAGCTCTCGACCGAGCAGACCGCGGACGCCCTCGGCCTCACGGTGGAGAACGTGCGGGTGCGCCTGCACCGGGCCAAGCGGAGCCTGCGGCAGACGCTCGACGAAAAGATCGGCCGCGAGGTGCGCCGGCTCTATCTCTTCGACGGCGCCCGCTGTGACCGGCTGGTGGAACGCGTCTTCGCCGCGCTCGATGCTCAGCCCCTGTGATGATGCCGGTGGTAGCGCCGGTGGTGGCGAACGTAATAACGCCGGTGGTGGCGATGGTGCGTGGTCGAGTGCCGGACCTCGACCCGGGGCACCGGGGGCGCCGGGAGAGGCGGCGGCGCGGGAAGGCCCGGGGGCGCCGGAGGGGCGGGAGGCGCCGGCAACTGCGGGCTGGCGTTCGTGCCGACGGGAGCGATCCCCGCGCAAAACATGGCGATCAGGACGTAGGTCTTGGCTCGCATATCAGTGCCTCCTGAAAGTGGCGGGAACCGTGAGGCTCCCGCCACGTGGCGAGCACTGCCATATCGATGCCAGCTCCGGGACGGGACCTGGCGGTCAGCTCCTCACCATCCGCACTTCTGCCCCTTGTTCTGCTCGTCGAGCCAGGTCTTGAGAGGGGCGAAGTAGTCGAGGATGGCGGTGGCGTCCATCTGCCGCTGGCCGGTGGCGACTTCGAGGGCGTCGGGCCAGGGGTGGCTGGCGCCCATCTCCAGCATCTTCGCCAGGCGCGCCCCCGCCGCCTTGTTGCCGTAGATCGAGCAGCGGTGCAGTGGGCCCTTGAAGCCGGCCGCCTGGCAGAGGCCGCGGTGGAGCTGGAACTGCAGGATGTCGGCCAGGAAGTAGCGCATGTAGGGCGTGTTGCCCGGCACGTGATACTTCGCGCCCGGATCGAAATCCTTTTCCGAGCGCGCCACCGGCGGCCGGATCCCCTGATATTTCAACCGCAGGTCCCACCAGGCCTGGTTGTAATCGGCGGGCTTGATCTCCCCCGAGAAGACCTTCCAGCGCCACTGATCGATCAGCAGGCCGAACGGCAGGAAGGCCACCTTTTCGAGCGCCTTCTTCAGCAGCAGGCCGGTGTCCTTCGATTCGTCGGGCACCTGGTCGAGCAGGCCGACCTCCTTGAGATATTCAGGGGTGATCGAAAGCGCGATCGTATCCCCCACCGCCTCGTGGAAGCCGTCGTTGGCGCTGTCCTGATAGAGGAACGGCAGCTTGTTGTAGGCGCGCTGGTAGAAGTTGTGCCCCTCCTCGTGGTGGACGGTGCGGAAGTCGTCGTCCTTGACCTTGAGGCAGGCCTTGATCCGCAGGTCGTCCTTGTAGTCGATGTCCCAGGCGCTGGCGTGGCAGACGACGTCGCGGTCCCGCGGCTCGGTGAGCAGCGAGCGCTCCCAGAAGGTCTGCGGCAGGGGCGGGAAGCCGAGCGAGACGAAGAAATTCTCGGCGTACTTGGCCATCCCCTTCTGGTCGACCTTCTTGGCCTCCAGCAGCTTGGTGAGGTCGAAGCCGGGATCGGCGTTGGGGGGCGCCAGCACGTCGTAGATCTGGTCCCACTCCTGAGCCCACATGTTGCCCACCACGTGGGCGGGGATGGGCTGGTCGAGCGGCACCACGGCGTTGCCGTACTTCTGGTTGAGGCGGGCGCGGGTATAGCAGTAGAGGGAGTCGTAGAGCGGCTTGACCTGGTTCCAGAGACGGTCGAGGTCGGCGGCGAAGGCGTCCGGGGGCATGTCGTACTTGGAGCGCCAGAGGGCCCCGGTGTCCTTGTAGCCCAGATCGCGGGCCCCCTCGTTGGCGATCTCGACCAGCCGCGCGTAGTCCTGGCGCATCGGCGGCCCGACGGCGTGCCAGCCGATCCAGACGTCGAGCATCTCCTTGGGGTCGCGGCTGGTGCGCAGGATGTCGTCGAGCTCGGGTAACGACTTGCACTCCCCCGGCTTGGGGCACCACTTGCCGGAGCCGTACTGGGCGTCGAGCGAGGCGGCGAGGCGGGAGAGCTCGGCGGTCTTCTTGGGATCGCTGGGCGGCGCCAGCACGAGGGTGCGCTTGAGCAGCTCCATCTGCCGCCGCAGGTCGGGCGGCAGTTGGACGTGGTCGAAGCGGGCCGCCTGCTTGGCGTACTCGACGCTCGGCCCGAGCAGCGCCTCGTTGCGCGCCGCGGCGAGGATCTGGGTGTCGTAGGTGATGAAATTCTCCTGCACCCACGAGGCCCGCCCCGCCTCGATCGCGAGGTCGAGCAGGCGCTTCTGAGCCTCGTCGAGGAATTTGCGGGCCTCCTCGACGGTCGGCTGGGCCGCCTTCTTCTTGGCGGCGGCCTTCTGGGGAACGGCGGACGCCGGGGCTGCCGCCAGGGCCAGCAGGAGCCCCACGGCCAGGAGCACGGCCGGCCGGCGCAACGCAAGGGACAGATTCTTCATGGATTCCTCCGCGGATAGGTTCAACATCGCGGAGGGGAGTATAGCGGCTGGCACCTGTGGGCGGCCCCGCCTCTGGTGGCCGGGCCGCCGCGAGCTTACGTCCCCCTCACTTCCCCTGGATGAACCCCTCGATGTCTCTCGACAGTTGCTCGAGCGAGCCCTGGTTGAGGTACATCATGTGCCCCGCCGGGTAGGTGCGGATCGTCACCCGCGCCGGGTCGATGCCGCTGTGGTGCAGCATGTAGGCGTTGGCGAAGTAGGCCGTCGCCAGGTCGTAGTAGCCGTTGGCGACGAACACGCGTAGCGCCTCATTGTCCTTGGTGCCCTGCGCCAGGTCGCCGGTGACGTCGACGAAGCCGGCGAAGGCGCCGGCCGCGTCCTTCCGCCGCTTCCAATTCTGGTTGGCCTCGCCGTTCTGGGTCACGTAGGGCTCCTGGATATCGGCGCCGAGCTCATCCCGCAGATACTGGTGGAAGAGCGCGCCGTAGATCGGCCCCGTCTTGGCCTCGAACGGGTCGCTGTTGGGGAATGCCGCTGCGTTGTCGAGCTCCTTCTGCGCGTAACGGCTGTCGAGGAAGCCCGTGGCCATCCCCTCGTCGCGCAGCAGCTCCTTGGCGAAACGGGGCGCGTAGAGGCGCAGGTTGCTGTTGAGAATGTACTGCTTGGACACGCCCGTGTAGCGGTGCAGCTTGTCGGCGACCTGCCCCTTCTCCGCCTCCGAGAGCGAGTCGCCGCGGAAGAGGGCCTGCAGGTACTCGCCGGAGGCGAACCGCTCGACCTCGGTGAGCAGCGCCTGCAGGCTCGGCCAGGAATCCGGGAGCTTCTTGTGGTACCACGCCGTCGCGGCGAGCGTCGGCAGGTGCGTGGCATAGGTGAGATCGTTGCCGCCGGTGGCGAAGGGCAGGGCGCCCATGTTGATCGCCGGCGAGATGAGGATCACGCCGTTGAGGGCGATGCTCATCTGCCCCTGGAGCCGCGGTACGAGCATCGAGCCGCGGATGCCGCCGTAGCTCTCGCCGAG
>Ga0308176_10001184_pt1 | contig 16412 bp, 12 predicted proteins | sample PhyCR2_3_FD_203890 | JGI IMG/M metagenome (GOLD analysis project Ga0308176, IMG submission 203890) | Soil microbial communities from UC Gill Tract Community Farm, Albany, California, United States - DLSLS.C.R2 | ecosystem: Environmental > Terrestrial > Soil > Agricultural land | place: USA...
CGCAACGGCAAGAAGATCCTCGCCACGTTGCGCAACGCCCGCGATCTCGCCGTGCGCGGCCGGCAGTACGGGAGCGCGCTGGCCTATCTGCGCGCTTTCGAAGGTAACGAGGACGCGCTCGTCCAGGACATCGATACGTGGGCCCACTACATCGGCGCCCCATCGATCCGCTGGTTCGTGCGGGCGCTGGCTGGACAGACCCAAGGCTGATGCGTGCGGCCGGATGGAGGGATACGCGTCAGCCAGACCCGACACGCGCGCTGGGGCGGGGGTGCGACAAGCCCAAATCGCGACGGAAGCGGCTTGCAAACAAGGACGTTACAAATGACGATCGCACTCTGGAGCAAAGACCGCAGCCGGAACGGCTTGCATGGTCGGGTTCCGATTTTTCGCCTGGAAGCATCACGCGCCGTGCGCTGCATGCTGCCCCGGGTGTTCCGATCCTGGAAGGATGGTTCGCATGCGCCGGTTGCGGAATTTTTGCGGAAGCAGGACGACGTGAGCGTAAGAACGCGCGCGTGCCGGCACGGCGTCGCCGTGCTGACCTTACTGGCCTTGTCGATCGACATGGCCTGCGCGAGCGCCTTGCCGCAGGATCTTGACAGCCTCTCGCTGGAAGACCTGGGACAGGTGGTGGTCTCTTCGGTGGCCAAGAACCCGGAGCCGCTGAGCGAGGCGCCCGCCGCGGTCTACGTCATCAGCCACGACGACATCCTGCGTTCGGGCGCCACCAGCCTGCCGGACATCCTGCGGCTGGCGCCCAACCTGGAGGTTTTCCAGACCAGTCCGAGCAATTACATCATCAGCGCGCGCGGCTTGAGCGGGAACCCCGCCGCACTGAACTTCTCGAACAAACTGCTCGTGCTGATCGATGGGCGAAGCGTGTATTCGCCGATCTTCTCGGGCATGTATTGGGAGGACCAATACGTGCCGCCCGAAGACATTCAACGCATCGAAATCATCAGCGGGCCGGGCGGGGCACTGTGGGGCGCCAATGCGGTCAATGGCGTGATCAACATCATCACCCGCAAGGCGGCCGATACGCAGGGTGGCTTGTTGGCCGTGAGCGCGGGCAACCTGGAGAGTGGCGCGTCGGTGCAGTATGGCGGCGCGCTCGGACAGCACGCGCATTACCGGGTGTACGCGCGAGACTTCCGGCGGCGTCCGTTCGACAACGGCAGGGGACAGGAGGCACACGACGGCTGGAGCAACCCGCAAGTCGGTTTCCGCGTCGACTGGGACGCTGGCGGCGCCGACAGCCTCATGCTGCAGGGCGACGCCCACGATGGGCGCATCGAGCAGCCGGCAGCCGATCTTCGTCACATTGAGGGCGACTTGGCGGTGCGCTGGCAGCACGCGATCAGCGATACCTCGAGTTTTCAGCTGCAGACTTACTACGACCGCGTACTCCGCCATACCACCCACGGCGACGGTTTTGCGCTGAGTACCTGGGACATCGAAGCGCAACACAACGCCACGTTGGGCGAACACCACCAGGTCGTGTGGGGTGTGGGCGATCGCATCTACCGTTATGCCATCGCCGCGCGCAGCGTCGGCACGTATTTGTGGGATCCGGCAAGGAACACCCAGAACCTTGCGAACGCATTCGTGCAGGACCAGATCGCCTTTACTCCGCGCGCGCAACTGACCCTCGGCCTGAAGGCCGAGGACGACCCGTACTCCGGCGTGTCGCTGATGCCCAACGCCCGGCTGTCGTGGAAACCCGACCCGAACGTGCTGCTGTGGGGCGCCGCCTCGCGCGCGGTGCGCACGCCCACGCCGTTCGACGAAGACATCGTCGGAAGCAACCACTCGTTTACGTTCCTGCTCGGCAATCCTGATTTCAAGCGCGAGAAACTCACCGCCTATGAGGCGGGCTGGCGCGGCCAGGTCGCTACCCGCGCGACGGCATCGGTGTCAGTGTTCTACAACGTCTACGATGACCTGAGAACGATTGAATTTCCCCCGCCCAACCGGTTCCCGGCCTTCTGGGGCAATCAGATCGCAGGCCATGCGTATGGCGTGGAAGCGTGGGGAAGTTTCGCCGTCAGTGACTGGTGGCAACTGGGTGCGGGCTTGACCGCGCAACGCCAGCAACTGCATGTCAAAGCCGGTTCGAACACGCTGTTGGGCGCGTGGCAGGCGGGCAACGATCCCAGCCGCCAGGGTTTCCTGCGTTCAATGATGAACCTGTCGAACCGCTGGACCCTGTACGCCGACCTGCGCGGAGTCAGCGCGCTGCCGAATCCCGGAACGCCCGGCTACGTCGAACTCGACGCGCGGCTGGGCTGGAGAGTGAATGACAAACTGGAGTTTTCCCTGTCCGGCTTCAACCTGCTGCATCCCTGGCACCAGGAGTATGCGTTTCCCTATGGCGATCGCATCGGGCGCAGCGTGTCGTTCGATACCCGCCTGAAGTTCTGACGCACACGCGGACTGCCCAGGAGATGCCGATTCGCGACCGTCGCACCACGCCCATGCCCCCTCTGCGTGCCCGCGCGGCCCAATGGCTCGCCTGGCTTTGCCGACGGCGTGCATGCCAGCCCGCCTGCCTGCTCGCGCTGCTGCTCGCCTGCACGACGTTCGAGGCGCTGGCACGGTCGGAGCCGTCGCAACCGGCGGTCTCGCTCGAATACGCGGTCAAGGCCACCTATCTCTACAAGCTGGCGCCCTTCGTCAATTGGCCGCCGGACGAATTCACCGCACCCGATGCCCCGTTCCGGATCTGCGTCGCCGGCGATGACCCGTTCGATGACTACCTGACCAAGGCGGTGGCCCGGCGGCGCCTCGGCGCGCATCCCTTCGAGGTGCGCAAGCTGGACACGCTGACCGCCGACGCGCAGTGCCAGATCGTCTTCATCAGCCACTTGCCTTCGCAAAGCATTCGCCAGGCGCTCGATGCCGTGAACGGCATGCCGATGCTGACCGTGGTCGATTCCACCGCTCCGGAGCAGGGCGGCATTGTGCAGTTCGTGATCGAGCAAGGACGCGTCAGGTTCGTGATCGACACCGTGGCCGCCGCGCGCAACCGCCTCACGATCAGTTCCAAACTGCTCAATCTCGCGGTGGCGGTCAGGGACGCGCAATGAAGACGCGCAACAACAGCCGCCCGTTTGCGTTCAGGCCGCTGATTGCGCTGGCCGCGGCCGGCCTGCTGCTGGTCGTGGGCGCGCTCGCGGCTGGCTACCAGTACGAGTCGGCCAACGCCGAACACCGACGCCAGCTCACCGTGCAGGCGAACATCCTGGCCGCCAGCGTGACGGCGGCGGTCGCGTTCAACGATCGCGACGCGGCGCAGGAATACGTCAACGCCCTGATGCTCGATCCGCGCCTTGACGCGGTGGCGGTCTACAACGAGGCACATCGCGAGGTCGCCGGATTCCAGCGCGCCGGCAGTGCCCCCATTGCGGACGACCTGGGCCGTGCGAAGCGGTTGGAGCACGATCACCTGCTGGTCGCCGTGCCGGCGCGCCAGGACGGCACCCCCGTAGGCAGCGTCTATCTGCGCGCCGCGGACACACCGCTGATGGTGCAACTGGCGCGGTACAGCGGCGTGGCCTTGTTGACCATCATGGCCGTGCTGATGCTTTTTGCGCTGGCCGTGGCGCAGCGCGTGCTGACCCGTGCCAACACCGCCTTGCTCCAGCGTGCGCGCGAGCTGGCGCAGGCCAACGAGCGACTCAGCACCGAGATGGAGCGGCGCGCACGCACCGAGGAGGCGCTGCGGCAAAGCCAGAAGATGGAAGCGATCGGCCAGCTTTCCGGTGGCGTGGCCCACGACTTCAACAACCTGCTGATGATCATCAAGGGCAGCCTTGCCCGCCTGCAGCGACCACTGCTGCAGGGGGACACGGTAGTTGCCCGCGAGCGTGTCGTTGCCGGCTCCGATCAGCAGGCGGCCCCTCAGCTGCCGGTGACGGAACAATCGCTGTTCGAGCAGCGTCAAGCGAGGGAGCGGCAGATCAAACGCTACCTCGACATGGCGCACGATGGCATCGACCGCGCAGCCGCCATGACCCAGCGCTTGCTCAGCTTTGCCCGCCGGCAGCCGCTTTCGCCCAAGTCGTTGTTCCTGGATGCGCTGATCGAAGGCATCCGGCCACTGCTTGATCATTCGATCGGTTCCAACGCGCGGATCGACTACCGGCTCGATTCGAAATGGCCGGTTTTGTGCGACTCCAATCAGATGGAAAACGCGATCCTCAACCTCGTCATCAACGCGCGCGATGCGCTGCCCGCGGGCGGGCAGGTCACCGTCCAGACGAATGACGTGCGGATCGATGCCGACCATCCGATGGGCGAGCTGGGCGATGGCGACTATGTGCACTTGCGGGTGATCGATACCGGCACGGGCATGAGCGACGAGGTTCGCAGCAAGGCCTTCGATCCGTTCTTCACCACCAAGCCGGTCGGCAAGGGCACCGGCCTGGGCCTGAGCACCATCCTCGGCTATGTCGTGCAGTCGCGCGGCGTGGCCAGCATCGAAAGCGCCATGGGGCGTGGCACCACGATCCACATCGTGCTGCCGCGCGCTACCGGTGAAGTCACTCCAGAGGAAACGTAATGCCGTCTGCTGACACCTCCGCACCCCACGTCCTGCTGGTCGAAGACGAGGCCTTCCTGCGTGAACTGGTCATGGAAGGCCTGCAGGATGCGGGCTACAGCGTGGTTGAAGCCAGTGACGGCACTGCCGGACTGCGTGCACTGCGATCGGACCTGCGCATCGACCTGCTGCTGAGTGACATCAAATTGCCCGACATCGACGGCTACCAGGTCGCCGAAGCGGCCAAGGCGTTACGCCCGGATCTCAAGGTGATCCTGATGACGGGCTACGCGCCATCGCCGCTGCCCTCGACGCTGGAGTCCGTGGTGTACCGCGTGCTGCAGAAGCCGTTCTCGCTCGAAACCCTGCCCGAGACGGTGGCCGCTGCGCTGAATGCGTGAAGGTGGAGTTTCGCACCTGGCTCAACTGCCAGGGCGACTTTCACTAGCGACGGGGTCCGCCCAGAAGTGGCTGCCTGAAGGCAGGGCGTGGTCAACCAGGGCCCCTGTTCACGACCGGCCGACGCCTCGTTGACGGTCGATCGACCACTTTCCGGGCAACACCCGTGTCCGCCGTACCGATGGAATCGCCGCCACCGTTGCGCGCGGCGCGCGTCGGCGCCAGGCCTGGTACGAGCTGGCCCGCCGTTCTCGTGAGGGGAGCCACGACTGGCAACTGAAGGCGCGATGGTGCGATGACCCGACAACAGGCTCAATCGAATGAGCCGCCCGATAGGCCCGGCGAGGCCGCTTCCGGGCCCGCATCAACGAGCGCAATGCCCGACCTGGATATCCTTCAGCAGGTCATCGATGCCAGCACGGCGATGATCCAGGTGGCGGACTGCAACTACCGGTTTCTTGCCGTCAACAAGGCCAGCGCCGACGAGTTCGAGCGCATCTATGGCGTGCGCCCCAGGCGCGGCGACTCGATGCTGGAACTGCTGTCGCACTTGCCCGCGCACCAGGCTGCGGTAAGGGCCGTGTGGCGTCGCGCGCTTGCCGGGGAGTCATTCAAGGAGCTGGCAGAGTTCGGCGAAACTTCGCGGGAACGGCGAAGCTACGAGATGAAATATTTTCCGCTGCGGCGGGCCGATGGAGAACGGGTAGGGGCGTTCCAGTTCGTCTACGACGCCACCGACAGCGTGCGCCGCATCCGCGAGCCGGCTGACATCGGCCGGCTCGAACGTGCCGAAGGGCCGGTCAGCGCGGGCCTGAGCGACAGCCGGTACCGCGAACTCTTTGCGAGGATCCACGAAGGATTCTTCATCGCAGAGACCGTTCGTGACGGCAGCGGTGACGTCGTCGATTTCATCTTTCTCGAGGTCAACCAGGCGTTCGCCGAACAGACGGGCCACTCGGCGCAGGCCGTGCTGGGCCACCGCGTCAGCGAGGCCATGCCCGGCTTCCCGCACAGCGTGGTGCAGCGCTATGGCGAGGTGGTGAACAGTGGCCATCCGTCCGCATTCGAAGTGCAGATCTCCGCCCTGGAGCACCGCACGTACGAGGCCCGCGCCCACCCGTTGGGTGGCGAGCGGTTCGCGGTGCTGTTCCTGGAAATCACCGAGCGCAAACGCATCGAGAAAGCGCTCGAAGAAAGCAGCGCATCGTTGAGCGCGATAGTCGACTGGGTCGACCAGATCATCTGGACCGCCCGCCCGGACGGCTTCCATGATTTTTTCAACCGGCGCTGGTACGAATACACCGGCGTGACGCCCGGATCGACTAACGGGGACGAATGGGCGGAGCTGTTCCATCCGGACGACCGCGAGCGAACCTTCGTCCGCTGGCGGCAGAGCCTGGCCACTGGCGAACCCTACGAGATCGAATACCGCCTGCGCCACTACACGGGCGTCTACCGCTGGGTGCTCGGCCGTGCGCACGCGGTTCGCAACGAGACGGGTCGGATCCTGCGCTGGATGGGCACCTGCACCGACATCCACGAGCAGAAAGCTTTCGCCGAGCAACTGGAACTGGCCAGTAACGAACTGAGCCACCGGATCAAGAACATCTTCGCCGTCGCCTCGGGGCTCATCACCCTGACCGTCCGGCAGTTTCCCGAAAGTCGGGCCTTTGCCGACGAGCTGCTGGACAGGCTGACGGCCCTGGGCCAAGCGCACGACTATGCACGCCCCCACGCGGGCGATGTGGGGCCAGTCGGGGAAGCCGCCACCGTGCTGGGCCTGACTCGCCGTCTGCTCAGACCGTATGCGGCGGATGGGGAGCACCGCGTCGAGGTAACCGGAGACGACGAGTTGCTGGAGCCGCGCGCGGTCACGCCCATGTCGCTGGCGATCCATGAGCTGGCGACCAACGCGGCGAAGTACGGTGCGTTCGCCGTGCCCGGGGGACGGGTCACGGTGCGTGGCGAGCGGTCCTCGCACCGCTTCACGCTGCACTGGTGCGAGCGGGGCGGGCCGATGGTGCAGGAGCCGCAGCGGACGGGCTTCGGCAGCCGCCTGGTCGACCTGACCCTGCGTGACCAACTGAGCGGGGACTTGACCCGGACCTGGCGCCCCGAGGGGCTCGAGGTGCATGTGTCCGTACCGCTTGATCGGCTGGTATGGGTCCCGCCAGCCTGAGTCAGCCCGACATCAAAGCGTCTGGATGGGCGACTCGCAGTGTCGACTCTATTTCGAGCGACATCGGGAATGACGACCAGATGGCGTCTTCGGTCGCCAACGTCCCATGACTTCATACCCATGCACTAGTGCGAACTTCACACTAACCTTCACATCACCCCAGGCGGCAGTGCAGGCAAGCGTGTGGATGATCGGGTCGGCTATCTGAAGAAGTTCCAGAAGGAGCTGTCGGCAGGCACGGTGTCGCTGGTGTTGCTGGCGGTACTGGGTCAATCGCGGCAGCCGCTGTATGGCTACCAGATCGCCAAACGGCTGGAGGAACTGGGCGAGGGCGTGCTCGCCGGCAAGCAGAGCGCGCTGTATCCGGTGCTGCGAAACCTCAACGCTGCCGGGCTGCTGGCAAGCGAGGTGGAGCCCTCGGTGAGCGGGCCGCCACGCCGTTATTACCGCATTACCAAACCGGGGCGGGAGGTGCTGCGCGAGTGGATCGCGGCATGGCACGCCACGCGCGAATCCGTCGACAAGATCCTTCAAGGAGAGGTGTGATGAACGCACCGCGCACGATCAACGAATACCTTCAACAATTGCGTACCGCGCTGCGCGGTGCCGATCCGGCGCTGGTGCAGGACGCGCTCTACGACGCCGAGGAGCACCTGCGCGCCGAGCTGGCCGAACAACCGGACCGTGACGAGGCGCAGATGCTCGCCCACGTCGTCGGCAGCTACGGTGCGCCGGACGAAGTGGCCGAGCTGTATCGCGATCAGGAGATCAAGATCCAGCGCGCGCTGCGCCCGCCGCCGCAACCGAAGCGCCGCTCGCTGGCCGGGCGCTTCTTCGGGGTGGCGGCCGATCCGCGCACTTACGGCGCGCTGTTCTACATGGTGCTGGCGCTGGCCACCGGCATCTTCTATTTCACCTGGGTGGTGGCGGGCGTGTCGCTGTCGGCCGGGTTGTCGGTGCTGATCATCGGCCTGCCGTTCATCGTGCTGTTCTTCGGATCGGTGCGGGTGTTGTCGCTGGTCGAGGGGCGCATCGTCGAGGCGATGCTCGGTGCGCGGATGCCGCGGCGCCCGCCGTACCCCGCGCAGGGACAACCGCTGATGAAGCGGATCGGCGCGATGTTCACCGACGCGCGCACCTGGACCACGATGCTCTACATGCTGCTGATGCTGCCGCTGGGCATCGTCTATTTCACCGTGGCGGTGGTGCTGGTTTCGACGGCGGTTGGTTTCATCGGTGCGCCGATCGCCTGGGCACTCGATGTCACCGCGCTGTCGGATCTGTACGTCGGGCACCGGGTGATGGCGGACTGGGGCCTTGGCGTGCATGAGGCCGGCTGGGGCGACGCGCTCGCGATCTGCGGGGTGGGCGTGCTGCTGCTGTTCGGCACCCTGCACCTGGCTCGCGGGCTGGGCCGGATGCACGGGCAGGTGGCGCGGCACCTGCTGGTGCGAGGCGGTTGAGCACGACGATGGCGGGCGTGGCCCGCCATCGTTTTGCGTCAAACCGGTGGTTGACCAACTGGCGCCGCTTTTCAGAAATCCTCGCCGTCGACGATCTCCAGGCCGGCATCCAGTCGCCGCGCTTCCGCTTCGGCGACCACCCGCACCGCGTCCGCGTGCATGTCGTCGGGGGCGTCCACCTCGACCATGAAGACCCGTCCTTCGTTGTCGTCGACCAGGTTGGCCGAGCTGGAATCGTCGCGCACGCCGAGCATGAAATCCTCGATTTCCTCCACGTGTTCGATGCCGTCGATGCCATGCAACACGGTGATGATCGAGTCCGCGGCATCGCGGTTGCCGATCAGGCGAAGGCGGATGATGGACATGGACGGACTCCAGCGGGCGGTTGGCAAAAATGCTGGGGTGCGCGGCGTGTGCGCCGGGTGATTGCCAGGCCGTACCATGGGGTTCTTTGCAAACCGACCGCCCATGCCCAAAACCTACGACCGCGGCTATTTCGACAAGTGGTACCGCGACCCGCGCCACTCGGTGGCCTCCGCCGCCGAACTCAGGCGCAAGGTGGCGCTGGCGGTGGTGCAGGCCGAGTACTACCTGGGCCGCCCGTTGCGCAACGTGCTGGATGTGGGCTGTGGCGAGGCGCCATGGCGCGCGCCGCTGCGCGCCTTGCGGCCGGGCGTCGAGTACCGGGGCCTGGATGCCAGCGCCTATGTGGTGGCGCGCTACGGGCGCAGCCGCAACGTCGGGCTGGCGCGGTTCGGCCAGCTCGAACACCTGCGCTTCGACACCCGCTTCGACTTGATCGTCTGCACCGACGTGCTGCACTACCTCAAGCCGGCCGAGATACGCGCGGGTCTGGCCGGTATCGGCGAAATGCTCGAAGGCGTGGCATTCCTGGAAGTGTTTACCAGCCGCGACGATGTGACGGGCGACTGCGAGGGGTTTTTCTCGCGCGCGCCGACTTGGTACCTTCGCCAGTTCGCCCAGGTCGGCCTGCTGCCATGCGGCTCGCACTGTTACCTGGGACCACGGCTGGACCGGCATGTCGCGGCGCTTGAGCGCGCGCAGCTAGCCGGCTAGGCATTCACGGTGCGGATGGAAGCAGGCCTCATAATTGTTGCGGTCTGCCGGCGGATGCGCGGGCCGGTTGGTGTTCAAGAGGTCGTCAATGTCGATAATCGAGGAAAGCACCTATAGTCGGATGGTGCAGGCGCTGGATGCGGTTGCCTTGATCTTTCTCGCCCCGGCTGGACGGATCGCCAGCTGGAACGCAGGCGCCGAGCGCATCTTTGGCTATACCGCCGGACAGATCGTCGGTGAGTCGTTCGGGACGCTGTTTACCCCGGAGGACCGTGCGGCCGGCCTGCCTGAGCAGGTCCTGCAGGCAGCAGGCCGGGAGGGGCGCAGCGAGGAGGTGGGCTGGCATCTGGACAAGCAGGGCCAGCGGCTGCGAGCGCGAACCATCCTGGAAACCGTGCATGACGACAGCGGCCAGTTGCTCGGTTACACCTGCCTGGCCCGCGACATCCACGCGCCTCATGCGGACGAATCGCTGGGCAGCGACGAGCAGCAATTCCGCCTGCTGGTGCAGGGCGTGCGCGACTACGCGATCTACATGCTAGACCCGGAAGGACACGTGGCGAGCTGGAACGCCGGCGCCGAGCGCATCAAGGGCTACCGTGAGGAGGAGGTGCTCGGCAAGCACTTCGGCAACTTCTATGCGGATGAAGACACCAGCCTCGGCCTGCCGGCGCGCAACCTGGCGATCGCGCGCGAGCAGGGCGTGTACGAGGGGGAGGGCTGGCGCCGGCGCAAGGACGGCTCGCTTTTCTGGGCGCACGTGGTGATCGATCGACTGGCCGATGCCGACGGCAACCTGGTCGGCTTCGCCAAGATCACCCGCGATGTCACCGAGAAAAGACTGGCCGAGCAGGAGCTGGCGTCTGCGCGCGAGGCGCTTTTCCAGGCACAGAAAACCGAATCGATCGGCCAGCTGACCGGTGGCGTGGCGCACGATTTCAACAACCTGCTGATGGCGGTGATGGGCAACCTCGAGCTGCTGCGCAAGTGGCTGCCGTCCGCGCCACGCCCGCAGTCGCTGCTGGACAACGCGATGGCCGGCGCGCAGCGCGGCGCCTCGCTGACCCAGCGCATGCTCGCCTTCGCGCGGCGGCAGGAACTGCACCCGCGCCCGGTCGACGTGCAGATCCTGGTGCACGGGATGGCTGACCTGCTCAAGCGTTCGCTCGGGCCGGAGGTTGTCATCGACACGCGCTTTCCGCTGCGTTTGCCGCGCGTGCTGATCGATCCCAACCAGCTGGAACTGGCGCTGCTCAACCTCGCCGTCAACGCCCGCGATGCCATGCCGGAGGGCGGGCGGCTGGAGATCGGCGCCCGCGGCGAATGGGTGGCCCAGGGACATCCGGCCGCCTTGCCGCCGGGGGAGTACGTCTGCATATGGGTGGCCGACGAAGGACACGGCATGGATGCGCAAACCATCCAGCGCGCGACCGAGCCGTTCTTCACCACCAAGGGCGTTGGCAAGGGCACCGGCCTGGGCCTGTCGATGGCGTTTGGCCTGGCCGAACAGTCAGGCGGGCGCCTGCAACTGCAAAGCCAGGCGGGCCGGGGCACGACGGTAGAACTCTGGCTGCCGATCGCGGGGGCCGACCTGGACACCGGGCAACAGGACGCGCCATCGCTGGAGACCGAAGACGAGCTCAAGGCGACGACCGCGCTCAACCTGCTGCTGGTCGACGATGACGACCTGGTTCTCATGAGCGCGATGGCGATGGCCGAGGACATGGGGTACGCCGCGCACGGAGCTAAATCGGCCGAGGAGGCGTTGGCGTATGTCGACGCCGGTGGTGAGGTCGATGTGGCCATCACCGACCAGGCGATGCCCGGCATGACCGGCGTACGCCTGGCCGAGTTGCTGCGCGAACGCGTGCCAACCCTGCCGATCGTGCTTGCCTCCGGCTATGCGGAGATGCCCGGCGTTTCCCTGCCCGAGGTGGTCAGGCTGAGCAAGCCATTCGGTCGGCGCGAACTGCATCGGGCGATCGGCGATGCCCTGGGGCAGGTCGGCATCACCGACGCGGCCGGCTGAGGTCGTCGAACGCGGCCTTTGCCTGACGGCAGGGCTTTCCCGGCTGGCCGGGAAAGCCTTGCACTCGCTCGGCCATCGACGGGCCTGTGCTTCGACTCAGGGCTCCACGGCCCAGCGGTAATGCACCGCGTAGTCGAGCGTAGCCCTGCCGCCGGCGGGCACATTCACCTTGAATTCGAGCAGGTCGGGAGACTGCCGTGTCGGCTTGAGCGTTGACGACGCCAAGGTCCATTCACGCCAGCGGTTGGGACGCTCGCGAACCGTCACCAGACGGGCTGACTCGCCGGCGTTGGTCAGCACGATGCGGAAGCCTTCGTCCATCGAGCGCGCGGCCTTGTCCAGCCTGAACGATGTGCGCTCGCGCTCGGCGCGCAGATCAAAGGCAGTGCCGAGGGTGAGCGTGGCATCGGTGCCCTTGGGCGTGTCGTCGATGCGGCCTTCGCCTAGGAATTGGGGCGTGCCGGAATGGTCGCTGCCGAGCACGCGCAGGTAGCCCGCGGGCAGGCTGTCGAAGGCGGTCAGGCGCAGCGTGCTTTCGATCGTGGTGCCGCCGTCAGTGTTGAAGTCCGGCGAGAGCATCGGTTGCGGCGGTGTCCAGCTGTTGCCGCTCTCGTACAGCGCGGTGCGCTCGCAGGCAAGGCTGCGGGTGGCGTACAGCGGTACCTGGCTGACGCTGCCGTCGGGCAGGTCGACCTTCTGCGGCAGGGTGTACAGGCGGTAGTCGCCGAGCGAGGACTGCTGAGGCATGTCGGCGGCTTCGGCCTTGGCGTAGCCGCGCGCCATGGCCATCATCGGCCGTGGCGCGTCGGGCTTGGCGAAGCGCGGTTCGCCGGCGACCAGCTTGAGCGTGGCGTCATGCCAGTCGCGACCGCTGCGGTTGGCGATGCTGGCGCGCGATTCGAACTGCATGCGGCAGGTGTTGCCTGGCTGCAGGGTGGCCACGTAGGCGGCACGCCAGCCGAGGCCGGCGGTGGGGTAGCTGAGCGTGGCGACAGTGTTGCCGGCGTTGCCGGCATCCACGCGCAGGTGCAGGCTGGCGCCGGTGGGAAAGCTGCCCTCGGTCGAGCGTACGGCGGCGTAGTCGCGTACCAGCGTGGTGCCGTAGATGCCGTCGACCAACAGCCCATTGCCCGCGCGCAGCAGCGTGCCGTTGGCCAGCGATTCGCCGTTGCTGCCAAGCACATTCACCTTGTGGCCGACCAGACCGGTCAGCGCCGCCTCGTTGCCTTGACCCAGCAGCAGGCGCTGCGAAATCAGCTTGGCCTGGTCGTGGGCGAACCCCAGCGCGATCGCCTCCGGATCGAGATAAAGCGGCAGGTCGCCCAGAGTGATGTCCTGGGTACCGGCCTTGAGCGACAGCGTGCGTTGTTCGCGCACGACCGCATGCCCCTCGCCCACGCTGCCATCGCCACCGGCGGTGTACAGCGCAGGACTGTCGCTGCGGTAGAGGGTCAGTTCGGTGACATCGGCAGCTTGGGCGGCGGGCGCGAGGCAGGCGACCAAGCAGGCGACGGCGAGGGCATGGCGACGGGGCTGAGGCATGGACGAGCTCCTTCGTGGGGAAGGGCCATCATAGAGGGATGCGCGGCCGGTCCCGTCGTGCGGTGCCGGATGCCTGATTGGTCTCTCCATTCTTTTCCCGCTCGTGGAGAAAGGTCCCCCGTCGCTGCCTTCCGGCAGCGCAGGTAAGAACCGGTTTTGGAGAGCGTTGGCGCAGTCGAAACCAACAACATCGTTTCGATAGACGGATAACTGGCCAGCCTGCGCGTGCGGCCTTACGCCTGGCTGTTGCGGATTGCTTCGGGCAGCGGCACCGGCTTGCCGGTGGCTGGATCCATCCAGACCATCACCACGTGGCCATCGCCGTACAGCCGACCGGCATCGTCGGCATCGAGAATGCGGTGTCCGATGGTCATCGAGGTGCTGCCCAGGCGCTCGCAGAACAGTTCCACGTGCAGCCGCGCCGGCCACTCGATCGGGCGGCGGTAGTTCAACTGCACGGCGGCCATCACCGGCATCGCGTGGTCGTCGAACCAGGGGCCAGGCACGTGGCTGAGCCACTGCAGCCGAGCCTCTTCCAGGTAGGTGAGGTAGTTGGAGTTGTTGACGTGGTTGAACGCGTCCAGGTCGCGCCAGCGCACGGACAACGTGGCGATGAACAGCGGCGCGGGTGCGGTGCTGTCGGCGGGCGCCGTGGCGATTTCTGAGGAGGCGGCGTCCGCTCCCGCGTGCTTGCGCGCGGTCACGATTTTTTCTTCCTGCCGCGCATCGGCTTGTACTTGTCGGCCGAAGCAATGTGCTTGGTGCCGCCCTTGGTCCGCTTGGGCTTGTCCGGCGCCTGCGCGGCCTTGTGCCGGGCGGCCAGCTTGAGCTGCGGTGCGAGGAAGCGACCGGTGTGCGAATCGGCGGTGGCGGCCACTTCCTCCGGCGTACCGGCAACCAGGATCCGCCCGCCGCCGCCGCCGCCCTCGGGGCCGAGGTCGACGATCCAGTCGGCGGTCTTGATCACGTCGAGGTTGTGCTCGATCACCACCACCGTGTTGCCCTGGTCGACCAGCTGATGCAGCACGTCGAGCAACTGCTCGATGTCGTGGAAGTGCAGGCCGGTGGTGGGTTCGTCGAGGATGTAGAGCGTGCGGCCGGTGTCGCGCTTGGACAGCTCCTTGGACAGCTTCACGCGTTGCGCCTCACCGCCGGACAGCGTGGTCGCGCTCTGGCCGAGCTTGATGTAATCCAGCCCCACCGCGCGCAGCGTGTCGAGCTTGCGCGCGATGGTCGGCACGTTCTCGAACAGCTTCAGCGCGTCCTCCACCGTCATGTCGAGCACGTCGGCGATAGTGTGGCCCTTGTAGTGGATCTCCAGCGTCTCGCGGTTGTAGCGCTTGCCGTGGCAGACGTCGCAGGGCACGTACACGTCCGGCAGGAAGTGCATCTCCACCTTGATCAGCCCGTCACCTTCGCAGGCCTCGCAGCGGCCGCCGCGCACGTTGAAGCTGAAACGGCCCGGCGTGTAGCCGCGTGCACGCGCCTCGGGCACCTGCGCGAACATTTCGCGCAGCGGGGTGAACAGGCCGGTGTAGGTGGCCGGGTTGGAGCGTGGCGTGCGACCGATCGGCGACTGGTCGATGTCCACCACCTTGTCGAACAGCTCCATGCCGCTGACCGATTCGAACGGTGCCGCCTGGGCGCTGGCGCCGTTCAACTCGGCGGCGGCCAGGCGGAACAGGGTGTCGTTGACCAGCGTCGACTTGCCCGAGCCGGACACGCCGGTGACGCAGGTGAACAGGCCGGCGGGGATGCCCAGATCCACGCTCTTGAGGTTGTTGCCGCGCGCACCCTTCAGGTGCAGCCAGGCCTCCTCGCTCGCCGGCTTGCGCCGTTCGGTGGGCACTTCGATGCTGCGCACGCCCGACAGGAACTGGCCAGTGATCGAGCGGGGGGAAGCGAGGATGTCGTCGACCGTGCCCTGCGCCACCACGTCGCCGCCATGCACGCCGGCGCCCGGGCCGATGTCGAGCACGTGGTCGGCCATGCGGATGGCGTCCTCGTCGTGCTCGACCACGATCACCGTGTTGCCCAGGTCGCGCAGGCGGGTGAGGGTGCCGAGCAGGCGTTCGTTGTCGCGCTGGTGCAGGCCGATCGAGGGCTCGTCCAGCACGTACATCACGCCGACCAGGCCGGCGCCGATCTGGCTGGCCAGGCGGATGCGCTGGGCCTCGCCGCCCGAGAGCGTGTCGGCCTGGCGGTTCAGCGTGAGGTAGTTGAGGCCCACGTCGTTGAGGAACGTCAGCCGCTCGCGGATTTCCTTGACGATCTTGGCCGCGATTTCGCCGCGCCACCCGCTGAGCTTGAGTTCATCGAAAAACGCCAGGGTGTCGTCGATCGAGCGGTTGGTCAGCGCCGGCAGCGCGCGGTCGGCGACAAACACGTTGCGCGCGGAGCGGTTCAACCGCTGGCCTTCGCAGGTAGGGCAGGGATGGTCGCTGATGTATTTGGCCAGCTCCTCGCGGACGGCGTTGGATTCGGTTTCCTTATAGCGCCGTTCCAGGTTGGGAAGGATGCCCTCGAAGGCGTGCTCGCGGGTTACCCGGCCACCGCGCTCGGTGAGGTAGCGGAAAGGAATCTTCTCCTTGCCGCTGCCATACAGGATCGCCTGCTGGATATGCGGCGGCAGGTCGCGCCAGCGGGTATCCGCCTCGAAGCCGTAATGCGCGGCCAGCGACAGCAGCATCTGGAAGTAGTGCGGGTTGCGCCGGTCCCAGCCGCGGATCGCGCCGTTGGACAGCGGCAGCTCGGGATGGCCGACGACGCGCGCCGGGTCGAACACCTGGGTCACGCCCAGGCCGTCGCAGCTGGGACAGGCGCCGATCGGCGAGTTGAACGAGAACAGCCGCGGTTCCAGTTCCGGCAGCGAGTAGTCGCACACCGGGCAGGAATAGCGCGAGGAGAGCAATTGCTCCGGCGCGCTGTCGTTATCCATGTCGACCACGATCACCAGGCCGTCGCCCAGCCGCAGCGCGGTCTCGAACGATTCGGCCAGGCGCTGCTTGAGATCCTCGCGCGGGCGGAAGCGGTCGATCACCACTTCGACCGTGTGCTTCTGGCGCAGCATCAAGGGCGGAACGGCGTCGAGGTCATACACCACCCCGTCGACGCGGGCGCGCACGAAACCCTGCGCACGCAGCTGGTCGAACACCTGCACGTGCTCGCCCTTGCGCTCGC
>Ga0308176_10001185_pt1 | contig 16412 bp, 3 predicted proteins | sample PhyCR2_3_FD_203890 | JGI IMG/M metagenome (GOLD analysis project Ga0308176, IMG submission 203890) | Soil microbial communities from UC Gill Tract Community Farm, Albany, California, United States - DLSLS.C.R2 | ecosystem: Environmental > Terrestrial > Soil > Agricultural land | place: USA...
GGGACGTCCCAGTGTTGGATGACGCGGGAGCCGCCGATGCGGGAGGTGCCGACGGATTGGTGGTCGGCGATGCCGGCGAGTTTGGCGACTTCGGCAAGTTGGGGGTAAACGAAGGCGTGGAAGCTGTGGGCGCAGGTGAAGACGCGGAGGCCGCTGGGGGGCGGAGGGGCGGGCTGGGCGCGGGATGGGGTGGGCGCGGTTGCGACGAATAGGGCAAGCGCGGCGAGCGCGACGGCGGGGGGATTGGGGCGTGTGACCATCGGTGCACCGGTCTGAGGCGGGGTGAATTGTATCACATCGCGGGAGTGAAAATGGGAGGTTAGCGTTGGTGGGGTTCAGTTTGGGGATGGTGCTTCCAAACGGGCAACGGAAACTTGAGTTGCTTGTAATCTCCCGAGAGAGAAACTAAGATGTCGGCTCGGTAACGTTGGGTAAGCCGAAGTCAACTCCTCATCAAAACGGGGACCGAAGTCGTTTGCTGTAGTCAGTCAGCCTTGGGAATCTGAACGCCGACGGGCGTGCGGGACGAACGGTCAACATACGGCGCCGGGGCAGTTTGGCGCGCGGGAAATCCATCATGACATCTAGATATCAAGGGTCGGGCGCGGGTAGAGGGTCTATGTCCTCGAGGCGTGGGCGACGGGATGCGCGGCGCGCGGAAGTGCTGGGCCGGGCGACGAAGGTCTGGTGCGAGGAGCTGGAGAATCGCGTGCTGCTGAGCACGACGTTCGCGAACGTGCTGGTCAACGACATGTCGTCCGACACGACGTCGCGGGACACGCAGAGCGAGACGAGCACGATCGCGTTCGGGAGCACGGTGCTGGCGTCGTTCAACGACTCGGGTTCGAACGCGGTGAACTCGAGCAAGTTCACGGGGTGGGCGCGGTCCACGGACGGGGGGAAGACGTTCACGGACATGGGGGCGCTGCCGACGAACACCAACGGCGACGCCGGCGATCCGGTGCTGGCGCGGGACAATACGACCGGCGCGGTTTACTTCGCGACGCTGTCGATCGGCGCGGCGAACGTGATCCAGATCTTCAAGTCGACCGACGGCGGGGTGACGTTCGGGGCGCCGGTGAACGGCGACCCGGGTTTCACGGGGGGCAGCCTGGACAAGGAATGGCTGGCGGTGGACAACTACGCCGGGTCGGGGCAGGGGAACGTGTACCTGATCGTGCGGGACTTCGGGACGAAGAACGGGATCTTCGTGACGCGGTCCACGGACGGCGGGGCGACGTGGGGGCCGAGCGGCGGGGTGGCGATCACGACGGGGAGCAGCACGCAGGGGGCGTGGGTGACGGTGGGGCCGGACCATGCGGTGTATGCGTTCTGGTACGACGCGCAGACGAGCCCGCAGCGGATCATGATGCGCAAGAGCACGGACCAGGGGTTGACGTTCTCTTCGCCGGTGGTGGTGGCGAACCTGCTGACGACGGGGAGCAACGGCGACCTTGGGCTGGGTTTCCGGACGAACACGTTCCCGCAGGCGGTGGTGAATCCGACGAATCCGAACAACGTTTACGTGACGTTCGACGACAACCCGGCGGGGACGGACCGCGGGGACATTTATTTCACGCAGTCGAACAACGGCGGGACGACGTGGAGCACGCCGGTGCGGGTGAACGACGACGCGACGACGCGTGACCAGTGGCAGCCGGCGCTGGCGATCAAGCCGAACGGGTCGCAGTTGTTCATCGGGTTCTACGACCGGCGGAACGACGCGGCGAACGCGCTGATCGACACGTACGGCGCGGTGGCGAGCATCAGCGGGAACACGGTGACGTTCCAGCCGAACTTTCGGATCACCGACACGGCGTTCGGGTCGGTGTACGGCGTGGACCCGGCGATCAACAGCGTTTACATGGGGGACTACGACTCCGCGGCGGCGGATAATTCCGGTTTCTATTACACCTGGGCGGACAACCGGGACAACAGCCTCGGGCGTACGGGCAAGCAGGCGAACGTGCGGTTCGCCAAGATTTCGACGAGCATGCAGGTGGCGACCACGACGCCGGCGGCGAACGCGGTCCTGGCGACGGCGCCGACGGATTTCACGGTGGACTTCACCGACGCGTACACGCCGGCGTCGGTGGACGCGTCGGACTTCACGGTGAACGGCGTGGCGGCGGATTCGTTCGCGGCGGTGGACGCGGACACGGTGACGTTCCACTTCAACACGTCGCCGGTGACGACGCAGGGGTTGCAGACGATGGCGATCGCGGGGGGGGCGATCACGCGCACGTCGGACGGGTCGCCGATCGACGCGTTTAGCGCGACGTTCCGGTACGACGTGACGGCGATGCAGGTGGCGTCGACGGTGCCGGCGAACGGTGCGGGCGTGGTGCTGCCGCTGTCGAACATCGACGTGACGTTCAACGAGGCGTACGACCCGTCGAGCATCGGGGCGTCGGACCTGGTGCTGAGCCAGGGGGCGGTGACGGGCGCGACGGCGGTCAATTCGACGACGGTGCGGTACGCGGTGAGCGGGCTGACGGCCGAGGGGGTGGTGACGGTGTCGATGGCGGCGGGGGCGGTGAGCGACGCGTTCGGCAACCCGATGCAGGCGTACGCGGGGAGCTTCACGACGGACGTCGGGACGGTGCCGTTCCCGACGCCGATGGCGAGCCGGGTGCCGCAGGGGGCGGTGGTGTACACGTCGCAGACGCCTTCGACGAACGTGATCGGGCCGGCGGGGGACGCCGACAGCTTCACGCTGAACCTGGACGCGGGGCAGACGCTGACGGTGATCATCAGCCCGGCGGCGTCGCTGCAGCCGTCAGTGGAGGTGCGCGACCCGTCGAACAACGTGGTGGGCGGCGCGGTGGCGGTGGGGCCGGGGAAGTACGCGCTGGTTCAGGCGGTGCCGGTGGTGTCCGCGGGGACGTACACGATCACGGTCTCGGGCGCCGGATCGACGACGGGGACGTACGGCGCGCAGGCGATGGTGAACGCGGCGGCGGAGGCGGAACTGTACGGCGGGGCGGCGAACGACACGCAGGCGACGGCGCAGGACCTGGGCGGTAGCTTTACGCCGCTGGGCGGCGGTGCGTCGAGGGCGGCGGTGTCGGGGCAGTTGCCGCTGGGGGCCGGGGTGCCGCTGGTCGGCGACGACTTCGAGAGCGGGGTTTTGTCGGGCGCGTGGACGAAGTACTCGTCGGACGCGAGCCTGGGGCGCATCCAGGTGAGCGGCGCGTACGGCACCGGCGGGGGCAGCTACGCGCTGCTGATGGACCACAACGACTCGGGCGGGGCCACGTACAACCTGAACGAGGCGGTGTGGACGGTGAACCTGAGCGGGCTGACGCAGGCGACGCTGACGTTCTCGCAGGCGAGCTACAACGACGAGGCGGACACGCTCGCGGCGTCGTTCGTGGGTCACGCCAACGGCGACGGCGTGTCGATCAGCGCCGACGGGAACACGTGGTACCGCGTGTGGCAGGGGCCGACGGGGACGGGGACGTACGGCACGGTGACGGTGGACCTGGGGGCGGCGGCGACGGCGGCGGGCATCCCGCTGGGGGCGAACTTCAAGATCAAGTTCCAGCAGTACGACAACTACAACCTGACGACTGACGGGCGGGGGTTTGACAACGTCCTGATCACCACGCCGTCGCCGAACGTGGACTGGTACAGCTTCCCGCTCGCGGCGGGAGACAGCGCGACGGTGGCGCTCAAGGCGCTGGGAACGGGGAGCGCGGCGGAGGTGAAGCTGTTCGACTCCGCGGGCAACCTCCTGGCGATCGCGGCGCCCGGCGCGACGAATGTGGACCGGGTGCTGACGGATTTCGTCGCCCCCGCGGCCGGGACGTATTACGTGCAGCTCACCGGGAACGCCGGCGATTACACGCTGGTCGTGACGCGGAATTCCGAGTTCGACACGGAGACCAACGACACGATCGCCGCGGCGCAGCAGGTCCGGAGCCGGCAGACGGGCGGGACGCAAACGGTGCTTGGCAACATTGGGGGGACGGCGACGACGTTGCTGGACCTTTCGCCGCTGGTCGGGCAGCCGGTGGACGAGCTGGAGGTCCAGGGGGTGCGATTCGGGTTTATCGTGGAGAACGACCCGGCCGGGCCGGCCACCGTCGAAGGCCCGCCGGCGGAACTCGAATCGCTCAGCGGCACGCCGGTGATCAGCGGCAACGCGGCCGGCAGACTCACGATGAGCTTTGACCAGCCGGCCTCGCGGGTGGAATTCAGGGTCGGGCTGATCTTCCCGGAGGGCGAGCCGGTCCCGGGCGGCGGCGAAGAGGAAGAAGAATCCGTCGTCCTGGCGAGCCTGTACGACGAGCAGGGGGGGCTGGTCGGCGTTCAACAAATCCGGCCGGACCCGCTGGACCACCCGGACTCGTGGGAGTCCACGTTCCGGTACCAGGGCGCGGCGATCAGCCGGATTGTGCTGGACTTCGACCAGGACGCCGACGTGGAATTCGCGCTGGGGGGGATGGCGGTCACCACCGGCAACGTGACCGACACGTACGCCGTGGCGCTGGCGGCCGGCGCCACGCTAAACGTCCAGACGTCCACGCCCAACGACGGCGCCGGGGAGCCGGTGAACAACTTCAACCCGCGGCTGCGCCTGCTCGGCCCGACGGGGACGCAACTGGCGGTGGACGACAATTCCGCGCCCGACGGGCGCAACGCGCTGCTGTCGTTCACCGCGGCCTCGGCGGGCACGTACTACGTGGAGGTCTCCTCCACGACGGCGTCCTCGACCATCGGTGACTACGTCCTTTCGGTCTCCGGCGGCAACGCGCCGGCGGGCACGTTTAGCGTGTCGGCGACCAACCCGCCCAACGGCGGGAGCGTCGTCAGCGCGACGCAGATGGTGGTTGATTTCAGCGACTCGGTCCAATTCGGCAGCCTCCAGGCGTCGGACCTGGTGTTCGACGGGGTTCCGCTGAGTTCGTACTCCGTCGTGGACGCCAACACGGCGACGTTCACGCTCCCGACGGGACTGGGGAACGGCACGCACACCTTCTCCTTCGCCGCCGGCTCGGTGACGGACGTCCACGGAAACCCGCTGCAGGCGATGTCCGGGAGCTTTTCGATCGACAACCTCCCGCCAACGGTGGTCGCGTCCTCGGTCCAGCAGGGGGACGTGCTCGGGACGGGCGCCTTGACGTACACCGTCACGTTCTCCAAAGCGATGCTCGTGGGGAACCTGGACGCGTCGGACGTGACGCTGCTGGGAACGCTGCGCAACGTGAGCTACGCCGCAACGTCGTTGAGCTACAGCCCCGACGGCCGGACGCTGACGGTGAAGTACGCGAATCTTCCGGAGGACAGTTACACGCTCACGCTGCTGAGCGGAAACGGCCGCTTCGAGGGATCCACCGGCGTGGACCTGGACGGCGAGCCCGCCTGGCCGATCCCGCCGGCGCATTCCGGGGACGGGGTCGAGGGCGGTAACTTCTTCGTGAACTTTTCCGTGGACGTCGGAAGCTCGGCGTACCCCAACGTGCTGCCGGTGGATCCTCGTGGCAGCATGGTGTACGACCCGGTGGTCGGGGGCGCGATCGGCGCCGGCGGCGACGCCGACAGCTTCACGCTCGCGCTGAACGCGGGGCAGACGCTCACGGCGGTGGTGGATCCGTCGGCGGGCCTGATCCCGACGCTCACGGTGCGCGACCCCTCGAACGCGGTCGTCGCCACGGTTACGTCGGCGGGGGCCAACCTGGACGCGGTCGCGCAGCTCGTCCCGATCACCTCCGCCGGCACGTACACGATCACCGTCTCGGGCAGCGGCGGAACCTCGGGCCTGTACAACCTGCAGGCGTTTCTCAACGCCGCCGTCGAAGCCGACGCCCACGACGGCGCTTCCAATTCCACGCTGGCCACGGCGCAGGACGTTGATCCGGCGATGGCGCCGGTGGGCGGGCCGGCGTCGCGCGGCGCGGTCGTCGGGCGGCTCAACGCGGCCGACGATTGGTACAAGTTCACCCTCGCCGCCGGCGACGCGGCGACGATCGGGCTCACGTCGCTTTCGGCCGGCACGCTCAAGCTGGAGCTGCGCGATTCGTCCAACACACTGCTGGCGCTGGGCGGTGCGGTGTCGGGGCTCGGGCAGGGGATTTCGGGCTTCGTCGCTCCTGCCGGCGGGACGTACTACGTCCACGTGACCGGGACGCTGAACGCCGATTACAACCTCACGGTCAATCGGAACCTGGATTTCGATACCGAGGTTAACGACACTATCGCGGCCGCACAGCCGCTGGTCGCCGGGCGCGCCGCCGGCTACGCCGGCGTGGGCGCTTCCACGATCGAATCGTTCGAGGACGGCGACCTGAAGGAATACACGTTCCTCTCGACGAATAACGCGAGCGTCACTGCCTCCGCCGCCCACGACGGCAATTTCGGGCTCCAGCTCGGGGACAGCACCGAATGGATGTACCGCAACGACGCGGCGGCGCAGGTCAGCCGCGGGATGACCTTCTCCGCCTGGGTCCGCGCCGGGGCGGGCAGCGGCCGCGCCTATTTTGGATTTGGGGCAAGTTCCGGCGGCTGCCTCTCGCTGGTCATGGCCGTCAACACCGGCGAGTTCGTCATCCAGAACAACGCCGGCTACAGCTTCAATCCCCTTGCGACGGTGCCCCAGACCTGGGTTGCGAACAAGTTCTACCGGATGGAAGTCACGTGGCAGGTGAGCGGGACGATTATCGGCCGGTTGTACGACAGCGACGGCTCGACCCTGCTTAATACCGTCCAGGCTACCGACACCACGATCTCCGCGGGCGGCCTTGCGTTCCGCGGGTTCGGGACGACTTACAACATCGACAGCATCGCCGCCGGCGCCGGCGGGTCCGCCGGCGTGGACGTGTACGCGGTCAGCGCCGCCGCGGGCGCAACGCTCCAGCTATCCACCGCCACGCCGGGCGCCGGACCGCTGCAGCCGGGCAACTCCTTCGACCCGCGCATCCGGGTGCTCGACGGCAGCGGCACAGTCCTGGCGTCCGACGACAACTCCGGTAGCGACGGGCGGAACGCGGCGTTAACCTTCCCGGTCCCGTCCGCGGGCACCTATTACGTCGAGGTCGGCAGCAGCCCGCTGGTTGCCACGGGCGGCGAATACGTGCTGTCGGCGACCGGGGGCAACCCGATCCTTGCTTCGTTCGGCGTGACGTCCACGTCCATCCCGGACGGCAGCGTCCTGACCACCGTCCCGGCGCAGATCACGGTCGACTTCGGGCAGTCCGTGCTCTTCTCGTCGCTGCAGGCGTCGGACCTGAAGGTGGACGGGGTTGCGGCGACGGCCTTCACGATCGTGGACAACAACACCGTTGCGTTCACGCTCCCGCCGCTGGTCAGCGGCAAGCACAACGTCTCGATCGCCGCCGGCGCGCTCTCGGACATCCAGGAGGTTGCCGTCCAGCCGTTCGCGTCGTCGTTCACGCTGGACGTGGGCGGCCCGCAGGTCGTCGCTTCGTCCATTCTCGACGGCGAATCGCGCCAGCCGGGGACGCTCGGCTACACGGTCACGTTCTCCAAGCCGCTGCGCGTTGCGAACCTGGACTCGACCGATTTCACGCTCCACGGTGTTACGAAGAACATCAATTACACGTCTTCGAGCTTCGGGTATGACGCGAGCGGCACGGTGCTGGTGCTGAACTACTCTTCGCTGCCGGAGGACAACTACACCCTGACGCTGCTCAGCGGGGACGGGCGCTTTGAAGACGCCGCCGGCGTCGACCTCGACGGGTCTCCCAGTTTCCCGCTCCCCTCCGGCGACGGCGTGGCCGGCGGGAATTTCGTGGTCAACTTCAGCCTCGACACGGCGGCCACGGCGTTCCCGACGCCGCTGGTCTCGCGCCTTCCGCAGGGCGGGCAGGCGTACGAGGGGACGACGTCCGGGCAGCTTAATACGGCGACGGACGTGGACGGGTACACGCTGGCGGTGGAAGCGGGGCACACGCTGGCGGTGTACGCGCATCCGACGACCGCGACGCTGCGCCCCGTCGTGGAGCTGAGGGACTCGTCCAACGCGCTGGTCGCGACCGCCACGGCACCCGCGGCGGGGCAGGACGCACTGATACAGGCGACCGCTCTGACCGGCGGGACGTACACGATCCGCGTGTCGGACGCGGCCGGCGCCACGGGCAGCTTCACGCTGACGGCGGACGTGAACGCGGCGGTCGAGGCGGAGGAGCACGGGGGCGCGGCCGACGACGTGCGGGCGACCGCGCAGGACGTGAACGGCGCGTTCACGCCGATCGCGGCGGGGGTGTCGCGGGCGGCGGTGGTCGGAAGGCTGCCGGCAACGTCGAACGACGACTGGTACGCCTTCACCCTGCCGGCGGGCACGACGCTATCGCTGGCGGCGAAGTTCACGCTGTCCCCGACGCTGGGGGCGATCAAGCTGATGGATGGGTCGGGCAACCTGATGGCCCTGGGGTCGAACGGGCCGACGAACTCCGACCGCGTGATCACGGACGTGGCGATCACGGGGGCGGGCACGTATTACGCGGTGGTCAGCGGAAACACCAACTCCGACTACACGCTGCTGCTGACGAAGAACGCGGAATTCGAGACGGAGGCGAACGACGCGACCTCGACGGCGCAGCCGGTGATCGTGCCGGCGCAGGGCGGAGCGCAGTGGGTGACGGGGTACCTGTCGAGCGGCGTGGACCTGTACGCGGTGACGCTGCCGGCGCTGGGGACGCTGGGCGTGCAGACGTTCACGCCGGGGGACGGGTTCGGCGAGCCGGCCAACACGTTCAACCCGCGGCTGCGCATCCTGAACTCCGCCGGGACGCAGGTGGCGATCGACGACAATTCGGCGGCGGACGCGAAGAACGCTGTGATCAACTTCACGGCGTTCTCGGCCGGTACTTATTACGTGGAGGTGTCGTCCACGACGGCGGCCGTGACGAGCGGGGACTACCTGCTGTCGATCAGCGGCAACACGCCGGCGGCGGCGGCGGCGTTCACGGTACAGGGGACGAACCCGAACAGCGGCGCGATTTCGAAGACGGCGCCGGCGACGATCGCGGTGACGTTCAACCGGCCGGTGATGTTCACGAGCATGACGGCCGGGTCGCTCACGATCGACGGCGTGCCGTGCACCGCCCTGACGGTGGTGGACGCGCGGAACGTGACGTTCACGCTGCCGGCGGGCGTCGGCGGCGGGGCGCACACGTTCGCCATGGCGGCCGGCTCGGCGACGGACCTCCAGGGGGTTCCACTTCAGGCGTTCAGCGGGACGTTCACGGTGGACAACGTCGCGCCGCGCGTGGTCGCGTCGTCGGTATCCGAAAACGACTCGTTGCCGGCCGGGCCGCTGACGTACACGGTGACGTTCAGCGAGGCGATGAAGAAGGCGAACCTGGATTCGACGGACTTCACGCTCAAGGGCGTATTGAAGAACGTGTTCTACACGGCCACCGCGTTCAGCTACGACACGGCCGGCGCGGTGCTGACGCTGACGTACGGGGCGCTGCCGGAGGACTCGTACGTGCTGACGCTGCTCAGCGCGGACGGCCGGTTCGAGGACGGTGCGGGGAACGACCTGGACGGTTCGCCGAGCTTCCCGCTGCCTTCGGGCGACGGCGTGGAGGGCGGGAATTTCGTGGTCGATTTCACGACGGACGTGCCGACGGCGGCGTTCCCGACGCCGCTGACGTCCAAGCCGCCGCTGGGGGGTCTGATCTACGACCCCACGGCTTCGGGCCTGATCGGGACGGCGGGGGACACGGACGGCTTCACGCTGGGCGTTGACCCGGGGCAGACGCTCACGGTCGTCGTTTCGGCGCCCTCGTCGGCGCTGCGGCCGTCGGTGGACGTGCTGGACCCGTCGAACAACGTGGTGGCGAGCGCTTCGGCCGCCGCGGCGGGGCAGGAGGCGGTCGTGCAAACGCTGGCGATCCCGGTCGGCGGGACGTACACGATCCGCGTGTCGGGGGCGGGCGGGACGACCGGCGCGTACACGGTGCAGGCGATCCTGAACGCCGCCGTGGAAAACGAGGAGCACTTCGGCGCGACCGACGACACGGTGGCGACGGCGCAGGACCTGGGGGGCAGCTTCATCTCGCTGGGCGGGAGCGCGTCGCGCGGGGCCGTGGTGGGGAAACTGCCGTCGGCCAGTGGGAATGATTATTACAGCTTCACGGCGGCGGCGGGCGACGCGGTCACGCTGGCGGTCGCGCGCCAGGGCGGCACCGGCGGGGAGACGATCGCGCTGGTCGATGCGGCGAGTAACGTGCTGGCCACCGGCGTCACCGGGGCGGTGAATGTTGACCAGTCGATCTCGAACTTCGTGTTTGCCACGGGCGGGACGTACTACGTCCGGGTGAGCGGGAGCGGCAGCGCCGTGTACGACCTGCTGGTGAACCGCAACGCGGCGTTCGACCTGGAGAACAACAACACGCTCGCGACGGCCGGTGACCTGGGGTCTTCAACGGCGGTGAACGGGTACGTGGGCGCCGGGCTGTCGGCGGGGGGCGGGACCGGCACGCCGATCACGCCGCCGGTTGACGTGATCGGGGCGAACCTGGCGATCGGGTTCGCGGCCGACGGGTCGCTGACCGGCCCGACGATCGGGGCGCGCGACAACGGCGTGGAGTACATCCGCTGGGGCACGTTCCTCGCGGGATTCACGGTCGGGATCAACGGCGCCACCTACACGAACGGGACGGCCGGGGGGAATGGCACGGCCTTCCCGATCACGATGCAGGACCTGTCCAGCGGGGCGCAGCACGTGATCAAGATCAACGGCACGCTGGCGGGCGGGGTCGGGTTCCAGCGCGTGGTGCAGTGGACGGACGGGAACCACTACGCCCTGTTCACGACCACGCTGACGAACAACACCGCGTCCGCGCTGAGCAACGTGGCGATGCTGGACAACGACGACCCGGACCCGGGGAACGTCGTGAGCACGAACAACGACGTGACCTCGGGCGGCGACCTGGTGGTTGGCTCCGGCGCCGCCGGCGCGATGGGCGTGGGGTCGGCGGACCCGCGCCGCGTCACGTCGGCCGAAGGGTTCTTCATCAGCAACCCCTTCGACGTGATCAGCAGCCCGGTGGACCCCAACGGCGCCATCGCCGACGTGGCGATCAACATGGCGTTCAACATCGGCTCGCTGGCGCCGGGGCTGAGCGCGACGACGACGTTCGCGATGGTGTTCGGCGCCACGCAGGCGGCGGTGGAGGGCACGTACGGGTCGATCTCGGGGTTGACCACGGCGGCGGCGGCGGATGACGACTACTACAGCTTCACGCTGGCCGCCGGCGACAGCGTTCAGGTTTCGACGAGCACCCCCGGCGACGGCCCGAACCAGTTCGTGAACTCGCTCAATCCGAAGATCGAGTTGTACGACCCGACCAACGCGCTGGTCGCCAGCGACGACAACGGCGCGCCCGACGGGCGCAACGCGATGCTCACGTACGTGGCGTCGCAGGCCGGGACGTACCGGGTACACGTCGCCGCCGCGGGGAGCACCGCCGGCGAGTACGTGCTGACGGTCGGCCGGGCGACCTCGGGGGTGGCGACGCCGTCCAAGCCGGACCTGCTCGACGGCTCTGACAGCGGCGTCTCCGCGACGGACGACCTCACCAACCGCAACAACTCGTCGCCGGCGCGGTCGCTGCAGTTCTCGGTCGGGAACACGATGGCTGGGGCGACGGTCACGATTTACGCCAACGGGGTGCCGATCGGCAGCGCGAGTTCGGTCGGCGGCGTGACGGTCGTCACCACCGACGGCTCGACGACGGTGGCGGACGGGGTCGTCTCGTTCACCGCGCGACAGACGCTCGGCGGAAAGCTGTCGTCGCCGTCGGTGGCGCTGTCGGTCACGGTGGACGGCGTGGCCCCGGCCGCGCCGGCCGCGCCGGACCTTCAGGCCGCGAGCGACTCGGGCGCGTCCAACTCGGACAACGTCACGAACGTCACGTCGCCGACCTTCAACATTTCGGCGACGCCGTACTTCCGCTTCTTCCGGGACGGCGTGCAGGTGAGCGGCGATTACGAGACGGGGGGAAGCTACGCCCTGCCGCCCCAGGCCGACGGGACGTACGCGTACGCCGTCTCGGCGGTGGACGCGGCGGGGAACGCCTCGGCCGCGGGCGCGTCGCTGGGCGTGACGATCGACACGGTGGCCCCGGCCGCCCCCGTCGCCCCCGACCTCCAGGCCGGGAGCGACTCGGGGGTTTCGGCGAGCGACGACCTGACGAACAGCAGGTCGCCGAAGTTCGACGTGGCCGCGGGCGAGCCCGGGGTCATCCACCTGATGACCGACGGCGTGCTCGGCACCGGGACTTCGCTGGTCGTCGGCGGGGCCGGCACCTATACGCTCGGTCTTTCGACGCTGGCGAGCGGCTTCCTGCCGCAGCAGACCTACGGTACGGGCGCGATCACGGTGATGGTCACCGCCGGCGACCTCAACGGCGACGGGTACTCGGACCTGGTGGCGGGGGTGAACAACTCGTCGCTGGCCGTTTTCCTCGGGAGCGCCGCCGGGACGTTCAATACCGGCACGACCATCAGGACCTCGGCCAACCCCGAGGACCTCGGCCTGGCCGACTTTAACGGGGACCACAAGCTGGACCTGGCCGTCAGACTCTCCTCCACGCTGCTGGTGTTCGCCGGCAACGGGGACGGCACGTTCCAGTCGCCGCAGTCGCTCACCACCGGCAGCGGGTTTTACCTGCGACTGGACGACTTGAACGGCGACGGCAATACGGACGTCGCGCTGGGCGAGTCCTCGCAGATTTCCGTTTTTCTCGGGAAGGGCGACGGCACGTTCCAGCCGCGAAAGACCAGCACGAGCGGCGTCACGGCGTACCAGGTCAAGAGCGCCGACATGGACGGCGACGGCAAGATGGACCTGTACTCGGGAACGACTACGACCGGCGTAGCCGTTTATTTGGGGAACGGCGACGGCACGTTCAAGTCCGGGACCCTGACCAACCTCGGTGGCAGCAACGTCGTCGGATCGGCCGCCGCCGACCTCAATTCCGACGGGAAACTGGACCTCGTTGCGGTTGACAACGGGTCGCACAACCTTTACGTGCTGCTGGGCAACGGGAATGGCACGTTCCAGGCGCCGGTCACCCGGGCGGTGACGGGCGGAGGGCAGGTGGCGGTGCGGGACTTCAACGGCGACGGCAAGCTCGACGTAGCCGTGACGGGCTCCACGGACGGGGCGGTGGTGTCGTTGTTCCTGGGCAACGGGGACGGCACGCTGCAGGCCGCCACGACGTATTCCGTGGGTACGTCGCCGTGGGGGATCACCGCCGGCGACTTCAACAACGACGGGAGCCTCGACGTGGCGGTGGGGAACCGGACGGGCAACAGCGTGAGCGTGCTGGTCGCGAATTTCAACGGTCTTGCGGACGGGGCACACGCGTTCACCGCGTGGGCCGAAGACCTGGCGGGCAACAAGTCGGCGATGAGCGCGCCGCTCTCGGTCACGCTGGACACGGTGGCGCCGGCCGCCACGTCGGCGCCGGACCTCGACGCGGCCAGCGACGACGGCGGCGACAGCGCCGACAACCTGACGTCGGTGAACACCCCGGCCTTTGCGGTGGGCGGCGCCGCGCCGTACTTCCGCCTGTACCGCAATGGCGCCCTGGCCAGCGGTCCGTACGAGTCGGCCAACCCGTACGCACTCCCGGCGCAATCCACGGGGACCTGGTCGTACTCGGCGACCGCCGTGGACGCCGCCGGAAACGAGTCGGCGTCGTCGTCGGCCCTACGGGTCACCATCGTCTCGGCGTCGCCGGGATCGGCGTTCCAGCTGACGGGCATTTCAAGCACGCCGACGCTTACCGTCACTGCCGGGAACGTGGGGGTAGCCGGTGACCTTTCGACCGCGTACCCCGGCGTGTCGCTCGGCGTCTCCGGCGGCGCTTCGGTGCAGTTCAGCTCGGCCGAGCACTTTGCCTCCTTCACGCTTTCCGGCGGGTCCACCGCGACGGCCGGCGGCGCGCTGACCATCGGCACGTTGTCCATCGACGGCACGTCCGTTTTGGACCTGGGGAGCAACGACCTGCTGGTGGACCGCGCCGCCACACCTCCGTCGATGATTCTTTCCTACCTGAGCGGCGGTTACGCGGGCAACACCTGGGGCGGCGCGGGCATCCGCAGCAGCCTTGCGGCGGCCGACGCGTCGCACTTCAGCCTCGGCTACGCGGACGGCGGGGTGACTTCGATCGCACCCCCGGGGAAGGTGCTGGTGCGCTACACGCGCCGCGGCGACGCCAACCTGGACGGGAAGGTGGATATTCAGGACCTGCTGATCTTCCGCTCCAATAGCGGCGCGACGACTGGTGCGCAGTGGTGGCAGGCCGACTTTACCTACGACGGCAAGGTGGACATCCAGGACCTGCTGGCGCTCCGCGCCAACACGGGGATGAGCGTGTCGGTGGGGTCTTCGTCGCCCGCCGAGCCGCCCCTGTCGGACGGTCAGGACGACGGGCAGAAGAAGCTCTTCCCCAGCGAAGACGGCCTCTGAGGCATCGAATGAAGATCAGAGCCACCTTTTGTGGCGGAAGAAGAGGAGCATGGTCGTGACGAGGGCGGCCATGGCGGCGACGGTGATCCAGAAGCCGGTGCGGCTGTGCAGGCCGGGGATGGATTCGAAGTTCATGCCGAAGAAGCCGGTGACGACGGTCATCGGCAGGGCGATGACGCTGATGATGGTCAGCGTCTTCATGATCTGGTTGAGGTTGTTGCTGATGCTGGCGAGGTAGATGTCGCGCGCGCCCGTGACCAGGTCGCGGTAGAGCTCGACCATCTCGACGACGCGGAAGAGGTGGTCCTGGACGTCGCGGAGGTACACGCGCGTGGACTCGCGGACGAAGGGGACTTCGCCGCGGGTGAGCTGTGCGATGACCTCGCGCTGGGGGCCGACGACGCGGCGGAGGTTGAGCAGCTCGCGCTTGCGGTGGGCGATGGCGTTGAGCACGTCGGGGGTGGGTTGCAGGGTGGCCCGTTCCTCCAGCTCGTCGATGACTTCCTGGAGGTGGTCGAGGATGGGTTCGTAACTGTCCACGAGGCGGTCCAGGACGCTGTAGAGGAGCTGGTCGATGCCGGCGCCGAGGACGGCGTCGGGGTCGGCCTTGGCGCGGGCGAGCATTTCGGTGGACGCCTTGGTGGGGGCGTCGTGAATGGTGACGAGGTAGCGCTCGGAGAGGAACATGTCGATCTCGTGGAGGCGGAGCTTGGTGCGGAAGGTTTCCAGGTCCGGGCTGTGGAAGACGATGTAGAAGTAGGGGCGGCCGGCGGAGTCGCCGACGTGCTGGTAGCTCTCGATCTTGGGGCGCTGGACGTGCTGCTGGGCGTCCTCGATGGCCAGGGGGTGGAAGTGGAAGATGGTATCGAGCAGCTTGTACTCGTCGGCCGTCGGGCCGGCCATGTCGAGCCAGAAGACCGTGTTGGGATCGTGGCAGGCGGCGGAGAGGGAAGCGGGGGAGGCGTCGGTCGAACTCGGGGCGCCTTGGGATTTGATCACGGCGGTGAGCATGGGGGGAGTATAGGGGAATGAAAGAAAACCGGCCCGGGGGACCGGCCGGCTCGCTTTGAATGCGGGGGTGTTGGGTTGTGCGGCGGGCTTCGGGGGCGTTTAGTTCAGGGCGGATTGGGGGGTGCCGTAGGTGATGTGGCGGATTTTGGGGCGGGTGGCGGTGGTCTCGTCGGCCTTGATGAGGACCAGTATCGGCTCGGGGGGTTGCGGCGCGGCGGACCTGGGGCCGGAGGCGTTGGCGGCCGGGGTGCTTGGCCAAATTACGATGGCGGCGACGGGCGCGGGCTTGCCGGATTGGGGCAGTTCCAGCAGCTCGGCAACCCATTTGGCGGCGATCGCGTTGGCGCGCTGGAGGTCGTTTTCGTTCGCGGGGGCGAAGCGGGTCTTCACGGCGTCGGGGGCGGCCTCGAAGGCCTTGATGTCGGCGGCGATGTCGGAGGCGAGTGAGGCTGGGGCCTGGGCGTAGGCGTGCACGCCCAGCACGGTGCCCCTGGCGACGGCGGCGAGGGACTGGACGTTGTCGTCGGCGTCGGCGCGGTCGAAGGCGCGGATGGCGGCGCGCTCGGCAATGAACGACGCCTGCGCCGATTCATTGCCGGCGGCGAGCGATTTGGCAAAGGCCTGTGCCGTCCCGATCCAGGCGGGGCTGGCGGGGCGCGTCGTCTGGGCGGCGGCGCGCGCGGCCGAAAGCGAGAGGGCCAGCAGGGCAAGGCAGGCGGCGGCGCGGGCCGCGGGATTGGAGCGGTATTGATGGTTCATGCGGGGGTACCTCACCAGTTGCTATCGGCAAGAGCGGGTGTCGCGTGGCGAGAAATTGACGGCGTCGAAGCCGCCGGGGGCGGCGGAATCCCGCGGCGGGCGCCGGCGGCAGAATATCGGACGTACCCAAGGGGCGGCGAGTCGGGTTAAATTGGGCAGACGGGCTAGGTAAGCGAACTGCTACGTAAAC
>Ga0308176_10001186_pt1 | contig 16406 bp, 13 predicted proteins | sample PhyCR2_3_FD_203890 | JGI IMG/M metagenome (GOLD analysis project Ga0308176, IMG submission 203890) | Soil microbial communities from UC Gill Tract Community Farm, Albany, California, United States - DLSLS.C.R2 | ecosystem: Environmental > Terrestrial > Soil > Agricultural land | place: USA...
CCCCGCGACGCTGTCGTCCTACACGGCGTACACGATTCCGGAAGACCGGCTCTATCGGGCGGAGGAGTTGTTCCTACCTGAGCGAGGGCATCTCGTCGCCTCTCAAAAGCCTCTCCTACGCTTCGGCGACACATTGAACCAAGACGTTCGAATCGGACTACACCTCGCTCTCCTTCCGACGCCGGAGACCGTGTTGAATCAGTTCGACGCAGTCTTGGATGTTCATCAAGACAAGGTCGAGCGGAGATGGACGAGCGAGCACTTAAGACGAAGTTACAGTGAGATTTACAACTATATCGGGCAGACGTTTTCTGCCCCGGGGGAGGGGGAAACCAGCTCAACCATCTCCACGAAAGTGGATGGCAGTGTCGTCCGCGACCGCTTCGGCGATAAGCCTTGCATATGGGCCAACGAAGAGCTCTGGTCACCGAAGCGTACCTTCCGCGAGTCCGTCTCGTGTTTCGGGAAGTACCGGAAGCAACTCTCCGCGGACCGTAAACCCGTCAATTTTCGCAAGGCACTAGAAATACTCGGCCAGCGTGCCAGACCCTCGGTCGAGGACTTCGTTGAATTCCTCTACGAGCTTTCAGACCTGTGGAAGGACGCAGCCGTCGATGATGCCGACCGGCAGGTGCTGCGGAAGACGTTCAGCCAGTTTTCCTTGCTGCTCGATGAACTCGCTGACAGCGACCAGCCAACAGTTCAAGAACTGAGTCTCGCACAAGTGCCCTTGCTGTCCGAGCACGGCACCTTGGTTCCAGCCTGCGATTTGCTCGTGCCGGACGCTCCTTGGCTCACCAGCAACCTTGACCACGGTGCATTTCCGCTTTTGCATTCAGACGTCCCAGTCCCTCTCGCTCGCCGCATCGGTGTTCGCCTTTTGTCGGAGGTGGTCGAAGAACCGACTGAACAAGTCCGGCCGTCCGCCGACCGTCGTAGTCGCCAGTGGTGTGAGGCGGCCGAGGCGGCCGTCCGCTCCAGTGAGTTTAAGAGGTCTCTGTCCCGTCTAATCTTCCACCAACAAGACCTTCGAGTAGCCCACGAACTAGACTGGCTCGGCCGCCTGTCCGTTCGAGCGTCCGACCGCATCGCCACTGCATTGCTGTCAAAACACCGCGTCACGGGTGAGGTGCAGCGTATCGGCCGTGGAAGCGGCGACCACTTTTACGAGCCGTCGACTTACACGGTATTCGTCGCACTGGACGAAGCCGACTGGATGACCGAGCGACTGGCAAGAGCCCTCAATGCACAACTGGTTCCGAATCCCTTGCCTGACCTGAGCATTCTTGAAAGGCTCCTCAGGTGCCAGCCGGCACGCATGAACGCCGTCCTCGACAAGGCGAAGGTCCGCGACTTTCCGGATTCGACGAACTCCTCCGGCGAGCAGAAGGACGAAGCCGAACCGAGCGATTGGGACATCGACGCCTCGGAGCCGTCGAGCGATGCCGAGACCGATGCCGATGCAACGGGCGACTCACGGAAAGAGCAACACGATGCGAGCGTGACGTCCAGGTCAAAAGGTGCGGCCGACGAGACAGCCGAGGAGGAAGCTGCTCCTAAAGACGCAGATACTGCTTCTGTTTCGCCAACATCGTCCAATCACGGGGCCGAAAAGGATTCAAACCTCGGGTCTACCGGCAACGAGGCCAGCACTGGAAGCCGTCGCGACGCAAATCCTCCTGAGCCAGCAGCGGGTGTGTCGACGACACCTTCATCCTCTCGTCGTACATCAAATTCAGAATCAGCCGAGACTGTGGACGATTCTCGACAAGACGGCGACGGAAGCACTGCCGGCCGTCCGGGACCAACCGGAGAAACCATTCAATTGCCGAGCGATACACGGCCTATTCGGACGCCTCCCCAACTGGGGAGCGGCGAGAGGAGAAGCCGTAAGAAGAAGCGGTCGAAGTCACGCAAGCCGTCCCGCGACCGAATCGTCACGTACCTTACGCCTCGGCTTCCTGCCGGTATCAACGAAGCTTCTGACGAACCGGCCGACACGGCGGAGAGCCGCTTCAAGATTGAACTCGGACTCGCGGCCGTGAAGGCCGTTTGCGATTTCGAACAGAAGGCCGGCCGCAAAGCCCACCCGAAAGCCCACAGCAACAAGGGATTTGACGTCGAGTCCTTCGACCCCGAGACGAATCGCACCCGCATCATCGAAGTAAAAGGCGTCTTCGGGGAATGGAACGACCGGGGCGTCGGCATCAGCCGCGACCAGTTCAAAAAGTGCCAGGACCATGGCGACGATTTCTGGTTGTACGTGGTCGAGCATGCGAACGACCCCGCACTGAGTCGCGTCTTCCCAATCAAGAACCCGGCGTCAAAGGCGACGGAATTCAGGTTTGACGGAAACTGGCGGCTCCTCGCGGAGGGTACCTCAGAAGAGCATCCGGCCGTTGCGTCACACAATGGTCAGCACGCGGTTAAGGCACCCACCAAGGGACAGCACATTGAAGTGCCGGACCGCGGAGCCGGAGAAATCGTCGCGGTGACACCCCGCGGCAACCTGTGGCGATTGACGGTTCGATTCCAAAGCGGAGAACAAAGGATATTGTTCGACCCGGCGAAGCACGTGATTCGGTAGACGGCCCTATTCACCCAGTTCACGACGAACAGGCCGAAGGAGTTGCCCGCGGTGGCCCAGATGTTTCCACAACTCTCGGAGGAGCAGCTTTCAGAATTGCCGTCGAAAGCCGAGGCGACCGTCTACCGTCTCTGCAAGAGGCTGCTCGGCGATGACTACACGGTCCTCCATTCGGTCGAGTGGATAGTCAAAGTGCCGAGCGGAAGAGTTCGCGACGGTGAGGCCGATTTTTTGATTTGCTCCCCGACATCCGGAATTCTGGTGCTTGAGGTGAAAGGTGGCGGCATTCGCCACGATGCAGCGACGGACACCTGGTACTCGACAGACGGCGACGGAGTCGAGCACGATATTGCCGACCCATTTCGGCAAGCGAGAAACGCGAAATACGCGGTGCTGGGGAAGCTCAAAGAACATCCCCGCTGGACATCCACCATCAATGGCAAACTTCTCGTCGGGCATGCCGTCCTCTTTCCAAACGTGCCGGACGCCAGGCACTTTCACGGGCCGGACGTGCCCGCCCAGATTGTAGGGGGCAATGCTGACCTGAGCCGCCTGTCAGATTGGGTCGCTTCCGCATTACGTTTCTGGATGGGCTCCGACCCGAGCATCGCACTTCTGGGAGCACCCGGCGTCAAACTTGTGAAAGACGTGTTCGCGAAGAGTGTGAACGTCCGGCCGCTATTATCCGACCGCTTCGCTTCCGATGAGGAAACGCACATCCGGCTGACGAATCAGCAGGCTCGGCTCCTGGGACTACTTGCCGGGCGACGAAGGGTCGCCGTCTGCGGCGGTGCCGGCACGGGCAAAACATTGCTCGCATTAGAAAAGGCTAGGCGATTGGCGGGTGAAGGATTCCGCACGCTACTGGTGTGCTTCAACCGCCCCTTGGCGAACCATCTGGGTCAGCAAGTTGTCGGGCTGAAAGGCTTGGCAGTACGCTCGTTCCATCAGCTCTGTGCCGAGGTAGCGGCGTCGGTGAAACGAAGTACCGGGCGAGACCTTCTACAGGAGGCAGCCGCCGCGTATCCAGGCCACGACGTCTACGATGTGCACTTTCCGTTTGCCCTCGCATCCTCGTTGGAACTCATAGCCGAGCGTTACGACGCCATCGTCGTCGACGAGGGTCAGGATTTTCGCGAGGAGTATTGGCTTCCGGTCGAGATGATGCTCGCGGACGAGGAACAGAGTCCGCTCTACATCTTCTTCGACCAGAATCAGGCGATATACAGCCGTGCATCGACCTTTCCGGTGCGGGATGCACCCTACGTGCTAACGGTCAACTGCCGAAACACCCGCGTCATTCACGACACGACCTACCAGTTCTTTCGCGGCGACAAGACAGACGGCCCGGAACTTCAGGGCGTTCCGGTGGAAACTCTCTGTGCCCCCTCGCGTCCAGCTCAGGCGGTGAAGATTCAACAATACGTGACGAAGCTGTTGACGGCAGAGCATCTGCAAGCAGGTGACATCGTCGTGTTGATTGCGAACGGGGAGCACCGTCAGGAATGTTGTGAGCTGCTCACTGCCCTACCCCTTCCTCGACCCGCAAAGTGGCACGAAGAATCTCCGGGGGATTCGGCTCACCTCCTGATTGACACCGTCGCTCGCTTCAAGGGTCTGGAAGCCCCGGCGACCATTCTCTGGGCGTTCGACGGTCTCACCCGAGAACAGCACCTTGAACTTCTGTACGTCGGCACTTCCCGAGCAAAATCACTTTTGTGCGTCGCAGGTGATTCCGCGTCATGTGACGACTTACTGCGACCGCGAGCTTCGCCGTTAAGTGCACCGTAAGGAACGGCATCCGCCTACACGTGGAACACGCGTGTCTCCGCCGTTGATGCGAGGTGTAATGTTTAAGTCGTCTGAACCAGTGAACGGCAAAATCGCTGAACCTTCGTCGCGGTCAAGGGCAGCTCGATGCTGCCCGTGATTGCACCTTTCCCACCGCAACGGCCGCAACACCGCGTCGTCGTCAGCAGAAGAATTGAGCCTGCTCCTCCGCACTCCGGGCATCGCTCCTCTCGAACCATGAGCTTCCCGCACTCGGCGGTTAGCCGAACCCGCCGATGGCCCATTGCGTCCCGAATCCGGCCCAGGAGGATGTCCAGTGAACCGTCCATCACTCCTGCTCAATGGCCCGAGCCACCGACTCGCAGGCGAAGCATCGCATTTCGCCACTGCCTTTCGGTTCGGTTCGTGACGACTAGCTTCACGTGCTTGTGCTTCTTCATCAACGTCTTTTGCTGCCCTTGGGCCCATCCGATAGCGTCACCCATATCTCCGAAGCACTTGTACGCCGCTAAGCTCCAAGACCGTCCGACCTTAACCGAGAGCTTTGCTTCGCACGCCTCGTCCAAGTACCTCTCGTAGAGGGCGGTCGCCAGGTCAACGCTTGAATTTCTCTTTCTCATTCGGCTCCTCGAACAGCGACAAGAAAGGACTCGCGTCCGTCACTGGGACGAGCAACGCAGAATCTACTTCCGTGTCGAATAATCCAAGCTGACCCGTCACGGGGAATGGTCGCAGCGGACGGATGTCGCGAAGAACCCAGGCGACCGCGTCCTCGTACACCTCGCACATCGCGGCTTGCTCGTCCGATAGCGTCATGGGGCGGCATTCCACTAGCCGTGCCAACGCGACCGCATAACCAGCCGGTGCGATTTTCGGTCGCTTGGCCGAGACGATTAGAATGTCGCCGCGGTAATCAGTGCCCCAGCGTCTAGTCTCGATGGTCTTTTTGCCGGATGCGATGAGATTTGCCCACGGCTGCTTTAGCGACAGTGCTTTCACGCGTTGACGAGCCTCCTTCTCGTTGCCCGACCGACAGCCTTTCGCACTGACGGCGACGCCAGCGTATCAACCTTTTCGAGGAAGTCTTTCGCCCATCTCAAGAACATCTCGGCCCACACTCTGTACGACTCAGCGGGTGCGGGGCCAAACCGCTCACCGGCCGAAAGCGGGAACGAGCCATGCGAAAGGACCATGAGCTCTAGCTCAAGGGGCGTCACGGCCGAGACCTTCTCTGCCCATCGAACTAACGCCCGGAAGTCCAACTGCATGTGGGTGTTCAGGGAGGGCAGGTCATTGAACACAGAGAAGGCGTAATCCTGGGCATCGTCAAGGCCGAGTTCCATGAGAGCGGCCCTTCGGTAAATACATGGGACGCAGTACCCGCAGTGACGAACGTCCCTTCCCCGCTCCTTGCCCTTGTCCTTGTACCGGCTTGGCCTTGAGCAGGAGACCGACCGGAGAAAGGGCTTTGCAAGAGCCTTCTTCCTCCTCACCATGTCGGTCTTGCTCTGGTAGAGGAACGGGTTCTTGATTTGCCCACTGAAGATACCCATGGAACTCAAAAAATCGGCGAGTTCCTCCAAGTACCGCGGGTGTGCCGTCCGCGTCGTGAGCGTTCCGAGACGGCTCTTCTGAAGCGGTGGGTTGATGGCGATTAGGCCGTTCTCGGGGATGTAAATCGTCTTCGCCCCCGTCGCGTTGGCTATCGACACAGCTAGGGCGAGGAACAAAAGCGACCGGACGCGATGAGTATCTTCGGGTTGAGCAGGACGGCGAAGCGGAAACGTCTGTGTAGGCGTCCGTGCGTACGCAACCCGCCACTGCACCAGGTGGCAAGCGTCCTTGAACTTCCCCTGCAACCACGTTGCCAGTGCCTTCTGTGCCGGGGCGGCCATCGTATCGGCTTGGTGTCCGACCAAGAGAATCCGCTTTCCTTCGCTGAGGAGTTGGTATGCACCGAGGAACGAGTCCATTCCTCCGGAGAAGAGGCAGACGGAATCATAACCGTCTGGAAGTTTCTCCCGATGTCGGCCTAGCGAATCGAGCTCGGGCCGCTTGCTCCACGTAAAGGCGTACTCATCACCCGATAGGGTGCGAAGCATTTGACTTAATGCCGCCTCGTGCCTCGCCCAAAGCTTCGGCGACTTCACGGGTGCGATGACATCAAAGCGGCGGCTCCAGTAATCCTTCGCTCGTTTTCGGAGATTAATCTCGTCCGCGATATAGACCAGCGTAGCGAGGTCGACAAAGTCTCTCGTCAGGCCGTCGTTGGCGAATTCAACCGCCTTCCCGTCGAGCTCTACATCAACCGTGACGTTGCGGCCCTGGCTGAGCGTGTTGACGACCACGGACCGGCTGCCGTCTGCGACGGCGGCTCTGTATTCCCTTGGAAGGCCGCGGCCTTTTCCGACGTATCGGACTACCTTCATTGGACCTCTCCATCACTGTGCCTTCAACCGGCCTTCCAGTTCCGCAACAAGTTCGTTGCCTAACTTTGTGCCGTCGCGGCCGAACCAATCCATGTTGTCGAAGCGTCCCGCGTCTTTTGTCTCTTGAATGAGGCTCTCGACGTGTGAGCGGCAGGCATTCGCGACTGCGATGCTCATGGCCTCCGCACTGGGGCCGCCCGCGGTCTTCATTTCGACGTGATTCTCCACCGCCATCCAAACGCGTGCATGCACGTAGTTCGAAAGGTAAGACTGGACCAATCCCTCGACTCCGTGCCGTTCCAGAAAGCTCTGTAAGGCCGAATCGAGGTCAGCGAACCCGTTCGCCTCTTCGAGGGCCGCTGCTTCCAGAATCGCGGCCTTTAAGGCGTCCGTCAGAAGGTCGTATTGCGTTGGGTCAGTGCCCTCTGCCAGGCGGTCCGCAATTCGGTCAATCACTTCCGCCGCCGGGCGACCGCGGAGCTCGGCCAAACCCAATGCGTTGAGACCGGCGTCGAGCCCACCTTCTCTGACGGCTGCACCAAAACCCGCGAGGCCGGATGCCGCACGGCCAACACTGGCTCTCCCCCCGGAAGCCCCGCCTCTACTCCCGCCTCCGCCTCCGCCTCCACCACTTCCGCGTCCGCTCGTGCCCCTCCCGCTTGCCGCAGAAGCTCGGCCAGGGGACGGAACGCCGAGCCCGCCCAAGGCTCGAACCGTTCCTCCGACGATATGCTGCGGCGTGACGTTCTTGTCGCCGTCGAGATAGTCGGAGATATCGTTCTTCAGCGGCGTCCAAGGGCCGCCACTGGGAGTTGGAAATTGTTTCGACGTACCCATTGTGGCCTATACCCCGCGTTTTCCTCTGGGCTTCACCAGAGCGTCGACAATCTTCGAACCGCCACTGAATCGTGCCTTGAGCGTCGGCTCCACCGCGATGCCGGCCTTTTCAACCGCGACGATGAGGGTGGATGCCGCAAGCGAGACGGCGGCGTTCGACTTCAACGACTCCAACGGCTTCGGCACGAGCTTGAACAAACTCGGATGGGCAGTGCCAATCACCTGGAGGGCGTCAAGCATATTGACAATGGATGTCTGCTCCCTCGCGGACGCCAAGTCGGTGAGCACCTGCCGGAACACGGGTGCCGCAACTGCTGCGTCCGCGGCAGCTCGCTTGGCAGCCGCCTTGGAGCGAATTGCGTCGGGCAGCTCAATTGCCTTGACGAGTGCCTTCGTCGATTCGTCGATGGTTGCGATGTTCAGACTCTGACTTCTGCCGAGAGAGGTCTGGGCAAGGAAAAGATAAGGCTGAAGGTTTGTGTCTCCGTCAATCGTCGGGTCTGTGATAAGAAAGTCGGCGAGCCCAGGTTCCTTGAGGTACTTGTTCAGGCTCTCGGATGGTTCCTGTCTGTCGTCGGTCTTGGCGGCGGCCACGATTTTTCCCAGCAGCTCGCTTTTCCCGGTGAGCGGGTCGACGTTGGCGACCAGCTCGTCGAAGAACTCGTCCCACGCGTATTCCAGAACCGAGAACTTCACAAGCAGTTCCGGCTGAGTCTCCAGCTTGTTCGCTTCACCTAGCTGACGCCGCAATGAGAGTATGTTGAGGAATCGCTTTATCTGTCTCGGATTCCCACGAAGGCCACGTGCGAGCACGTCGATGTACGGGAGAACGGCCCCGAGTTCCTGGGCGACCGTGTTGACGCCGCCCTCGAAGGCGATGTTGTTCTCGCGGGTCCACGCGGTGAACTCCTGAGACAAGTCCTGCGTTTCGTAGAATCGCCTTCGGTCACTCGCAAGCTTGCCCCATGCAGCGTCGTTCAGGTGTCTCCCTACGGTTAACATCCCGACGTAGCACCCGATGTCGCGAATGTCCTGGGCGGGAATGCTGAACGGAATTTGAACTATCTTTTCGAGGTAATCCTTCTGCCGCTGTTTGTCGTTCGCCACCGCGTAGACTTCGCCGACAGCATGCTTGATTTTCTCCGCATCGGCTCCGATGACGAACGTGCACGTCGGCGTGTTGAGGAAAAGCTTGATTGTCTCGAACGTCTCGATGACTTTGCCGCTTGAGCACCGGTCCAGGTCATCAATGAACACGACGATGCGGTCGATTTGGACAAGCTCCATGAGCTTCTTCAGGTCTCCCTCGAAGCTCTCCATTGTCTCTGCAATTCGCCCTGACTCCTTGTCGAAAGCGTTGACGAACCCATCGATGTCGGGGCTCATCGTGATGACGCTCTTCGTGATGGCACTGCCGAGCTTAAGGACGCTCGCCCCAGACTTGAGCTTGTCCCAAAGCTGTTTGACCTCGCCGCCAATCGTCACGTCCTCCTGAAGCAATCGGAGAATCGCGTGAATGAGGGCACTCTGTGCTTCCTCGCGGCCCTCGTACATCCACGCGTTGAACCAAAGGGTCTTCCGCTTCTTGTCTCCCTTGTTCGCTTCGATGTGACGTCGAAGCATCTCCATGAGGCTGGTCTTACCGCTGCCCCACGGACCAAAAATCCCCAATGTTAACGGGGCAAGGTCTTTATGGGTGCACACGTTCGCCAGAACCTGGACGTACGTGGAGTAGCCGAGACAGTCGAGGTGCGTTTCGCGGTCAGACCACACGGCGAGGTCCTCCATCCGGGATTAGGTGGATGTTATCCTACCCGGAATCATCGTCAGTGCCAGACTCACCTAAACAGGTGACTCGCCATCGCGGGTATGCTCTGCCATTAGGCCCGCCGCTCGCATTCCACTTAGGAACGCCCGGGCAATCTCTCGTTCCAATGCCTCCCGTTCCGCCTCTCGCCCACGGTCGTTCTTTGGCCGCCGTAGCGGCCCGATTCCCTGAGCTTCGCGGACAAGCTCGGGCATCGCATGCTCGACGGCGGTAAGGACGGCCCTGAGAAGCTCACTGTGCTTCAGGTCAATCCCCGTCGCTTCGCTGTAGGTGGCGATGAGCCGCTTGAGCGTCCGGTCCGTGGTCGCGGTTAACGTGAATTGCCGGGGAACATCCGGCACCTCACCAGAGGGCCGAATTTCGCCTTGGTGCCGGGGTAACGACCCGACGTGTGGCTGGACAGGGAGTGGCAGGATTGTCGTCGCTATAGGCTCAGGCTTGGCTATAACCTGGGCTCCCACGCTCGGCTCAAGCATCTTGGCAACGGAACTCGTCGGCTGTGGCTTGGTCAATGGCTTCGGCATGTGCTTCTCCCCCGTTACCCGTTCACGACGGCGAGTGCTTCGACGGGGCCGCTCTCTCGAACTTCGTCCGAGCCCCTGTCGCTCACGGGTCCCACGCTCGGATGCCCACCGGCGATGAATGACTCGCGGTTCAACGTCCGCCATTCGATTTCGTCTGCAAGACGCCGGTACTGGTCGGCCACTTCGTGCTTTGTGCCGTACCGCGTCTGGAAAATCGTCTTCCCCTGTCCCGCGGCCTTCGCGACTTCGATGGCTTGCGAAATCATCGTTTGGAAATCTCGGCCGGGCACTGCCCGCGTGATGACTTCGAGCACCTCACGCCACAGGTTGGTCCGCCGGTCGACGGAGGTGAGCACGACGCCGAGCACTTCGAGCCGGGGGTTCTTTCGGACCCGCACGTCGATGATGTCCTTGAACGCCTCGTTCAATCCCGCGACCGACAGCGGGTGCGGGAACACCGACAAGAGAAACCACTCCGCGGCCGAATACGCACCGACGGTCGTCGGGGCCTGCGGGTTCGGCGGCGTGTCCAGCAGCACGTAGTCGTACTGCGGGCGTGCGAGCTCCAACGCCCGGTCCAGAATCGAAGTCTTGTCCACAAACTTCGACAGGAGTTTGTCGAGCTCGGCGAGCTCAGTCCTCGCGGGTATCAGGTGAACATTCTTCGGCATGCCGTCGGCGATAGCGAGCGTCTGCGGCGTCTCCTGCGTCGTGAGCAATTCCAACGTGCCAGCGAATCCGTCGGGTGGGATGCCCAGGTGCTTGGTCGCTCCCGCGGACGGGTCGAGGTCAATCACCAGAACGCGATGACCCTTCTCGCCCAACGCCGCGGCGATGTGCACGGTGTTCGTGCTCTTGCCGACCCCGCCTTTTTGATTGCCGATTCCGATGACGATGCCGTTTCGCTTCTCCTCTCCCATAACCCCCAACAAAAGTTTTTACGACGTGACATCATGGGCCCGTGGGTGCATGCCGCCGTGCGGGCATGCCTCCACGCATCCATGCCGCCAACGGTAGCTCGCGTTTTCTCATCCACGCAATCCGTTATCTTCAGGGGTTGGCGGTCCTGGCCTCATGCATCCATGCCACCATGCCCACCTGCACCCTTGCACCCAAGGGTTCATGCGTGCATGCACGCGTGGCCTCATGCTGCTGTGGCAACGAAAAAGGGCATTGTGACAGCACGGGGAATCGGCCAAGAACGAAAGACGACGAGAGCTTCAAGCGAGTGAAAGTGTGAACTCGATGGGCACCGGCCGCACTTGTAAGGGGAGGGTCTACCGGAAGTCTCGTTCAGCTCAGAAGCGAAAAGAGCGGCCTTGCCGGGCCGCTCTCTTCGATGAACGAAGTGTCCTGAAAAGAACACGTCGAATGAATCAACGCGTCCGACGCTAGCTCTTCTCACGGCCACACGTCAACACCGCACACGCTCCCGGCGTCGCCGGATTGGTGTGCCCGCGAACCTCCCCCGGGGCAGCGGACCCCGCACAACCCGTCCGCGTGGGCGATAGTAATGGACCGAAGATGGCTGGCGAATAAGCCGGCAGAAAAGGGACGGCCGAAGTGGGGCTTCTGCCGCGTTCGCGTGGAAACGATTTGCCGGCTCTGGACGGCTTACCGGTGCCGGGAGCTCCAGCGGCAAGACGTGCAGGTCTGGTTCGCGATTCAAGAGCTGGTCACGCGACGGTGCACCCTCGGTCCCAGCCGCAAGCCGTTCTATTCGGAGCAGGAGGTCGAGCCGCTGACAGGGCTTCGCCCAGCGGCCATCCGAGCGTCTATACAGCGATTAGAGCGAACGATGTTCCTCGCCTGGTCCGATGGCAGGGTCACCGTCAAAGACGGCTGTAATGCGAACGTCGTGGCTCAGGACCGCCTCCGACAAATGTTCTCGGCCGTGACGAACCACCGCCGAACGCTTCCCGTCCCACGGCACACGGTCTTGCTTCTGGCGAGGACGCGTCGTCCGGTCATGCTCGCAACCCTTCTCGGCCATCTCTTCCGGTGCGTCTACTACCGCTCACGGGAGTGCGTCTCCTGGGGCACGTGCAAGGCGTCGTGGATATCCGAGGCCTTCGGCGTTGACGTCCGCAACGTGAAAGCCGCACGCCGCGAGCTCGAAGGCCTGGGCTGGGTCCGACAACTCAAGTCGAATCACTGGCACCGTCAGCGGTACGGCGGGACGTATGTCGTCGCACTCGGCTGGTCGGGATCTAACTCCCAACAGGGTCCGATTTCGCCACCCCGAAACAACACTCGCCGCCCAAAATCACCACCTCCTGAGTCTTACGGGAATCTCCCTTCGGGAAATAAAAACCAGAATCGGCCCATGGTGCCGAGTGCTGGTGTCGAACGACACAAAGCAGGAAGGGAAGGGAAGCCTCGACTCGGACGCGTGCTGCCGGCAGACCTGACGGACCCTCGCCGAACGGCCCAACTGTTTGCCGAAGCCGCGGCGGCGGGTCTCGTGAAGGACACGACCGCGGACCGCCTCCGATTCTTCGCAGCCGCCGAACGTGCCAAACGCCTTGGGGCGAACCCCGGCGGCTTCTTCGTGGCGATTCTCTGGAAAGGCCTGTGGCAGAACATCGCCACTTGCGACGAAGAGCAAGCAAGACGCGAGCTTGGCCGGCTACCGGAACTTCTTGTTCCTCCGGCACTGCTTCACCCGAAGACAAGCAGGGCCGAACCCCGGCCGATGTCGCCGGAACGGGACGAAAGCGACCCTTCGACGATTCGTGAGCTCGTCCGGCGTTCTCTCGCGAGCGTCGATGGCCGATGGCGGGAAGCCCTCACGCACTCCGCCCCCTCCCACCTCGTGGTAGACAGGTCTTTTCCCGCGGAGCGAAATGGGGTCAAGGAGGGGACCCGTGTACGCACGGGGTGAAGGCCTTGACGCCGTTTCGTGACGCACACAATCCGATTCGAGGTGGGAGGGGGAACAGAACTCTACCGCCCGAAGGACCTTCTGGCCTTCGCGTCAGGAAGCGGACGGAAACCAGAGGTTGTCCCGTTTCGGGACCGACCGCAGGGAAGTCCGGGAGCACTCCGGCGCCGCGAAGCGGCGAGACGCCAGAAAGAGCAATTCGTAGAACCCCCCTCCGCCGCCGGGTTCCACACCTCCCCCCGCCCCCAAATTCATCCCCTCCGTCGGAAAACAAAAAACCGACCGGTTGAAGAAGGAGGGGGGGAACCTTCTTCGGGGGGTCCGGTCGGAAGGTCGGATTGTACCGTCGCCGATTCCTCGTGAGTAGCAAATCTTCTTGTGGCAACATCCCGCGTACAGGCGTCGAGCCTGTTGTTGTCGCAACCGTTTGAAACGGGTGTCTGCGTCAGCGAGACGAACGCTCGCAACCGTGTAGCCCGGCTACCAACCGGGTGAAGGTGCAGGACTAACCCCCTGCGTGCGAGCGTCGCGTAGAGCGTGGTGCCGGGAGACTGGCTCGCCACGTTCGAGAGAGGCTTGTGAGCGTAAAGCCTGAATCTCAGGTCAATTCTCACATTCTATCTCATGGCTCTTGTTCGACCCGCAAAAGACGGGGCGACCAAGACAAACCCACTGCATGTGGGCCGCGATGGTTGTAGCGGGTGCGGCCAGCTGGCCTAATCCCGCCCACGGGGCTCGGACCAAAGCTCAAGAAGCTATCGGGGTGAAAGTCCTCGTCAGGTTCGTTCAACGTGGAAGGTGCCGGGAGCTGCTGCACGGCGACGTGCTGCACCGGGTGGCGAGAAGCCCTTGGCTATCTCGATGACAACGCTCGGCGTTCGGGTGACAGAAGCCCGACGGTGAAAAGCTCAACGGTGAAAGGGGCGGAAGCCCTTACCTTAAAGGTGCGATGCGAGAGACGGTGCCGAATCGTGACAGGGTACAGGTGGTGCGACGGGTAGGCCGGCGTTTCTGGTTTTGACCGGCAGAAATCGAGCGGTCACGCCTTTGGCGTCCATCGCTCGGAAACTTCTTCACCTCGGGAGAGGCTGAAGCTACGCCCACGCCCGAACTCTTCGGAGTTCTACTCACGACGTCACTCATCGCATGTCAATCATCAGCTAATTGGGTAACGACTTCGGCTGCCGGGGTGGTCCCTCGGTGCTTACCTGGTCGGGTAAGTGCTTCAAATGCCAAAGTCGGACAAGAGTGGTGCAAGTAGGAGAGACCGGGAGGTCTGCCGTGACGCTGCAAGGCAGTAGCGGAACGGTTCGCGTGCCGACGGGTGGTGCCGGGCACGATGCGACGACGAAAGCACCGACGCGAAGTTTCGTCTCGTTTCTGACGACGGCGAGCCGCGAGGGTCTTGGATTACACCCTCGCGGCACGCCTTTGTTTCCGGGAAGGAAGGCACCGCGGTCAGAAGAGGACTCACGGGGACGTGAGCCGTTTTTTGATGGCGGAAGGACGACAGACGGCCGGGGTGTACCCGAAGGTTCACCCGGCTGCTGTCGAGGTTTGTTTTCGCTACCGGCATGTATTGCGGTAGGGCTGCTAAAAACCAGCAGCCCCGCGTACAGCCGGTGCGAAATCGTGGTTCCTCGCGGGGCGTCGGTGAAGGCCATGCCTCACCGTCGAAGCGAGCCGGGTCGAACAGGACGGAGACCGGCGAGCTTCAGGCGTTCCTGCCTAAAGGTTTTGGGTTCAGGCTTTCGGGGAGTTGTGCCGCCATCGTGAAAACAACCCCCATTCCTTGGATGCAGCGACATGTCATATCGATGCGAGGCGAGAAGTCCCGAGGCGTTCGTTCAGCAGGCGGCGAACTACGTGGCGGCCGGCTACCGCTACTTTGTGAGCGGCACCATACCGCCGAAAAAAGACCCGCGGGCCGTCGACCGAAAGCTCATGGGGCAGTACGGCGTCAACATCAGCAAGTGGGCCAGGGCCCGGCGGAAGAAGGCGGGAGGTGCCAACGTCCACTACCTGCGACACGGTCGGTTCTTCGTCCTGTTCATCTCTGCCGGCAGTCACCCGATTTTCGAGCACGAGCCCAACGTTAAGGACCTCCGCCGCGACGTGTTGCGTTTCCAGGGGTACAGCATCGGATGTGGGAAAGGGGTAGACGGTCGATATCACGCCTCGGTTCGGATTCACGTGGAAGAGTACCGGCGACTCAAAGCATACCTCCTCGGGCTGGCCGTCCACCGAACCGCCGAAGGACTCATAGAGGAGTTCCACCGTTTGCCCTTCGTGCCGTACGCTCGCGTGCGTCGCCAACTGCTCAACGTTCTCAGGGCGGTGAACCGCCGCCGGAAGGAAGCGGGCTTCGCCCCGCTCCCAGTATCCGTGTTGAAGCTGCGGCGGGTGCCGGTCAAGGTGTACAAGGACGAAGAAATCCTTTCGTGCTCGCGTTCGGGCATTGTGGACTATAGCCCGAAGACGCTCGATGTGCCATGAAATAGCCTCAGGGGCTATGCTCGGGAAGATTCTACGGCGTGAACGCGAGGCGGCTGGTCTGTCACAGGAGACACTGGCCGCTCGTGCCCGCATCGACCGCAGCTATCTGTCCGAGCTCGAACGCGACGTGAAATCTCCCACCGTTAAACTCCTGCTCCGCCTGTGCGACGCGATGGACGTTTCCGCTTCCGAGGTCCTCGGCGAAGTCGAAAAGGGGCGGCGGCGAAAGCCCCGCGAGCAAACCAGATAAAAACTTGCCTTCCGTTCATCCTGTTGGCTATAGTCCACAGAGGTGGGGAGTGGTTCCAACTGGAGGTTCCGATGAACGGAAACCGCAGCGACAGCGTTTTGATGGAGGTCTATCGGTCATCCGCCCCCTACAGCAACGGCGTGCGATGTGGCGGTGGGGCTTGCCCCGCGGTGTACGCCAAGGACGATGGGAGCTTCCTCGTCGTCGGTCGCAAGCTCACGGCGGAGGAAAAGGCATCGCTGCCGATGGACGCGATTGAAGACGCCCTCGAAATCCCCGCCGACTTGGTGCAGGGCATCGTGAAGAAATTCCAGAGCTGAACGGATGACGGGGGGAACCGCGAGGAAGTCAGAACTCGGGACGACTCTTCGTCGCCTCCGCCGGGAGCGTGGCGTCACCGGGACCCAGTTGGCGTCCAGCGTCGGCGTGACGCAAGGCACCATCTCCAAAATCGAACGGGGTCTGCTCGTCCCGGACCTCGACTTTCTCTCGAAGTTCGCCCATACGCTTCGGCTCACCCAGGGCGAAACCGCTCCGCTCCTGCGTCTGGCTGGCGTCGTGCCCGGCGGAGCGACACCGCAGAGCGTCCTCCAATACCTGCCCGTTGATTTCGTCCAAGCCGACTGGGTTGAACGGCGTCAAGAGACCGTCGCAGCATCAGAGGCGAAGGCGTCGCGAATCAGTATCTTCAACCCACTGCTGGTCCCGGGCCTCGTGCAGACCGAGCACTACGCCCGGCACGTTATTGAAGCGGCTGGCGAACGCTCGTCTCACCGAATC